>WNFA01006143.1_pt1 | contig 10072 bp, 9 predicted proteins | sample 5400481 | NCBI WGS metagenome assembly WNFA01 (sample SAMN13153340, study PRJNA577476) | soil metagenome | isolation source: 120 cm saprolite under Douglas fir tree site 2 hole 1 replicate 2 | place: USA:California | collected 2015-04-18 | reverse complement strand
CTGGCCAGCGAACAAAAGAGAAAGGCATGACGGGCCATGCAGAGAGTGCTTTTGCTCCGGCAGATTGGTCGTGCAAGAAAAGCAAGGCACTTAGTTTTCCTTGTGTTCGCCCTAGTGTGGTGTTCCGCGAAAGAGACATATCCGCAGGATGCGCACGAGCAACTGCAGGCTGGGTATTCTTCCGCTTCAGAACACACTAGGTCCTATCTGTTCGGCAGTTGGGATGGAAAGCGAGATGAACTGGCGGCAAAAGGCATCGTCTTCGACTTTTTTTACATTGCGGACTTACAAGCAAATCCTGTCGGAGGTCTTCGGCAAACGCAGGCTGGCTGGGGTCGCATTCGCGGCACGATGGATATAGATTTTGGTCGACTGAAGGACTGGAACGGATTGACGTTCCACGCTACTGGAGTTTGGCAATTCGGCAAGAATCTTGGCACGGACATCGGAGTCCTTGCTAATCCCAGCGGACTGGCAAACGCGCATGGAGTCCGAATGGATTCGTTCTGGATCCAACAAGCATTTTTAAAGAATCGCCTCCTCGTCCGGGTAGGCCAATTTGGGGGCCTCGACTTTTTTGGCGACCAGGAATACGGGGCTTCCTACGTCATCGAGCCCCTCAACTATGCCTTCGGAAATCTGTTCTCGTCTACTTATGAGTCTTTCGCTCCTGCGGGAACGCCCGCAGCATTGATCGAGGTAATTCCATGGCACACCGTCTACGTCAAGTCAGCCGTTCTGTCCGGAAATCGCAATCCATTCGAGCAAGATCCGAATGGATTGCATTTCGCCATCCGTGACACGCCGGTGTTCGCGAACGAGATTGGTTTTACGCACGACGCGGAGGCGCCGTCCGGCCAGGCGACGGAGTATGCGCGAAAGAGATATCCCGCTGTTTACAAATTTGGCACAACCTACAACGCGGGCAAGTTTACCGATTCGGCGGGCAATCAGAGAAACGGAAACTACTTGATCTATGGCATGGCAAACCAGGCGGTTTTTCGTTCCGAGGCAGGCTCCAACAGAGGCCTGGACGTTACGTTGGCGTTTGACTGGAGCCCGGGCGATATCAGTCGGGAAAATAGCCAGATCACCTCTGGTGTTCGCTACAATGGCGCAATTCCTGACCGGCCCCAAGACACGGTCGCATTTGGTTTCGTCCATACAAAAATCGGCGACCCGTACCGATCGGTCGGCATATCTCCTCGAAACGGGACTCTGGTCTCGGAAAAAGCAATCGAGATAAACTATGGCGCTATTGTGAAGCCGTACCTCCTGTTGCAGCCGGTATTTCAATATTACTGGGATGTTGGCGGGAACTCTCGTGTGCCGAACGCGGCAGTGTTGGGATTCCGCGTGATAGTGGATTTTTGACGAGAGTCGCAGCCTCTCGCGAAAGTCGTGTTGCGCACGATATTCAACTCATACCAACGTATCGCCGATACCATCGTCCAATTGTTTCCTCGCAAGCTCCCTGTTTTAATCGCGCTGTAGAAAGCTTTAGAGCCTCTGTGTTGGCAGCCATGGCGGGCACAGCGGTTCAGCGAATCGCCGCTTTTGCAAGACGCATCATGGTATCCAGTAAATCTTTTCAAAACAGGAGACGAAGATGAGTACAACAACGGTTGCAGGAGAAATTCGTTTGAAGCGGGTATCGCCGGAATATTGGCAGGTCACGTTTGATCTTCCGCCTCTGAACATTTTCGGTCCAGCCAACATTCCGCAGTTGGAAGAAGTCGTTTCCTTGATCGAAACGGATGAACGCGTCAAAGTCGTGGTTTTTGACAGCGCGATCGACGGATTCTTTCTTATCCACTATGACTTCCTCGCGAAACCGGAAGAGTCGGCGAAGTTTCCGCTCGGCCGCACCGGCTTGCAAGCCTTGCCGGACATGCTCGTGCGTATCAGCCGCGCGCCGGTTGTCTCGATCGCCTTGATTCGCGGGCGCGCTACAGGCGTTGGCGGCGAACTCGCTCTCGCCTGCGACATGCGCTTTGCGAGCCGTGAAAAGGCCCTCATTTCGCAATGGGAGGTGGGTGCCGGCCTGGTTCCCGGCGGCGGCCCTATGGCGCGGTTGCCACGACTCCTCGGCCGTGGACGCGCTCTCGAAGTGCTGCTCACAGCGCATGAACTCAACGGCGAACTCGCGGAGCTGTACGGTTACGTGAATCGCAGTCGGCCCGATGCGCTGCTCGATGATTTTGTCGACCGGCTTGCGCGGCGGATCGCTTCATTCGACAAGGAAGCCATCACGGAAACAAAACGGTTGGTGGACATCGCGAGTCTCCCGCCAGATTCGGAAATCGCGCCCGAATGGGAAGCCTTCATGAAGTCGTTGGCGCGTCCAGCAACTCAGGAACGCATAAAGAAATTGATGGCTCAAGGCTTTCACCGGCCTGGGGACGTTGAGAACAGGCTAGGAGAGTATCTGGGGCAGCTGGGCCTGTGAACTCTACATGCGCCTGCTATTGCCAAACGTCGGCCAGCGCTGAGCACCTGATAAGTTTTCGTCGAATCAATCTGTATTAGCCCACCTTGGCAGTCGGATTAAGAAAGCTCCCAGGAACAAAAATATGGCCAAGGTGGTGCATCACTACCTTGGCCGCAACAATTGTCGAAGGCGAGCGGGTGGCCGGCAGCTTCGGATGAAAGACTACGCAGCTGCCTTTGAACCGACGAGTTTCAGAAGCGCCTGAGCCGCGGACGTGGAAGACGCAGGGTTTTGGCCCGTGATGAGGCGGCCATCAGTAATCGAGAAAGGCTGCCAGTTTGGCACCTTTTCAAAGATGGCGCCGAGCCGCTTCAGTTCATCCTCAACAAGGAATGGCACAACCTTGGTCAGGTGCACCTCTTCTTCTTCCTCGTTCGTGAAGCCGGTGACACGCTTTCCTTTTACAAGTGGCGCGCCGTTATACATAACATGGTGGAGCACCCCAGGTGAGTGGCAGACCAGTGCAACAGCTTTGCCGGAATTGTAGAAGGATTCGATCAAAGCGATCGACGCCGGACTCTCCGCCAGATCCCACATGGGACCGTGCCCGCCCACATAAAACACAGTGTCGAAGTCTTCCGCTTTCATATCCGCGAGCATAACCGTGGTTGCGAGAGCTCTTTGCGCCGTCGGGTCTTGTTTGAACCGCGCCATCGCTGCGGTCTGATTCTCCGGCAAGTCGCTCTTCGGATCGACCGGTGGCTGTCCCCCTTTGGGAGAAGCGAGCGTCAGATTAACACCAGCATCTCTGAATACAAAGTACGGGGCGGCAAATTCTTCCAGCCAGAAACCGGTCTTGCGACCTGTGTTGCCGAGTTGATCGTGCGACGTGAGAACCATTAAGATTTTCATGTTTATCTCCTTCTGTGTTTTCTTCCCGATTACCGATTGAATCGCTTGCGACGAAGCTATAACACCACAAGCGCGGAGGCCCAAACAATTGGACGATGGTATCGGCGATACTTTGGTAGCAGTCAGGGTGACGAGCGGCGTCTACAAGCGGCCACGATTAAGATGCAATAACTACTTTGTTAATCCTGTGATGTCAGGTCGCATGCGAAGGCCTCAGCGTTTGTCGCACATCCTCCGGGCGGATCGGCAGATGGCGAAGGCGAGCACCCGAGGCGGCAAAGATCGCGTTGCCGATTGCGGGCGCGACTGCGGTGGTTGCCGGCTCGCCAAGCCCAACCGGCGTTTCCGAGCTTGGCAAGAATTCAATCTCGACTTCCGGTACGTCGCCCATCCGAAGTGGGTTGTAGGTATTGAGATTCGTGTCCTTCGGCTGACCTTTCACGAACTCAGATCCCTCGAACAAAGCCATGCTCAATCCCCACAAAGCCGCGCCCTCGACCTGGGCAGTGGCGCTGTTCGGTTGAATGATTGTGCCAGCGTCAATGACAAGGGTCAGTTTTTCTACGGTGACGTAGCCGGTGGTGCTGTCGACCCGCACACGAGCAGCGCAGGCGACCCAAGTGGGCATGGCACGTTCCTGACCAAAAGTTGAAGCCACGCCAAGTCCCACGTCATTCGGCAATGGTTTACCCCAGCCTGCCTTCTCGGCGACGCGACGGAGGACTGCAGCTTGGCGACGTGCACCACCCACGGCGTTCGGCGCTGATCCAGAATTACGGCCAACGCCATCCAGCAAGCGCAACCGAAACTCCACAGGGTCAGCGCCGACTGCATGTGCGGCCTCGTCCATGAAACTTTCGACAGCCCAGTTGGTCCAACCCGCACCGACAGAACGCAGGTAGCCAGGGCGAAATGCTCGGTGAGCTAGGTCGTTGCGCACTGCGCGTACTCGCTGTGCTCCCACCGTGTACCAGTGGTCGGCGCCCTGAATCGAGAACGGATCATACGGAGCGCCACGGGCATCCTTATACATAAACCCGGGAGAGATCACGGATGTAGGCCAGCCCGCTGCCGCGTGATGTTCCATTGCGGTCACCTGACCGCCGTCTCCGAAAGCCATGCGCAGGACCTGCACCGAAGCCGAGCGCGGGCAGTCGAAGCGCATATCGTCGGCTCGCGTACAAACCATCTTCACCGGCTTGCCAACTGCCTTGGCCGCAAGCGCAGCCGGCACGCAATAGTCACCATCGAGGCGACGGCCGAATCCTCCACCAAGCAAATATGTGCGCAGCACGACCTTGTCTTCGCTGCGGCCAAGCGCCTTGGCCACCAGGGGCACAGCCACGGATTGCCATTGGTTCCCGGTATGGACTTCGAAAATGCCGTCCTTCTCGAAGGCTAGTCCGTTGACTGGCTCGAGCGCGAAGTGCATGACGGTACTGGTCGTATAAGTTCGTTCGAGCTTCAGCTTCGCCTTCGCAAACGCGGCCTCTATGCCCGGGTCGTCGACGAGCAAAGCACCTTGGGCCGGATCTGCAATCAGTTGCGCGGCGCGCTGTTGGATATCCTGCTCGGAAACGTTCGCTGTCTCGCCCGGACTCCAGATCACTTTTACAAGGTCCGCTGCTTGACTCGCCGTTGCGAAGCTCTCCGCATACACCATGACCCACCCTGGAACGGTACCGGAGGGATCGTCTAGCGCCACGCTGCGAATGTACCCCGGCAGTCGCTTCGCTCGCGAATCGTCGATTGAGACCACCTTGGAGCCGAACCGGGTGGGAGGAATTTTGGGACGAGCGTAGATCATGCCTTCCACTTCGGCATCAATGCCGTAGCGACCCTGACCGTTGGTCTTGGACGGAACATCGAGCGCCATCGTGTCTCGCCCGATCAGCCTCCGCTCGGCCGGCGCTTTAACAGGAATCTTCTTCAGCTGCTCAGGTGTGTAGCTTCGGCGCAGGTCACCGCGCGCCACGATCTCCCCATAGCCAATCGATCTTTCCTGCGCATGCACGGCCCCGTTCCGTGCTGTACAACTGTGCGGACTGACGCCAAGCAATTTGGCCCCTTCTTCGATCAGAGCCACGCGGCCGGCAGCTCCCGCCTGGCTGAGAACCGGGAAACTCTGCCACACGGACCAACTGGCACCCGTGATCATAAGGCCCCATTTGGGGTCCGAGTCCACTCCGACGATGCGGACTTTGGCCCAGTCGGCCTCCAATTCATCTGCAACGATACGTGCAAGCGAAGTGCCCACGTGCTGCCCCATTTCGGCACGAATGATGTTGATTGTCACTTCGCCGGTACGATCGATGCCGTACCAGATTGTCGGTTCGAATAGTTCGCGGGCGTTGCTCGGTTGCGCTCGTTCCGAAAGAATTAAATCCAGCGTAGATGAGGCGGACCGGGCGTACCCGAGCATGACGCCTGCACCAATCATCGTGATCAGGAAATTGCGGCGCGATGGATCTAGGCCGGATCTGACCCCATGAGGAGATAAACTATCCATGAGCGCCTCCTTCTCGCATCCTTGCGGCCGCCAGCTTAATCGCCTTGCGTATCCGCAAGTACGTCATGCAGCGACAAAGGCTTCCGGCCATGACGGCGTTAATGTCCTGGTCAGTGGGACTAGGGTAGTCCTTAAGCAGGGTGGCGGCCTGCATGATCTGTCCTGGTTGGCAGTAGCCGCATTGAGGAACTTGCAATTCGAGCCAAGCAATTTGCAGCGGATGTTTCCCTTCGGGATCAAGCCCCTCGATGGTGGTCACTTCAGCGCCTGCCACCGCGCCCACAGCGGTGATGCAGGAACGGGTTGCGCGTCCGTCCACGTGCACCGTGCAGGCGCCACACATACCGATCCCGCAGCCGAATTTGGTTCCTTTCAGCCCAAGTTCGTCGCGGATCACCCAGAGCAATGGCGCCTCTTCATTACTGTGCACCGAAACGGTTCGTCCATTGAGATTGAATTCGGTCATGAAATCCCCTCCTCTCCCCTCTCAGCGCGACGCCTCCAGCTCTCGTCGGGCCGCTGCTACTTTCTTCTCCAAGTCGGTCCAGGGTGAGAGTCTGGTGCGCGTGCGACGGAGGTAGGCCGCCAACCTCGCTACGTCCGCGTTGGAAAGCGACGAGGCGTAGGCGGGCATCACCAGGCCAGGCGCCCCTTCTTTGTTGCTGACGCCTTTCAGGACCACTTGAATGAAATTGGTCGGTTCGGGCAGAGTGAGAGCACTGTTGAGCGCGAGTTCCGGACGAGCAGAAAGCGGACCTGTCGCGGAATTGTAGTGACATGAAAAACACGCGGCGGCATAGAGTTTCGCATCGGGGTTGTATTCTTGGCCGCTGCCAAGTCCTGAAGTTGCTAGCGCTTGCTTCACGGCTGCTTGAATGTCGGAATCACGCGCGCTTACGTGATTGATATTGCTAAAGTACAACGCAATGGCGCGAACATCGCTACCCGGGACCACCGGAAGGGCCAGGGCATCGCGGATGACCGGAGTCATTGTGGCGGCGATCGCACCGTGCAGAGGAGTCAGACCCGTGCGAAGGTAGCTAAAGAGCTCCTCCTGCGTCCACGGCACAGGTGAGGGATTGGCCTCAGTCAGCGCTGGTGCGATCCAATGATCGATCACAGCGCCCCCTAGGGCTTTGCTGGTTTTTTCGCCGCCGAGTGCATTGCGCGGCGTATGACAGCCCGCGCAATCGCTGACCGCCTCAGCCAGATAGGCTCCGCGATTCCATTCGGCGCTCTTTGCCGGATCGACCCGATACCGTCCACTCCTGAAGAACAGAATCTTCCAACCTTCCTCGAGCGACCGGATGCTGAGAGGAAACGGAACCGTGTTCGGCGGAGTCGTAGCGCGCACCGGCGGCCGGGTCATCAAATAGGCGTACAGCGCCTGGACGTCGTCGTCGTATAGTTTGGTGTACGCCCAGTAAGGGAACGCCCCGAAAAGATGTGATCCATCTCTCGCCACGCCTTCGCGCATGGCGCGGGTAAATGCCTCCAGTGACCAGCGGCCGATGCCGGTTTCCGCGTCCGGGGTTATGTTGGTCCCGTAGAGGACCCCGAATGGAGTGTTTACGCCATAGCCGCCGGCAAACTTCTCACCCCCAGGACCCGTGTGGCACGACGCGCAGTGTGCCTCCGCCGCGAGAACTTCGCCTCTAGTGATCAACTCCGGCGAGAAGCTCGTTCTCGCGGGCGGCTCGATGGCAGCAATCGCTGGCCGCCAAGCCAAGGAGGCGAAGCCGATCAGTGCGAAAAGAGCTACAGCAATGACCGCAATTGCGGTGCGTCGGACCGTTCGTCTTTGAGTGAAGGTTCTCATCTAACTGGACAAAGTTCACGTGTCGATGAAATCTTCCGGCCTGTGCCACGGGGCGTCCCGCGGCTTTCACTGCTGCCGCCCGCCGCCGAGAGCGCGATAGTTTGTTGAGCATTTCCTCCGATGGATCGCGTTCGTAATGGAGTGATTACATCAGACACGTAAATGCGAAACAATTAGACGATGGTATTGCCAATACTTTGGTATTGGTTGGCATGAGTAAAGCAAATATATGGAATGCGAGCAAATAAATATGCGCAGCGTCACCTCATGCGCGCGTTCATCCTTCGCCGCGTGGAGCAGATGGCGACCGCCCGCGCTTAGGCGGCCACCAGTTGGGCAGATCGGGCCTTGTGTGGCGGGCCGAGGTAGGGGAACGAGGCGAGCAGGTCGTTGTGCGGTCCTACGTTATCTCGTGTCACCTTTCCATTTGTGAGGATGGAAATGAAGCCATCCATAACGTCATCGGAGAGTTTTCGGCCATTCCCCGGGTAGGCCGCCGGCCGCGTGGGATCATAAAAGAGAATGTCCGGCAGCAGAGTTTTTGCCACCCGCGTTGCTTCCTCTGGCGTATACCCACCCGTGTGCTCCAGGGAGTGCGAGAAGACAGCGACGAAACGGGCATCGTCCTTCGGCTCCGCAGTGATGTAGACACCCTTCTCCTCACCGGTAAGGAATACAGATTGCGACGGGAGCGCGCCGCGGTCCGTCGGGACCCATTTCCCACTCTTGCCGTCTACAGTGCGATGCCACAGGCCCATCTTTCTAGTGACCAGGGCAGAGTTGGGTACTTCCACCACGATGCTGCAGACATCCTTTTCGGTGAAGAAATCGTTACCGGTGAACTGGAAATTGTTCAGGGCTCCCATCGTGTCGAAGAAAAAGGAATCGCTGCGCCAGCCGGCGAAGAAGCGGTAGTCCCCGGCTTCCGTCACCTGTGCATCCCGCCCCGTCGAGACTGGCGCTTCTTCGAGGATTGTCTGCCCGCCGTCGCCCGTTCCGGCGGCCTCTATGCCTTCAACACGCCGCAAGGTCGCAGTCTGCGCCCCGCCCTCGCGGGACGAGAAGCGCACACGGTATGCGATATCGGCGACGAGATCGCCGTCCGTGTCAATCTTAAGTTCATAGATCGCGTCGGTCGCAAAGGGCTCGTCTGTCGTGGGCCCGGGCGGATTCACACCCTCTGATGGATGCACGTTCATAATAAGGATCGACTTGCCAGCATCCCCAGGCTTGGGGAAGGCATAAAGGTCAGTAAGATCGAGGCGGGCGTCCCCATGGGGAAAGCCATAGTCCGGACCGGAGTAATGGTGCGACATGAATTATCTCCTCCTCTGTTTTGGATTTTCGTGTGCTGCGTTTATTTCTCGGTCAACTTCACATCGTCAGAACGACGCGGAACTGGGCGTTGCCGCTCATCATGCGTGCATAAGCCTCGTCGGCGCTTTCGAGCGGATACGTTTCAATCATGGGACGCACTCCGCTTAGTTCCGCAAAGTGCAGTGTCTCCTGGGAGTCTGCCGGTGTGAACCTGAGCGTTTGGCACATCCTTGCTGTATCAAAACAGAGGTGGGATGCCGAAACAATTAGACGAAGGTATCGTCGATACCTTCGTATTAGTCGACGTCTTCGGCGAATGACCGATCATGCGGTCCGGCGTTCAATCGATTTGCAAGTCGCGCCGAGGCCGCGATCGTGACCGCCCGCCAATGTCGGTTTGTAGATCCGGGCTGCCTATCCATTAATTCCAACTCGTCGAGCCAGTCGACTGTCGAAAGCTGGGCCTGCTCTGGACCGTGCAATTCCTTCACCGCGCTGATGAACGCCGAGAACTCGCGCTTCGCCATCTGCATCTGCTCCTTGCAAATTGAATTGGAGAACGATTCTTTCGCGTTCATTGGATCCTCGTCTGTGCCAGCTATGCCGGGCACCAGGAGTGGGCCTTTCATCCCCCATGTGCACCAGGTTTCTGATGACTCAGGTGGCGTGCACAAGTGTGATCACACCAGAGGCGTAGACACGAAACAATTAGACGATGGTATCGACCATACCTTCGTATCGGCCGGCGGGAGTGAGACGCTCTTTCCGTCTTTGTCTCTTTTAAGCTTTGTCCCCTTTGACGTTTATTATGTTGTTGTCGATCCAGCACTGCAGAACCGATACCAAAGTACAATAGACACGCACCTACGGGGTGGCTCATGCTTCTCTGGGAACTCACGCGGGGAGCCACTGCCGAGGCGTTAGGTGAGGAACTCTATGCGAAGAATCTCGGCGCCCATCTCTTTGGCTGGGTCGCAACTCGGCCAAACACGTCATGTCTGCGCGTTTTTCAATAGCGATGAAGAAGAGTATCGCGTGTTATTGCCATTCATTAAGGATGGGTTCGAGCGTGGAGACAAGGCGA
>WNFA01006321.1_pt1 | contig 10073 bp, 9 predicted proteins | sample 5400481 | NCBI WGS metagenome assembly WNFA01 (sample SAMN13153340, study PRJNA577476) | soil metagenome | isolation source: 120 cm saprolite under Douglas fir tree site 2 hole 1 replicate 2 | place: USA:California | collected 2015-04-18 | reverse complement strand
AGGTGCTGTCGCCCGGCGCGCCGCTTGTGAATCAGGTGAGCGCGTTCCAAGTAGGCCACGTGCTTCGAGATGGCTTGCTGCGACATGGCAAAGGGCCGCGCCAGTTCACTGATCGGGGCTGGTCCCCGGGTGAGGCGGTCCGAGAACAGGGCTTTGCTCAGGTGTTCGAGCGCGGGGACCCCCCGCACTTCCGTATCATAGAGCGGGATAATGGCCCGGACGAGCCCTTCGAACGTCTGGTAGATTTCCTGCATGTAGCCCTGCTGCATGGCCATGCGGTTGCGCACGAAATCCGATGTCTCAGGCCCGACGGTGTCGGTCTGGATCAAGCGATTGACGACGACCCCGCCGACGGGGATCCCGAAGTCATGGAACCAGCCGATAAACCGCCGGACGACCGCAATCGGCAGAGCCTCCGGCAGCGTCACGAAGAAAAACGCGGTCTGCTCGGGATTGGTGAGCAGGGTCTGCGCGCGCGCCATGCGTCCACGCAGCCCAGTCAGGTACTCCATCAACGGATCGGCTTCTTTCTTCTTCGTAAAAGACAATGCTTCGCGCAGGGTTTGGGCCTCCTGACGGGACTTCATCATCTTGTTGACCCACAACGAGTAGACCTTGGACATCCCCAGCAGACGCCGGGCGTTCGCCGTGGGCGCGGTGTCAAATACGTAGGCGTCGTACTCGTCTTTGATCATCAGGTCCAGCATGTTCTCAAACATTGCCGACTCTTCAAAGGCAGGATTCATGCTGGCCGACTCCACAAACTCGTCGGCTTTGGTGGAAATCTCCGCAAACTTCAAAAACCACTGGATCTTCTCCCGGATCTCCTGCTTGGAGCGCGCGATCGTGTCTTTCGTGTCAATCTCGAAAGCCCGCAGCCGGTCCACGGTGTGCACCGGGGTGTGCTGGCCGAAGACGTTCTGCCCGAGGAGACCGGACAAACTGTGGACCGGGTTCGTGGAGACCAGGATCGTCCGCCGGCCCTGTTGGGCCAGCCACACGGCCGTCGCCCCGGCCATGACCGTCTTGCCCACCCCTCCCTTGCCACCAAAGAACACGTACTTGAGGTCAGGGTGCGCGGCGACGTAGGCGCGCAAGGACTTGGTGATCAGATTTGCTGGGGCGCTGGCGGAATGGAGCGCCGGCGCCTTAGCGGCCGTCATACATGATCCCCGCGAGTCGTTCGATCATCTTTAGACCTGTGACATCGCGCTCGAGTTCCGGCACGTATGCCAGCACGTCGTTGCCATACATGCGCCGGATGTGGTCCAGATACGTGTGCTGCTGGTCGATCTGGTGCTTCAGGTACGGAGGCACCTGCTGCTGGAGCAGGGTATCGGGCAGGACGCGATTGACGATATACCCGGCGATTGGGACATCGAACTGCTGGAACAGAGTCGCCGCCTTCTGAGTATCCAGCAAGATCATCTCTTCAGGGACCAGGACGAAAAAGAAGGCGGTCTTCTGCTTGTCGGTGAGAATTTTCGACGAGGTCCCGATTCGGGTGCGGATGTACTGCAGCTCGGTGAGGATGTGGTCTTCTTCCGTAGTCTTCTGCCGCTTGATGCGGGTGACCATCTCGTCGTACTCCCGCATCTCCTCCCGCAGCTTCGTAATTTTCGAGATCCACTCGTCGTACACTTTGGCCATGCTCAGGTAGTACAGCGCGTGGCCGAGGGGGACCAGGTCATAGATGTAGTAGTCGTAATCGCCTTTGACGACGATGTCCACTACTGCATCAAAGATGGCGCTTTCCTCCATCGCGGGCTCGGCGGAGGCGGCAGCAATGTAGTCTTCGATCTCCTCGGGGACACTTTCGAGCCCGTACATATCCAAGATCTTCTGCCGCACCTCGCCCTGATAGGCCTTGATGTGCGAGTCGGCATCGACTTCCTGGGCCCACAAGCGGTCCATGATCTGGACCGCCCCTTTGCCGAACAGATCGCGTTGGAAAATATCCGATAGACTCGCTTGCGGATCAACCGAGAAGACTAAGACACGGTGTCCCTGCTGCGCCAGCCAGTATGCCGTCGCGGCCGAGAACGTCGTCTTGCCGAGCCCCCCCTTGCCGCCGAACATGATGTACCGGCGGTCAGGGTTTTGGTGGAAAACCGTGGCGAGGGAAATCCCGGGACTCCTCTTCTGCCCTACAGGCGGTGGTGAACCCTAGAAGATCGCATCGGTTGCATCTTTCTCGCGCAGCATGCGTCGCTTCCAGGTGGAGATCTGCGGCACCACGTAGGGGAGCAACCGCATCGAGTAGTACGGAGGCAGAATGGGCACCCCCAACAGGTCGCCCATGGTGATCAGGATGAACAAGTGCTCCATGCTGGCCCGTGTCCGCAGCGCCGCTCGGGTCATGTCGTGCGCAGCCATCCCGTAGGTGATCTCGCGCACCGTACGGAAAAACCGGCTCATGCCGCGCGGAGCCTTGGGGTCGGGGGTCTGGGTGCTGTCAGTCATCAGGGGCTGCCTCAGATGCCGTGCAAATCCAAGTCGTGGTCTTCGGTAATCTCACGCTCGCGCAGCACCCGCCGCCGCCACGTGGCGATGTGTGGAACGAGGTAGGGCACTAACCGCAGGGCGTAGTACGGCGGGATGACAGGAAGCCCGATCATATCCCCCACAGTATTCACCATGAACAGCGTCTCCAAGGACCCCCGCAGCTCTGCGGCGTGCCGCGTAAACTCATATCCGGTCATCCCGAACGCGAACTCTCGCAACGCCGTGAGAATACCGCTCAATCGGGCCGACACGGGACCTCGTTTACGCACGCCAAGCGAGTCTTCCACAATTGTACCTGGGGACCTTGCACTGTCAACGGAATCGCATTAGGCGCGGGGTTTGGTATGATCAGTGTCACGGCCCCTGGGGCCGTAACCACCCGCCCCGCATAGGATACCCGTGACATCACCTATCGCCATCGCCGTCGTATTCGTCGTCGTCGCGTGGTTCGCCCTCGGTGTTCAGTGGAACCTCCGCAAGGGGAACGCCCTCTTGCGCTGGCTGCAGGGCGGGCTGCCCCTGCTTGGCCGACGCACGACGATGCGCTGGCTGGGAAGCTCCGTGGTCGAACTGAAGATCGCCCAGCCTACTGACCCCTTCCTCGACGCCGAAGTCCTCGTCGTACTCGAACCCCGAGACGTAGGTCTCATGTGGGGATGGGGACGGCTACACGGACGGCGCGATTTTCTCATCCTGCGGGCACGGTTAGCGCAGCCTCCGCGGTTTGAGGTCGAAGCAGGCGACCGGCGGGGCTGGACAGGCCGCGACGCCCTACAGCGTCTGGCGCTGGCCGATTGGCAGCGGGCAGACTGGGAGGACTCCAACGTGCAAGTGGCCTATAGCGGCGGGCGCGCCTCCCAAGTGGCCCACCGCCTCTGGCAGGAGTTTCAGGCGATCAGTCCCGCCATCTGGCGTCTGTCGATCCGACGCACACACCCGCACCTCGAGGTGCACCTGCGGTCTCCCCGTCCTGAGCGTGGCAGCGCAGAACGGCTGTTCCAGACCTTCCGTGAACTGGCGCACGCCGTGACCACCGACACCTGACGACAAAGAGAAGAGGCCGCACTCCGAAACGGAGTGCGGCCTCCCGATAGCGCCGAGCTATCCGAGAATGATTCGGCTATCCGCGCGCGCGTGCCGGCGCCGGCGCGGCGCGAGGAGGTGCCGACCGATACCGCATGTACGCCTGCCAGCCGTCCAGCCCAATGACCAGGGCCGTCACGAAGAGCAAGATGGCGACAATGATCATCGCCCACGCCCCCCAGATCGAGATAGCGGACAGGCTCGGCTTGAGCAGGATCGTTACGTAGAGGTTATACGCAGTCACCAGCGTCGCCGCCATGGTTGTCACGTACATGAACACCATGGGAATACCGGCGTACGCCGGGTTGCGCTTGGTCGAGGCCAGCCACACGGTCACAATCAGCAGGCTCAACGCCGCCATGAGCTGGTTGGACGCCCCAAAAAGCTGCCACAGGTACACCCAGGTGCCTGACAGCAGCAGTAACGTCGCCGCGATCATTCCGACGATGGTCGCCACGTGTTGGTTCTTGAATCCCCCCCACGCCTCGCCCAACCACTCGCCCAGCGTGACCCGCATGAGGCGGAAGATCAGTTGAGTCACCGTCAGCACGATGACCACAAACGCCCCAAACGCCAGCGCGGTCCCGTACGCCACGGGGAGCGCGCCGAACGTCCCGACGTTAAGCAGGCGGCCGACGCCGCTCGCAAACGCCACGCCCCCGGCCCCGCCCGAGATGGACACGGCCGTCAGTGAAAGCAGTCCCAACGCGTTCTCACTGAACATGGCTCCCCCACCCACCGGGAGGCCATCCGTTTCGTACTCCAACTGGCGGGCGGTCCCGACGGAACCGAACAAGGCGTGCCAGCCCGAAATCGCCCCGCAGGCAATGGTCACAAATAACATCGGCCACAGTGGTTGGAGAGCACCCGCCGGCTGCGGAGGGAAAAATCCCTTGAACGCCGCGGATTTGAATACCGCCACCGCGGGATTGAGGAAGGGAGCCAGGACTGCCCCGATGCCACTGCCGACAATTACGAGCCCGGTGATCCAGAACCCAATGTAGTTCACCGGCTGGGCAAACCGCCAAATCGGCAGGTTGGCTCCCAAGTAGCTAAACACAAGCAGGAAGAGCGCCCACAGTAAGTAGCTGGGCAAGACCTTGATCGCGCCGGTCGCGGCATCATAGGTCAACGTCGTCGGGCGCTTGCCATCAGCCCCCGGCGCCGGGATACGCGTGTCTGCGTTCGTGGGATCGATCACCGTATAGAGCGCGCCGCCCGAGTCCACTGACTTGTTGATGGCGACGATCGCCCCGCTGATCGGTCCCTGGCTCCAGTCCACCGGCGCTTTCGTCAAGTTCACCCCCAGCGGTCCAAGCGCCATGGCCAGAATCGTGACCACCACGACGACGAGGGTCACCAGCACCAAGTCCACCTTCATCTTGTAGAGCATTTGTCCCGCGAGCAGTCCCATCAGCGCGAGAACGAAGACGCCAAACGGAACGTCTGGGCGACCAACGAGGATGGGAGCCAAGATCCCGACGAACGCGGCCGCAATCAGCAGCAGGTAGAAGAAGATGAACAGGAACAGGATGGTGCGGGTACGCGGGGAGATCAGACGGTGGGCAATCGCGCTCAGCGAGTTGCCTTCGTTGCGCACCGCGACCATGATGGCGCTGTAGTCGCTGGCCCACCCGATGAACGAGACGCCGATCAGCAGCCACAAGATGGAGGGCGTCCACCCCCACAGGTTGACCCCCGTGATTACCCCGACGATGGGTCCGGCTGCCGCAATCGACTTAAAGTGGTACCCGTACAACACGTTCCGGCTGGCGGGCATGAAATCCACGCCATCGTTGTACATCCGGGCCGGGGTGGCCCGTTTGGGATCTGCCTGAATGACTTCGCGATCAATGCGCTTTGCGTAGAAGTTGTAGGCCAGATAGATGACAATGGTGCCGAAAATTACAACCCACAGGGTATTCATTGCAACCCTCCTCATCCTGACTCAGGGTCAACGGACGGTTGCTAGACAAGAGGTATAGCGGTCTCGGTTCGGAGTTCCACCCCCTCCTTTGTGGGGCTAACTTCTGTCTCTATGCGGACACGGGCGCGCTCAGGCGCCGGTCGATGAAAGCCTGGACTGTGGCAGTGTTGGTTCCGAGACAGCGGTCCTGCCCGGCGACGATGACAGCTGGGTAGCGACGCACGCGGTAACGCAGGGACTTCCAAAATCCCTCTACCGACGCCGCGTCGACCACTTTGACGATTACCTGGCCGCCGTAGTGTTCGGTCAGCGCACGCACCCACTCCGAGAGCGCTTGATAGTCGCGTGAGAGGTCGGGGGGAAGAGCGTAAGTGGTTTGTTCGTCGTGGATCTTCTGGCCGACTCCGACGTGCTGGAGCGTCAGTTCGCAATGCTGGCAGTGGAAAAACGCGGTGGGGGCATACGCAATGACCTCGACCCGCACGGGCGTCATCGACTCGCGGTCACTCGCGCGCATCCTGGCGCACCCCCCTTACGATAGCCATCCCCCATCCTGACGACACCGATCAGCCAATCCGGCAGCGGGCGCCTGCGACTGGAACACCCTTTGCCGCCGTAAGGTTCAGTGTACCATACCGACCCCGCCCCCACCTGCGCGGGGAGCCACCCATAGCCCCCCGCCGAGTCTGTTAGTGTATAATCGGGGATTGAAGGCGCACCCTGATGCCGGTGTGCCGGGGTGGGTGAACCTGATGAATATCAGCAAGGAACTGATCATTGTCCTGGTCGTGGCTCTGCTCATCTTTGGGCCATCGCGCTTGGCAGGACTGGGCGCGGCCTTGGGCAAGACGATTCGTGATTTTCGCAAGTCGATGGAAGACCCCGACGAAAACAAGTTGGCGCCGCCAAGCACACCGCAGGGTACACAAGGACAAACCAAAAACTAAGCAGTAAGTATCCGCTCTCGGCTTCCCCGTACCCCAAACGTCGCCTCGCTTCGCGCGTTGATGCGGGTCGCATCGTTCTGAGGTTTCTGTTGTCAGCTTGAAGGAGTTCTCGCCGACTCCCCGCGTTGCGCGCGGAGGACCGCGACTGCAACAGAAGCCAGCAGGAATCCCCCAACCACCTCGCTCGCCCAGTGATCTCCCAGATAGACAAGCGCGACCCCCATCAACACCACGAGCGCACCAAGCAGGTAGCGCAGCCATGCCGCCCCTTTGCGAGAGCCCGTCCATAACCTGGGGACCACCGTCGTGAGCAGGAGGGTGCGGAAGGCATGTCCGCTGGGATACGAATACGGCGTACGGAACTGGTGATGGTAGATGTTGAGGCCGTGCCTCTGCAGGGACTCCGGGACATTCGCATGAGGCAGCCAGTGCTTAGCTGACCACTCGATTGCGGTCCCTCCAATAAAGACCGCCCATAGCGCGATGGCGAGTGGAGCCTGCCCTCTGCGTACCGACACAATGCTCATCAGGATAACGAGCACGATGGTGATCTCAGCATTGCCGAGAAGTGTGAGCAGCGAGAGCACCGCATCAAGCGTGGGGGAAGCGTACTGCTGCAGCCACCGCGTAATCACAAGATCTGCGGTGGCCAGGGACGGCGTGAACACGGCAGCAGTCCAGGCACCGAAGGCGACGAGAGCGGCTACGAATACGGCCTGGCCTTTCGATTGGGTGGACATGCGCCCTCTCTGCATGGAGATTGCGAGTACTCGAGCTTCGCCCTGCGCGACGCCAACTGTTTCGGGCCGTCTGGGAAGATTCCCCCTCATACCGGCCCAGGGTAGTCACCCGTCCCAGTAGGTGTTTTGCGCCGACGCCCGCAGCAAGTAACCACGACCCAAAACTCTGCCGCGCGTCTCTGCCTCGCCCCCTCTCAGTCGTTGCCAACGCCTGATGACCTCATCGCGTTTGTATCCGCATCGTGCCTGGCAGCACAACCGATCAATTGGCTTCACCCCAACTGAGCACTGTCTGACATCCGGCGGCGCACTGGTGCCATCGCCCTCATGTCTTGCGGGATCCTGCCGATATTTCTTATTTTGCTGGGGTGGGCTCGAAGGGAAACAGACCCAGCGGTACGGCGATTGCTCTCAAATGTAGTGCCCGGGCCACGCGACATCGGCCGGACGATTTCGGAGAAGTTTCCACTAACTTCGCACCAAGAGCACATTCACTGGGAGGACACATCAATGCGCTCAGTCGTGAGGTTGACCGTTGGAGTGCTGATCCTCGCTATGGGGGTGATGGTGGTCCCGATGGGGACCGCCACCCCAGCTAAGGCGAGCGACTCCAAACAGTACATCCTACTGGGTCTCGGGGGGCAACTTCCGGACAACATTGATGATCTCGTGGCCTCGGTCGGAGCAAAAGTGGTCGAGCGCAACGACGAGATCGGGATCGCAGTGGTGGAGTCATCCGACCCAGCGTTCTCCTACGCTGCGACCAGCATCCCTGGGGTGCAAGGACTCACCGAGAACAAACTGGTGTCCTTTACCCCGCCTAGCGACACACCAATCGTCCTCGACAGCATTGAGCAGAATGCCGTCGTCCCGCCGGCGGTCGACCCCGCCACGGCTGGGCTGTTGTGGGCGCAATGGAACCTGAGGGTCACCAGGGCCGAGCAAGCCTGGGCGGCGGGATTCCGCGGCGACCCGACGGTCAAGGTTGCCGTGATCGACACCGGCATTGACGACACACAGATGGAGCTGGTTGGTAAGGTCGATCAGACTCTCAGCCGTTCGTTCATCGACGAACCGCTGCAACCGCTGCCCCCTGGCGTGAACCTTGCGAATGTCAAGACCTGGGAGGTCGACGCCATCGGTCACGGCACTCATGTCGCTGGGATCATTGCCGCCAGTGGGCACAGGGTAGCGGGCGTGGCGCCTCGCGTGACACTTATTGCCGTCAAGGTTGCCGGCCGGGGTGGGTTCGCCGATTGGGGCACGATTATTAAAGCGATCATGTACGCGGCAAACTCAGGCGCAAACGTCATCAACATGAGCTTCAGCGAAATATTCAAGAATGATAGCCCAGGCCTCGACCAGTTGGAAGAAGCGTTGCAGCGAGCCGTCAACTATGCGTTCAAGCACGGCGCAGTCCTGGTGGCGTCAGCAGGGAACGAGGGCTTCAACTGGGACCGCATGGACGACATGGTCCGGCTCCCCGCCATGCTGAACCACGTCGTGGGCGTCTCCGCCACTGGCCCAGTGTTCGGAGTGAATCCCGACGCGTTGGCAGCGTACTCGGACTATGGCCGGGAAATTGTCACCTTGGCCGCACCGGGTGGTACCTGTGTGGACTTTGACCCCATCAAGGGGGGCAGGTGTTTGGGCAATCCGGCGAGACTGATTCCCCCAGACCCGATCCTGTCATCGTGCAGTACCTTCTGGTACCATCCGATCAAAGGACTTCCGACCGGGCATCCTTTAAACTGGCCCTGTCGGTTTGCAGTAAATCCGACGACTGGGCGCATCGGGCTCGTTCAGCGCAGCGTCACTATGTGGGGCACCAGCATGTCGGCAGCTCATGTCAGCGGTGTTGCGGCACTCGTGGTTTCAGCGACCGGGGGATCCAGGCACGCCGCGCAGATCGTGGAAATCCTGAAGCGGTCCGCCGATCATGTCGGACTGCCTTGGCGGAACGCTCAATATGGTTTCGGCCGGGTCAACGCGTACCGCGCCGTAATGTACGCGACCCAGGCAGCGGTAAGACCCTCCGAACTAGGAGACGATCAATCGGAAGCTGTCCGCCCGTAGCGCGTTTGGCAGTCTTGTACTTGTGGGGCCGGATGCAACTGCACCGGCCCCACATCTTTCATGCGGGCGAACGGGCACCGTGGGTCCTGCAGCTACACGCTCTGCGACTTACCCCAGCGCGAGTCTGACAACAAGACCGACCACGGCGCCGCCGAGCACCAACCACGCAGAGTTCACCTGGGACCGAATCAGCAGCACCGCCGAGATCAGCGCTAGGATGGCGGTGACCGGATCAATAATACTGCTCCGCGCTAGTTGCCACGCCACTGCCACCATGAGGCCGAGCGCGGCGGCATTTGCCCCATCCAAAAAGGTCGCCGCCCACGGCAACGCTCGCAGGCGCGGCACAAAGGGATAGACTGCTGCCGCAAAGATGAACGCGGGCAGGAAGATGGCCACCGTGGCGACGATCCCCCCCAGCCAGCCGCCGGTAAGGTACCCGATGAATGTAGCCGTGGTGAAGACGGGCCCGGGGGTGAACTGGCCGACAGCAATCGCGTCGAGGAGTTGGCGATCTGTGAGCCAACCGAGCCTGTGCACGAAGTCGTCGCGGAGGAACGCAAGGAGCACATAGCCACTCCCATACAGGGTGGCGCCAATCTTCAAGAAGGTGAGAAACAAGACCACAAGGCTGAACCCTACCGCGCCGACCGCAACCGGCGCTGCGGCGGCAGTCAGAGGAGCCGCCAACACCATCCGCCCCTTGCCAGCAGTACGAGCGAGCCTCGCGCGATTCTCCGCGAGCATGACCAAAATCGACAGCCCAAACAACGGGATGAGAGGGTTGAATCCGAG
>WNFA01006142.1_pt1 | contig 10073 bp, 6 predicted proteins | sample 5400481 | NCBI WGS metagenome assembly WNFA01 (sample SAMN13153340, study PRJNA577476) | soil metagenome | isolation source: 120 cm saprolite under Douglas fir tree site 2 hole 1 replicate 2 | place: USA:California | collected 2015-04-18 | reverse complement strand
TCTCGATGACCACGACGCCGCATGGGCCGATCAGCACGTGATCGATGTTGCCGTGCGCCAATCCGAGCGTCACGTCGTTGACGAGCCAGTAGTCGTCCGATAGGCCTCCGAGGAGGTCGTTGACCAGCCGCTCGCCGTGGCGGCCGGTGCGCACGCTCCACAGGCGTCGGGCAACCGGCCGGCCGAGCCGGACCGCGGTCACGACGGCCGCGAGCCCGGTACCCAGGTGAAACAGGGTCGGATGAAAGAGTCCGGAGCCCGGGTCGCCGACGACGAGCGCGATTCCCACGGTCGCGAGCACGATCAGCCCGACGAGCGCGGCCCACAACCGGTGCTCGCGGCCCCCCAGATAACGGCCCCCGACGCGCACCTGCCGCATGTCAGCTCGGCGGGGTCCAGGCCGGGCGCGACTCGGTTTCACTCAGCGGCGCGGCGAACTCTCCCGGCGGCTTGGGACGCGCGCGGGCTTCACCGAGCACCCCCCCGACCGCGCGGCTGACCTCGCCGGCGAAGAGCCGCACCATGCCGACCGTCGTGCGCTCGTCGAAGATGGCGAGGAGGATCGCCTCGTCGTCGACGGTCGAGACATGGATCGAGCGCTGCGTGCCCTCGTGGAAGAGCACGCTGAATTCAGGCTCGCCGAGCAGCTGGGCCATCGCCGCGGTGGAGCTGAAGGCGGCGGCGGCCAGTGCCGAGATGGACACCGCGTCGAGCGCCTGCGAGACGCCGTCCATAGCTAAGAGCTGACCGCTGCGGTCGATCAGGAGCGCCGCGCCCGCGCCTGATTCGCCGAGGAAGCGCGTCAGGATCTCGCGGATCCGCGTCGCGTCCTGCTGCTGGATGACGGTGTTACGAAGCTTCATCGCGCTTCTCCCGCTTGTTGCCGAACTCGCTGGCGAGCGCCATGCGCGAGACGGTGTTGAGCGTGTCGAAAACGCCCTGACCCTCGATGGCCGAGGCCTCGAAGAACGGGACGCGCGTGGCCCGGCGGTTGAGGACGAACTCCAGGTAGGTCACCGGCGCCGGGTTCGGCAGGTCGCGCTTGTTGTACTGCAGCACGTACGGGATCTCGTCGAGCGTCGACTCGTACTCGCGGAGATTCGCCTCCAGATTGCGCAAGCTCTCCACGTTTTCGCGCAGGCGGTCGAACTGCGAGTCGGCGACGAACACGAGGCCGTCGGCGCCACGGAGGACCAGCCGTCGCGTGGCGTTGTACTGGACCTGGCCGGGCACCGTGTAAAGCTGGAAGCGCGTCTGGAATCCGCGCACGGTGAGCGCCGACACCGGCAGGAAGTCGAAGTAGATCGTCCGGTCGTCGCCGGTCGCGAGCGAGATCATGTTCCCGCGATTCGCATTCGGCAGGCTGCGATGGATGTACTGGAGGTTGGCGGTCTTTCCGGCCATGCCGGGTCCGTAGTAGACGATCTTGAAGTCGATGACCCGGTTCGCGTAGTTGATGACGGACATGGCTCAGCTCCGCACCAGGGCGCCCAGGCGCGTCGCGGCCCGGTCGAACTCGATCCGCGCGAGCCCCGGTCGATCGATGCGCCCGACGCCGACCAGCATCGTCACGCTGCCCGACGCGCCGTCCGTCGTCGCCCGCAAGACCAGACGATGCGCGCCGAGCTTCAGGATGACCGAGGCCACCCGGCCCACTTCGGCGCCCTCGAGTGCGAGGTGAAGATCGCGCGCGAATCGCGCGATCGGTAGCGCGTCGAGTGAGCTCGGCAGGAACAGGCACGCGCTGAGCGCGCCCGCATGGTCACACAGCAGGGTCGGCGACACCGGACCGAACGCCGTCAGCGAGCCCGCCAGCTCGCGCACGGCGGCCGGAACGTTGGCCGCGCGAAGCTCGATCCCGGCGCCCGGTTCACTCCGCGGCCCAGCGTGCTTCCCGTTGCCGGTCCCGAGCTGCGCTTCGCGCGCCGCGGTCCGGGACAGGCGCTCGAGCCAGGCCAGTGACGCGCGCGAGGCGACCGCCGTCAGGAGGATCGCGCCGGCGTCGAGCGACTCGAATGGGGTCAGCACGACCGTCGCCTCGGCCGCCGTCAACGTAGCCTGTGTCACCGGCTCAGGAAGGCGGGCGTCGGCCAGGAACGGCACGAGCCGCGCCGCCGTGCGCACGACGGAATCTTCGCTGAGGGTCGGCGCGACGACCGTGACGAGTGTGGTGCCCGCGCCGTCTCGCTGGCCGATCTCGAGACCATTCAGTAGCGGCGCGAGCAAGGTGGCGATGCGTCGCGCTTGCTCGCTCCTGCCGCTCTCAGCCGCCACGTCGGCTCCTTGCTCTGCCGTCTTGGGCGCTACGTTCGCAGCCGCCACGTTCGCTGGCGCCGCGTTCGCAGAGGGTTCGAGCTCGACGACTGGCTCCGGCCCGGTGAGAAGCTCGGCGGCGGCCGTGGGCGCTGCCAGGGGCTCAGGTTCCGCTGAGGCAACGGGCACCAGCTCGAATTCTGGCTCTGGTTCTGCCTCGGTCTCAAGCTCTTGCTCCGGCTCGGTCTCTTCGACCGCCTCGGGCTCGCGCGTCTCTTCGACCTCCGCGTCGTCCGGTTCGGGCGTTTCTTCCACGTCGGTAGCAGTCGCCTCGGGAGGCGCCGGAGCGTGCGGCTGGAACGGCGCGGGAAACTCTTCGATGTCGTGGACGTCGGCAGGCGGCGTCTGGAGCGCGAGCAACGCCGGCGGGATCTGCGGCACTACTTCGTCGAGAGGCAGCAGCAACGAGCCGTCGGGCAAGCGATCCGCGATCTCCTCGTGAGTCAGCGCGAGCTCATCCATGGGGAACTGGTCGGCGACGACCTCCCACTTCACCGGCGCGAGCCCTTCGCCCAGATGCGGCAGCAAGAGGTTTCGCGGCACGAGCAGCGAGACGCCGGGCCGCAGCGTGTCTTTCAAGCCTTCGCGGCCGCGGGCGAACATCTCTACGGGGAGCTGATCGGCGATACGAACGAACGGCACCCGAATCATCGGCTCCGTCCAGTCGAGCGCTCGCTTCGGGGCAGTGGCGCTCGGCTTCGACTCCGCCGGCGTGGGAACCGTGCTGGGCGGCGCCGCCGCTCCCACGACGGGCGACGGCGGCGGCGCGGGCGCCTTCACGACGGGCGGCTTGACGAACGTCGGTACGACCACCGGGGTTGACGGCGACGGCGCGAGCGCCAGGCCAGCAGGCGCGGGCGACAAGACGATGGGGCTGGTCGGCGCGGCTGACGGCGCGATAGCCGACGCGGCGACGGCCCCTGGCGCCGCTGGAGGTCGAGTTTGAGCCTGCGCCGCGGCGGCCTGCTCACGCTGTTGCGCGATCGCCGCGCGGGTGGCGGCGGCCGAATCCGCCGTGGGCCCTCCGAGTGGCCGGGGCGCCCCCAGGATCGCGGGCGCCTCGGGGCGCCGCTGAGCGAGAGCCACTCGCGCCTCGCGAGCCGCGCGGGGCGACAAGAGCGGCTTGAGGCGAGCGAACACCAGCGGCGCAGCCGTCAGCTGGAGCAAGGTCACCGCCGGCGAGCCCCAGAGCGCGAACGCGACCGCGGCGCCATAGTCGAGAACGTCTGGGATCATGAAGAGCGCGCCGGTCGCCACCACGAGCAGCGCGTGAAGCCCGCACATCGCGGACGCCGCGCCGAGTACTGAACGGATCGAGAGCGGGCGCACGCTGACGAGCCCGACGAGCACGTAGAATATGGGCGGGATCACCAGAGCCGGCAGCACGAGCGCTGGCGAGGCTTCGAGCGGTGTGGCGCGAAGGCCGCGGGCGTGAAGGGCCAGCACCGCGCAGGCGTAGAGCTCGAGACCGAGCGAGAGCTCGAGCCCCCAGACCAGCCTCACCCGCGAGGAGCGTGGCCACGCCATCAAAGCGCCCGCACGAGCTCCGGCACGGCTTTCCTCACGTAGTAGCGCACCTTGCCCAGCGCGCCTTGATCGCCGACTAGCACCGCCAGCAGCGCCGAGGGCCCGACACCGTGCAGCAGCAGCGTGCCGGACTCGTACTCGAGGATCGTGCCCACCAGCCGCCCCTGGCCGAGCTCGCGTCCGATGCCGTCGGACGCCTCCGCCAGACACGAGGCCAGCGCGCCGGCCACCTCGTCAGCGTCGGGCGCGAGGTCGCCGGCGGTCTCGATCAGGAACCCCTCGCGATCGGTGAGCACGACGAAGCGGATACCCGGCGTGCCGGCGAGCGCCTGTAGCCGCTGCTTGAGGCCCTGGTCGGACACCGCGGGCGCCGTCGACGCGGAGGAGGGTCCATTCGACGCGGGCACGGGCGCCGTCGACGCGGGTGTGGACACCCGCGCGGGCGGAGCCGCGGCGGCCTCCTTCTTCGTTCCGTTGGAGCTCCCGGCAAGCAGGTTGTCGATCTTCCGCACGAGGTCGTCGATGCCGAACGGCTTGAACATCACCTCGTCGGATCGCACCTCGGCGGCCCGCGCCTGGACCGTGCCGTTGTCGATCCCGGAGATCAGGAGCACCGGCGTCGCGCCGATGGCGGGATGGGTCCGCACGTACTGGCAGATCTGATAGCCGTCCTTGTCAGGCAGGATCACGTCGCAGATCACGACGTCGGGCCGGTCGCGCTCGATCATCTGGATCGCCTCGGCGCCGGACGCGGCGGCAAGCACTTGAAGCCCACGACCCTCGAGCGCTTTCTCGACGACCTTCCTCACGCTCAAGCTGTCGTCTACCACGAGGACCTTCTGCATCACGTCCTCCTAGGAGATGGGAGCCACGGCCGCGTCTGCGCGGCCCTCGTCGATTTCAGCGGCGGCGCTCAGCAGGAGCTGCTTGAGATCCCGGTGAATGGTCTTCGCGCCGTTGACCGCCGCCGCCTCGAGCGGATTGAACGCGAAATTCCCGTTCGCCTCGCCGTGCGCCGCCACCAGCAAAGCCGCGAAGGCCGTTTCACCGATGAGCCCGAAGAACTCCGCGTGAACGACCCGTCCGCGGTCGAAGAACACGGCGCCGCGGCCCGACGGCAGCGTGACCACGAGCTGGCCGGTCTTGCCGCCGAGCGCGATCGCCTGCGTGATATCCGGCAGCTCCATCACCGCGAGCGATCCGCGCAGGCCGTGCGTCCCGTCGGGCTGGCCGGCAGGCGCGGTCGGCTCGCTCGCCGCGACGGGCGCCTGCGGGCCGCGCCCCAGCAGGTTGGCCACCTCGGAGACGATCGCGGTCAGCGGCAAGTCCCCGGCGAGCGTCTGGTCCGGCTTGTCTTCGAGCATGGTCGCGGCCGCCTCGTCGCCGGGGCTCGCGAGCAGGAGGAACAGCACGCCCGTCATCAGCGGATCCTTGCGGACGATCGAGCAGAGCTCATAACCGTCGATGTCCGGCACGCCCACGCGGCTGACGATGAGATCGGGCCGGTTGCGCTCGAGCATCGTCAGCGCGAAGGAGCCGCTGGTCACGGCCAACACGTCGTTGAAGCCGCCCTGCGCCAGGGCTGCCTGCATCGCGGCGAGCGCCGTTCGGTCCGGATCGATCACGATCACGCGCGGCATGGCTGTCTCAGGCTCCCGCTCGCGCCGGCGTCGTGGCGGCGAGCGACTCGATCAGCTGGACGAAGCTCGCCTCGTCGACCGGCTTGGCCACGTAGTGCTCGACGCCCAGCTCGCGCGCGAGGTTCACGTGCTTGGCGCCGGCTCGAGTGGTCAGGACGACCACCGGCAGGTCGCACGTGGTGGGCTCGCGGTTGAGGTCGCGGATCAGCTCGTAGCCGTTGAGGCGCGGCATTTCCAGGTCCGTGACGATGACGTCGACCGACTGTTCCGAGAGCTGCTGGAGCGCTTCCGCGCCGTCTCGCGCGGCGACGACGTGGAATCCGGCGCGCTCGAGCATTCCGCCGACGAACTTGCGCACGCTGACCGAGTCATCGACCAGTAGGACACGACGCTTGGCCTCGGCAGCCGGCGCGGCGACCGCCTCGGGCTCGCGGCGAAACTCGGCGGCACGCGGCCAGGCCGAGGCGGCGCTCATTTCGAGAAGCTTCAGCGAGTCGAGCAGCAGGACGACTTGACCCTGCCCGGTGACGGTCGCGCCGGCGAAGGGCCCGATGCCCTGCAGGAAGGCGCCGAGATTTTTGACGACGATTTCTTCCTTGCTGAGGAACTCGTCCACGACCACGGCGAGCGTCTTGCGCCCGGTTCGAAGAGTCACGACCGACAACGGCCCGTCGGTCTCGCGCCCCGCGATCTGGAGCACGCGATCCAGCCGCACGAGGTCCACACGCTCTCCCTCGATCTCGATCGACTCGACGCCGTCGATGGTCCGGATCTCCTCCGGACGCACGTGAAGCGCCCCCTTCACGGCCGGGACGGGAATCGCCAGGGTCTCCGGTCCGACGTTCACCATGAGCGCGTCGGCGATGGCCACGGTCAGCGGCAGGCGGATCCTGAAGCGCGTGCCGCGCCCCGCCTCCGTCTGCACCTCGATCTCCCCGCCGAGACGGCTGACGTTCGAGCGCACGACGTCCATGCCGACGCCACGGCCCGCGGCGGTCGTCACCGACGTGGCGGTGGTGAGGCCGGGCAGGAAGATCAGGTCGAGAATGTCGCGCTCGCCGAGCCGCGCCAGAGTCTCGGCCGCGACGAAGCCGCCGCGCCGCGCCGCTTCCGCGACGGCCTCCACGTCGATGCCCCGGCCGTCGTCCGCCACCTCGATGTAGATCGATCCGCCCTTGTGGGCGGCGCCGAGATGGATCGTGCCCTGCGGAGGCTTGCCCTTGCGGCGGCGTATCTCCTCGGGCTCGATGCCGTGCGCGATCGCGTTTCGCACGAGGTGGATCAGCGGATCGGCCATCAGCTCGACGATCGTGGTGTCCATCTCGACGGTCTCGCCCCGGACCTCGAGCACGACGCTCTTGCCGGCCGCCCGCGAGCCGTCCCGGACCATGCGCACGAACGGCGCGAAGAGGCGGCCGACGGGCACCATGCGCGCGCGGGTGATCTGCCCACGCAGCTCGCCGCTGAGGCGCTGGACGCCGCCGGCATCTTCACGGACGACGCGAACCAGGCCGGTCAGCTCGTGCTGGACCTCCGTGAGGTCGCTCGAGATCTCGCCCACGCGGCGGGCGAGGAGGTTGAAGTCGTCGTAGCGGTCGAACTCGAGGTCGTCGAAGAATTCGCCCAGCGGAGAGGCGCCCGGCTCGGCCGAGTCGCCGCCGGACGAGCGGACGGGAGGCACCAGACGGTCGGCGTACTTCGACTCGAACTCGGCGACGGTCTGAGTCATGCGCGATTGCGTGAACGACAGGAGTTCGCCGGCCTGCTCGAGCTGCGCCAGGTGGCGCTCCAGGCGGCTTCGCGTGATCACGAGCTCGCCGACCAGGTTCATCAGCGCGTCCAGTCGATCGAGGCTGACGCGGATGCTGGGACGAACTCTCCCCGCCGCGGCTTCGCGAGCCGCGCGACCCCGCGCCGCGCCGCGCGTGGCGGGCTCCGGAGTGGGCGCGGGGCGCTCGGCGGCAGCGGCCGGCTCGAGGCGCTGCGGCGTCTCCACGGCCGGCTGGCTTATCGCGGCGGCGCTCACAGCCGTCGTCTCGTCTGCGGGCTCGGCTGCGATCGGCTCCGCGCTCGGCCGCGGCTCGAGCGTCGCCGTCGCCTCGATCGTGGGTAACGCATCGAGAAGACGCATCGCGCGCTCGTAGGCGGTGGCGCGCATGTCGGCGCGCTCTTCGCCGCTCCGCGCGAGAAGGCGAAGGGCGTCGAGGCCCGCGAAGACCGTCTCGATCGCGGCGCGATCCAGCGGACGCTGATGCTCGCGGATCTCGCCCAGCATGTCCTCGACCCGATGCGCGAGGTCGCCGATCATCCCGCACCCGACGGTGTAAGCGGCGCCCTTGAGCGTGTGCACCGCGCGGAACAGCGCCCCGATTTCGGACTCGGTGGCGCCCTCGCCTTCTAGCGCGATCAGCGACTGTGCCATCGATTCGAGATGCTCGACCGCTTCCGGCACGAAGTACTCGAGGACGTCGGACTGGTCGGTGAAAAAGCGGTCGAGCTCGGCGAGCCGCCGCGTCGTCTCGTCGGTTGGCGCACCCGGCGTGGAGGGGGCCAGTCCCGCGAGCGACTCCGCGATCGCTTCGGCGTCCTCGACACCGGTCTCGCCGATGCCGTCGAGCGCCGTCTTGAGCCAGAACACCATGTCGCTGAGTGCCGCGAGGGAGCGGTCGCCGCCCGCAGGCGTGGAGGCCACTCGCTCGACCGCCTCTTCCATCGCGGCGGCGAGGCCGGCCACCTGTGGAAATCCGCTGAGGGCCGCCGACCCGCGAAGGCGATGCGTCACCACCGCCAGATGCTCGATCACGGCGGTGGAGTCCACCGAGCTCCGGAGCGTAGCGAGGCCGTCCTCGACGGCGGCGAGGGTGTCCCACGCCTCCATCAGGAAGACACTCAAGAGAAACTGCCGGTCGCCGTCAGCCACGCCGCCTCCAGTCGATCGGAGCCTCAGCCGCTCAGCTTGAACCGCGCGAGGTTCGCCGTCAGCGCCTCGGCCACCCGGACCATCTGGTCCATCGTCTTCCGCGTCTCGAGCACGGCCTTCTCGGTCTCGACCGCGACACCGGCGATCGACTGGACCGCCACCGCGCCGCCCTCGACGCCCCGCACCTGCTCCTGCGTCGCCTGTGAGATCTCGAGCGCCAGCGCCGCGGACTTCTGAGAGATCTCGCCGATCTGATGCAAGCGCTCTCCGGCCTCGACCGTAACCTTGAAGCCGGCTTCCACCTCGCGAGTGCCCTCTTCCATGGCCACGACCGCCTGCTGCGTCTCGGCCTGCACGGCCCTGATCAGCACGACGATGTCCTTGGCCGCCTTGCCGGAACGCTCGGCGAGCTTTCGCACCTCTTCGGCCACGACCGCGAAACGCAGACCCGACTCGCCGGCGCCCGCGGCCTCGATGGCCGCGTTGAGCGCCAGGAGGTTGGTCTGCGATGCGATGTCCTCGATCGTGTTCACGATCTCGGAGATCTCGAGCGAGCGATCGGCCAGGCTCTTGACCTTCTTCGAGATCCCCTGGACCTCGCCCCGGATCCGCTGCATCCCGGTGAGGCTGGCGCGCACCGCGTGCTCGCCCTTCGTCGCGGAGTCGAGCGTCAGCTTGGCGGCCGCCGCGGAGGCCTCCGCGTTCTCGGCGACCCGCCGCATCGAGCGGCTCAGACCCTCCATCGCGTCGCTCACGCTCACGACCTCGCGTGACTGCGACTGGGCGCCGCCGGCCGTCGCGTCCATGGCACCGATCATCTCCGTGGCGTTCGTCAGCACCTGCTGCGCGGTCTCGCGCACGCCGTTGATGATCATCGCCAGCTCGCCGACCATCACGTTGATCGCGTCGACCACGCTTCCGAGGACGTCGGAGGTCACCTGACCGCGCTTGGTCAGGTCGCCCTGCGCGATCTCGGTCGCGGTATCGAGGAAGCGCGTGATGTTGCGCTGGAGCTCCTCACGCTTGCGGCGCTCCTCGTCACGCTCGGTCTCGGTCTGGACCAGCGAACGGAGCCGCACCACGGCGTCGTTGAAGGTGTTCGCGAGCTGCCCGATCTCGTCGCGCGACTTCACGGTCACGAGCCGCGAGAGATCGCCCTGACCGACGCGCTCGGCAACCCGCACGACCTGGATGACCGGCTTGGTGATCTGATGGGCGAAGACCGCGCCGGCGAGAACCGCGAGCAGCGCGACGCCGCCGAAGACCAACAATAGATTTTGGCCGGACTTGGCCGCCGCGGCGGTGATGATCGATCGATTCATCCCCACGCGAACCGTTCCGAGCTGGCCGGCGAGGACCGGCACGCCGATGTCGATGATCTGCTGTACCGCGCCGGTGACCGGATCGGCGTACGCGATGTCACGGACCTGCTGCGCCGCCTCGCCGGGCACCAGGTTGCGGTCGACGATGCCCGCCGGGACCAGCGGCGAGAACGTGTGCGCGATCAGCGTCTTCTGCGGGTCGTACACGATCACGTACTTGACACCGCTGATGGCGGCGAACTGATCGACGGTCGCCTGCACCGTCGACGCGTCGCGCGTCAGCAGGAGGTCGACGCCCGAGCTGGCGAGGCTCTTGGCGATGGCGGTGCCCTTGGACGTGAACTCGTCCGT
>WNFA01021445.1_pt1 | contig 10076 bp, 9 predicted proteins | sample 5400481 | NCBI WGS metagenome assembly WNFA01 (sample SAMN13153340, study PRJNA577476) | soil metagenome | isolation source: 120 cm saprolite under Douglas fir tree site 2 hole 1 replicate 2 | place: USA:California | collected 2015-04-18 | reverse complement strand
GAAGGGGCATAAGCGTTAACCTAAGGGACACTATGCCGCCCCCGTTTGCGAAGCGTGTCTGCCAGCAGACCGGCGATGGTATGCCATCGACGCAGGACGGTAGCCAGACTGTGGGGTAACAAAAGTGCCGCCCGTACCTGACGGTACATGAATTCAACCTCTCGCCAGCGGCTCCGGCGCGGCTGCCAAGGGGTAGCCCCAGGGGGAAAATGAACTCGCGGCATCAACCATGTGTTCGATAAGCAGTCCGACAAAGAGCTTGCCCTCAAGCCACGCCTTTGCACTTAGGGGATCCGCTTTGGGCAAATGACCGAGGCCAAGGATGGACTTCATCCGCTTGAACACCAGTTCAATCTGCCAGCGAAGTCTATAGAGTTCCAGGATCAGTCTGGTCTCGGGGTCGCTTCTCAGCGTTGTCCAAACCATGAAGTAGTGGGCGAATTCTAACGCGTCCTCGGAAAGAGGGGTGTGTTTGTGCCGCGCCTCTCTTTGTAGGCGCTTGAGCTGCCAGTTTGCTGCTTCCCTGCTTTGCCGCAACGCGATCAAGCGTCCCGCGATCCAACCGCCATGCGGGTTTTGAACACGGGCCGCCCACTCGCGCGGTGATTTGCCCTTCAGCAAGCGCAGCAGCGGCAACAAAACCATGCGCCGTCCGTAGCGATCAAACAGCGGTAACGTGCCGCGATTCAATCGAACAAGCACATCGCCGCCCGCGTCGACCACATGCGCCACGCCGGGAGGTGTCGCATACACCCTGTCGCCCATCATGATGTCCCCACCAACGATGGGCACGCGCCGGAAAGTTTCTCCGCCGTGCTGGATGTCGGTTAATTCGAAGAAATCGCACTGCAAGTCTGCCACATTCACCGCGTAATGAACCTTCCAGTCGGCGCCCGTGGCTCCCGGCTCCGAAACCGCGGTTGCGTCCACCGCCCGGAGCCTTCTGCCGAGCACCTTCATCGGCAGATCCGCCGCACCCCTCATTTGTTGCGCCAGCCAGAGCAGCCAAGGCTCGGCAGCACGAAGCCTTTTGAACACTCCTACCGCACTGATCGGCGCCAAACCACCAGCAGACGCTCGTGCTGCAGTCTCAGCCAGGGAGCAACCGCAAGCCAAGTGAAGCAGCAAGATGCGCAATACCGTGGCAGGCTCCTTGATGTAGCGGGCCCGCCGGATCGCGCCCAATTTTCGGGCCTGTTCATCCCACCTGGGTGGCAAAAACGTGGAAAGTACTGCCCAATCCTCAAACTCCGGCAGCGATTTTTTGGCGCGGCTCATCAGCGCCAAGCATACAACAGTTCCTACAAAGAATCAATTTCTTAGGTTAACGCTTATGCCCCTTCGGGGTGGTTGTGTGAGTCTGAAACTCTTTCAGAGTTTCTGAGGAGAACAACCAGATTGCGCATCGCAGAATCGTAGCAGGACGGGAAATTCTAAGGAATCATGGGTGAAATAACAATTCGCCAGAGACACGTCACGCAATTCTAAACGCTATTCACAATCTATATTCAGAGGTGCTTCCGAGACTCTTCCACTTGAGTCTCACCCTCGGCCATGCGGAGGCGCACGCGCGGTACGCTGGAATGTTGCTCGATCCGGTCAGCTAGCGGTTCCGAATGGGTAGTAATCCACAGCTGGGTATTCTTTGACGCGCGAACTATTAAGTGCGCCAACGCATCGAGAATGTCTGGATGCAGGCTAGTCTCCGGTTCGGTGAGCGCCAACAGCGACGGCGGACAGGGGCTGAAGAGCGCCGCACAAAGGCATAAGAACCGCAATTGTCCGTCTGAGAATTCCCGCGCTTGCAAGGGACGGAGCAGTCCCGGAATTTGCAGTCTCATGCTGAAGAGCGTATCCATGGCTTCGATAAGGAGAGTTGCGCCGCCAAAAGCCTCCGCAACCGTCTGGCGAAGGGCATCACCATCGCCAATTTCCAGAATCGTTTCCAACGCAGCCGCGACGTCCGAACCGTCGTGATTAAGAACTGGTGTATAGACCCCGATTTGCGGCTGCCGCAGGGGAGACTCAATGTCTGTACGGAAATGATGATAAAAGCGCCAGCTCAAAATTTGGTGGCGCACCGCGGAGATTTCGGGGTAGAGATGCGGATCAATTATCTGTGACAAGACGGACTCTTGTTTCGAGATCTGGAAGGGATAGGTAACCATGCTGCCTTCAGCATTGCGTAACCATGCCGAAGGTTCGTCGCGCTTCAACATCAGGACACGACGGTTCGTTTCCGACGGCCAGATGTACTCTTCCTTCGCACGAGGATCGAGCGTGAACATGGTTCCGAGAGCATGCTCGTTTAGTGATGGGAGTCCAACCTGTAACTCGTACCCAAACTCCTCCGCTTCAAACCCCAGTACGACCCGTTTTGGAGGTTTCTTGCGCTGGTAGCGAACGCGCTCTCCTCCGGCCCAGAAGACGCTGGGCGTGCCACCCTCCTCCGCTATGGCCCGCGCCAATTGCCCTTGCGCCGCGCGTCCTATCAACACAAGCGAGTTGTAAAGATTTGATTTTCCGCAGCCGTTGGGGCCAGTCAGAACATTTATTGGCTTCAGATCAAGGGCCAGCTCTCGAATGGATCGATAGCCCGATACATGGATTTGCTTGATCATTGTTTCTTGGAAACAATACCAGAACTGACGTTGGACGCCGGCCCCGGTCGCGGTTTTCTTATCGCCTCCCTTGATACTGGAACAAATAAGGCTCGAATCCAATGCAGTGCCGAACTGTTCACAAATCTTCTTTCAGATGCAGCGCCTCAGTCTCTCTGCTTGTAACCTAGATACCATGCGCAGAAATCTCGTTATAGTTGTCCTCGCATTAGCCGTGTGCCGTTCCGCGGCGGCTCAGAACGCCCCGCCCTCGTCGACGGCTTTCCATTGGCTCGATGCAGTTAAAGACGCCGCTCTCTTCGAACGCATCAAGGGCCACATTCCGAGAATAGGACTTCACATGTACCGGTTCGGCAGCAACGACTCGTGAAGACCAGTGGGCGACTGAGCAAGCACGCCGGTAACTGAAGTAAGTAGGCGGAAATCTATATGGCGCTGCGATAGCCTGCGCCGTAGTCGGGAGGTATTCATGATTCTCAATCTCAAACACCGTCGGGTCCTTGTCGCTCTCGCATTGGCATTGATCGCTGGTGGCGCCCATGCCGTTCCGGGCGAACAACAAACTCCTGAAGCTACGTTCCGAACAACTCCCCCCTCGGTCGATCCGCATGCACAGGCTGCCGTTGAGCCGCACCGGCCTCTTTATGAGACGCGAGCCATTCATGACCAAAATGGTACGGGGAAGTTCTACATGGGTCGAGAAATCGCTCAGGTGATGGGACCGGGGGGCATCCCCTGGTTAGACCGCCCCGAGCGCGATGACCAAGAGAAACCTTCAATCGTACTAGATGCTCTGAAACTCCGGGGCGGTGAGACCGTCGTGGACTTGGGTGCTGGGTCTGGCTATTTTACATTCCGCATTGCTCCGAGAGTTGGCAGGGCCGGTAAGGTGTTGGCCGTCGAAATCCAGGACGAAATGCTTCAGTCAATCCGTCAACGTGCGCAGGCGCTGAAAGTTACGAATGTGGAGGCGGTGAAGGGTAGCGAAACGGATCCAAATCTACCTGCGAAAGCCGTGGATCTCGTGCTGATGCTGGACGTCTACCATGAGCTAGCCTACCCCTTTGAAGTCATGACCAAAATCCGCGAGGCCCTGAAGCCCGGCGGTCGCGTCGTCTTTGTCGAATACCGCAAGGAGGATCCCGATGTGCCCATTAAATTGGTGCACAAGATGTCCGTGGAGCAGGTCAAAAGAGAGATGAAAGCTGTCGGGCTTGCACACTTGCAGACGTTGGAGACACTGCCATTGCAGCACATCCTGGTTTTCGAAAAACCCCAATGACCCCCAGTCGGGAGAACAAGTTCGGTCTCTTGACTCTGCGAAAAAATTCAGATCGACATATTGACGTTGCAGTGGAGCACCAACGGATGAGCCACTCCCTCAACGTCCGGTGTCATCGAATAGCGTGCGGTCGTCGCTTTCTCCCCTCGCACGACACGACTCTGACCATCGCTAGGGTTGCTCGGGTCTATCCTTCTCTGGAAGGTGACTAATAGCGCACTCAGAACTTCTGCCAAGCCCTTCTTGGATTCAAGCTGTGGTTACCGAAAACTCCATTCAGCGGTTTTCAACCCGATGTAACGCATTGTTACATCCTGGTGGGCGGGTTGACGCGGGTTGCACTGGCGGTCGCTGATTTTAAAGGCATTCGCGACGATAGCATTTTCGGCAGGGACAGTTTCAATGGACGACGACGGCTGGAAATCTGTCAAGCCATTCCTTCAACAGCATAAAATCAACTATCCGATTGTGATTGGAAATTCGGAAATGGGAGACCGTTTCGGTTTCAACTCGATGCCCGCAACGCTGTTGATCGGGAAGCCCTTTACGGTTCTGTATGATAGAAATACAGAGCACGCCAGGTCCGGCAAACCAACTGCACGGGAGAGAGCCGAAAGCGATCTTCCTGAAGAGGCGACCATGGAAAGCTCCACCCGTCAGCTCCCGGCTGCAGGATGGATGTCCAACTCGTGGGTGCCAGCATTCACCTTTGTTGCAGGATGCTACGCGGTCACTTGGCTCGCATGGGCCGACTTCCATAGCGCTGCTGCGACCGGCAAGATGTGGGCGTTTTGGACCTTTCTACTTGTCACCGTGTGGTCTCCTACATTCATTGCCCTGGCGATCACGGCGATGTTCGACCGCCTCTCGGGAGTCCAAACTCTACTGCGGCGACTTTTCCGGCTTCCTTCATCGGCATGGGGCTGGTATCTCGCTGCCATCGTACTTCCCTCGTCATCTGTATTTGTAGCCACCTTGCTCGCGAGATCACTTCATCAAGGTGCTCCACTCATAGCGATGGAAACTCTGTTACCAACGATGGTGATTCAATTTGGGACCGGTGCCCTCGGTGAGGAACTCGGCTGGAGAGGATTTCTCCTTCCTATCCTGCAGCGCAAAGCAAGCCCCGTGACCTCAGCTTTAATCATGAGTGTGCTTTGGAGTCTTTGGCACTCGCCTTCCTTTTTCTTCCCTGGCCTCCCTCAGGTATTCATTTCTCCCCTCCCCTTTTTGGCAACGGTGACGGCTTTTGGAGTCTTCCTTAGCCTGATCTTCAATAAAACGAGAGGGCACGTCTCCGGCACCATCTTGGCCCACTTTGTCTTAAATACCAGCTTGGCTCTTGGAGGAGCTCGCTTCGGTAACGTTTTGTGGTGGAGTCTCGCAGGAACATTCTCTCTGCTTGCCTGTTGGAGTGGCTTCATGCTCTCGCGCCCTTCGAGCCCAACGCAGAAGAACTAGCTCCATCGCGGACGAGTGACGGACCCTGAGGTAATCGTAAGGGTTGCCGACCATCCGCCAATGTTCCGGTGGGATTCGCAAACTGTAATCCGCATATCAAGTGTGACCACATTCGATTCGAGAGAAGCAGTGTTGACATCAGTTTATAGAGTGCGCCCACGTTGATTTCCTGTTGAGCGCGGCGTACCATCTCGGCAAATCTCTGCGAGAGGTGACCAATGAAAGCTGTGCCATTTGCTACGTTTGCCTTCGCCTGCGTCGCTGTGCTCTCCCTAGCCCTGACTTCAGAGCTCAAATCTCAGTCCGCCGACTCCGCATCTCCGGTGGCGCCCGTCAGACCGGTGACGGACGAGTACTTCGGGTCAAAGATCACGGACCCTTATCGCTACATGGAGAATCTCAAAGACCCGGAAGTGCAGGCTTGGATGAGGGCTCAGAACGATTATACGCGCGCCGTGCTGGACAGGATTCCCGGTCGCCAGCAACTCTTGGCACGCATCCGTGAGCTCGACCAGTCAGTTCCCCGAGTCGAAGCCCGGCGACTGCCTGGCGATCTCTATCTCGTTCGCAAGCAGCTTCCTAGGGAGGATGTCGGAAAGCTTTATTTACGCCATGGGCTCAACGGAGAGGACAAGCTGCTGGTCGATCCTGAGAAGATCACCCTCGCTCGTTCGAACCAGGGCAAGGGAAAGAGCGAGATCAGGTACTATGCGCTCTCGGATGATGGCAAATATCTCTCCGTAGGGGTGATTCCTGGCGGATCGGAAACGAACGGCGAAATACATGTGATTGAAACCGCGACGGGACGCGAAACAGCGGATGTGATCACTCGCGGCGTGGGAGCTGAGCAGTGGTACCCATATTGGCTACCGGATAATCGATCCTTTGTCTACGGCCGTCTCCAGCAGCTGCCCCCGGGCGCACCCGCGGCAGAGGTAAGACAAAAGTTCCGGTCCTACCTGCACGTTCTGGGAACAGATGCCGAAAAAGACCCGTCGGTGTTCGGCTACGGAGTGGTGCCAGACATTAATGTTGCCCCAAGTCTCATTGCCAGCGTTCAAATTGCGCCGCGTTCGCGGTACGCCCTGGCCGTGCTCAACGATAGCGTCTCGCCGAACAGTGCGTTCTACATCGCGCCTGCGGACTCGATCGGGAAGTCGAACTCGACCTGGCGCAAAGTGGCAGATTTTTCTGACGGAGTGACTAGAATCGTGGCGCATGACGATGATCTTTACTTGCTCACTTACAAAGATGCCCCGCGCTACAAGATTGTCCGTGTCGATGCCAGGAAGCCTGATCTGTCTTCCGGAGAAGTGATTGTTCCACCGGACGAAGCGGTACTCACTGATATTTCCGGCGCTCAGGACGCCCTGTACGTTGAACTGCTCGATGGTGGCGTTAGTCGCGTGCTGCGCGTACCGTACGGTCCCCGTCCTAAAGTTGAACGAGTGGCCCCGCCTTTCGAGGGCACTGCCTTTGTAAGCACCGATCCCCGCGTGCCCGGGGCTCTTCTGTACGTCACTTCTTGGATCAAGGCAGGCAGAATTTTTGCTTACGATCCGCAGACGAAGACGATGAGCAACACGAGGCTCCAGCCCAGCGGCGCATACGATAACCCCGACAATGTTGAGTCAGTGGAGGTCAAGGTCCCGAGCCATGACGGCACACTGGTGCCGCTCTCGATCGTTTATCCAAAGGGGATGAAGCTGGACGGCTCGCATCCCACACGGCTCAGTGGCTACGGCGGGTACGGAATTACGATGAATCCCGACTTCGATCCCAAGACGCTGGCGTGGCACGAAAGAGGCGGAGTGCGGGCGATCTGCCACGTGCGTGGCGGCGGGGAGTACGGGGAGGAGTGGCACTTGGCCGGCAAAGGACCGACGAAACCCAACACCTGGCGCGACTTCATCGCTTGCGCTGATTACCTGATCAGTAAGGAATACACCTCTTCGGCTCAACTGGCCGGCCAAGGCGGAAGCGCCGGCGGAATCCTGATCGGTCGCGCCATCACCGAGCGGCCCGACCTCTTCGGTGCTGCCATCATTAATGTTGGGGTCTTGGATACAGTGCGATTCGAGACCACGGCCAACGGCGCGACGAACATCGAGGAGTTAGGCAGCACAAAGACGGAAGAAGGCTTCAAAGCGCTTTACGCCATGAGCTCCTTTCATCACGTGAAAGACCAAACGGCCTATCCGGCCGTGCTGCTCACCACCGGCATCAACGATCCGCTAGTTGATCCGTGGGAACCAGCGAAGATGACTGCGCGTCTGCAAGCGGCGACATCGAGCGGCAAGCCTGTGCTGCTACGAGTCGACTATGGCGGTGGTCACGGGGGCGGCAGCGGGGCAGACCAATACAGGGAACGCTCGGCCGACTCTTGGAGTTTCCTGCTATGGCAATTCGGCCTGCCGGAATTCCAACCTCCGAAGCCATGAACTCGTCTCGGCTGTGCATCAGCACTGCCAAGTCGCGAAGAGTTGAGCCACGTCTGGGACCTCCCTCCTGACGTGTGACGAGCTACTCTTCCCTTATCGGATTGGGGAAGAGTTGCCGACACTCGTCCAGTATCGGCGGATTCGCCGAGCACCAAGGCAGCACGAAGCTCACACCGCGCGGGCTTCCAATCAATGCGACCGAGTCGGAGCGCAAGACTCTCGAGGCGGGGTTCAAGGCCATGCCGCAGGGCTTTACCCGAGCGCTGGACCAGCTCGCTGATTGCCTGGCAAAGGCCTGAATTTTCGGAGCACATGCCCGGCTGCTTGCACGACGGAGGCTGTCCGAATCTGGGCAAAGCATCCCAAAATCGCGCAATGCGAGGCAATAAGACACCCTGGCGTATTGGAGTAACACGCTCACAGGAAAGAACTTAGATTGATCGGTACGGTGGATTGCTAATTGCATTTCTATCTTCGACATCAGCTCGCTAAGATGAGGCAAAACGGATGCAAACTTAGTGGTTGCTTCTATCGCTTGGGAGACTGACTTCCGGGAAGGAAGAGCAAAATTATGTCATTTTTTCGCGATCTGAGGGTTGCGTTTTACTCGCTCATGCGGACGCAAGGGCTTGCGATCACCGTGATCCTGACGCTGGCCCTTGGCATCGGCGCCAACGCCGCCATCTTCACGCTGGTTCGCGGCGTGCTCCTCAAGCCTCTCGTCAACCGCGACGAGGACCGGCTGATCTACATTCGCCAGAGCGCCCCGGGCGTCGGCGACGACAACTCAGCGTTCTCCGTGCCCGAAATCCACGATCTGCGCGCCAGCGTCAAAACCCTGAGCGCGTTCGGTGAATTCTCGACCATCGAGTTCACCATGATCGGCTTGGGTGAGCCTCGCGTAGTTCAAGCTGGCGTCGTCGACGGCCCCTTCTTCGAAGTCATGGGCCTCCACCCCGTCCTCGGTCGTCTCGTCGGCCTTCAAGACGACGGTCCCAAAGCTGCCGGCGTCGTCGTTCTCACCTATCGTTTCTGGGCGACCACTCTTGGGAAGGATCCTTCCGTCCTCGGCAAAACCGTCCGGCTTGGCAGCGGGCCCATGGGCGATCGCTCCGCCACCATTATCGGCGTCCTCGAGCCCTCCGTCCCCTACCCCCAAGATACGGAGATCATCGCCAACGTCGTCACCAGCCCGCATCATCTTTCCGCCACCATGGTCACCGACCGCCTCCACCGTATGACCGAGCTCTTTGGCCGTCTCGCTCCCGGTGTCACGCTCGAGCAATCCTGCGTCGAATTGCGCACCGTCTACGGAGCCATGACCAAAGAACATCCCGGCGACTATTCGCCCAAAGCGAACTACCAGATCGGGGCCAAGCTGCTTCGCGACCAGATCACCTCGGGCGCCCGAACCGTGCTGCTGGTGCTGCTCGCAGCATCAGCGCTGGTCTTCATCATCGCGTGTTCCAACGTCGCCAACCTGATTCTTACACGCACGGTTCGCCGCGAAGGCGAGCTGGGGATCCGCGCGGCGCTCGGCGCAAGCACAGGCGCGCTGCGCCGCATGCTGCTGGCCGAAAGCCTTTTGCTCTGCGGCGCTGGGGCCGCGGTCGGTGTATGGAGCGCCCAGCCGCTGGTGGCCGTCCTGGCTCGCTACGCCTCACGCTTCTCGGTCCGTGCGCTCGATTTGACGGTTGATTCCAGCCTGCTCTGGGTCGGAGCGGCGCTGGCCGTCGTCGCCGCGGTGATTTTGGCGTTTGTCCCCCGCTTGCCGTCGGCCGGCACGTCCAATGGCCTCAACCTGTTGAGCGGCAGCCTCCGGATCACCGGCAGCACGAGCCGCCGCCAAAGAATCTTCGCGGTGGTACAAATCGCTGCATCCTTCGTGCTGCTGACCGGCGCAAGTACAGTCATCACCACGCTGATCGCGCTGCAAACGGCGCAGACGGGCCTCGACACACGCCACGTCCTCACTGTCAACGTTCCCGTTATGTCCTACGGAAAAACACCTGGACAAGTGGTCGATTTCTATAAGGAATCGATTCGTCGCGTTGACGCGCTGCCGGGCGTGAGCAAGACCGCTTTCGGCATGTCTGTTCCCTGGCGCGATGGCGGTTTCGGCCTCCAATTCTCCGCCGACGGTCATGTTCATGCCGCCGGCGAAGAGGACCCTCGCGCGCAGTGGCGCGTCATTTCTCCCGGATTCTTTGCCTCGCTTGGCGTTCCCATCATCGCCGGCCGTGATTTCGACGGTCTCGACGGCCAAAAAGG
>WNFA01017896.1_pt1 | contig 10076 bp, 8 predicted proteins | sample 5400481 | NCBI WGS metagenome assembly WNFA01 (sample SAMN13153340, study PRJNA577476) | soil metagenome | isolation source: 120 cm saprolite under Douglas fir tree site 2 hole 1 replicate 2 | place: USA:California | collected 2015-04-18 | reverse complement strand
CCAAACGGGGCGAGGCTCGCGATCTCGATCGTCGTGAACTACGAGGAAGGGTCGGAGCGCTCTCATGCCATGGGCGACCCCGATCAGGAGACCATGACAGAATGGGGCAACTACCCGATGCCTCCGAACATCCGAAACATGGCCATGGAATCGATGTACGAATATGGCGCACGCGTTGGCGTGTGGCGGGTCTTGGACATCCTTGCCGCAACGCGCGTCAAGTCGACGTTCTACGCGTGCGCGGTCGCCTTCGAGCAGAATATAGCCGTGGCAAAGGCCGCCGTCGCGGCCGGGCACGAGATCTGCAGCCATGGTTACCGGTGGGAGGAAGTGTTCCGGTTGACGGAGGAAGAAGAGCGCGAACACATCCGCCTTGCAATCGAGTCGTTTACGAAAACCTGCGGTAAGCGACCGAGTGGCTGGTATTGCAGGTACGGCGCCAGCGTGAGGACGCGGCGGCTCGTAGTCGAGGAGGGCGGGTTCCTCTATGACTCGGACGCGTACAACGATGACGTCCCGTATTTTGTAGAAGTTATGGGCAAGCGACATCTCGTCATTCCATACACGCCGGATGTCAATGATTTCTGCTTCTGGAACAGCCCGGGCTTCGTTCAGGCGGACGATTTCTACGACTACATGAGGGAATCTTTTGAAGTCCTTTACGCGGAATCGGCGAGAGGGCCGAGAATGATGTCGATCGGGCTTCACCCTCGAATTGTCGGACGCGCCGGACGCGTCCGCTCGCTCCGCCGCTTCATTGACCATTCAAGCCAATATCCCGATGTTTGGTTCGCCACACGTGAGGAAATTGCGCAGGCCTGGCTGGAGCGATCGAAAACAGCATAGATCGGCGACCAGAACGAAAGATGGATCGTTTCCAGCTTGCTACCGAGGCTGAGGTGAAGTGGCTCGCCCTACGCTGCGCTGACGAGGGTTGTTCGGTGAGGCCGAGCCGATCCTCACAGCAGGAGGACGAGCCATGGAGGATTATCGAGAGGCGTTTGTCGGAATCAATGGCGGTGACGCTGTCGCCGAGGTGTGGGGATTTCAACGAGGATCTGCGCCAGCTCGGAGTTCATGCTCTTCGAGCAGCCTTGCGTCTGCAGTTGGCTCCCGAGGATGCGGCCCGCTTCATGGGTCGATGAAAGAGGCCGGAAAGAGGGGATGAGTCCAGCTCTGGCTCCCCCGGTCTTGGATCGCATCGGATCGCGGTGACCCCTCCCTTCGCGGAAAGAGACCGCGCCTATGGCCTTCTGGAGGGCGATCGAACGGCAAGCGGCCCGGGTCCGCAACGGCGGGCGGCGGCTATTTTCCGCCGCGCCCTGAAGGGCGCTTTGCATCGCGAAGCAAAATAGCCGCCGCCCGCCGTCCTCCGCTGTGCTTCGGCCGCGTGCTTCGCTCCGCGGTGCCGGCCCGGTCCGCCCGCCGTCAGGTGATCGCCACGAAGGCCGCGATGGGCGCGGCCGATCCGACAAGGGGCATCACCATGGCGACCGACCGCGACGACACAAAGTTCGAGCCCTCGCACACTTCGTCCCCGACCGACCAACTCCTCACCGAGCTCCAGCTCTACGGCCACCGTCCGTTCCACGACGATCCTGACCCGAGGCCGCTGCCCGAGCCCGAAATCATCGGCGGCGCCGTCGCCGACATCTTCGACGCGCTGATCGCGACACTCGGCGATACAAGCCTCGAGCCCGATCTCGAGGACCTGCTCTGGTCGACCGTCAACCTCTTCCACCGCGCCGCCGACCGCGTTGAGCGCGAGCTCGACGACAACGAGGACGGGCAGAAGCGCTGCCAGAAGGAACAGGACGGCTCGGAGATCCGCTCGGTCGAATTGGAGCGCCTCACGGCGGAGGGCCTGACGCTCATCGAACGCCGCAGCAGCATGGAGCTCTTCCGCGACCAGGCTGCCGACCAGTTCGAGCGCCACACCGGCTCATCCTGGCGGCCGCGCTCGGGGTCGATGGTCAACCATCGCACCCTGACCGCGGCGATGATCGACAGCCGCGACTTCCTCGCCGCGAAGCGCCGCGCCGAGACCGAAGTGCTGATCCCCGCAGGGCCAAAGGTCGCCTTCACCGGCGGCCTCGACTTCAACGATCATCACCTGATCTGGGATCGGCTCGACAAGGTCCACGCCAAGCATCCCGACATGGTCCTCATGCATGGCGGCAGCCCGAAGGGCGCCGAACGCATCGCCGCGGCTTGGGCCAACAACCGAAACGTGCCGCAGATCGCATTCAAGCCCGACTGGACGCGCCACGCCAAGGCAGCGCCGTTCAAGCGCAACGATGCGATGCTGGATGTCCTGCCGATCGGGGTGCTGGTTTTCCCGGGCTCCGGCATATCGGCCAACCTCGCCGACAAGGCGGAGAAGATGGGCATCCCGGTCTGGAAGTCCGGCGAGGGCGGTGCATGAGCGCCGCCATGATTGCTCGCTTCGCCGAAGAGCGAAAATCCGTGCGCAAGAGTTGAAAGCGATTGCAGGAAGGCTCCCCCATGAGCTGGCCGCCAGCGCACTCGGAAGCGCACGCGCCATCGCCGTGACCTTCTCGAGCATCATATGTAGAAATGGATCGGTTCCGAGTTAAGAGATGGGGGCCGCCTATGCGCTCCGAGAGAGATTTTCCGAAACGTTTGCTCGTTGCCATAGGCGGAAACGCGATCCATCCCGACGGAATCCGGGGTACTGTCCAGGAGCAGGGACGACTGGCGGAGACCACGGGCAAGTCTCTTCTCCCCCTGATGGAGCTCGGCAACGAACTCATCATCACTCATGGAAACGGGCCGATCGTCGGCAAGATCCTGATGCAGCAGGTGCTGGCGCGCGAGCGCGTGGCACCCATGTCGCTCGACATCTGTGTCGCCCACAGCCAAGGCGGTATCGCCTACCTGCTCATGCAGGCGCTCGAGAACGCACTTCGCGAGCACGACAACCCACGTCACGTCGTCTGCCTTCTGACGCAGGTCGAGGTCGATCCAGCCGATCCTGCCTTCCAGAAACCGACCAAACCGATCGGCTACTTCTACACCGAAGAGGAGGCAAAGGGGCTTGCGGTGGAATTAGGCTGGGAGTTTCGCGAGGACGCCGGCCGCGGCTGGCGACACGTCGTTCCCTCTCCCAAACCCAGACACATCGTCGACATCTCGCTCATACAGACGCTTGCACGCAATGGCGCCGTGGTCATTGCCGGAGGTGGTGGCGGCATTCCCGTGGTGCGCGGACCGAAAAAAGTGCGCCACGGCGTGGAGGCCGTGATCGACAAGGATCTCACCTCCGCGCTGATGGCGAATGTCCTCGGCATCGAGGAAGTGATGATCCTGACGGCCGTCTCCCGCGTCGCGATTCACTTCGGGACACCGCAGAAACGAGAGCTAAACGAAGTGAGCTTATCCGAAATCCGCAGATATCATCAGGCGGGGCATTTCCTTCCCGGAAGCATGGGGCCGAAGGTCGAGGCAGCAATACGTTTCCTTGAGGGCGGCGGGAAGCGAGTCATCATCGCTCATTTGGAACACGCGCTGCCGGCACTACGAGGCGAGGCGGGGACCCATATCGTCGCCGATGCCGCGTAGAGCGCTCAGCCCGTCATTGACGTGACGATAGCTCGCCTCAAGTTGACGGTTCCAATGGGACCGATACGCCAGCGGTCATGGCGCCAATCTTGGAGAAAACGGTCTTTAGGTCGATCGCCTCGAACTCCTCTGGTTCCAGGTCGAGCCCGTTCTCAAGGTTCGAGAGGTGCTCGCGCATTTTGGCGGACGCCGTGGCGTCATCCCGAGCCGCTAGGGCATCCAGCAGGAGGGCGTGGTCGTCGCAGCGGCAACCGGATGTGCCCGGGATCTGATATGCCGCGATTGCGAGCGAACTCCGTGAGATCAGCTCCTTCAGGATGTCGTGCAATATCTCGTTCCCGGTGAACTTGGCGAGTTGCAGATGCAATTCACCTGAGAGCCTGAGTTGTGTCTTGCGGTCGCCACGCGCTTGCGCATCCAACTCGGCTTTCACCGTCGCCCGGAGATTTTGCATCGCCACACGATCAAGCCCGCTGGCCAGCTGAGCCACCATCGCGCACTCAAGGGTTCTGCGTACCGCAAAGACATCGCGCGCAGCTTTCACGGAGGGCCGCGCGACGAATGCACCGCGATTTGGCTGCAGTTCGACAATACCCTCGTGAGCAAGACGGATTAAAACGGCACGAATCGTGGGCCGGCTGACGCCGAAGACCTCGCCCAGCGCTTCCTCGGCCAGCTTTGTTCCCGGCGGGAGATAGTGCTGAACGATGGCGTCATAAATCTGCCGATAGATACCGTCATCGGCTGGAGATGACAGCGTTTTCGTGCCGTTCTGTGCGGCTTGTCCGATCAGCCGGTCAGCATTGGTCTGTCGGCTAGTCGTTTGCCACCTGCGCTTTACGGACGTTGTCGCGGCATCTCTCTGATCTGTCACGGTGCCATCCAAACGTAACTGTCCATCGCTCTATGTTGACCGGTCGCACGAACAATAACAATGCGTGTTCCTGTGCCAATCTTATGAAAACTGTCTATCATAACCATTGAGAATTGCATACGATTCTTTTCGTAATCGATTGACAAAATAATGCATTACCTGCATTCTATTTCCACAAGAAATGTTGAAATGGCCGCGAGGCGGCTAAGCCCGACAAGGGAAAAGGGAGCGAGATCCAATGGACCACAATCATGGAAAAACCGAGCGCGGCTTAGTACGCCCGGGCGGAACCGGGATCGACCGTCGCTGGTTTATGTGCAGCAGTGTGGCCGCGGGCACTGTTGCTGCGGCCCCGGCTTGGCTTTGGGCTGGAGCGGACCACAGCGCCCAAGCCGCGGGCATGACGACGATCAAGGCGACCCACGGAACCGGGCTATGCAATCTGGGAATTTTCCTTGTGCGGGAGCGCGGGCTTGCGAAAGCCGACGGTGTGGAGGTGGAGTTCGTCAACACGCCGAGCAACGCCGACATTACTACCATCTTCGGTGCCGGCCTGGTCGACGTGTCGCTCATCCCCTACACAAACTTCATGACGCTCTATGACAAAGGGGTGCCGGTGAAGATCGTCTCCGGTGGTGGCGTCGAAGGATGCGTGATTTGCGGGCAGCCTCATGTGAAGACGCAGGCCGATGCGAAGGGAAAGGTCCTCGGAACCTTCCAGGCGGACACGCTCGAAATATTGCCCTATGAATGGCTGAAGAAAGCCAATATGTCCTTCAAAGACTGCGACGTTCGCTACTTCGGCACGTCTCCCGAACTGGCGCAGGCATTCATCGCCGGCAGCGTGGACTTGATGTGCCACATCGAGCCGTACGCGACCCAGGCACTCAATGCCACGAAAGCGAAAGGGACGGTGATGATCTCAAATGGCACTGATGTCTATCACCAGGGCTATACCGACTGCGTGCTCGCTGCCCGTACAGGACTGATCAATGAAAATCGCGCGGCGCTCAAGGCCCTCATCAAGGGGCTTTTCATCGCGCAGAAGCAATCCGAAGCAGATCGCGTTTCCTGCGTGAAAGACACCGTGGGGAAGTACTACAAGGCCTCCGTAGAGGATATACTCGACGCGTCGACTAAGCAGCCGAACGTCGTCGACCAGCGGGCTGAGACTCAGTTCATGATGGATCGCAGCGGCTCCATGAAAGAGCTTGGCTATGTTGACAAGCCGATGGACAAGAATGCCTTCGATTGGACGCTGCTCCAGGAGGTGATGTCGGAGAACAAGAGCCTTTATGATTCTCTGAAGCTCAAGTCCTGACCACCTAAGCCGACGGCAACAAGCGTCGGGGCGATTCGCATGGGGGATCGCCTCGGTCGCTTGCTTCGTTGCGCTTTGGGAACTCGTGTGGGCGTTTGGTCTCGCTGACCAACGGGTATTGCCGCCGCCCCACCTCTTTCTGCGCGATTTCACGGAGCAGGCGAAATTCTTCGGATCGACGGCTCAGGCGGGGGAGGATGTCGAAAGCGCCGGACGCTCCGTTCTCATCGCCGTTTCGGGGACGACGCTACGCGTCCTTGTGGGTCTGGCGCTGGGCTTCGTCGTGAGCGTCGCGCTCGGGATAGCAATCCGCTATTTCCGCCTGTTCGGCAAGCTGGTGATGCCGACCCTTAGGATGCTGGCGCCAATCTCACCGCTGGCGTGGCTGCCGGTCGCGATCTTCGTGTTCGGCGTCGGCAACGGGCCGGCCGTGTTCATGGTGTTCATTGCGGTCTTCTTCATGATCGTGCTGGCGACCATCAGCCAGATCGACAATGTCCCGCAGAACTACCTTCACGTTGCTCGCATTATGGGGGCCACGCGGTCACAGATCTACTGGCATGTGATCATCCCGGCGATCCTCCCGGGCCTGTTCGTCATCCTGCGGCTCAATCTCTTTGGTGCGTGGATGGTCGTTCTGATTGCTGAGGCCGCCGGGGTAGGAAGCGGATTGGGCCAGATCGTGATGTTTGCGCGCAATACCTTCAACTTCACCCTCGTGTGTTTCACGATGACCCTGATCGGCGTGCTCGGTTTCCTTTTCGACATCGGTCTTCGTGAAATACAGCGACGAGCGCTCTATTGGCTGCCGAGGGCGCCACGGAGAGTCTGATGCCGATCTTCAATGAGGCAATGGATGGGCGCTGTCGATTTTCATCGGGACGATGGCCGAAGCCGACTGGGGATGGCCGATGTCAACGATCGAGCGTTAGCGCTGTGACGTGAAGGGCGATGCGTTGAATGCGGACCGTACAGTGACGTTGAAGGCGGAAGAAGCCTCTAACAGCGATGAACGCGCACCATCGCGTGGCGCCCATCCGCGCGGCAACGGAACGCTAGCAGCGGCCGCGCCAGCGACGTCACTATCGAGCGCGGCCATAGGTCTGTTGCGCCGCTTCGCTCCGGGCATCTTTTGGGGGACTGTCTCAATTGGGTTGTTCGCCGGCCTATGGGAGGCGGCGTGGGCGGTCGGCTGGGCAAATCCGTTGCTGCTGCCGCCGCCCCACATCTTTCTACGGAACTTCGCCCTGCAGGGAAGGTTTTTCAGTCTGGCCACGCGAATGGGGAATGCTCCAGCGAGTGCCATCCTTTTATCCGTGACCTCGACCATCGGCATCACCACGATCCGTGTGCTCATCGGCCTCTTCATCGGCTTCGTCATTAGCCTCACCGTCGGGGTCATGATCCGGTACTTCCAAATTTTCGGCAACCTGACCCTCCCGATGATTACGCTGCTGGCTCCGATATCGCCCGTGGCATGGTTCCCGGTCGCCATCTTCGCGTTCGGCATCGGCAATGTGGCGGCCGTATTTCTGGTGTTCATTGCTCTCTTCTTCATCATGACCTTGGCCACCATCAGCGAGATCGACCAGGTCAACTTAGCCTATCTCAATGTGGCCCGCATCATGGGGGCAAGCCGGTGGCAAATCCTGTTCTATGTCATACTGCCGGCGATATTGCCTGGCCTGTTCCTGGTGTTGCGGCTGAACCTCTTTGCCGCATGGATGATCGTCCTCATCGGGGAAGCGATCGGCGTCGGAAGTGGTCTCGGCCAGGTCGTCATGTTGGCCCGGAACACGTTTAACTCGAGCCTCACGTTTTTCACGATGACGCTCATTGGCATTGTCGGCTACTCGCTCGACATCGTGCTGCTCCAGGTCCAACGGCGGCTGCTCTATTGGGTACCGCAAGACGCAGGGTGAGGAAGGCGACGAAAGCAGGGAGAGGAGGCCAGCGAGAATGCATAATGATCCGGCATCCGAGGCGCGCGCGCGAGGCGTTCGCTGCGCCGGTGTCGATAAAACATGGGGCGAGGGCACGGCGCGCGCCCTGGAGGCTCTTGTCGACATCGACCTCGAAGTGGCACATGGCGAATTCGTGGTCCTTCTCGGTCCGAGCGGCTGCGGCAAGAGCACTCTCCTCTACTTGATCGCGGGACTTGAGCTACCGACCGGCGGCACCATCGAAAGCGGCGGGGAGGTGGTGACCAAGCCGAGCAGCGACCGAGCGCTCATCTTCCAGGAGCCGTCGCTCTATCCGTGGCTGTCGGTCGCGGAGAATGTCGCCTTCGGCCTGAAGCTCCGCGGTATTGATAAGTCTGCTCGGCGCACGGTCGCCTTACGAGTTCTACGCGAGGTCGGCCTCGCCGATTTCATCGACAAGCGCCCCGACGAGCTTTCCGGCGGTATGCGCCAGCGAGTGGCGGTCGTCAGGGCTTTAGCGATGCAGCCGAGCGTGCTGCTCATGGACGAGCCCTTTGCCGCTCTCGACGTTCAGACTCGTTCCAAGCTGCAAGATTTTCTCATTCACGTGTGGCGAGACAGCAAGGCATCGATCCTCTTCGTGACGCACAGCATCGATGAGGCTATCGCGCTCGCGGACCGCGTCGTCGTCTTTACCGCGAGGCCGGGCCGCATCAAAAGCGTTGTCCCGGTGACAATACCGCGTCCCCGAGACCCGCGCGATCCAGGTTTCCATACCTTGCACGATCATCTGATCGATCTGTTGAAAGATGAAGTCGATCGCGCTTTCGCCGAGCAGGAGTCGGCCGCCGCCTGAGAGAGCGCATGGACATCGCTGCTATACAACTGGGCCCCGCTACGGGTAATCTGGCTGAGGACGAGTCGAGTACGGAGGCGGCCGTCCGAGCCGCCGCTAGCACGGGTGTCGCCCTCGTGCTGCTGCCCGAGCTCTCTACTCTGCCTTATTTCGGCTTCGCTGATCCGGTCGCCTGGCGCGAGCGCGCCGAGCCGGTGGACGGACGACTCGTCCAGAAATTTGCCGCGTTGGCGAGCGAACTCGGCGTCATTCTTGCTTTTCCGTTTTTCGAGCGCGGTGTCGATGGCCGGAACCACAACTCGGTAGTCATTCTCGGGCCTGATGGCCGGATCGTGCCGGCAATCGACCGTTTCGGGGTCAAGCGGCCGACCGCTCAAAAGCTGCACTTGGCGACCGCAGAAGGGGCGTTCGACGAACGCGATCACTTCATGCCAGGCGAGGTACTAGGAGTCCATCACTCAGGTGGGCTCTCATTCGGTTGCCTAGTCTGTTATGATCGGCGTTTTCCTGAATCATGGCGCGCGCTGCGCTCGCTCGGCGCCGCCCTCGCTCTCATTCCCGTCGTCGGCCCAGGTGGCGATGATCCCGGGTTCTTTCTCGCGGAGCTCCGTACGCACGCACGCGAGAATGGGGTTTACGCCTGCGTCGCCAACAAGACGGGAATCGAGACCGCCACCGGGGAGAAGGTGTCGAGCCACGGCGATGCCTGCATCGTGTCGCCGACCGGCGAGGTGTTGGCGCATCGCGGCGGAAATGCCGGACCCGGGTTCGTCTGCGGCACGATCGATCTCGGTTTTTTGACGGAAACCCGGCGGCGACTGCCGTTTTACGAGCAGCGCCGCCCTGATCTCATCGACCATGCATTCGGGAGGACGCAATGACCGAATCAATCGTAAGAGCCAAATGGGTGGTGCGCGGTGTCCGCAATCGCGACGAGGCGGAGATCGTGGAGGATGGCGCCGTGCATCACCGCGACGGCGTCATCGTCGCGGTTGGGCGTTACGAGGACCTTCGGCGCGACAACCCCTCCGTTTTGGTCGAAGGATCGAGCGATCACATGATCTTGCCCGGCTTCGTCAACAGCCACCATCATGTCGGCTTGACGCCGCTGCAGCTGGGCTCGCCCGACCACGCGCTTGAGCTTTGGTTCGCGAGCCGAATGCCGGCCCGGTCCGTCGATCTTTATCTCGATACGCTTTATTCCGCCTTCGAGATGATAGAATCCGGGATTACGACCGTCCAGCACATCCACGGTTGGATGCGCGGGCCTCTCGCCAACATTCATTCCTTGGCGACGCAGGTGCTCAAGGGTTACCGGACCATCGGAATGCGGGCGTCGTATTCGTTCGCCGTGCGCGAACAGAATCGTCTCGTCTACGAGGCCGACGCCGATTTCGTGAAGCGGCAGCCCGCCGATCTCGGGCCCGCCATCGCGGAACACTTGGCGTCCCAGGCGCTCCCCTTCGCCGACAACCTCGCGCTGTTCGATCAGCTCGTCGCGGAAAACGAGGGCGAAAAGCT
>WNFA01026952.1_pt1 | contig 10078 bp, 10 predicted proteins | sample 5400481 | NCBI WGS metagenome assembly WNFA01 (sample SAMN13153340, study PRJNA577476) | soil metagenome | isolation source: 120 cm saprolite under Douglas fir tree site 2 hole 1 replicate 2 | place: USA:California | collected 2015-04-18 | reverse complement strand
CGATCCTTGAACGAGCCCGTGGGGTTGAAGCCCTCGCACTTGAGGAAGATGCGCAGGCTCGGATCCGTGGCCTCGGCCAGACGCGGGGCAGGGATGAGCGGCGTGTTGCCCTCGTGCAGCGTGACGATCGGCGTGGAGCTCGTGACGGGAAGGAACTGCCGGTAGCGCTCGATGACGCCCGGCCACAGGCTCATGCCGGCTCCACGCGGATCATGGTCGTGCGCGAGGCGACCACGGGGAGCTTGTCGATGGCCTGGAGGGCCGCGCGCATGTCCCGCTCGCGGGCCTCGTGCGTCATCATGACCACGGGCACCGCTTCGCCCTGGGCGCGCCCCTTCTGGAGGACGGAGACGAGCGAGATCTCGTGCTGCCCCAGGATGCCCGCCACCTGCGCGAGCACGCCGGGCCGGTCCAAGGCCATGACGCGCAGATAGTAGGAGGAGCGGATGTCCTCCATGCGCCGAAGGGGCAGGGGCCGCTCGCTGATCGAGGGCAGGTCTCCTTCCATGGCGGGAACGCCGTGGGCGACGCGCCGGGCGATCTCGAGCGTGTCCGACCACACCGCCGAGGCCGTGGGCAGCTGGCCCGCCCCGCGTCCGTAGAACATGAGGTTGCCGACGTTGTCGCCCGTGATGAACACGGCGTTGAAGACGCCGGAGACGGCGGCCATGGGCGAGGCGGCGGGAATCATGGTCGGATGCACGCGGGCCTCGAGGGCGCCGTCGGAGGCCTTGGCGATGGCGAGCAGCTTGATTCGATAGCCGAGCTCGGCCGCGTTCTCCACGTCCTGCGGCGCGATGCCCGTGATCCCCTCCGTGTGGATGTCCTTCAAGTCCACCGCGGTCCGGAAGGCGATGGTGGCCAGGATCTGCAGCTTGTGAGCGGAGTCCATGCCCTCGATGTCGAGGGTGGGATCAGCCTCGGCATAGCCCTGGGCCTGCGCCTCCTTGAGGACCATCGAGAAGTCCAGCCCCTCGTCGGTCATCTTCGAGAGGATGTAGTTGCACGTGCCGTTGACGATGCCGAAGGCGGAGAGCACGCGGTTGGCGGGCAGCCCGTCCTTGACGGCGCGGATGAGGGGAATGCCTCCGGCCACCGCGGCCTCGAAGCCCAGGAGGACGCGATTGCGCCGCGCCGCCTCGAAGATCTCTTGCCCGTGATGGGCGAGAAGGGCCTTGTTGGCGGTGACCACGTGCTTGCCCGCCTCGAGGGCGCGCAGGATGAAGCTGCGGGCGGGCTCGAGTCCCCCCACCAGCTCGATGACGATCTGGACGGAGGGATCAGCGAGCACCTTGGCCGCGTCGTTGACGAGGGGCAGGGTTTTCAGGTCGAGCCCCTCGCGGGGCCGCGTGAGGTCGGCGTCGGCGATGGCGTGGAGGCGGAGGCGGCAGCCCGCGCGCTCCTCCATGTCGGCGCCGTGGCTCTGGAGAACCTTGACGACCCCGCTGCCCACGGTGCCCAGGCCGAGGAGGCCGATCTTGATCTCGTTCATGGCAGGACCGAAGGCCGCTCTGCGCGCCCGGTCAGCGGGCGCCCAGAGCCTTGAGACCGCGGAGCGCCTGTCGGATGCGCTGCTCGTTCTCGACGAGAGCGAACCGGACATAGCCCTCGCCGTACTCGCCGAAGCCGATGCCCGGGGAGACCGCGACCTTGCACTCCTGGATCAGCATCTTGGAGAACTCCAGCGATCCCATGGCGCGGAACCCGTCGGGAATGGGCGCCCACACGAACATGGTGCCCTTGGGCTTGGGCACGGACCAGCCGATCTTGTTGAGCCCCTCCACGAGGACGTCGCGGCGCTTCTGATGGAGCTCGACGATGTCGCGCACCACGGACTGCTCGCCCTCCAGCGCGACGATGGCCGCGATCTGGATGGGCTGGAAAGCGCCGTAGTCGAGGTAGGACTTGATCCGGCCAAGGGCGTGGATCATGCGGGAATTGCCGCACACGAAGCCCATCCGCCAGCCGGGCATGTTGTAGGACTTTGAGAGCGAGAAGATCTCGACCCCGACGTCCTTGGCCCCCGGCACCGCGAGGAAGGAGGGGGGCCGGTAGCCGTCGAAGGCAAAATCGGCGTAGGCGAAGTCGTGGACCACCATGAGCTTGTGCTCTTTGGCGAACTCCACCACCTTGACGAAGAAGTCCTGCTCCACGCACATCGTGGTCGGATTGTGCGGGAAGGACAGGATGAGCATCTTGGCCTTGGGCCAGGAGAGGCGGGCCGCCTCCTGCAGGCGGGCGAAGAAGTCCTCGCCCGGCACCAGGGGCACCGAGCGCAGATCGCCGTCGGCGATGACCACCGAGTACGAGTGGATGGGGTAGGTCGGATTCGGCACCAGCACCCCGTCCCCCGGCTGGAGGACGGCCAGGGCCAGGTGGGCCATGCCCTCCTTGGCGCCGATGGTGGCGATGGCCTCGGTCTCGGGATCCAGCTCGACCTTGTAGTGGTCCCGGTACCAGGTGGTGACGGCCTTGCGGAGCCTCGTGATCCCCCGTGAGGCGGAATAGCGGTGGTTGCGGGGATTGCGGGCGGCCTCGACCAGCTTGTCCACGATGTGCTTGGGGGTGGCCTGGTCGGGATTGCCCATGCCGAGGTCGATGATGTCCTGGCCCTGGCTCCGAGCCTTCGTCTTGAGGTCATTGACGATGGCGAAGACGTAGGGGGGCAGCCGCTTGATCCGGTAGAAGTCGTCCATAGTGTCCTCTGGATTCGCCGATGATACTTCGGACCCTTTCCAGGTGTCAACAAACCCAAAGCGACGCGGACATAGCGCGCATGGCGGCGGGTGGATTTCCGGGGTTGACACCCCGGAAGAGCGCGTGCTACAAGGACCGAGATCTTCATACATCCTTCCCATAGCTAGGTCGAGCATCGCCACTCCCTTCCACCCGCCTTGGGGCCCGGAAGGTGATGCTGAGCGCGCCGCACTCGCAGCACCGGTGAAGGAGGCTGCCGGTCGACCATGTGGATGCGCAAGCGGAAGTCCCCCGGCCGGAACGGGCTGACCGCCTTCATCGACGAGGGCTCGGAGATCGAGGGGAAATACACGTTCAGTGGCACGGTCATGCTGAACGGACGGTTCAAGGGTGAGATCTCGACGACCGACACCCTCATCATCGGCGACAAGGCGGCCGTCAACGGGGACGTCCGCGCGGGGCGGGTGCTGGTGAGCGGCGAGGTGGTGGGCAATATCTCGGGCACCGAGCGCGTGGAGCTGAAGCGCACGGCGCGGGTGTTCGGCGACGTGGAGGCGCCCGTGGTCGTCCTGGAGGAAGGCGTGCTCTTCGAGGGCCACTGCCGCATGACGAAGGTCAATCCGAACGCCGAGGCGACGACGACTCGGGATTTCTCGGTCGTCCCGCTGAAGCGCTGAGGGAGCATGCCGACACCGAAAGAATTCAATCTCCTGGTCGTGCATGGCGACGGACGCCGCGTCGTCCGTCTCGCTCTTTCCCGATGGGTCATCGTGGTCGCTCTCGGCGTCCTCCTCGGCGCGCCCATTGCCCTGGCCGTGATCTACGGCGACTACCTCCAGCTCCGGCGCGAGCGCGCCTCGCTCGCCCAGCTCACCTCTCGCCTGACCGAGCAGCAGGCCTTGATCGAGAGCTCGCAGGCGCGCATGCGTGAGCTCCGTGCCGAGATCGACAGCTGGCGCGATCTCCAGGCCAGGATCTGGGAGCCCTTCGGGCCCGAGGACGGGAAGGCCAAGCGAGGCAGCGCGATGGGCGGGCCGACGGGGCCCGGGCGGACGGGCGAAGGGCCCGACCGGAGCGCCATCGGCGACGAGCTGGAGCGGCTCACCTCCCTCGTCAAGGACGAGGGCGAGAATCTCCGCTCGCTCGAGCGCTTCCTCGTGCGCGCCACGCGCGTCCTCGCCGCCCTCCCCTCGCGCTGGCCGCTGCGCGGCCCCGTCAATTCTGGTTTCGGCGGCCGCGTGTCTCCCTGGTCGGCCAAGTCCGAGTTCCACAGCGGTCTCGACATCGGCGCGCCCATCGGCACGGCCGTGAAATCGCCCGCTCCCGGAACGGTGGTCTTCGCGGGGATCCATCCGGAATACGGCCAGACCCTCATCATCGAGCACGGCCACGAGACGAAGTCGCTCTACGGTCACCTCTCGAAGCTCCAGGCGACGGTGAACCAGAAGGTGCAGCGTGGGGAGGTGATCGCGCTGTCCGGCAACACCGGGCGGTCCTCGGGCCCGCACCTCCACTACGAGATCCAGGTGAAAGGCCAGTCGGTCAACCCGACCAGCTACCTCTGGGAGTGATCCCCCGTCGCCTCGTGCCGATGGTGGCGCTGGCGCTCCTCGCGAGCGCGGGGTCGACCGCTGCTCAGCCCCTCGACCCGAGCTCGCAGGACGTCCTCAGCCAGACGCTCCAGATCCTGCTCGACCCCAATGCGCGTGCGGCCGAGCTGGCGAAGAACCCTCAGGGCGCGACGGTGGACCAGCAGGTGCGCGCCCTCACGGGCTCGGACGCGCTCACCCAGGAGTTCTACGCGGTGGCCGGCCAGGTCTCTCGCCGTGAAGCTCTCCGACAAAAAGCGCTAGCAGGCGGCTCAAAAAGGTCCAGATGCGAGGCGTCGCCCGAAGGCTGCATGCGAGGCATAGTTCTCACTCAGCCCTCGCCTCGTGGCTGCGCCCCTCAGCTCGAACTGCCACGTACGTTGAGCGTGCAGCCGAGGGCGACAACGAAGCAGATGGGCCTTTTTCAGCCGCCTGCTTAGTTCAGGTGCTTGCGGAGAAAGCTCAGGATGGTCTCGTTGAAGGCGGGAGCCTGCTCGAGGAAGTGCATGTGGCCCGCCTCGGGAATACGGACGAGCTCGGAGCCGGCGATGCGCTCGTGGAGATCGTCCGAGGCGGAAGGCGGCACCAGGATGTCCTCGGTGCCCGTGGTGATGAGCGTGGGCATGCGGAGCTTGCCCAGCCGATCACGGGTGTCGTGGCCGCGGATGGCCTGAGCCTGCCGGTTCAGTCCGACGAGGGTCGTCTGGAACGGATACTCGAGGGCTCGCTGGATCCACATCTCGACGAAGTCGCGCCGCTCCGCGAAGGTCTTCCGGCAGAGGAGCCAGGGCAGCACGAAGAGGGTGAACTCCTCCACGCTGCCGCGGGCCTTGGCGCGCAGAAAGTTATCGATGACCGCGCGGCCCCACTCGTCGACATGGGCCGTCGTGCAGTGGAGCTGCAGGCTGAGCACGCGGTCGGGATACCGGAGGGCCACCTCCTGGGCGATCATGCCGCCCATCGACGCCCCCGCGATGTGCGCGCTCCGCACGCCCAGCTCGTCCATCAGCCCGGTCACGTCCTCGGCCAGGTCCGCCATCGAATAGGTGACGTCGGGAGCATCGCTCTGTCCCGCGCCCCGATTGTCGAAGGCGATGACGTCGAACTCGGCGGCGAGGGCGGCGACCTGGAGCGCCCAGGCGGTGTGGTCGCCGCCCCAGCCCATGATGAGGACGAGGGAGGGCGGTCGGGCGGGACCGGTCCGCTGGTAGAAGAGCTCGACCTGCCCGACGCGGATCCGAGGGATAGGTCAGGCCCCGACGGCCGACAGGATCTCGGCGAGCTCGTCGAGCGTGCCGCGGTCGAGTGATGCTAGGCGCGAACCTGACACGCCACCCAGTGCCCCGGCGAGATCTCTTTCAGGATCTGCTCGTTCTCCGAGCAGCTGGGAATCCGGATGGGGCAGCGCGTGTGGAAGCGGCAGCCGGAGGGCGGCCTGATTGGGCTGGGCACGTCTCCCTCGAGCAGGATGCGCTTGCGCTTGACGGCCGGATCCGGAATCGGGACCGCGGAGAGGAGCGCCTCGGTGTAGGGGTGCTTGGGGTTGTTGTAGAGCTCCTTGGCCGGCGCGATCTCCACGATCTTGCCCAGGTACATGACGGCCACGCGGTTCGAGATATGCTCGACCACGGAGAGGTCGTGCGCGATGAAGAGGTAGGTCAGGTTGAACTGCTTCTGCAGATCCTCCATCAGGTTGATGACCTGCGCCTGGATCGACACGTCGAGCGCCGAGACGGGCTCATCGGCCACGATGAGCTTGGGGCTCACGGCGAGGGCCCGGGCGATGCCGATGCGCTGCCGCTGGCCGCCCGAGAACTCGTGCGGGTAGCGGCGGAGGTGATCGGAGCTGAGGCCGACCGTCTCCAGGAGGTGAATGACGCGCTCCTCACGCTCCTTGCGCGTCTTGGCGAGCTTGTGGATGACGAGCGCCTCGCCGATGATCGATCCCACCGTCATGCGCGGGTTCAACGACGCGTAGGGATCCTGGAAGATGATCTGCATGTCGCGCCGGAGGTGCCGGAGCGACCGCTTGTCGAGCGTCGTGACGTTCTTGTCCTCGAAGGTCACTTCCCCCGCGGTCGGCTCGATCAGGCGGAGAATGCACCGACCGGTGGTGGATCGTGATGACCTAACCTTTCCGTCCGAAAGTGACCGCAATGCAGCCCGTTGATCCTACCTCACGCACCTGCATCTCCGCTTCGAGCGCGGGCTTCGCCCGCGCCATCCCCTGGGGGAGGTTCGGAGGGGGCCATCCGGGCCCTCTCCGACTTAATACAGCCAGCAGGCCACTTTGTGCCCGGGCTTGACTTCCTTGATCACGGGATCCTTCTCGGTGCACACGGACTTCACGAACGGGCAGCGCGGCGCGAAGCGGCAGCCGGGGGCGATGTCGCCACGGAGCGTGGGCACCGTCCCGGGTATCGTCTCGAGCCGGCGCCGCTCCGTCGCGGCCAGATCGATTCTCGGGATGGATCGGAGGAGCCCCTGCGTGTAGGGGTGCAGCGGCTCCTTGAAGAGATCGGCGACCGAAGCCTCCTCGGCCACCTTGGCGGCGTACATGACGACGACCCGCTGGGCCGTCTCCGCGATCACGCCCATGTCGTGGGTGATCAGCATGACGGCCATCTTGAGCTTGCTCTTGAGCTCATTGAGCAGGTCGAGGATCTGGGCCTGGATGGTGACGTCGAGCGCGGTGGTGGGCTCGTCGGCGATGAGGAGGTTGGGATTGCAGGACAGCGCCATGGCGATCATGATGCGCTGGCGCATGCCGCCGGACAGCTGGTGCGGGTATTCCTTGACGCGCCGCTCGGCGTTGGGGATGTGCACGAGCTTGAGCATGTCGACCGTCTTGTCCATGGCCGCCCGCCGGCCCAGCCCCTCGTGCAGCCGCAGGGCCTCGGCGATCTGCTCGCCGCAGGTGAACACGGGGTTCAGCGAGGTCATGGGCTCCTGGAAGATCATCGAGATCTCTTTCCCGCGGATCTTGCGCATCTGGTTCGCGGGCAGGTCCACCAGGTTCCGGCCGTTGTAGAGGATCTCGCCCTCGACGATCTTGCCGGGCGGCTGCGGGATCAGCTTCATGATGCTGAGGGCCGTCACCGACTTGCCGCAGCCGGACTCGCCGACCACGCCCAGGGTCTCGCCCTTCTCGATGTAGAGGTCGATGCCGTCCACGGCGCGCACCACACCCTCGTCGGTGAAGAAGTAGGTCTTGAGGTTCTTGACGTCCAGCAGGCGTTCGGCCATCGTATGGGCTCCCGTTACCAGGGCTTGGTGATCTCGCGGAACGCGTCGAGGGCGCGGTCGATGTCCTCCCGGTCCACGTCCTTGTGGGTCACGCACCGGATGGCGCCCGGTCCGAACTGGTGGATCTTGACCTTGCGGGCCAGGCAGCCGGCGGAGAGCTCCTGGGCCCCGCCCTCCCGGTCCACGCGGAGGATCACGATATTGGTCTGGACTTTCTCCGGGTCAAGCTGAAGGCGGGGCAGTCCCGCCAGTCCCCGGGCCAGCCGTTTGGCATGGGCATGGTCCTCGGCGAGCCGATCGACCATGGTGTCGAGGGCGACGAGACCGGCGGCGGCCAGGATGCCCACCTGGCGCATGCCGCCCCCCAGCATCTTGCGCACCCGGCGGGCTCGCCCGATGAACTCTCCGGACCCGCACACGAGCGAGCCCACGGGCGCGGCCAGGCCCTTGGACAGGCAGAAGGTGATGGAGTCCACGGGCCGGGTGAAGTCGGCCACCGGGCGGCCGAGGGCGATCGCGGCATTGAAGAGGCGGGCGCCGTCCAGGTGCACCGGCACGCCCTGAGCGTGGGCGGCCGCGGCCACCTCCTCGATCTCCCCGGGAGTACAGCAGGTGCCGCCGTGCCGGTTGTGCGTGTTCTCGAGGCACACGAGCCCCGTCACCGGGATATGGATATTGCTCGGCCGGACGTTCTCGCGCACCTGGCGGGCCGTCAGGAACCCGCGCTCGGTCGCCACGGGCATGGTCTGCAGCCCTCCGAAGACCGCGGCGCCCCCGCCCTCGTAGTTGAGGATGTGCGAGTCGCGGTCGAGGAGGATCTCCTGGCCATGCCGGGTCTGTGCCAGCACGGAGACGAGATTGCCCTGGGTGCCGGAGGTGACGAAGAGCGCGGCTTCCTTGCCCGTTCGGCGCGCGGCCTCCGCCTCCAGCTGCTGGACGGTCGGATCTTCTTCCCAGACGTCGTCCCCGACCTGGGCGCGGGCCATGGCCTCGCGCATGGCCGGGGTCGGCTGCGTCAGAGTGTCGGAGCGGAGATCCACCACATCGTGCATGCTCACCTCGTGGCCGCGGTGCGCAGTCGCTGCGTCGCCCGCTTGCCCCATTCCGTGTACGAGTAGTCGTCGGCCAGCTTCCGGAACATCGCCTGCGCGTCGGCGGCGCGTCCCTCCCGGGCATTGAGATCGGCGAGGCGATACATCGCTTCCGGGATGATCAGGGTGCGCGGGTAGTCCTTCAGCACGCCCTCGAGGCGCTGGCGGGCCGCCGCAGGATTGTTCTCGATGTCGAAATAGTAGGTGGCGACCCAGAGCTCCTTTTGCGCGAGGCGTCCGCGACAGATCTCGATCTTGGCGAGGGCATCGCCGGCGTACCGGCTCTCCGGGTACTCGCGGACCAGCTTCTTGAGCTGGTCCATGGCCTTGACGGTGAGGGCCTGATCCTGCTCGACGGGCTTGAGCTGATCGTAGTAGCTCATGGCCAGCCGGAACTGCACGAGGTCGCCGATCTCGTGGCGAGGGAAGAAGGACAGGAAGCCTTCGAACTCCGGAATGGCCTTGTCGAAGTTGCCCTCGCGGTAGTACGTCTCCCCGACCAAGAAGCGCGCGCGAGGGGCGTAGCTCGATTGCGGGTGGCGCTCCACGATCTTCTGGTAGTAGCCGCGCGCCACGGGATAGTTCTTTTTGACCATCTCCGCGTCGCCGAGCTGATAGAGATCCTGGGCGGGGAGGAGGGGCTGAGGCTTCTGGCGAAAGAGATCTTCGAAAGAGACGCAGCCCTGCAACGCCATGGCCAGGGCGAGCACGCAGAGCGTCGCGGCACGACGAAACGTGCGGAAATGACTTGCCGGAAAGGACATGCGTACCAAGGGGCTATGTTCCAATTGGGCCACAGTTTTACGGGCATACTCAGCCAAAGTCAAGGTCGTTGACAGGGCCCCGGAACGGCCCGTAACATGCCCACCATGCCCCTCCCCACGATGTACAGGGTGAGGCAGAGCTTCCCCCGCCAGCGTTTGGCCGACATCCCAGCGGGTGTCCGCGCGACCATGGCCCAGGCAGGTCTGCCCATCACGCGCGGCGACATCGTGGCCGTGGGCGCGGGCAGCCGCGGGATTGCCAATATCGCGGTCATCGTCCGGGCCGTGGTGGACCACCTGAAGGAGCTCGGGGCCAGGCCCTTCGTCTTCCCGGCCATGGGCAGCCACGGGGGGGCGACGGCCGAAGGCCAGCTCGAGATCCTCGAGCACTACGGCATCACGGAAGCGACCATGGGCTGCCCGCTGCGCGCGAGCATGGAGGTCGTGCAGGTCGGCCAGGCGCTCGGGCTGCCGGTCTGGTGCGACAAGGTCGCCTCCGAGGCTGACTGGATCGGCGTGGTCAATCGCGTCAAGCCCCACACCGACTTCAAGGGCGAGATCGAGTCGGGGATGTTCAAGATGATGACGATCGGCCTCGGCAAGTACCGCGGCGCCACCCAGTACCACCGGGCCAATGTCAATCACGGGTACGAGACGGTGATCACCGCGGTGGGCCGCGAGATGCTCGCCA
>WNFA01006133.1_pt1 | contig 10081 bp, 9 predicted proteins | sample 5400481 | NCBI WGS metagenome assembly WNFA01 (sample SAMN13153340, study PRJNA577476) | soil metagenome | isolation source: 120 cm saprolite under Douglas fir tree site 2 hole 1 replicate 2 | place: USA:California | collected 2015-04-18 | reverse complement strand
GGAGATGGAACTGATCGACGTGCGCTCGATTGAGGTCTCTCGTTCACTGCTACAACGGCTGCTCGGTCTCGGCACCGTCGCCGTCGCGTCCGCGGCGAGCGCAGAATTTCTAATCATCATGAGTGACATTCGAGATCCCCAACACGTCGCAGACACGGTGCGGCAGGCCCGGCTTAAGCGCCTTGCCTGATTACTGCGACCCGCTTAGTTTCCGGGCTCGAAGCGCACCGTCAGGGCTCGCGATTGTTAACGAGACTGCCAGCGTCGCGGATCGCGTCTGGCGTGGAAACAGGTAATGACCACAATCCGAATCTCCTGAACCTCGAAAATTATTCCGTAAGGGAAGCGCCGAACTCCCGCGCGACACCGGTTACAGTAGATCACCGGGAACCGCAGAGGGTTTTCCTTTAGTGCTTCGACCGCCGCTTCGATTGCAGTTTGATTTGATTGATTGCTTTCGTTCTAGTCCGACTGTGTGCGTTGTATTTCCGAACGCTTCCGTCGCTGCCAGAAGGTGGAGTCCGGCCATCGTTTCTCTTGGATGTAGTATGCCTGTCGCACCTGCAAGTAACTACGGAAACGATGGTCAACATCACGAGCGTAACCTTGCAGAGCGAAGTCGTCACCAGACAGGTGAGCCTCAATCGATTGCGCGGCGCGAAGACCCGAATCCAGAGCTTTATGGACACCTTGTGCGGACAGCGGATCGAAGGTGATTGCCGCATCGCCCACAGCCAGCCAATTCTTTCCTATGGTCCGATTCAGGCGAGAACTGTTCGCCGCCATGACGATAGGATGGGGAAGCTGCCCCCGTAGGTGGATGCGGGATTTAGTATGGATCGTCTTTCGGAGCTGCAGCAGCCAATAATTGGGTAAAGCTTTCGACGCTTTTTTGTACAGGTCGGCATCAGGCGCTCGCCACTCGGGTGATCGCGGATTTCCATTGCCCGAATGCGGCGGGTGTATGCTGGGCCGAAGGCGTCATCACGCGAATCAGGTGACGCGGTGCTTCGTCCCAAGGGTCACCTGACCTGCGATCCACTCGGTGGTCGGATTGTGCGTCACGCTGATGCTCACTAGTCGCCTGCGGGCGTGACGAAGAATAACCAGGCCATAGAGCAGCTTGAAGGAGACCGTACGAACCACAAACAGGTCGATTGAAGCGATCCCAGCGGTATGATTGCGCAGAAATGTCTTCCAACCCTGGGAAGGTGGCCCCTGCTTCCTGGTCATGTACCTCGCCACGGTTTGACTGGGCGACCTCGATCCCAAGCATCAGCAGTTCGCCGTGGATCCGCGGCTCCCCACAACGGGTTCACGTGGTTCATCCGCCGGATCAGGTCGCGGATCTCGCGGTCTATCTTGGGACGGCCACCGCGTCGGTGGGATTTCCAACACCAATAGGCGCGAAAGCCGCGTCGATGCCACTGGATCACAGTCTCGGGCTTGACCACGGTGATCGCATTCAGAATCGCGGGGAAGCATCGGTACAGCCAGACAAAGATCAGCTGATCGATGTTCCGCAGCCGCACGCGCGACGGAGACTTGCGGCTTAGGATGATCACCTGCTGGCGCAATATCAGGTTTTCAGCCTCGAGGCGCGCCGGTGACTTCAGTCGGGATCGTGCGACCAGCAGGAGCTTGGTTAGGAACGCGAACATCGCGCCTCCCACTAGCACAGCTATCGCACTCCGTCACCCTGGACGAGGTTTTCGGTAGCGACAGGATCTCGATTCCAACTACCTGAAAATCGCCCAGGATAGAGACATCACGACCCAATGTGAGGTGCTGAATTGAGCCGTTCGGCAATGGCTACAAGCTGAGCTTCAAAGACAACGAGGCGGGCGTCCTCGGGGAAAGCCAGCGCGCTATGTGTTCGTTTGCGCTGGAGCGGTGAATTCGACCGAGCTTATGCTCAGATGCCGTGACGTACATCGCACACTTCCGAATATCAGCGCGCGTCTGGGCAAAGGCTACTCGGGCAATGGAGATTTCATCGCATTTGGCGTTCAACACGCGTCAGCCCTTCAAACCGTGCGAGGGTCCAACCATCACGACCGGGATGTTTATCAGCGTGTGGATGCTGGCTTCAAAAACTGGTTATTCTGCAGGAGGGCGGTTATCCCAGAGAAATCGGCGCAATACTGCAATTGTTGAATCCGCACCGCGACCTGTTTCGCGAAGTCGAAATCCTTACCCCGGACACGATTCATAATATATGCCGTGCCGCCTCGGCCGGGAAAATTGGTGCTCTCGATCCGAACACTGACACAACGGCCATATTTCTCGCGATAGGTCGCGATTTGGCCAATGGAGTAATTGGGCTCCATCCGCTTACTGACGAGCTGAAAATTACATGGGATGTCCCCTCGAACCTCCGACTCTATGACGCCGAGCGGCGACTAGCAGCCGACATCGCGAAAGAAATGGGCTGAGAGCTGACGACAAACCCGGCGTGGAACTCGCTTCATATCCCTGCGTCCGTCCACAACCTAGGCGGGTGCCTCATGGCCGACTCCCGGGAGGCGGGAGTTACGGATCCGAATGGCGAAGTTTACGGATATCCCGGTCTCTCTATGTGCTCGATGGTTCGATTTTACCTTCTGCGACGGGGTGAATCCGTCTCACACAATCGCGGCCGTTGTAGAGCGCAACGTGGAAACTACCATCCGCCGCATTACCGGAAGAAAGGACTGGCGTGCTCCGGAAATCGCGAGGACTGTTCCCGTAATTGATCCATTGTCGGCAGTAATTGTACCGATCGCGGGAACTATACCAACGAATATGTAATCGCGGCTGCCATCCATCGGACTATTCGGCAACAAGTCCTACACTCTGTTGAAATAGAACGTGACCATCAGCGATGGCGTGGGCCCGAATTTGAATTAGCACGTTGCTACTTCGCCGGTTTCGCGAAACCGGCGGAACGGTCCGCCACCCACTTACAGCCCTGAGCATAGTATTGAAACAATGATCTAAGAGAGTAACTCTCGGCTCGCGCGAGGATTTACAGTTATCCGATGTAGTGGTAGGGTCGCGACACGAACACGGAGCCGCGGGAAAGTTCGGGTCCCGACTTAGGCAGGATTTGAGGGCGCTTCGCTGATCTGGGGGTACCATTGGCAGAGACACTCCGCAGAGCCACCGAACGTAAGGACGATTCGGTATCGCGGGGCACGCCGCCCGCCCAGACAGGAATATTCGTCAGAGGCGGCGAGTACTGGACTGTCGGTTACGGTAGCGTCAGTTTCTCGCTGCGGGATCTCAAAGGACTCGGTTACATTCAGTGTTTGCTGCAGCATCCCGGCGAGGAGTTCCATGCTCTTGAACTTCTAGACGTACCTGGCGCGAGGATGCCGTCCGACAGCAGAAGCGCCGACACAGGTTCAGTGCTGCACGATCCAGCGGTCAACATCGGAGGACTCGGTGATTCCGGAGAGATGCTGGATGCCCAGGCAAAGCAGAATTACAAGCGCAGGCTTCTCGAACTCGCGGAAGAGCTCGAAGACCTCCGCGAACGGGGTGCTGACGAGTTGGCGTTGAAGGTTGAATCCGAGATCGATTTTCTCGAGCGCGAAATCGTTCGTGCGGTCGGACACCGCGGGCGCGACCGGCGCGCGGGGTCCACCTCCGAGCGCGCCCGGCTCAACGTCACCCGGGCGATCAAAGCAGGGTTGCGGAAGATTTCTGAACATCACAGTACCCTCGGAGAACTGCTCGAGCGCTCCATCAGAACAGGTTCGTTCTGTTCCTACGTTCCCGATCCGCGCATGCTCGTATCCTGGCAATTCTCATCAGAAGGCCCCAAGCGTTCCGATGAAGTTGATACCGCGGCGCCGTTTCTTCTCAGGCGCGAGACAGGCTTTCTGCGCGCATTTACTGAGGGGACCACGTTCGTCGGAAGGGAAGGGGAACGCGCGATGCTCCACCGTTCTCTGGAACAGGTCCTACGCGGCGCGGGTGCGGTGGTGCTAATTGCGGGCGCTGCAGGCGTTGGCAAGACGCGAATCGCGGCAGAATTCGGCGTGGAGGCGTCGCAGAGGGGTATTTTGACGTTCGTGGGTAGTTGCTTCGATCGAGAAGATCCAGTTCCCTTCCTCCCGTTTGTAGAAATATTAGAGGCAGCACTGGCACAAGCACCAAGCCCCGACGTCTTCCGCAACGTGCTCGGCGATGATGCCGCCGAGATCGCGCGGCTCCTGCCACAGCTCCGTCGCCTGTTTCATGATATTCCGCCGCCGATGGAATTGTCACCAGAGCAGTCGCAGAGAATCCTGTTCAGCGCCGTCGCGAAGCTTTTGGCCCGGACGGCCGCGAACCAACCAGTTCTTCTGCTACTGGACGATCTGCACTGGGCTGACGAGAGAACGCTGTCGCTGGTCAACCACCTTGCACAACTGGTCTCGAAAATGCCGGTACTTATCGTCGGGACTTACCGCGATTTCGAGCTACAACCCACCCGCCCATTGGCTCAGACCATCGATGAGTTGATTCGCTCCCACCTTGTCGAGCAGATCAGCTTGAGCGGCCTCCCGCGGACCGCGGTTGCTGAGATGCTGCGGGTTCTGAGCGGACGGGAGCCGCCCGAGGAGGTAGTGAGCCTTATCTATTCTGAAACGGAAGGTAACCCGTTCTTCATAGAGGAACTCTTTCAGCATCTCGTCGAGCAAGGTAGACTGATTGATCCCTGTGGTAAGTTTCGCCGAGACCTCAAACTTGGTGACTTGGACGTACCGCAAAGCTTACGGCTAGTAATCAGGCGAAGGCTGGCCCGGCTAACCGATGACGCGCAGAAAATTCTTGGTACCGCAGCGGTAATCGGACGGTCCTTTACCTTCGAACTTCTCGAAGGATCGACGCAGGCAGATGCGTATTCACTACTAGACTGGGTCGAAGAAGCGGAAAGGGCGGGGTTGGTAGCCTCTACCCTACAGTATCCCGAGGCGCAATTTAGGTTCTCCCATGAGATAATCCGCCAGGCGGTGATCGGAGGGCTATCAAGTGCGCGACGCCAACGGCTTCATCTAGACGTGGCCGATACGATGGAGCGTCTTTATGCAAGCGCCCTAGAGAACCGCGCCGATGATCTCGCGTACCACTTGTGCCAGGCAGGTACTGCCGCCGATGCTGAGAGGACGGTTCGGTACTTGGCGCTAGCCGCAAAGCGCGCGAGCGAGCAAGGCGCTTTGACCAAAGCTGAAGGCCAGTACCAGCAGGCGCTCAACGCGCTCCCGAGGATCCCCGAAACGCCGGAGCGCGATCAGCGCGAACTCGTGCTGCACCTGGCGCTCGGTCGGGTGTCCGCTGCGACGCGGGGATACCTGGCAGCCGAGAGCGCAGCAGCCTATGGCCGGGTGAGTGCTCTGGGCGAACGGCTGGGCGACCCGACCCGGAAAGCACTGGCACTCCCAGCACTCGCTGCGCTGCCGCTCATTCGAGGAGAAATGCGGGCGGCTCAAGCCCTGGCCGACCGAGTGTTAACTGAGGGCGAGCGGGCGGGAAGCCCGGCGACGCTAATGTGGGGTCACCAACTGCAGGGTGTTGTGCGTTACCATTGTGGCGATCTGGTGCAAGCGGCGGAGTGGCTCGGACGAGCGATTGCGGCCTATGGCGAAGAAAATCATCGGGGTAATCCTCAGGATCCAGGTGTCGAAACGTTGGACTACGCGGCTTTGACCGCTTGGCAACTCGGCATGGCCGATTCAGCGCGAACTCGCATGAGTGACGCTAGCGCGCTGGCCGATCGCCTTGGAAAGCCGTACGCGCGCGCACACAACCTCTTTTTCGGCGCCTACCTGTGCGCGCTCTTACGTGACCCACCGATGACCCAGGGGCTCGCAGAGGCTGTCATCGAGCTGACCAGAGAACGGTCGATTCCCCTTTTTTTCGACGCCGGCAGGATTCTTGACGGTTGGGCGCTCGCCGAGCAGGCTCGTTGCGATGAAGGCGCAGGACTCGCTCGTGAAGGACTCATGAGCTTCATGGCAGCGGGTAATCGAATCGCCATTGGTTCGTTCCTGGGTTTCTTGGCCGAGGCCCAAGCGCGTACCGGTGCACTCATCGAGGCCCTAGCCACTGTTGAAGAGGCACTAGATGCAGCCCCGGACCAGCTGATGGATCGGCCCTACCTCCTATGGTTACGCGGTGAATTTCTCGTCCAAAAGGCTGGCCGACATCCTTCCCCACCAGAAATCAGCGCTTCGGGCGGCTCATTGGGAGCGGACTCGGCAGAGCGGAGTTTTCGCGAGGCAATCTCGCTCGCGACCCGCATAGGTGCAAGATCGTACGCGCTGCGCGCGGCGACCAGCCTCGGCCGGCTGCTCAAATCTTCCGGTCGCTCAGCGGAGGCGCTTGAACTCCTCGCTCCGCTATACGCCAGTTTCGTCGAGGGCTTCGATACCTGCGACTTGATCAACGCTAAGGTGTTGCTGGATGAAATGAACTAGGCAGCTTCCGAAGCGGACCGGTTGTAAAGGGTTGTGGTCATCCAGGAACCCGTTAGAACCCGTGAACGTCGAACGTTCCCGGAGGAGATACTGTGGGTTGTAGCCGTCAGTCCGTCCGGTCGGACGCCGTCGAACAAAGCGGATTGACCGTCATCACAGCGATCAGACCTGGTCGGTTGGCGGCACTACGCCGATCGCTCGCAACTATCGGTACCACAATTCCTTTCCAGAATATTAGCACCGTGCACTACGCGGCTTTTCTCGTGCTCCCGTGCCTTGATGATTGTCCTCAAAGACTAGTGCTGGAGACCAACTATGATGGCGACCTTTGCACGCATCTCGACGAATTGATTACGCACGGAGCACTGGCACTTGACCAGATTTATGACTCATGTGAAGACTACCCTCCTGCTGGAGCCACTCGAGATGCGGAAGGGGTAAAGCGGTATTTCAAGAACCATTCAGAGACGTCGTCTGCCTTCTTCGTTGCGTTTCCCCGACGATCTGTCGAGGATATCCGCAATGCTATTGAGGTGTACCAGGAAGCTAAACGTTTTCTTGACGGCTACTCTCGGCCGTCCGTCACACAGACGACGAACCAGGTCTGGAAAGAACTCGTCGAGCATTTTCGGTCTCGCAGTTCGGTACGGCCTCAACGATCGCCCGTGACCGCGAGGAAGCTCAAGCGGTTACGTTGGCTCCATCTATTGTTTCTCGTAGGCGTGGTATTCGTCCTTCCTACTCTCGCCATTCCTCTTCTCACGGTGCTATTCCAGCAGGTGAGTTGGCCGTTTGCGATCAAACTAGGAGCGCGAGCACTTTTGGCGGTTCTAGTGTTCATCCCTTTGATATTGGGAGCCGTCCTTCTGGTTGCGCGTTTGTGCGAGGTCATAGAGGCACGTTCCAGCGCACCACATGACCCGACCGTGCGTGCGGTTGACCAAGATGTGTACGACGGTTTGAATGTGGGTCCGCAAAACCATCTGTGCACCTTGGCAACGGTGAGGGCCAGCCGTTTAAGGGTGTTCATGGTCAAGATGGTCCTGTTCGTAATGAAAGTAGCAGCTAGTAAATTCTTTATTCTTGGCAACCTGGGCAGTATTTCCACGATCCACTTCGCGCGATGGATCCTAATTGACAAAGGCAAGCGATTGCTGTTCCTCAGCAACTACGATGGGAGCTGGTCGGGCTACTTGAGTGATTTCTCCGACCAAGGATTTGGCATCAACGCGATTTGGGGCAACACCGTGGGTTTTCTTCCTACCAAATGGATGCTATGGGGCGGTGCTTACTATCTCGAACCTTTCGAGGATTCAGTTTTGAGACACTTCCAGCCGGCGGAGCTATTTTACACGGCTTACGGCGAATATCCTGTTCAAAATCTAAAACGCTATCTCGATTATCGCGATGCTCTGGCAGGAGCCCTTGCTTAGGCGAATAGGAAGGAGCGAAAAGCGTGTCGGAGAAAGTCGATCGTGACGACCTCCAGGGAATCGTTGCGAGCGGATACAAACATCTGGATTACGCCCGTTTCGTTTTCATAAGCGTCCTCGATTCTGTTCTGGCGCGAGAGTGGCTGAAGCGGAGGATTCTCGACAATGTGACCAACGCCCAGCACCCGGGCGAGAACAAGCCGAGAACTTGCCTGAATATCGCATTCACGTGGAAAGGGATCGGGGCGTTGGGCATCCCCAACGATTTGATCGACGGCTTTCCTCATGAATTCGTTGCGGGCATGAATCGGCCAGAAGCCGCCCTGATACTCGGTGACACGGGCGCCAGCGCGCAAGAGCACTGGCAGTTCGGAGGATGCAGAACCGAACCAACCACACCGCTTCACATGCTCGCTTTGCTCTACGCAAAGACGGAGGAAGAACTGAACGACTTCTCCAAACAAATGTGGGGAGGGGACGCGGTCACGCATGGTCTCCGTGTCAATTTTGAGCAGGATTCGTTCCGAGAGCACGACGATCGGAGAGAACCGTTTGGCTTTCGCGACGGGCTCTCACAGCCCGAGGTGATGGGCCTGAAGTCTAGGCCGCCGCCGCGAATTGGGGAGCTGATCAAGACCGGCGAGTTTGTGCTCGGCTACGAGAATGAACTCGGCTCGAGGACTCGCCTGCCGAGCATTCATAGTAGGCAGGATCCATACGGTTACCTTGCAGAGCATCCGGACAACCCAAAGGAACAAAGGGCCTTTGGCCGGAATGGCACCTACCTGGTCTTCCGCAAACTCTCACAGAACGTCGACGCCTTCTGGAAGTTCGTCAAGGAAAATTCTCGGGATCCGTCCGACCCCAACAGCAGGAACCTATTCGCGGCAAAGCTCGTGGGCCGGTGGCCAAGCGGTGCTCCGCTGGTGCTCGCACCCCACGAGGATCCCGGCATGAGCGATAACAACAGCTTCGTTTACTCCACCGACCCGAACGGGTTTGCTTGCCCTATCGGTTCGCATATCCGGCGCGCCAATCCGCGAGACGCGTTGCCAGTGGGGAGGTCGAAATCGCTTGTGGCGTCCAGGCGCCATCGCATTATCCGGCGCGGGAGAAAGTATGGAGCGCCCTTCGAGGGATCAACTAATGATAATCCGAAGTTGGACGAAGGGTTGTGCTTTATCGCTATCAATGCGGACCTGCGTCGGCAGTTCGAGTTCATCCAGCAAACTTGGCTTAACAATCCCGCGTTCAATGGCCTGGACGATGACAAGGATCCGATAGTCGGCGACAATAGCGGTCGGGGTGAGTTTACCATCCAGGCAGAGCCGTTGGACAGGCACGTCTATGGACTCCCTTGCTTCGTCACGGTAAAGGGGGGCGGTTACTTCTTTCTCCCAGGCATCCGGGCCCTCAAGTTCCTCGCGAATTACCGCCCTGCGGCAACTAGCGCGCAGGCCATGCAGCCCCCATCCACGCAAGCTGCGGCAGGACGGCTCCCGCACTAGAGAGCTGACTCGACGATGCCCCTCACCAGGCTAGGCGCAGAGCCGCAGCGGCGCGAAGTACCGGCGCTGAAAAGCTCATTGTGGCCGAGCGGGTTCGGTGGATTCCTGGTTTTTGTGTGGCTCGTCGTCATACATCTCACTGCCGTCTTGGGACTAGCCATGTACCCGCTTCCTGGTTGGCGCCTATTATTGAGGTTCACCGCACTCGCCTTTTTTGGCGGGTGTGGTTCCTCAAAACCTCATCCGCGCGAACGGGACGCAAAGAGTGGCGCGGACGGGTCGTGGCGTTGCTGATGAATTCGTAGTGTCGACGCTCTTAAGACCTGATAAAGTCTGACGCGACTCTGCACGAAGGTGACGTCTTTGATCCCGCGCTGCTTGAGATGGCGACGCCCAAGCTTCATGCGGCGGACTTCGTATCGGAAGAGCAGCCCCAGTCCGGTTATCTAGCGTGTCGCTACTGAAAACTCCGAACGCGTCGAAAAGTCTAGAGTTTTGGGATGGCCAGCCGTAGTGTCGCGGGCATGCTCACACTCTTGCGTTTTATCGTTTCTGTTCTTGTCCGCCGATTCCGTAGCCGGGCGGTTCTTGAACTAGAGAACCTCGCCCTGCGCCATCAGCTGCACGTTCTTCGTCGCCAGCGGCCGGGTCGCCCCCGACTGTTCGCGATCGACCGCTTGCTTTGGGTCTGGCT
>WNFA01011816.1_pt1 | contig 10082 bp, 10 predicted proteins | sample 5400481 | NCBI WGS metagenome assembly WNFA01 (sample SAMN13153340, study PRJNA577476) | soil metagenome | isolation source: 120 cm saprolite under Douglas fir tree site 2 hole 1 replicate 2 | place: USA:California | collected 2015-04-18 | reverse complement strand
GGGTGCTCGTTGTGCGGCTGCAGGTAGACGGTCCAGCTCGAGGGCGCGGGCAGGATGACCGTCCACTCGTCGAAGTAGAAGGTGAAGCCGCGCGACAGCCAGAGGATGGCGACGCACCCGATGAGGGCGGCGGTTGCGACCAGGAGGCGGGCGTGCGGGACTCGAACGTCCGCCGCTTTCACGATGCGGCCAGGCGGGCACGATCAGCGGCACGTCGCGGGATGGCGAGCATGGCGAACCAGACTGTCACCGCCAGCAGAATGGGCAGCGGCGTCAGCGGCCACGCCAGCTCTCCGGCGAGCGCTACGACCACCAGCCACCCCCGCTGCCACCTCGGCGGCTCGTCGCGAACGAACAACCAGGCCGCGCCGACCAGGATCGCGAAATCCTGCAGGTGCCAGTAGGTGGCGGAAAGCATCGAAACCAGCAGCCCCAAGGCAATCAGTCGAGCCAGACTCCCGCGGCGATTGACGTACGCGGCGGCTACGCCGAGCGCGATGAAAACGACCTGGACCACAATGCTGATCGGTCCGGGCCCGACGAGATAGGCCCACGTGAAGTAGCGGTTGTTGACGACGGTTTGCGCCTCGGCGAGCAGGCTCCGGTAATCGTTGAACCCCTGCGTGCCGATCATCAGCAGCGATGCGACCGCGAGCACGCCGGAAGCGGCCGCCCAGCCGGCTGCGATGCGCCAGCGCCCCGCGACGAGCAGGACGAGTGGCACAGCGATCGCGACCTGCGGCTTCAGGACCGAAAGGCCGAGTGCTGCTCCCGCGAGATACGGCTTGCCGGACTCCGCGAGACGCCAGCATGCCACCACACCGAGGAGCACGAGCACGACGGGCTGTCCCAGGCTGAGGCTGTAGAGCACCGGGTACCAGCCGGCGGCGCCCAGGAGCCAGAGAACGCGCAACCACCCGGTGCCCGGCGCGGCGAGCCACCAGGCGCCCGCCAGCGTGGCGACGGAAAGGAACAGCCAGATGAAGAACGCCGCCTGCGGCCCGACCAGGATCAACGGAGCCACCAGCCATGCGGCGGGCGGCGGTGAGAGGAAGCGCTCGCCGTCACCGAACGGCGTGCCAGGCCGCATCTGTGAGAACAGCTGGTGCTGAAGGCTCAGCGAATAGATATGGCTCCAGCCGTGCTCGAGTCCGATCCGAGCCCCGATGTACACGAGCGTCAGGTCGTTGTCGAGCGCGTCGTGACGAATCGGGGTGAAGACCCACCACGCGGTGAGGGCCCCGGCGATCAGCAGGAACCACGCGAGCGCGGCGAGGCCGAGGTTGCGGAGAACCCTGCTGTCGATCCGCCCGATTATGAGAGAGCTAGCCCCGTTCGGCCAGGGGCACCGGTTTTCGGGGTTCGGGTCCGATGTACTCCGACTGCGGGCGGATGAGGCGATTGTTGGCGACCTGCTCGAGCACATGCGCAGTCCAGCCGGCAGCGCGCGACACGGCGAACGTGGGCGGGAAGAATTCCTTGGGCAGGCCGATGGCCTGCAGCACCCCGGCCGAATAGAACTCCACATTGGTCGCCTGGGGCCGTTCCGGATGCTCCTCGTGAAGGATTGCGAGTGCTGTCTCCTCCACCTTCGAGGCCAGGGCATAAAAAGTCGGGTTGAGCCGCTCGCACATGGCCTTGAGGATCTTCGCCCGCGGGTCATAGGTGCGGTACACGCGATGCCCGAAGCCCATGAACCTCACTTTCCGCTTGCGCGCCTCCCGCATCCAGTGCTCTGCGTTTTCAGGTGTGCCGATCTGCTCCAGCTGGTCCATTACCTGCGAGGGCGCGCCCCCGTGTGCGGGGCCCTTGAGCGCAGCAATCGCGCCGACCAGGCACGACGCGATGTCGGAATCCGTCGAGGCGATGACGCGGGCGGTGAATGTGGAGGCGTTCATGCCGTGGTCGGCAAGGAGCACCAGGTAAGTGTTGAGTGCGCGCACCAGCTCGGGCGCCGATTCCTTGCCGTTGAGCATGTACAGGTAGTTGGCGGCGTGGGCGAGGTCGGCCCTGGGCTTGACGAGCTCGAGACCTTGTTGGCGGCGGTGGAAGCCGGCCAGGATGGTCGGAAACGATGCGGTCGCGTGGATCGCAAGCGGTATGGTCGGCTTCGACAACCGGTGCTCGACACCCTGGACCGACACCACGCTGCGGAGCACATCCATCGGGTCGGAGTCTTTCGGCAGGGCCTTGAGCGTTGCCGCCGCAGCTGGGGTGAGTAAGCGCGAGCCGGCCATCTCGAGTGTCAGCGCGTCGAGCTCGGCGCGGGTCGGGAGGCGTCCATACCAGAGCAGGTGCGCCACCTCTTCGAAGGACATGTCCTCGGCGAGGTCGGCGATCACGTAGCCCCGATAGATGAGGCGGCCGTTGGCGCCGTCGACGAGCGAGATCGCGGTTTGGGCAGCGACCACCCCCTCCAGGCCCGGGATGTAGCCGCTGCTCATCGACTCGCCAGTGGTAGGGGCTTGGTGCCGGGCTGGGGGCCTTTCCACACGGAGGCGGGCCGAATTATGCGCAGGTCCGCGAGCGACTCGAGCACGTGCGCCGTCCAGCCGGCGATCCGGGAGGTCGCGAAGACACAGGTGAAAAGCTCCTTGGGGATGCCCACGCCGCTGAGCACGACGGCCGCCCAGAAGTCCACGTTGGTCGCGTTCGGGCGCTCGGGGTGGGCCTCGTGGAGAATCCTCAACGCGACCTCCTCGGTGTGCTCCGCCGTCTTGTAGAGACCCGGAGCAGCAGTCTTGGCCATCTCCTTGAGGATCTTGGCGCCAGTCCCGATCTTCTCCAACATCGTGGCCGCCGCAAATGCGGCTCCGCCGTGAGCCGGACCTTTCAACGCGCCGACGGCGCCGACCACACACGACGTGAGGTCGCTGCCGGTCGACGCGATCACGCGAGCTGTGAACGTCGAAGCGTTGAGCCCGTGATCGGCCAGCAGCACCAGGTAGGTGTCGAGCCAGTGGACGCGGTCGGGCGCAGCTTCCTTGCCTTCCATCATCCAGAGCAGGTTGGCCGCGTGGCCGAGCTCGGCCCGGGGCTCGATCAGCTTCATGCCTCTCGCCCGCCGGTGCGACGCAGCCACGATCGTCGGGATCACGGCGGTGAGTGCGACCGCCTCGTCCAGCGTCGGTTTGGTGAGGGCGCTGGTCGCGCCCTGGGCAGAGACGACGGTCCGCAGGGTGTCCATAGGATCGACCTGGGGGTCGATCGACGACAGCACGCCTTGCGCGCTGTCTTTCAACCTGCGGCCGGCCGCCATCTGGCGCCGAAGCGAATCGAGCTCTGCTTTGCCGGGAAGCTCGCCGTGCCAGAGCAGGTACGCGGTTTCCTCGAAGCTCGCGATCGGAGCGAGCTCTTCGATCAGGTAGCCGCCGCTGTAGATCAGCCTGCCGTTGGCGCCGTCAACCTCGCTGACGGCGGTCTCGGCCGCGACGACCCCCTCCAGCCCGGGGCTGAACTCAGGCACGACGGTTAAGTGTACGTAGCCCCGAACGCCGACCCGCCTGGCGCCGCCTCAGCGACACGGGCCGCAGGCTACAAATGGTTGGCGTTAGCAGGAAATCGCCCTAAGGTGCGTTAGGCTTCTCATAGAAACGCGGAGGTAACAATGTCTTCTTTACGTCCTGCAACGCTCCTGGCAACGCTGTTCCAGATGCTCGGCGGCTCCCTTAGCTCGCCGGCAGAACCCGACGGGCCAGGCTGCTCGTGCGAGAAGTGCGAGCAAGCCTGGAACCGAAACCAGGCTCTCAATCTGATGTCACGTCGGGCCCATGTGGGTCTTAAATCGCGCCGGGTGGACCCAGGCTAGACCCTACGCGATAACCAATCGTCCGGTGGGCCGTTAGCCTTGCATAGCCATGGCGCCGATGGGGTTGCAGCGAGCGCTGGCCGCGATGGCCCTGTTGGCAGTCGCTTGCGGCTCCGCCAATCATGCCTCCACCCTTACGCCCACACCATCGGCTGTCGGCGCGACATCGACCCCAACGAGCTATCCATCCCCGGACAATCCGTCTCCGAGCAACACATCACCGAGCTATCCGTCGCCGACCTATCCAATACCCCCTACAGCTTCGAGCATCCCGACGGGCCAGTGCCCCGCGGTTCAGCCGGCGCCACAGTTCCCTGCCTCGACGCCGTCGAATCGGAACCTGGCTATCGTCTGGCTGCGCGGCAGCTACCAGTACGTCGTTCGTGACATCACGGACATATCTCAGCCGACTACGGTCAGCACGTTTGCAGATCTTGGATCTCCTCAATTTGTGAGTGCAACCGATGTGTCGGGCTTCGGTAACAACGAACTCGACCAGGTGCATTTGGCTGGGTCCCGGTCTGTGGTTGCAAAAATGTGTTTCGCCGGGTTTGCATTCGCTTGGCGCTCGGACGGAACGGCTGCCGCCTACGTGACTGATCTCCAGACCTACCAAGGGAGCGAACTGCACATAGTGAGCGGAGGCCAGAATCGAGTCGCCAGCTCCATGCCAGGCCTGCCAGTAGGCGGTTGTGAGCAGTGGGATTGCGCCGATCGCCTCGACTTGCGTCTCTTGTATTCGCCCAATGGCGCGTACATCTCGCTGGTCCAGAGTTGGAGTGGGCCCGTTTTTCGCGTATGGGCCTCAGACGGCACTCTCATCAAGAGCATCGATTCCGGCTTGACGGACTCTCGAGCATTTCCGTCAATGTCGGTCTGGTCGGGCACTGGTCTCTACTTTCGGGACGCTCAGGGCGTTGAGGTTTGGCGCGACGGAAACCAGTCGTTGGTGCTTCCACTCGTTGCGTGGATACGCCCGAAGGCTTCGCCTGCCGGCGGCCAGATTGTCTATATGGAGCGGGACGCCTTTGGCGAAGCGCGTGTCTCCCTGCTCGACACAACCACGAACAAAGTAAGAGAGCTTGCGCGATCGCGGAGCGAGCCGGCTTTTCTTACGTCGCGCTATATCTGGTATCAGGGAGAACGGCCGTGTGTGGCGGGCGATCTGTATCCATGCAACGGCGGCGGTGCCCCGACTACGCCCACCGGAAAGACCTACATCTACGACCTGCAGGCCGGCACCGAGACAGAGTCGATCATCGCGAAGGTTTGGGACGTGTGGCCGCATCCGGCCTGAGTGCGGGTTAGACCATTCCCAGTTCCCAGCGCGCTTCCTCGGACATGCGCTCTGGGGTCCACACGGGCTCGTAGACGATGTCGACGCCGGCGTCCTTGACGCCGGGGAGCGTGAGCAGGTGGTCGCGAACATCGGCCATCACGTCGGCCGCCATCGGGCAGCCAAGGGCGGTCAGCGTCATCTTTACATCGACACGCTCGGGCTTGATCGCAATGTCGTAGACGAGGCCGAGGTCGATGATGTTGACCGGGATCTCGGGGTCGAAGCACTGGCGCAGCACCTCGATCACCTCCTCCGGCTTGACCGTCGAGTCGGGCGCGACCTGGTAAGTAGGGCTGAGGGTCAGCTCTACAGGGGCCCCCGACAAATCGCCAGATTTGTTGGGGTTTTCACTCATGGAGTCTCCAGCGGGAGGCCCGCTTCCTTCCAGGCCTTCGTCCCGCCGCGGAAGCTGACGACGTCGTTGACGCCAAGGGCAACGGCCATCTCGGCGGCGACCGCAGATCGCTCACCGACGGCGCACACGAAGATCGTCCGGTCGCGGAACTTGTTTGCGGTCGGGTTGGCGAGGATCGAGTTGAGAACGACGTGCCGCGCACCGGGTAGGTGGCCCTTGTTCCATTCCCAGTCTTCGCGCACGTCGACCACCTCGTAGCCCTCATCGATCAGCTTGCGGATGTCGTCGATCTTCAGATCCCGGAACGGCGTCACCTGGTTGCTCATCGTCTATTCCTCGCCTTCGTTTTCGTCAGCCAAACCGTACGCACCGACCTTCAGAACCTTCAACGGCAGCAGCGCGCACTTGATTCGCGCCGCGGAGATTTCGATCCCGAGCTCCCCGATCACGTCGGTCTTGCTGATCTTCCTGGCCTCTTCGAGTGAGATGCCCTTCAGCCGCTCCGTCAAGAGCGAAGCCGAAGCCTGTGAGATGGTGCACCCGCGTCCGTGGAACTTCACATCGTCGATGACCCCTTCTTTGATGCGGAAGTCCATGCCGATCACGTCGCCGCAAAACGGGTTGTCCTCTTCGTGGGTGATGTCAGGATCCTCGAGGCGGCCGAAGTTCCGCGGGTTCTTGAAGTGGTCGATGATGAACTCGCGGTAGAACTGGTCCTCGGCGGTCGTGATCGTCATTTGAGTATTCGCTGGGCCTCCTTGATGGAACCGACCAGGCGGTCGACTTCATCCTTCTGTGTGTACATGTAGAAGGAGGCCCTCGACGTGGCCCCAACGCCCAGGCGGGTCATCAGCGGCATCGCGCAGTGGTGGCCGGCTCGCAGGCACACCTGGCCGCGGTCGGCGATGGTCGCCAGGTCGTGTGGGTGGATACCGTCGAGCGAGAAGGAGATGACCCCCGCTCGCCGCGACGGGGGCGGCCCATAGACGGTCAGCCCCTCGATGTCGCTCAGGGCCTCGTAGGCGTACTCGGTGATCTCTCGCTCGTGGGCGCGGATGGCTTCCATCCCGAGCCCCGTCAGGTAGTCGACAGCGGCGCCCAGGCCGATGACCTCGGCGATCGCCTGCGTGCCCGCCTCGAACTTCCACGGCAGATCGTTGTACGTCGCGCCCTCGATGCGGACGGCTTTGATCATGTCGCCGCCCGACTGGAACGGCTCCATCGACTCGAGGAGCTCGCGACGGCCGTACAGGATGCCGGCACCGGTGGGGCCGAGCATCTTGTGGCCGCTGAAGGCATAGAAATCGCAGCCGAGCGCCCGCACGTCGACGCCCTGGTGTGGCGCGCCCTGCGCCCCGTCCACCAGCACCGTCGCGCCCGCGGCCTTGGCCGCGCCGACCATCTCGCGCGCCGGGTTGATGGTGCCGATCGCATTGCTGACCTGGCCGAACGCGACCAGCCTCGGCGAGTGCTCGAGCAGCTCCCGGTACTGGTCCTGTCGCAGCTCCCCCCGGTCGTCGACGTCAACGAACTCGATGTGGGCGCCGTTGGCGGCGGCCAGGATCTGCCACGGCACGATGTTGGAGTGGTGGTCGAGGATGGTCACCACGATCAGGTCGCCCTGCCTGACATTCTTGCGACCCCACGAGTAAGCGACCAGGTTGATGGCCTCGGTGGTCCCGCGCGTGTAGATGATCTCTTTGGTCGAGGCTGCGTTGATGAACGCACGCACCTTCTCTCGCGTGCCCTCGTACCTGTCGGTCGCCACCTCAGCGATGTGGTAGGCCGCGCGATGGGTGTTCGAGTTGAAATTCTCGAAGTAGTCCATCATCGCCCCGGTCACCTGGCGCGGCCGCTGCGACGTGTTCGCGGAATCCAGGTAGGCGATACCCGTCTCGAAGATGGGGAAGTCCTTGCGGATCTCGGAGACGTCGAGGCGACGGGCTACGTTGGTGGTCATTCCGGGACCTCTACGTATACATCGTCACCCTGCACCGTCACCGGGTAAGTGGTTGCCGGTATGACCGCTGGGAGGCCGGTCACCTTTCCGGTGACGAGGTTGAAGCGAGAGCCGTGCTGCGGGCACTCGACATCCATGTCCCACAGCTCGCCATCGCTCAGCGAGAACTCCTCGTGGGTGCAGATGTCGTTGAGCGCGTAGAAGTTGCCATCCTCCGCGCGCGCGAGGCACACGGGCGTCCGGCCTGCGTCGACCCTCTTCAGCGACTCCGCAGGCACTTCGGCCACCGATGCGATCCGATACCTAGCCAAGACGCGCCTCGAGCTCGGTCTCGACCAGCCGTCGAGCGTGCTCGAACGGGATCCGCTCGAGGACTTCGCCGAAGAATCCCTGCACGATCATCCGCTTGGCGGTCGCTGCCGGGATTCCGCGAGATTGGAGATAGAACATCGATATGGGATCGACCGGGCCAACGGTGGCCCCGTGCGTGCAACGCACGTCGTTGTTGTCGATCTCGAGCATCGGGATCGAGGTCGCCTTGGCATGCTCGGACAGGACCAGGTTGCGGTTGGCCTGGTACGCGTCCGAGCGCGCGGCGCCTTTCTCGATCCGGATCAATCCGGCGTAGACGGTTCGCGCCGTGTCTTGGAGCGCGCCCTTGAACAAGAGGTCGGAGCGCGTGTTGCCGACCTGGTGGTCCTGCAGCGTGTGGAAGTCGAAGAACTGCTCGCCAGAGGCGAGGTAGATCGCCTTCAGCTCGGCCTCCGCCCCCTGTCCGACCAGCGATGCCTCGACGCGGGTCTTTGAGAACCGCCCGCCCAACGTGACGTTGAAGAGCGTCAGCTTGGCATCCTTCCCCAGGCGCGCCCGCTGGTCGCCGAAGTGCCATGCCTTGCGACCCCACTTCTGGAGCGATACATAGCCGACCTTTGCGCCTTCGTCGAGGAAGATCTCGGTCGAACCGCTTCGAAAGCCGGCTTCGTTCTCATCTTCGGCGATGTACTCGTCAAGAAAATTGAAGCGAGCGCCGCGGCCGGCGACGATCAGGGTGTGCGGCAGCACTCGAGTGCCGCTCACCTTCGAAAAGTGCTCGGCCCGAATCGGTTCTTCAATCACCACGCCGGCTGGAACGTAGAGAAAGTTGCCGCCGGTGAAGAATGCGGCGTGCAATGCCGTGAATCGGTCGCGACTCGGTTTCAAGAGTGAGAACAGGTGCGGGGCAACGAGATCGGCGTGAGCTTTGGCGGCAGCGGGCAGCGATTCGAGAATCACGCCCGCCGGCAACGGCTCATGGTGCGTGACGTGGGCGATGTCGTGCTCCAGCTCGGCATACTCCGCCGGGTCGAAGCGAGACACGTCCGTGCGGCGCCATTCTTCGTCGGTCTTGCTCGGCATCGGCAGCCGCTCATAGCTGTCGAGCGCCGCGCGCCGGCGGTCGCGCAGCCAGTCAGGCTCTCCCCTGAAGAGCAAATCCTCCAGGGTGGCTTCGGTCCCAACCACCTTTAGCAGTCCCGCGCGGGCCGATGCAACGGATCTTCGGCGTCCATGCGGGCCATCTGCGTTGTTGCCGCCTGCGCTACTCGCTCACGCATCAACGGGATGCGCTCGCTGCGTTGCTCGGCGGCGCCTAGCATCTGACCCACCTGTCCGCCGAATCTCTCGTTGATCGCTCGCGCGGGCCTGCTCACCCTACCGAGCCCTCCATCTCGAGCTGGATCAGGCGGTTCAGCTCCACCGCGTACTCGAGGGGAAGCTCCTTGGTGAAAGGCTCGATGAAGCCGTTGACGATCATCGTCTCGGCCTCGCTGCGCGTGATCCCGCGGCTCATCAGATAGAAGAGCTGCTCGTCGGAGACCTTGCTGACGGTCGCTTCGTGGCCGAGGGTCACGTTCTCGGCGTCGACGTCGTTGTACGGATAAGTGTCCGAGCGCGACTCGTCGTCGAGCAACAGGGCGTCGCATTTGACGAACGATTTGCTGTTCTTCGCGTCCGGATACATCTTGATGTGCCCTCTGTACGAGGTGCGCCCGCCGCCCTTGGAGATCGACTTCGAGGTGATGGTCGAGGTCGTGTTGGGCGCGACGTGGATCATCTTGCCGCCCGCGTCCTGGTGCTGGCCTTTGCCGGCGAACGCGACCGAGAGGACGTCGCCCTTGGCGCCAGGCTCCATCAAATAGACGCTCGGGTACTTCATCGTGATCTGGGACCCGAGGTTGCCGTCGACCCATTCCATGGTCGCGTCGCCGTATGCGAGAGCGCGCTTGGTGACGAGGTTGAAGACGTTGGTGGACCAGTTCTGGATGGTCGTGTAGCGGCAGCGGGCATTCCTCTTGACGATGATCTCGACCACCGCGGAGTGCAGCGAGTCGGTCGTGTAGATCGGGGCGGTGCAGCCCTCGATGTAGTGCACGAACGAGCCTTCGTCGCAAATGATCAGGGTCCGCTCGAACTGGCCCATGTTCTCCGCGTTGATGCGGAAGTAGGCCTGCAGCGGTACTTCCACGTGCACGCCCTTGGGCACGTAGATGAACGATCCGCCGGACCACACCGCGCTGTTGAGCGCGGAGAACTTGTTGTCGGCGGGCGGGATGACCGTGCCGAAGTACTCCTTGAACAGCTC
>WNFA01017302.1_pt1 | contig 10084 bp, 7 predicted proteins | sample 5400481 | NCBI WGS metagenome assembly WNFA01 (sample SAMN13153340, study PRJNA577476) | soil metagenome | isolation source: 120 cm saprolite under Douglas fir tree site 2 hole 1 replicate 2 | place: USA:California | collected 2015-04-18 | reverse complement strand
GGACGCTGCACGGCAACGGATTATGGACATGCTTGGAGGCATTCCCATGGGCCGGACAGGCCGACCCGAGGAAGTGGCGGAGCTGGTAGCCTTCCTGGCCTCAGACCGAGGCGCGTTTATCAGCGGGGCTGATTACATTATCGACGGTGGCACGATGCCCACGACTTGATGCCCTCGTATCACGGGGCGGCAGATTAGGTCCGCGGGCTTGCGGATGTTCACACAACAGACCGCCTTGATCATGGTGCCCACGCAGCACTGGTACATGGATATGGTTGCTGGCAGAGTCGACTTCGCTGGCAGAACGGGGTTTACAACAGCACCTCTCTCAAAGCATTCCGCCCGTTTGCACTTCAAGGATAGCCAGTGCCGTCTCCAGTTTATGTATGGCCTGTCCAATTTCGGGATGTTTGCCAATTTTGTCCTGCAGAGCCTTCAGCAAATCATGAGCCCCTGCAACATGCTCTGCTGCTTGCAGCGCGCCCGATTCCGGTTTGGATTCGCCTTGCTTTGGCATGACACGCACCTCTGGTCGAATTTTAGTCCCAGCATTCGAATTTTAGTCCCAGCATTGATAGAAACTCATCTCCACTTGGCGAGTTGGCTTGGATCGCGAGAGCGCTTTCTTTGCCGACTGTCATGGCTTTCCGCTTTTGGTGGGGCTGTCCTGTTTCCGGGCAGGCGTAAGGCATAGAGTGGCTTGATAATGGCTCTCAGGATAAAGGCCTGGTTGTAACATTCGGGTCTGGGTTACTTGGGCGGTTGCAATCCCTGGGTTCTCCCGCGAGTTCGAGAATCATGCGGGGCGGCAGGAGTAACCGATTGGTAGCTAGCTACCAAGGGCCAGTGCTGGCTGAAATTCCGCCAGCACGAAGAGACGGCTGTGTCCTAGGTCTTAACAATCCTAGGTCTTAACAATCGGAGGGGCGGGAAGAGGGCGCGGAGGCACCCCATTGGTTTTCAGAAAATGCAAGGCGGAAGCCCATTTGGCGTGCGCGTTCCGCGGGTCGTGATCGGCGATCGAGACGTGGGCCAGATCGACGTGGTATCTGCGCTCCAATAGTTTGACGCAATCCAAGAGATGCTGCGTGGTCGGTTTGTAATGGCCGCTTCCATTATCGATGTGCTTGATGATTCCCTGGTCCAGCTTGATTTCTCCAGCACTGAGCACTGGCCTGCCTGACAAAAAAGAAGAGTGGTGGAACGTCCCCCCTGTCTTAGGCAGATTGGCCGTGTAGAGGTACTCCATGTTATCGATGGCGTACATTTCGTTTTCGTCTGCCGGGCTGCTGTGGGGATCATCACGGCCTCCACGGTGAAAACGTCCATCCGGCCAACGCTGGAGCTGGAATGATATCCGGTCCTTCTTCTGCAGGTACTCGAGGTTCCTTTGCAACTGGCCCTTTTGTTGCTGGTCCTGAACAAAGTCGAGTACGCCAATGATGTCAGCTTGATTCATGGGAGTACTCGCGTGTCCCGCACTCCAAGCCGTCTCCACTTTTGGAGCTGCAGCCCGAGACAGCTTGATATCCGCTGACAGGCTCCATTTTTCCTTCGCGCTGGCTCGCGGCTGAAGCAGTTCGATGAGATGCTCCTCCATTTGCTTGCCCTGCGTCCTCTTGCCAGCCTTCATTTGCTGCATGGCCTGTTGCATTCCAGCCCCGTTGAGTTCATCCGTCGTCTGACCAAGCAACTTATCGACATACTCCCGGCGAAAACTGCTCTCCTTATCGGTCTTATCGGAAAGCCATTCCCGGCAGTAGCGTCGAATCAGTATCACCAGTTTGAGTTTTTGTACGTCCGTCTTGCCCACGTTGTAGTATTCACCAAGAAGAATGTCGATGTCGGTGATCAGCGGATTCTTGCGGTCATTGAAAGCCCTGGATGTGTGCTGCTGCCATTTTTGAACAGTCATTAAGGGCATGGGGCGCCTCCCTCAAGTCGCGATATGGCCTGCCGATACAATCGAGTTTTCAAATGGGTTTGAACCCCGGCGAAGGATAGACCTGGCAAGCAGATAAATGCAAGCCCTCGCGGCCTGGTCCGCGGCTTCAGTAAGGCTACAGCTTGGCGACAGATTGCTGCGCGTTGCGTGGTGAGCGCGGACTACCTTGCCGCTGGCTCTCTTCGACTCGGCGGCAGTTATCGTTTGCGCCCCTGGAGGCTCGCGGTTCGAGAAACCAACGCCTCCTGTATCCATCGCGATTCGTGCAGGAGTCAAACCAAGCTGATGTCGTTGGCGTAACGTCGCCATTACACCAACAACGCCTCCCGCCCGACCCCTCCGCCTAGCCCCAGGCCGGAGTGATTGGTGTAGTCGCCTGTTCTCGACAATTGAGCAACTTAGAGCGGTTGGGGGCAGGTTGGGCCTCGACAGGATGACCGGCGACAGTAGCGTCGTCCGAGTCGGTCAGTCCGCGGCCAACGATTACAGGCGATGAATAAGGCACGCCACCGCAATTTTTGTTCAGTTGTGGCTTGCAGGCCTGTAGAGGACAATTCAAGGGCACAGGAATTACACTATGGCTAGGCCTGTGGAGGAGCACTGTATGAGCCCAACGGTTCCCGGATCCGCAAATCCTCTCCCCAATCTGGATCAGTGGGAGGATTTCCTGGAGGGTCGATACAGAGAGGGAAAGTCTGAATCCGAATTCCGCCAGTATGACGCTGGGGCAAACCCGGGCGTGGCGGAATTCTACGCTACAAACCATGAGAAGCAAACAGTCGACTACGTGCTGGGCAAAGAGAAGCAGTACTTCGGCTTGAGGCGCGGCAAGAAGAGTATTTGGGAAGCAGCGGAATACCTGAACACTCTGGTTGATGACAGCGATCCGGATACCGACCTCACGCAAATCGAGCATCTCTTGCAGACCTCTGAGGCAATTCGCAAGGACGGTCACCCCCGTTGGATGGTGCTGGTTGGATTCATCCACGACCTTGGGAAGTGCCTATGCTTGTATGGTGAGCCACAGTGGGGTGTCGTAGGCGATACATTTCCGGTTGGGTGCGCCTGGTCCGATCAGATAGTGTTCCCTGAATACTTCGGTAGGAATCCGGATGCAAAAGTTCCCGAGTACCAGACGAAGTACGGGATCTATGAGCCGAACTGTGGCCTGGAGAATGTCCAGATGTCATTCGGCCATGATGGTTACATCGCCGAAGTGATGAAGTCCTATCTCTCAGATGAAGCGATTTACATGCTGCGTTTCCACTCCTTCTATGCCTGGCATCGCCACGGCGCTTATCAGCACCTGGAGAATGAGAAAGACAAGGCAATGCTGGCATGGGTGAGGAAGTTCAATCCCTATGACCTCTATTCCAAGGGCCACACCAAACCAGACCTGAAGCAATTGGGTTCCTACTACGACGATCTTTTCGCGGAATTCTTCCCGGAAAGGTTGTCCTGGTAGCGGTGGCCGCCAACTCTATTTCGGTTTGAAGTTGTCCGGGGCAGAGAGTGCGGCAGGGGGGACTCTTTCAGATCCAGCGTCAACGCGCGAGACCGGAATCGCGACTAAACCTGATTCTCACCGGGATTTCCACTTGGCCCCGACTATGCCGGAGTCCTCTGGCATGCTTGCCTTGTTTCGCTGGACACCGAATGTCCGCAGCGAGAGAATAACAGGCATGCCAACGGAAAATGTATCCGAACGGGATGGTACCGATGGCCGCCCTCGCCGACCACGAGCCGCGCGTTTAAGCCGGCTCATGCTGTTCGCTGGTGCGGCATATTTCTTTTCTTATCCTGCGCTTTGGGCGCAAACGTCCGATTCTCAAACCGACGACGCGGACAAGTCCTGGACGGCTACAACCGAGTCGCAAAGCGATAACGTCAATCCCACGCGCACCACTGAAAGCCACACGCGGACCGGCAATCGCACCCTGGACAGCCAATCCGTCCAGCGCCGCGGGCCTGACGGACATTTCGAACCGTACCAGGATATCGAAAAGGAAACCGTAAAGGTGGACGCTACCACCGTGCGAACCATCACACGCGCGTTCGCCCGCGATGCCGACGGGGCCAAAATACTGGTGCAGACAACCGAAGAAGAGAAGCGCACTTCGCCGGGAGGAAACTCCAGCGTTGTACGTTCCATCTCGAATCCTGATAGCAACGGCAGACTTCAGCTGGTTCAACGCCAGGTCGAGGAGACGAGAAAAATCAGTAAGGATGTGGAAGACACGAAAACCACGGTGATGCTTCCCAGCGTCAATGGCGGTCTGGCTCCAGCTATGAAAGTGGAGGAGCGTCGCACACGGGGCGCGAACAACATGGTTGAATCTCAAGAAACCACGTTGCGTCCTGATGGCGCCGGAAATTGGCAAGTGGACGAGATACGGCAAACCACCACCAGGCAAGAGGGTAAGAACCGCAGCACCGAAGAGCGGGTTTCCCGTCCGGACTCTGAAGGCAAGCTAGGCGAAGTCTCTCGTACCGTGAGCAAGGAATCGGAAAGCGCTTCCGGAGAAAAGCGCAACACGGTGGAGACCTATTCCCTCGATATCCCAGGATCTTCCCGGGACGGCAGCCTTCACCTGGTTGAGCGCTCAACTACCTCCCAGCGCACAAATTCAAGCGGTCAGCAGACCACGGAACAGCAATTGGAGCAGACTAACCCCGGCGATCCGGGCTCGGGTCTGCAGGTGATCACGCTAACCACCGACACGGTGCGCCCAAGCCCGACCGGAGCGCAGGCCACCCGAAGTATCCAAGCACGCGATGCGAACGGCAGGTTTGGAGTGGTCTCCGTGGACACCACAAAGTCTGACAACATTCACGCCATTCAGGTTCAGATAGCGCCTTCAGAAAGCCCAAAATGAGCAGATGGCCTCTCCCTCGTCAGAAACACAATTTCCGTAGGCCCTCGAGATCAGAAACGGCTTCATGGCGCTCCAGCAGTCTCGCGTCCGCCGAATGTTTTTTTCAGAATCGGAGTGACTCTCCCAGTTAGACCAGACCACGAAATTGAAAGAGTGTTGTCGACCGCCTGCTCCCCCTACCTGATTGGGCCCTAACAAAGGCTTGGCCGAAAGACAATGCTTTGCTTGTTCGGGCGCCGAGACGAAGATCTCTACTTTCGAGAGCAAGTGCAACCATTTGCATGCAGAGTATCCGGCCCAGTCCGTGGAGTCAGCCCCAAGCACTTCGGCTGCAATAGTTTGGATTTTGGTTCTTTTGGCCTAGAACATGCTGCTCAAAGTAAAGATAACCTGAGCAGCCTGTCCTGGCTGGCGACTGGAAGCGGTAAAGGGTGGTAGTGAATGGGCCAATTTTGCTGGGGAATCTTGAATTCACCTCGATTGCGGGAAACGGACCCCAGCCAACGCCAGACCTGGTCTGAGGCTAGATGCGAGGTAACTAAACCGACAGATCCGCAAGGCGCAGGCGCTACGTCTGCAGACCTACCAGCCGGTTCCCTCTCCAACGAAACCATAGAAGGCATCATCCTTGCTACCTTACTGGAAGAAGCACTGGTTGCCACGGGTGCCACTGGAGCGGCGATAGCCCTGGTCCGAGGAGCAGAGATGGTCTGTTGCGCCACCACCGGCCCCAACGCTCCCGATCTCGGGGCATGGCTTGATCCTGACACGGGACTCTCAGGCCGCTGTATACAAACCCGCGAACTTCAGCAATGCAGTGACACGGAGACAGACCCCCGCGTGGATCTTGAAGCTTGCCGGCGTTTAGGAGTCAGGTCAATCGTGGTTCTGCCCCTGATGGATTCTGACCAGTTGTTCGGCGTCTTCGAGATTCTTTCGTCACGACCGGATGCTTTTGGCCAGCGCGATTTAGACAGTTTGCAGACTTTGACTGATCGGATTCTCGAAAGCAAACCGCCGCAGGACGCAGTGGATCCCATGCAGGCGGAACTCCTAGCGCGTGAAGTCTTCATGGCGTCAGCGGAATGCGATTCCGGCGCCCGCCCCAGCAATTACTGGATGGCGATTCGGACCGCGGGGGTTGTGGCTCTGGCTGTGCTGCTAGGTTGGATGGTGGGCAATGCCGGCTGGAAGATGGCGGTGGATCGAGCCGAGAACCAACCTTCGATATCTCAGGAAGAAGTACAACCTCCAGTGCAAGTTGCACCGGACACTCCTCTGTCCTCATGGCCTGCTGAACGCCCAATACTGGCGCAATCAGAAACGACATCACTCTCTGGGAGCTCGGCTGGCACGCTTCAAACTGCAGGTACCCAGGATAGTGATTCTGCTGTGGTGCCTGGTCAAATCTCTCCCAACGCGTGGTGCCTGGTCAAATCTCTCCCAACGCGACTAGTAGTTACGTGTTGATGGAAGTTAAGCCCGCGTATCCTGAGGAAGCCCAACAACAGCACATTCAAGGGCGGGTGGTGATGAAAGTTTTGGTGGGAATCAATGGCTTGGTCCGAGATGTCGTAGTTATTAGTGGCGATCCTCAACTCGTTGAGTCTGCTGCTCACGCGGTACGGCAATGGCGTTTCAGGCCTCACAGCCTCAAAGGTCAGCTGGTCGAGTTCGAGACCCAGATAACACTGAACTTTGCCCTCACCTAGCACCATCGCGTTTACACTCACAATTCGGTCCCTGCGTTTAAGTCTGCCCCACCGCCTCACTTTTTTTCCAAATCGAAGACACGGAACTCGGTCGATGCCTCTGCCCGTTCTTTCAACGAACCTGCCGCTTTAAGGCCTTGCAATAACTGTGAGTGACTTGTGCTACCGGTACGGCAGCAAAGGGATCCCAATCAGGACTTTGAGTGCCACCGGCTGCCCGTTGAATTGGGCCGGTTGAAAGGTCCAGTGGTTCAAGGCCGCAAGGACGGGAGAATTGAAGCGGCCGTCCGGAGTCTGCTTTACCGCCAGATTGTGCAGTTTGCCTTCTTTATCCATCAGTGCGTAAACCACGATCACGTTGCGCAGATATTTCCGGATCAGCTCGGAATTTAGTTGGGGCAGCTCCTTGGTCAAGGGAAATGGAGGCGAGATGCCTCCCAAGGCTGAGCTTGGGTCCGCCTTCTCCGCAGCCGACCGCAGACGTGCATACTGCAGGGTCCATGAAGGGGTGCGATCCGTGTCCGTCTCTCGCATGTCGAGGAAGACGGTATAGACCTTCTCATTGGCAAAAATTCCCAAGTCAGGCAGCCCGCCGCCGCTTTCCGCCGTGGAGGAGATGGTCATGCCGTAGGCTGTCTGCGGGGGCAGCTTGATCGGAGCACGCTGGACGTTCACGCTAATCCCGCCGTTGCCGCCGGCGCCCCCGCTGTTTACGCTGATGCCTGCGCCGCCATAACTTCTTCCCTGAATCGTTAGTCCTGGAAGACCGCCTTTACCGGTGGCGCTGCCTGCGCCTGCACCGCTAGCCGAGGTTGGTCCGGGGCCAGTGCCGAGGCCCGCTCCGGCGCCCGACCCGCGGGCTGCGCCGGTGGCAGTGCCACCTTTGCCCGAACCCGTTTCCGCGCCGGCGCCCGTGCCTAGCCCGCCACCGCCGCCGGTGGTTGCGCTCCCTGTCCCGGTTCCGGTTCCCAGCGCCGTCTGACCCGCAGCATTGCCCACGGCTGCGCTGGTCTGCCCGATCGCCGGAGCCGGTGCGGTGCCCTCGATTTTCGATCCGGGAGTGGGAGCTGGCGTCAGACTAGCGGTGGGGGAAACGGCAAACTGTCCTCGCGCTTCACCCTCTGGAATCTTCGGTGCTTGCTGCGGCAAGGTTGGCGTCGGACTGAGTGACACCAGAGCTTGCTCGTCGGCTCCGAGCGTTTGCGACGGCTTCAGCGTCGGCGGCGCGATCTCTTTCTCGCCCGCGGCACGCTTCGGAGCTTCCGCCGCGGGACGGATGGGAGCGGGTGGGGGCGTTGCGGGCAGCGCGATGCGCGGCGGTTCCACAGCAGCTTGCACCGCAGGATGAAATTCCGGCAGATCAGGCTTGCCGTTCACCAGGTCCGAAGGCAGTGGAAGATGTGGTTTCGCCACCTTCACCATATTGGGCAGGGGCACGAATTCCTGCAGGACCTTGGGCTTTTCCTTGGCCGGCTGAATGATGGTTTGCCGCTGGTTGGTTGGATTCGGCGGGTTAGAAAGAATCGGCTGCGGCCCGGGAAAAGCCATCCCCTTACTGCTGCGCGACGGCGCCGGAGATGACTCCTTGCTCGAGACTCCGGGCGCACCGCCCTTGTGGCCGCTGCCTTCGCCGCCGCCGCCCAGCACCGGCAGGTAGATCACTCCCTTGGCATCGCTGAGCTTGATGGTGCCGTTGAAAACGCGCGATGCAGGCAAGTGGGTGCGGGTCAGAGTAAAGGACAGAAGGAAGATGGCGACGATAACCAGTTCGTGCGCAATGACTGAGAGAAACAGGCCGCGGACAGGCAGCCCGTGGCTGACCTCGGGAAAAGTAAGCGGAGGCGGCGCAGATTCCGCCTGCATCAACTTGATGAGCGAAACTTCGATGGGATTTTCGACGTCCAGTAGGGGTGGTTTCATCCTAAGCTATGCCTTCGCACCATGGCTTGCCTTAGCTGAAGTCACTGCAAAAGGGTCGCCCTGACAACGTAGTATGCAGCCGTGGTGTTTAGATCCATAGTTACGTTAGGATTACCCCCCATACCCATCTTATCCGTGGTCAGATTGCCCACTACAAATGAGCTACTGGTGGAGCCGCCCTGGAGTGAAAAGGTGTCTGTGTAGGCGGTGGTGGGGGAACAACTTGTAACTGGGGCCGTTGTGCCATCCCCAAACGCAGCGCCGCAATAGTGGAAATACCCGCCGCCAACCAGACCGAAATCCCCCGTGCCACCATAGCTGGCGTTAACTCCGGCGGAGGAGCGGTCCTGAAAGAACAAGATTCCACGCTGTTCGCCGATAGGGTCGTTAGTACCGAGAGGATCCCCGTAGGGGCCTGTACATGGCCCCAAAAGCACATTTCCACCTATTCCGCCGCCTACGTTTGCGGGCAGAGTACTCGCGGCGGTGCACTTAAGTTGGCTAACTGGAACCTTGGTGGAAGTGCCGCAAACATCCCAATCGCCGGAGTTTGCGCCGACATTCAGCGTGTGATTACCGTGGAAATAGAAGGTTGTTCCATCGTTGTTGCCTCCCGGCCCAATCCCAGGTCGCAGGCACGTGTGGGCGGCAGCAGTGAGATTAGCGTTCATATAGTAGAGGCCGGGGTCGAAAAGGGCGACCTGTTTGAATAGATTCGGGTCGGCATTGTAAACACCCGGCGTGTATAGCCAGCAGCCGTCAGGGGCGGCTTGTTGGCATCCGTGATTGTTAGGCGCCGTGGTGGGAAAAATCTGGCAAGGGATGGCAGGACATTGTACCGCCGCCAGATCCGAAGGACGCGTCGGTAGAGCAGTAACTGTAGCCGGTGACGCAATCAGCGCATATGGGTCATTGATGACAGAAGTGGGTGCGATGTACCTGCTGGCTGTACCTAGTTGCAGATTTGACCCGATCCCGGACTGTGCCTCTGCACCCGTCACTGCAAAGTCGCTCCCTGTGCCTGCGGCGCCGGGGCCGCCGTTTCTGAGATCGATATGAGGATTCCCACTCATATTGACTGCGCTCGCGCTGCTGGAATTAACCTGAATACTTCTTTGAGGCCCGCCCACGACCGTGATATTGGCTTTGTCGCCATTTCCACTCAACGTTCCGCTGGCAGTGGGATTCAATATCAAAATCGGTACCGGCGAATTGGAGTAGACCAACCCACAGGCGGCTTGCGCGCCAACGTCAGTGGTGGTTCCTCCGGTGAGCATACCGGCAAAGTAGAGCTGAACCCTGTCCTGTATGTTGACTTGTATGTACGGATTCGCTACCCCGCTAGCAACACAGGTTGCGGGTGGGGGGGTACCGGGTGAAGTGGTGCATGACTTCGGTCCAACTACGGACGTGGGGAAAGTTACGTGGACTGCGACACCCGGCTGCCCGGCACTAAGCGGTCCCGTCGTGTACCCGTTCTTTGCTGTGTAGAAATTCGCGCTGTTAGTGGCAGCCGTCTGATCACCGGTAGAGAGCAGGTCCATCACACCGGCAGTACATCCTGCGTCGGCCGCGGTCTGCGCCGTCTGCCTGTGCCACCACAGGTTTCCCATGTCCACCGAGAACGCCAT
>WNFA01009137.1_pt1 | contig 10084 bp, 11 predicted proteins | sample 5400481 | NCBI WGS metagenome assembly WNFA01 (sample SAMN13153340, study PRJNA577476) | soil metagenome | isolation source: 120 cm saprolite under Douglas fir tree site 2 hole 1 replicate 2 | place: USA:California | collected 2015-04-18 | reverse complement strand
ATTGAGACAGACAGTCAGGGTACATGTGAAAGTCGATACGGGCATGGGACGCCTGGGCATCCGTGCTGAACACATTGACGAGGTGCTAGAGCTACTACACGAAATTAGTGATCTGCCAGGTCTAGAGTTAGAAGGAATCTTCACGCATTTTGCAATGGCAGATACTCAGGATCAAACGCATGCGCGTATGCAACTTGCACGATTCCAGTACATATTGCAGTTCATTGAGAAAGAACATATTCGCCCATCGTTGGTGCATACTGCCAATAGCGCCGCTATCTTCAACCTACCGGAAGCACATTTCGATATGGTGCGTCCTGGTATCGCATTGTATGGACTGGACCCATCGTCTGAAGTACGCTTGCCAGCAGAATTTCGACCTGCGCTCTCGTTCAAAACACAGGTAGCTCAGGTTAAAGACATTCCAGAGGGAGAGAGCATCAGTTATGGCTGTACCTACACAACGGATCGGTCTACCCGAGTGGCGATCTTGCCTGTTGGTTATGCTGATGGATTCCGGCGCGGACCCACAAACTGGGGCAGCGTACTGGTTCATGGACAAGAAGCGCCACTGCTGGGACGGGTCTGCATGGATCAATGCATTATAGATGTCTCGCACATCCCACAGGTTCGTGTGGGTGACGAAGTCATACTGATTGGACGGCAGGGAGAAGTCAGTTTAACAGCAGAGCAGGTAGCCCAGCGATTGGGTACAATTAATTATGAGGTTGTCTCAGAGATCCTGGCCCGTGTACCACGAGTAGATTGATTCACAGGGGAGAACGAAGATGCAATTGGATGAAATGGAGAGTATCTCTCACTCTTCGGACTCTTCACAGTTCTTTGCCGTTATCATCGCCAATCCTACATCTGGAATCGGAGGTTTTCCACTTCAGACGCATCGCTTTGACGAAACACTCGCATTTCTGCGTAATCAGGGTTGGAAGGTGGAACTCTGGTACACACAGTCAGCAGGAGATGGCGAGCAACTGGCACGGAAAGCGGTCAAACAACAAGTAAACCTGGTGATTGCAGCAGGTGGTGACGGTACGATTAATGAGATTATCCAGGGATTGGCAGGCAGTGAAACTGCGTTGGGGGTTCTTCCCAATGGGACAATCAATGTCTGGGCCAGAGAATTAGGTATTCCACTTGACGATACCCGGGCACGTAGAGTACTGGTGAATGGACAGACACGTCACATTGACCTTGGATGTGTTAATGGGCGCTATTTTCTACTGATGGTGGGGATTGGTTTCGACGGGGAGGTGACCCAGGCAGTCGAACGGAAACCTCTCAAGCGTCTGGGCATTCTCGGTTATACCTTGGCCGTTTTATGGCTTGGCCCTGGATATAGGGGCTTCCCATTCGTTGCACAAATCGATGGATACGTGGTAAAATCTCGCGCTTTACAAATCTTCGTCGGTAATACACAGCTTTATGCAGGAGCATTCAAATTTACCTGGCAAGCAAAGTGTGATGATGGGCTACTCGATCTGTGTATTGTGCGTAAAGGCAATTTGTGGGGACGACTTGTAATAGCGAGGGATTTAATACTACGTAGGGAAAAGCGCCGTCTTTGGGTGCGTTACGATACATTTAAAACCTTAAAGATAGAAACGCCTGAACCGATTCCTTATCAAATCGATGGAGAAGCAGGAGGTTATACTCCTGCCGAATTTAACGTTGCCCCTAGAATCCTCAAAGTTATTGTGCCTCAAAAGACACCGGAGGGGTTGTTTTCATTACCGATATACAATAGCTAACGACAGAAGATGAAGCAATGGCGATGCAGAGTCAAAATGGGAAGCGACCTCGACTGATGATTGATATCAGTCCTGAGCTGCGCCGACGTATCAAGATTGCCGCAGCACAGAAGGATCTCTCAATCCGCGAGTATGTAGAGGATATCCTTGAGCAAGTTGTTCCTCCCGAGAAAAGTTTTTTAGAGAAACGAGGACGACTTAATAGCGCAGCAATAGAGGACTTACTCAAAACCCGTGAGGAGATTATACGCGCTCATCCCGGGCAAGTATTTGATTCCGCAGAAACGCTTCATCAATTACGTGAAGAGCGATTAAAGGAGCTAGAACAGTTATGAGTGATGTTGTGGTAGTTGATGCAAGCCTTGCTCTCAAATGGGTTCTTTCAGAAGCAGATTCTAGTACAGCCATCACTTTGCTACAAAAATGGAATACTGACAATATGGAGGTCATCGCTCCAGCGTTATTCACCTATGAAGCTACAAACATTCTCTATAGGCAAGTAATGACAGGTAAACTCTCTTTCGATGAAGTGAAGAAGTTGCTCACAAAATTGTTCTCAATAGGCATATTGCTCAGCTTTGCACAACACAAAGAGATCAGCATACGGGCAATGGAGATTTCTCATCGCTTTGGTCTATCTGCTGCATATGATGCACATTACCTGGCACTGGCAGAGCACGAGAAATGTGAATACTGGACTGCTGATACACGCTTGTGGAATGCTGTTAGAGACAAGCTCCCCTGGGTTCGCCGACTCAGTGACTCTCAGAGCTTGATGCACTGATGATCCTGCTAATCTCAATGGCTGTTGTTAAATATTGCATTGACAGCTATGATCGTGAAACAAATCAGACCAAATGCTATGAGCAGAAAGGGTGTAACTACAATGCTCGGATTGCCGAAGATAATGGCGGTTGCCCCCAATAGCAACACGATTGAGACAATTGCCAGAGCCAGGCGTTGACCGGTACTCGCTCCTCTACCAAATTCTAGCGTCGAAAGTTTTTGCCCTGATGATGCTATAAAAGGATCTTGATAACTCACTCCATAGCCCTGGTAAGGAGGAGATTGGCGTTCGCCACTGTTTTCGTCATAATGCATCTGTTGTGACATGATAATTTACTCCTCCCGTTTTGCATATGCGTTACGATAAGCACTAACTTAGCTACGAATGCAAAACGCAAGAGTTGCAACAGAATGTATGATCACTGACTAACCAGGGTGGGTTGAGCCGGTGATGCGATTGCGGGTTCATTCTCGCCGCCCAGGCGACGGCGTGCAGTCTCGCGCCGACCAACAGCGGGCACGTGTTTAGTAGCGGAAGCTAATCCAAAGACCGGCATGTTGCCATACACAGCCTCATACTTACCTGGATCGACGAGGTAAGTTTCATGCCAGATGCCCACACTGCCATTAGAGCCAATCGATTTATTGAATTGTCTCCATGCACTTAAATGTGGATCCGATTTATCCCTGGCAAACTTTTCCAGGTCTTCAAACGAACGCCAATACTGTATGAGTACAGGCCCTCGCAAATTAAAGTAGTATTCCGCTCCAAGAAATCCTTTTTCAGGATGCTGGTACAGTGTGCTCAGCATTGGCCCCATAGCCCTGGCAACGGGGATCCACTTGCGAAAGGCAAAGAACTTGTTGATACGGATACCTATTAAGAAAACAACGAATGGTTCATCGGTCTGTGCGGTAAATCTTCCGGGTATCACTTTAGCCATGTGGAAAAACTCCTTTTATTAGCTGTGGCACGTTTTAGCATCTCACTGCTTCACAGCCGTTTTGTTTCCTGGAATGTATTGAATGTATCAATAGTTTCTTCACACCAAGTCAGTAAAGCCTGGCATTTGAGAATGCCATATCTGAGTGTGATAAGGGAGTAGTATAGGTCAGGATTATCGGCGCAATTTGCTTTCAAATACTCTTCTATGCCTTGATATTTACGCAACAACTGCTCCTGCAATGTCCGAAATTTCTGCACATGCTCAACATTGTCAGCAATTGAGCTTTGCCGACCAAAGAACAATTTGAGTAGCAGCTCGTTGCGCTCTACCGTATGCTCGATCGGTTCAGTGAGCCATTGCCGGAGTTCTTCAAACCCTTTATCAGTCAACGTGTACATGTAGCGCTCAGGCTTGCCTTCTTGTTTCTCCGTGTGGCTGGTAGCCAGATCTGCTTCTACCAGTTGTTTCAGAATTGGGTAGATTTGCCCGTAGCTTTCGCTCCAAAAGTTGCTGGTGCTTTGTTCCATGAACTTTTTGATATCGTATCCTGAGCCTGGACAAATGCTGAGTATGCCAAGCAGGGCATATTTGCTTTTATTTTCTTTAGCCATGGTTTAGTATCTCCCAGATATATATCTGATAGATATATAACATAAAGATATATGGATGTCAAGGGATTTGTGAAGATGAATGGTTGTGCTTAAAAATACGATGCAAAATGAAGCATATATGACGCCTATTCAAGGGAAAATCGAGAAGTGGAATTCAGGCTTAATCAAATTGCTGAAATACTGCAAACCAGCTACTTCTCAAAAGGAGGATGGATTCTCGTAAAATTTCATACTTTCGCCAACATATGTACTGCCCTGCCCAATGCTCCATCTGCTGCTTCTAGTATCGTCTCGCTTAAACCGGGGTGAGCATAGAGAATCTCTGAAAGATCGGTCAGCGTTGCGCCCATTTCAATTGCCAGGGCAACTTGCCCTATTAAGTCACCGGCGCGAGGTCCTACCAAAGTTGCGTCTAATAACGTTCCATCGTCAGCATTCGCGACGAGCAAGACAACGCCGTTGTCGGTTCCCAACGTCAAGGCGCGACCGTTTGCGGCCAGAGGAAATCTGCCTGTTACGATGTTGTAGCCTGCTTTGGTAGCTTCTTCTGCGGAATAGCCGACGGTAGCCAGTTCGGGTGTGGTGTGAACTACGAGCGGTGTGACGAGTGGAGCGAATTGGACACGATGTCCAGACAACACTTCAGCAGCTACTTTCGCTTGCTTCATGGCGATACTTGCCAGCGAGCGACCACCGGTACAATCTCCAATCGCAAAGATTTGTGACACATTACTCTGCTGCATTGTATTGACTTTAATGCCACTATTGGAATTCACCTCTACACCTACAGCAGCTAGATGTAAACCGGTTGTACGGGGACAAACACCCTGCGAGATTACTACGGGTCGTTCAGCTATGCTCTCCAGAGCAGCTTTCGTGGTTATTTGGACGCCCAGTTTGCGCAATCCAGCCTGTACGAGGCGCAGCGCGGCCGGTTCGATGCCATTTAACAACTGTTCTCCCGGTGAATAGAGTCTAACTTTGACGCCGAGGCGCGCAAAGAGCGTAGCCAGTTCCAGGGCGATGTAGTCGTCGCCTATGATACTCAACGCTTCGGGTAGCTCTGGCATCATTAAAGCCTGTTCGGGCGTTAAGATTTGCTTTCCATCGTAGGGCAGGTCGGAGAGAGGAGCAGCATCGGCTCCAGTGGCTATGATGCAGTGCTCAAATTTGAAGCGGAGGGAGCCATGTTCTCCTTCTACTCGCACTTCCTGGGAATTCATAAACCAGCCTGAGCCATGTACATATTCGACGCGATTGCTTGAAATTAAGCGTTGTACACCCTCAGCAAGTCGATCAACAATACTCTGTTTCCATACCTGCATCGAAGCCCAGTCAAATGAGACCTTTTCGGCATGAATGCCAATAGAGGCAAGATCTTCAGAGCGAGTTTGTTGGTACCGTTCGCTAGCAGAAAGCAGAGCTTTGAGTGGAATGCATCCTTGATGGAGACAGGTACCACCTGGCAAGCCCTGGTCGATCAAAGTCACATGTCGTCCGAGCTGCGCGGCACGGATCGCGGCAACGTAGCCACCTGGGCCTGCACCGAGCACGAGTACGTCAACCGCCGTGGTAACATCTCCGACTACCATACTATTTCTTCTTTCTAAACCATGTCTAACATCAGTTGTTGTGGATTCTCTACAAGTTCTTTGAAGCGGGCCAGGAATGCTCCGGCCATTGCTCCATCGATGAGTCGATGGTCGAATGTGAGCGTCAATGGCATCATCGGACGCACAATTACCGTGCCTTGTTGTACGATCGCTTTATCTTGTAGTCTGCCTACGGCGAGAATCGCCACTTCGGGATAATTGATGATGGGTGTGCCGGTACTGCCACCAAAGCTTCCAACGTTGTTAAGGGTGAAAGTGCTGCCGCTCACTTCTGGTAGTGAAAGGGTACGCTTCTTGGCTCCTTCTATCAATTGTTCGAGGCTATTTGCTATTTCCAATAGGGTAAGTCGATCAGCATTGCGCAGCACGGGCACAAGTAGCCCCTCTGGTGAGGCGGTAGCTACACCAATATGGTATGAGCGTTTGTAGATAATCTCATGGCGCTCTTCATCCAGGCTGGCATTGAAAATGGGGAATTCTTTGAGTAAAGGGATCAAGAGTCTGATCAGCAGTGGGATATAGGTCAGGCGCACACCACGCTTTTCGGCTATAGGCTTGAGGGTTTCGCGTAATGCTGCCAGTTCACCTCCATCAACTTCATCAAAGGCGGTCGCGTGTGGAATGGTGCGCCAGGAACGTTCCATGTGTTCGGCGATACGCTTGCGCAAGCCTTTCAATGGTTGGCGTTCGTCCTGAGCAGGTGTAACAGTTTGTTCAATCTTCTGTATTATAGTGGACGGGGCTTGAGAAGCAGGCTGTACTGCTTCTTCGTGCCCTACTGGAACAAGTGATGCTGGAAGCTTGGAAGAGACTCTGTCGCGTTCAGCGTAAGATCGCACATCTTCAATTGAGATTCGGCCATTAGGGTTAGAAGGGGTTAATTGTTCAAGGTCAATGCCGAGTTCGAAGGCGAGTTTACGCACAGCGGGGGCTGCAAGGACGCGCTGCTTTGTAGTTGGGGTTTGAGCTAAAGGAGTAGGAGAGGGTGCGTTCGCTGATTGAGAAGCCGCTGGTACAGTTGTGAAGCTCTGGAGTGGAGTTGAACTACCTCCATTTGCTGAAGTTGCATTCTCAAAGACAACCAGCACATCACCAACTTTAGCTACCTGACCATCCTGGACGCGAATTTCTGAGACACGTCCAGCTACGGGTGAAGGTATTTCGACGACTGCTTTGTCTGTTTCGACTTTGACCATTGTCTGATCGAGTTTAAGCGTATCACCTGGCTTGACAAGCCATTCCACAACTTCTGCTTCTTGCATACCCTCGCCAAGGTCTGGCAATTTGAATTCCTGCATATTGCACCTCTAGATCTATCAAGGCTCCATCACCTGCTTCAACGCCGTCAACACCCTGGCTGGCGTAGGCAAATAGTAGTCTTCCAGGCCGGGTACGGGGTAAGGGGTATCGTAGCCGGTCACGCGCCCTACAGGTTTCAGGAGGGAGTAGAGGCAGCGGTCATTGATGATGGCTGTTACTTCGGCTCCGATGCCTCCTGCGCGGGGAGCTTCGTGGACGACGATGGCACGACCTGTTTTTTCAACAGAGTGAACGATGGCTTCTTCATCAAGCGGCCAGATGGTACGCAGGTCGATGATCTCAATACTTGTACCCATTTCTTGCTGCGCCAGCTTTGCAGCTTCGAGGGCAACATTTACCATTGCGCCGTAAGCAAAAATGCTTGCATCGCTGCCGTCTTGCACTGTTTTCGCCTTGCCAAGGGGAATGGAATAGTGTTCTTCCGGTGTCTCCTGCCGGAATGATCGATAGAGTTTGATGTTTTCGAGGAAGAGTACCGGGTCTGGATCAGCGATAGCTGAGGCGAGCAGTCCCTTGGCATCGTATGGATTGGAGGGAATCACTACTTTGAGGCCTGGGGTCTGCAAAAACACACCTTCCAGGCTATCCGAGTGCATTTCGGGTGTGCGTACGCCACCGCCATAAGGGGCGCGCACTACCAGCGGGCAGGTATAGGCTCCAGCGCTACGAAATCGAATACGTGCTGCTTGTGAGGCTAATTGGTTCATGCAGGCAAAGAGAAAGCCAGCGAATTGAATCTCGGCAACTGGTCGCAGACCGTAGACTGCCATACCAACAGAGCTACCAATGATGGCGGATTCTGAGAGAGGTGTATCAAAGACGCGCTCTTCACCGAATTTGCGTTGCAGGTGTTCGGTGACGCGGAAGACGCCTCCATTTGCTCCGATGTCTTGTCCGAGGAGTACGACTCGTTGGTCTCGTTCTAATTCGAGTACGAGCGCTGAATTGAGCGCTTCGATCATTGTCATTTGCATGGATGTAACTCCGATTTGTATAAGGACCCAACCAGGACGGCGCGAGCGCCCTCCGCGGGATGATTTAATCCACCTAGGGCGGCGCAAGCGCCCACACCCCACTCTACACCACTCCCGCCCCTACGCGTTTATTTAGTCTTTGCGATTTACGTAGCGTAGGAGGTCGGCGCGTTGTTCCTCAAGGCGTGGGGGTAGGTTGGCCATGGTGTAGTCAAAGAAACTGTCGGGGGCCATGGGTGGCATATCTTCGGCAAGCCGAACGGCTTCGTTGACTTCTTCCTCAAGCTCCTCGACTATTCGCTGCGCACGATCTTCATTAAGCAAGTCACGCCTGATAAGGAATTTCTGATAACGCACAATGGGGTCTTTTGCCTGCCAGGCCTCAACCTCCGCTGAATCACGGTAGCGCGTGGGGTCGTCGGCGGTGGTATGCGCCCCAAGACGATAGGTGAGCGTCTCTATGAGTGTCGGCCCTTGTCCTGAACGCGCTCGTTCGACTGCTTTTTGCATGATGTCGTAAACCGCTAAGATATCGTTGCCATCTACCAACCTGGATGGCACACCGAAGCCCTGACCGCGAGAGGCGAGCGTCCGGGCGGCGCTCTGTTTACGACGCGGGACGCTGATGGCCCAGCCATTGTTCTGTACAACCAGCACTACGGGAGCCTGGAAGACACCGGCGAAATTGAGCGCTTCGTTGAAATCTCCTTCAGATGTCGCACCATCACCACATACACCTACGGATACGACGGGATCACCAGCGATTTTGGCAGCCATTGCCAGGCCAACGGCGTGTAACATCTGCGTACCAATTACAATCTGGATAGGCAAGCAATGCGATTCTGCGGGCCAGTTTTGCGGTGTGAAACCGCGAAATGAGTAGGCTACCGTTGGTATTGGAACGCCTTTGACGAATAGGGAGGCAATTTCTCGATACGAGGTCGACAGCCAATCCTGCGGCTGTAAGGGGGCCGCTAACCCAACGGCTGTCGCTTCCTGACCGGCTAACGAGCCAAAGGTAGTGGCTCGCCCCTGGCGCTGCAAGGCAATGATCTTGTTGGAGAATACTCGACCCAGTTGCATGAAGCGGTAGAGCGAAAGCATGCGCTCTGCACTCAAGTCAGGCATTTCACCTACCAGGTTGCCCTCAGGATCGAGGATCTGGTAGGGGATAGAACTGGAGTCAATTTGTTGGATAGTCATTTGGTACTCCTACAAGTGTCTACAAAATATAGACACTTGATTAGCTTGAGAATAACCAGGGAGCCTCCTGCTTCCTCTTTTCTTCATATTTTGCGATTTCGTCCCTATGGCTCAGTGTCCAGCCTATACTATCCAGACCCTGAAGCAAGGCATTTTTGCGAAACTGGTCGATCTCAAAGTGCAGCACTTGCCCGGTTGGTGTCACTACTGTTTGCGCAGCAAGATCAACTTGTAGGGTGTATCCTTCGGTTGCTTCAACTTGTGCAAAGAGTTCCCGAATCGTGACTTTGTCAAATGTTATGGGTAGGATACTGTTGTTAAAGCAGTTGTTGTAGAAGATATCAGCAAAGCTGGGCGCGATGAGGCAGCGGAAGCCATAATTTAGAATGGCCCAGGGGGCCATTTCGCGTGATGAGCCGCAGCCAAAGTTGTCTTCTGTAAGTAAAATGGTTGCGCCCTGATAACGAAGCAGGTTAAGCACAAAATCAGGGTCTGGAGTTTGACCGTTAGGATCAAGGTAGCGCCAGTTCGCAAAAAGGGCTTTTTCAAAGCCGGAGCGCCTGGTCGTTTTGAGAAAACGAGCAGGCGTGATTTCATCTGTGTTGACATTCAAACGATCCAATGGGGCAACCAGCCCTGTAAGTGTTGTAAAAGGTTCCATACATTACACCTCCCTGATATCTACAAAATGTCCGGCAACAGCAGCGGCAGCGGCCATCGCAGGGCTGACTAGATGCGTGCGCCCACCGCGCCCTTGCCGTCCCTCGAAGTTGCGATTGCTCGTCGAGGCGCAGCGTTCCCCCTCGGAGAGTTGATCACCATTCATGGCAATGCACATGCTGCACCCTGACTCGCGCCACTGGA
>WNFA01006129.1_pt1 | contig 10084 bp, 12 predicted proteins | sample 5400481 | NCBI WGS metagenome assembly WNFA01 (sample SAMN13153340, study PRJNA577476) | soil metagenome | isolation source: 120 cm saprolite under Douglas fir tree site 2 hole 1 replicate 2 | place: USA:California | collected 2015-04-18 | reverse complement strand
GTTGGGTGGCGATATTCGATGAGCGCCGCGCTTCCTCGTTGCGACCAAGAGGATCACTTCAACGTCTCGCCGCAGTGGAACACTCCGGGCTTCGGAACGCGACCGTGCGGAGGTGTGCAGCCGCAAAGAACACGGCCAAAATCGGAGGCCATGAAGTCGTTTAATCGGCGCTCAGAGAAGGAGCCTCGCAGTCCATGAGAATCTGCATCATCTCGGACCTGCACGCGAACATGGAAGCTCTTTCGGCTCTGCCGAACGACTACGACGAGTTGTGGGTACTCGGCGATCTAGTGAATTACGGCCCGAACCCTGCCGAGATAATCGACTTCGTGCGCTCCCGCGCATCGATGATCGTTCGCGGCAACCACGATCACTCCGTGGGATTTGGCGCTGAATGCGGATGCTCTCCGCGATTTCGCGCAATGGCGGAGGCGACTCGGGATTACACTTCCTCGGTGCTCTCGGCGGCAGACAAGCAGTTTCTTCGGGACCTTCCAACTTGCGCATGCCGTCAAGTAGACGGTCAGGCGTTCTTCCTTTGCCACGCGACTCCATCTGACCTCCTCTACGAGTACCGACCGCCGGATTCGCCGCTGTGGGAACGCGACGAGGAGGCCAGCTCGGGAGCGGATATTGTTCTCGCGGGCCACACCCATCTGCAGTTCGCGCGCCGGCTCGTCAAGCGGACGGTGGTCAATCCGGGAAGCCTCGGACAGTCCAAGGCTGGCGATCCGCGGGCACGATACGCGATTTGGCAGGACGGTAACATGGAACTGAGGGCTCACGAGTATCCGGTCGAGAAGACCGTCGAAAAAATCCTCTCTCTCCAGGTCGCCGATGAAATAAAGCGCGACCTCGTCCACATCCTGCGCACGGGGACGGTGCCCTGACCACCCTGAAGAAAAGGGTGCCAAAAGCCACGAGGACTCGCAGCCGCGTGTCCTCTTTTCTCCATACTAATTCGCTCCCCGAGAATGAAGCGTCCTCAAGAACAGCGCCCACATATCGGACGTTTGTCGGAAGGAGACATCGGCACGTCGAATTCTTGCGGACATGCGACAAGCGCGACATTCGTTGGATCCATTAAAGCTGTCGGAGACTCAGCCGGAGGAAGACCGAGGTTAGTGCGCGTCTGGTTGATCATGGGTAGCATCGAGCTCCACCTAAGGGCCATCCCACCGCAGACGAACTGCTGATAGAGGACGTGGACTATAGCCGCCGAAGAAATGGTCGAGCGTTCGGCGGTGGCAAGACCCAAGGTGAGCATGCAGTCCACAACGACAACATCTGGAGCGTGCCGCTCAATATGGTCGAGGACCGCCTCACCCACCGCCGGGCCAAAACACGAGCGACCCCGTCAGGTCCATCTCCTCCTCAAGAGACTTGCCTGGTGTCCAGCGTATGGCCAGCGGCACAAAGCGCCCGAGCTGCCTCAGCTTGCGCTGCATGACCAAGAATGGTGACCTCGTGTCGACGTGCAACGAGGCATCGCACCGATATGTTGGAGCGGGGTGTTTCCTCCGCCGTTCCACGTTACGACAAGAAATCGACCGCTCACCACTTTTCCCCGATTGAATCGCCTTCCTCTTATCCAAGTACGATTAGCCTGCTCAGAAAATACTCTTTCCGTATCCAGCGAGCGTTTGACCGAACAGTGAAAGGGGCTGATGTACGCTCCTTGTTAAACCCGGATTTCCGTTTTGAGTCTCCAATTAGCAACGTAGCTGGTGAGCTACTCGATCACCGCCATCTCGTCCTCATTTGGGGCGGAGGACCCGACTTTCGAGACTCCTCGCGAACGACCAATACCTGCACCGGCATGCTCACGACTAAACCAAGAGTGCGGCACAGATTGCCAGCCGCGCCTTGCAAATCTACGAATGCGAGGTATTCGCTAGCGCACAACTCACCCCGCCATAGCACGCCAAAGGATTTACTTGCCTTAAGATCCGCAATCTCGATGGCGGCTCGAAAGGTCCCGTGCGCGACTTCTTCCACATGACCAATTAAATCCATGTTGCATCCTTCTTGTTTCGTCGACACGGAGCGCAACTTGTGATTCGGCGACGTAGAAAACATCCAAAGTAACCTAAGTTGTCGTAAGCTTTTTTCCTAGGTACTGCCCAGGTAATTTCAAGATTCTCTCCTTTTGCGACTCGCCTCGGTTTGGCCGGTGCGCGCCCGGCGTGGATAAAAAAAGACCCCCGCCCGGCCATCACGCCGGAGGGGGGTCTTCCAACTAGCCAAAGAATCCGCCTACGGAGTGATCACCTCGATTACCATAATAATTATGATTCCAAGCCCCACGAACCGGGTGGCCGGAAGAACCGCGTCGGATGTACCCGCGAGCAGCATTAGCGGTAACATAGCCCTGCGCCGGGCTGCCCACATTCACGGCGAGGCTCATTGACAGGTTGCTGGCAGACATCAAGCCGAAGCTGGCGACCGTCGATGCTTCGTCGCCGGAGTATGTTGGGAGGAAGACATCGACGGCTTTCTTCTTTGGCTAAAACATTCAAGACGTACCGGGCGATTAGCCTGCTCGTTGAACACCAGTACCATCAGGACGCAGCCGTGTTGGCTAGGACGATTGGCCTGCCTCCCGCGCGCCCGTCCTTGGGCAACACAACGAAGAGATTCTGGGTGGCATGCTCGGCATGAGCGCAGCGGAAATTGAGCAGCTCAGGCAGGAAAAAATAGTGTTCTGATGCAGTGCAAAACGCCGGCTCAGCGAGCGTAACCCGCGCTCTCAGAGGCGCCCCACCGTTAGATCTGGTAGGTGAAGACGCGGTTTTCGCGCGGGCTCAGGTAGACGCGCGCATCAGGTTTGAGCTTGAGTTCCAGCATGCGATCGTGGTCGATCTCGACCCGCACCGCGTCGCCCCATTGGGTCGTCAGTTCGACCTTCACTCGCGGCCCGGCTGCGTTGATATGGAGTACCGTCGCGGGAAACGATCCCTTTCCGTTCGGTACGAGTTGAATATCGAGCAGATGGGGTCTGACGTAGACCATCGCCCGATCGCCGTCTGCTCCCTTGCGCGCTTCACCGTTATGTACTGCGATCGGCATGCCCCGTATGTAGACGCGGCCGTCCTGGATTCGCCCGTGAAACAGATTGACGTTGCCGAGGAAGCCGGAAACGAAGGGCGTCGCCGGCCTGTGATAAAGTTCTTCGGGCGTACCCACCTGCTCGATCCTGCCGTTGTTGAGCACCGCGACACGGGTCGCGACCTCGAGCGCTTCCTCCTGGTCATGGGTGACGAAGACGCCGGTGAGATGGAGTTCCTCGTGTAAACGCCTGAGCCATTGCCGCAACTCCTCGCGGACCTTCGCGTCGAGTGCACCGAAGGGCTCGTCGAGCAGCAGCACCCTGGGCTCGACCGCCAGAGCCCGCGCGAGCGCGACACGCTGGCGCTGTCCGCCGGATAGCTGCGATGGATAGCGCGGCCCGGCCCATTCGAGTTGCATGAGCTTCAAAAGCTCGTTGACCCTCGCCCGAATCTGATCACTTGACGGGCGGCTCCGGCGCGGCCGCACGCGCAGCCCGAACGCCACGTTCTCGAACACGGTCATATGCCGGAAGAGCGCGTAATGCTGAAAGACGAAGCCCACGCCGCGCTCCTGCGTGCTGCGCTCCGTCGCCTCCATGCCGCCAAGATGAACCGCGCCCGAGTCAGGAATCTCCAGGCCCGCGATAATTCGGAGCAGCGTGGTTTTACCCGAACCCGACGGCCCGAGCAGCGCCACCAGTTCTCCGGTCTCGATCTTCAGGCTCACGCCGTCCAGTGCAACGAAGCTGCCAAACGCTTTGCGGATATTGCTGACTTCGATACTCATACCGCCTTATGCTCCATCTCGTCGCCGGTGCCTTCGAGCAAGGCCTCGTATCGAATGCTTCCGCCGACGATGCGCTTGGCAACCATCGTCACCAGCGCCAGCGAGGTCAGCAACGACGCGACTGCGAACGACGCCGCGAAGTCGTAGTCGTTGTAGAGAATCTCCACGTAAAGCGGCATTGTGTTGGTAAGCCCGCGGATATGGCCAGAGACCACCGACACCGCGCCGAATTCGCCCATCGCACGCGCGTTGCAAATAACCACGCCATAAAGCAGACCCCATTTGACGTTCGGCAGGGTGATGCGAAAGAAGGCCTGCCATCCGCTGGCGCCAAGCGTCAGCGCCGCCTGCTCCTCCTCGGTGCCTGCCGCTTCCATGACGGGGATCAACTCGCGCGCAACAAAGGGAAACGTTACGAAAATCGTCGCCATCACGATTCCGGGGACGGCAAAGATGATCCTGAGATCGTGCGCGGCAAGCCAATCGCCCAATAGACCCTGCGCACCAAAAAGCAGCACGAATATCATGCCGGAAATCACTGGCGAGACCGCGAACGGCAAATCGATCAGGGTCGTAAGGAGATTCTTGCCGCGAAACTCGAAGCGCGTAATCGCCCATGACGCAGCGAGTCCGAAAACCACGTTGAGTGGTACGGCGATCGATGCGGTAAGCAGCGTCAGCCGTATCGCGCTGCGCGCCTCGGCATTCGTGATCGCCGCGATATACACGCGAACGCCCTGGCGCAATGCCTCGGTGAACACTGCCACCAGCGGGATAATGAGAAAGACACCGAGGAACAGCAGTGCCGTCCCCGCGATCAGTATGCGTGCCCATGCGGCTTCGCTCGTCGCATGGCGCATCCGCGCGCGGGCGTCCCCGTATACTGCCGTGGGGCGGCCGAAAACGCCCTCATCCTGCGGCATGGCGGACAGCGCTCCATCTCTGTAACAGGTTGATGAGGAAGAGCATCGCGAACGACACAACGAGCATGACGAGCGCGATCGCGGTCGCGCCCTGGTAATCGAACTGCTCGAGTTTGGCCATGATGAGCAACGGCAGTACCTCGGTGTGCATTGGCATGTTGCCCGAGATAAAGACCACCGAACCGTACTCGCCAAATGCGCGCGCGAATGCGAGCGCGAACCCGGTGATGACCGCCGGCATAAGCGCGGGCGCGATCACTCGCCTGAAGGTTTGAAGGCGCGACGCGCCCAGCGTAGCCGCCGCCTCTTCGAGTTCCCGCTCAAGGTCCTGCAGCACGGGCTGAACCGTCCGCACGACGAACGGCAGTCCAATAAACGTGAGGGCCACGATCACACCCAGCGGAGTGAACGCGACTTTCATACCCAGCGGCTTCAGCAGCCGCCCAATCCATCCATTCTCGGCGTAGATCGCCGTCAACGTAATCCCCGCGACGGACGTCGGCAGGGCGAACGGCAGGTCGACCAGCGAGTCGACAATACTCTTTGCCGGGAAGCGGTAGCGGACGAGCGTCCACGCCACCATGAAGCCGAAGATGGAATTGATGATTGCTCCGGCTAGCGACGCGCCAATACTCAGCTCGTAGGCGGCGACGACCCGCGGCGATACGATCACGGTCCAGAAGCGATGCCACCCCATCCCGGTGGTTTTCACAAAAATCGTGGAGAGCGGAATCAGCGCGATGAGGCTAAGGTAGACGATGGTGTAGCCCATCGTCAGTCCGAACCCGGGAATTACGTTTCGGCTCCGGGCCTTCATCCGCGCTGTCCGCTTTCCTTCACGTGGTCCGCCCCCTGAATTTATGGCTGGTAGATTTGATCGAAAACTCCACCGTCGGCGAAATGAGTCTTCTGCGCCTTCTGCCAGCCACCAAAGACCTCGTCGACTGTGAACAGCTTCATCTTCGGAACGTCTGGATCGTACTTCGCTGTTGCCGAGGCAATCCGCGGCCGGAAGTAATGCTTGGCCGCGATTTCCTGCCCCTGCTCCGTGTAGAGATATTCGAGATATGCCTGTGCGACCGCGCGTGTTCCATGCCGGTCGACTATCTTGTCAACGAGCGCTACCGGCGGTTCCGCAAGGATGCTCGTCGAAGGATAAATGATCTCGAACTTGCCCTTGCCAAACTCATTGAGTGCCAGATACGCCTCGTTTTCCCAGCAGACCAGGACATCGCCGATTCCGCGTTCGACGAAGGTAGTCGTCGAGCCGCGTGCCCCTGAGTCAAGCACCGGCACGTTCTTATAAAAGCCCGTAACAAACTCCTTCGCCTTCTGCTCATTTCCACCCGGCGCACGCAGAGCGTAACCCCACGCCGCAAGATAGGCCCATCGAGCGCCCCCAGAGGTCTTGGGATTGGGAGCGATAATCGCGACGCCGGGTTTAATAATGTCGGGCCAGTCCTTGATCCCTTTGGGATTCCCCTTACGGACAAGGAAAACGATGGTCGACGTGTACGGTGAGCTGTCATCCGGCAAACGGCTCTGCCAGTTGGCGGGCAATAGATGCCCCTTCTCACTAATTGCGTCTATGTCGTAGGCGAGCCCGAGTGTAACCACGTCCGCGTCGAGGCCGTCGATAACCGCGCGCGCCTGCTTGCCGGAACCGCCATTTGATAAGTTGACAGTCACATCCTGGCCGGTTTTTGCCTTCCAGTACTTCGCAAACGCGGCATCGAAGTCTTCGTAAAATTCGCGTGTCGGATCGTAGGACACGTTTAGAATTGTTTGACCGGCGCTCGCGCTCACTGGCGAGAGGGTCGCAAGCGCGAACAGAAACGCTGATGCAACAAGGTGGATGTATCTGAAGCTCACGCGAATTTGCCTTTTATGATCGCTGAAAGTCATCGTCGTTCCGCCTTGCCTCTAGAACTGAAGCTGCAGTTCGCTCAGAACGACGCTTTCGTTGGGCAAGTTGTGACTGCTCGACATTCCCCAGGTAAAGCTCGTCCTGGAGTAGTCCGTTTGCAACTTGACGTTTTGATTGAGATACCAGTTCAGCCCCACCGCCCATTCGAAGGCCTCACGCGCCGAACTTGCGGGGGACCCGTAGGAGTACTTGCCATCGAAAGCAGCGCGATCTATGAGTAATTGGTCGAGTCGTGCCACCAGCTCCCACGCGCCGAGTCCGCCGCCAAATGGCTCGAAGTCGTGCCTGGGCTTGACCGCGCCGTACGTGTTGTCCTCGCCGGTCAGCAGATACGCGCCGGCGATCTGCCATGCCTGGTTGCTTATTGTCTGCCGTGAGAAGTTGACGAGTTCGGTCTTCGCGCTCTTGCCGCTGCCGACAGTGATCGTCCTCGTGAGGCGAAGCTGCTGCGTGTTGTCGACGTACTCGCCGAGAATTCCGAGAGGTCCCCAGTAGTAGTCGAATTGCGGAGAGTAACGAAAGCGCGGTCCAGACGCCGTCACACCTTTGTTGAAGGTAAAGAAAGTAGTACCGCCTGCCGTTTTGTAGGTATCGAGGGTAGTGCTTCGCTGGTCGCCGAAGGTGCCGGCGATGCCGACACCGAGTTTTTGGGCAAACTCGAGCGGCGTACCGGCAAACGGATGGAAATAAAGTCTGCCGGCGAAATCTTTCGCGTCGTTGTTATCGTTGTCAACTGTAGCGGTATTGTCCGGCGTGCCGTTGAAGGCGCCCAGCGCATATTCGACTCGTTGACCGAAGAGGCTTCCGTGAAAATCGAACCCTATATCGCGATCAGGGACGAGAGCTGTCGGCAGCGCCCGCTCAACGAACCTGATGTTTCTATCGTCTTGCAGCCGTTCGAGACCAACCGGTTCCTTGAACTTACCCGCGCGCACTTGCAGTTCAGGGATGTAATGGACGTCCGCATAGGCATCCTGGAGAGTCGTGGCACCCTGGCCAAAGTCGGTCATGAAGCGGAAGTCGTAATATTTCGCAACTGTGCCTTCGAGGAATGGCCGCAGACGGCGGATTAGAAAGGTGCTGCCATTGCCACTCGGCTTCGTGTCCGTAGTGTAGAAACGGCCGTCCGCCTGCATGTAGCCGCCGACGCGCAGGCTGTAATCGTTGTCCTGCGAATGGATGATGAAGCCCTGCGATCCGGCGTCGATTACCGGCCGCGTCTTCGCCATCTCGCGCGCGTCGTCCTGCTGGACTTCGAGGCGTCGATCGAGAATCCTCACGCGCTGATCGAGACTCTCCAATTGCTTATTAGTGATCTCCAACTCCTGCACCTTCTCTTTGAGTAGAGCGACCTCGTTCTTCAATTCGGCCATCGATGCGGCCTGCGACTGGGCCTGCACCATGGCGGGCGGCGAGAGCGCCGAAGCGACCGTTAGCGCAAATGCGAACCAACCGGATTTCCTCATCAAGCTTCTCCTGGGACATGGGTCGGAACCTCCGGTGGTCCGGTCAGACTGACGCTGTTGTTGCCTCCCTTTGCCGCTCCGGTTGACCGGTCGGCGCTCCCATCTAATCGTTCAAGATGGACCTCGCTTAGCCCTTGTCGAAGCGGAATTTCTCCTTGCGCTCGATTTGCACGACCCGCGAGTTCTGGATCACCACCTCGACTGACCCGTAACGCACGCTTCGCACAGCTCGCACAATCTCGCGCATTACCTGCTTGAGGGCGTCGTCAACACCGTCATCCGAGGATTCTGGGTCGAGGTTAGATTTCATGATTCATCCGAGTAGATTAATCGATTAATTGCACAAAAAAAATTTACGCCAAATCCAACGTTTCTTTATCGCTCACCCTCACCCCGTGCCTCCCTAAATGGAAAACATGAGCGCACGCGGCTCGTTTCCGGCTACCTGAGATCGCCGTAAAACATCCTCAAAAGTCGTCGAGTCAAGGATCCCGGCGGTTGCGTCTCTGACTTCCTTCATAAGCAGACGGACGCCACAGGTTCTTTCGTCCTTGCAGTCCTTGCATCTCTCGTACGACGTCTTGCTGACGCACGGCAGGGGCGCGAGCGGTCCTTCCAACATCCGCAAGATATGCCCGACCGAGATGCGGGCTGGTGCAGCGCTAAGCGTATATCCGCCGCCCTTTCCTTTCTTGCTGCGCAAGACCCCCTGGTTCTTCAGCTCGAGTAGGATCAGTTCCAGGAACCGGCGCGGTATCTTTTCGCGAGCCGCTATCTCCGAGATCAGCAACCGGCCTTTCCCGTATTCTCGGCTCAAGGCTAACATCGCCTTTAGGGCATATTTAGTCTTGTGCGACAGCATCCGCCAAAGCCTGGCCAAGAGTGTTACAGAATCGCTACTTACGGGATGTTTGTTGCTCCGCAATCCAGATCGCGAAGTATAGTCCCGCCACCGGCCAGAACAGCCATTGATACGATTTCCCGGTGATATCGTTCACCATGAACGTGAACAAAAATCCCGTCAGCAAGGACAGCATGGCCGCTATTGCGCCGGTCAACACTGCCGAAATGGGCCGCGATACCGCCACAGTCCCTCCGAAATTCTCCGACTGCACTTCACCGCATCCAGTTGTTCCCTCGAGAGTCCATTGATCTTTGGGGGCGTTCAGTGCGCCTGGAAGTGGATCGCAGACGACCCAATGAAAACTGTTCAGCGGGTCGGCGGACAACACGTCGCGGTCGATCATGGATGCGTACACGGCCGGCGTCACGGCTTTCCCTCGGGTGCCCAGTAGAGCAGAGTTCGAGCTTCGGGCGTATCCGCGGTTTCGGCCAGATAATTTAGTAGGGCCGTTACGCTTCCAGCCGTTCTCACATGAACTAACCCAGAAATATTCAGCATTTCCAAAGAGTTCCTTTGGGTCTATTGGCGCTGCCGACCCATTCACGATTTAATCGAGTGAATTACTCGATTAATGTCTGTCACTGCTGTTTAACGGCTGTTCTAGCCGGTGTCAAGGGGGGGGCGGTCGCTTGACCGTGTAATTCTATCCTCGGCCACCTCGCAATCTGAGGTTCCAAATCAGGCGCGCCCGCACCTACAACATAACCGTCACGTGCAGTGAAGAGGGCGAGACCGGTACGGCCCATTTGCTTGTCACCGTGCCGCAGAGTCAGGGCCAATAACCATTCTAAGCGAGCGTCTGCTCCGTAGGTAAAATGTTCTCGCCGGCGCGAGGTAATCCCCGGCACTCGCACCGGCTTTTTCATCCCCGAGTCACATCCTGAATCATGCCCCAGTCAACGCGACGCCAACGCAGACCCGGCCTAGCGTCGCTGATGACTCGCGCCGCATGGAGCGTGCGCATTAAACTTGTGTTCACGGGCTTGCTCCGGCTCGATATTTTTAACCGTCTACAAGCCGGGGAGCG
>WNFA01006127.1_pt1 | contig 10085 bp, 10 predicted proteins | sample 5400481 | NCBI WGS metagenome assembly WNFA01 (sample SAMN13153340, study PRJNA577476) | soil metagenome | isolation source: 120 cm saprolite under Douglas fir tree site 2 hole 1 replicate 2 | place: USA:California | collected 2015-04-18 | reverse complement strand
CGGAATTGCGGCGCTCGCTGGCCTGCACCAACATCATCGAAAATATGATGGGGACCGTGCGTCGCGTCACCCGCAATGTGAAGCGCTGGAGTTCGTCCTCGATGGCTTTGCGCTGGACCGCTGCGGCCATGAACGAAGCCAAGAAAGGCTTTCGCAGGCTCAAAGCTTACAAGCAGCTTCCGGCATTGCGGCTCGCGCTTGCCGCTCACTACGAAAAGGAAACAAACAATCGCACTCTTGTCCAAACTGCGAAGGCCGCTTAACGTCATTCACGGCAACGACCGCTTCACAAAGTTCAACAAAGCACGGGGCAATCCCCCCAGGAACTCGCACTCTATCCGATTGCGGCCAATTGTTTGCGCCGCGGATCGATGGTCGGCTCCTCCATCCTCACAGCGAGACGACGATATAGCCGTTACCCGCAGGATGGGCAATCACAGGGAGCGAGATCGCACAGCCAGCCCCACCCCCCGAGCAGGGCCTTGCAGCCCTGACTCCAAGCAAAGCAGCCACCCTTACAAAAAATGCAATCTGCTGTGTCGGGTCCAGTGGGTCCTGCATCTATCCCAGACTTGCAGATATTATGGCAGTATGTCGAGGAATGACCCTGGTCAACACATTTCTCAATGCACTCGAGCAATGGGTTGCCACCTCCCAGAATTAAGGCAGGGGCAACTCGATTAAGGCGGCCAAAAGTGCCAGCCATCCTGTAATGATTTCTGGTTCTATAAAGTGAATCCGCTGCGGTAAACCCAGGCATTTTCATTGTATTCATTTTGTTGCTCCTTGCGGTGGTTTAACGTTCAAAGTACGGCGACATCTTCGTGACCAGGAACGGAAATTCCTCGGTCACATCGACGCGCACAAAACACTTCTCGGTGAAGTCGGTGTTGCGATTGGTATAGGAGAAAATGACATCGACGATGTTGCGCGTGCCGCTCAAGGGCGAGGGCCGCACGTCAACCCCGGTCAACGAACAATTCCGCGCAAATTCCTCCGCCGCCTTGGCATAGATAGCGGGATAGCGCATGACCAGGTAGTTCAACGCACGGTGCTCGTCCGTTGCGCCGGCATTATCAGTTAGTTGCATTATTCTATTGAACAATTCCTCGGCTGCCGGGCGGAACTGCGCGGCGGTGGTCTTCTCTGGCTTTGGGATCGCTTTGATGAGCGCGTCGCGGTCGAACGAATAGATTTGGTCGAATGCGACGATGGGAATCATTAGTCCGTTGCACATCTCCGGCGGGGCGATGGGTCCGCGCATGCCCATCACGACATCGATGTCATTGGGGCTTGGCGCCGAACGGATGGCTTCGACCAACAGATCTATGTCCACGGGATCGCGCGGCTGCAGCAGGTACGTTTCCAGCCCCTGGATGGTCAGCACCCAGCACAATTCACGCATCAGGTAGCGGTTCTCGCGCTTGGACAGAACAGCATGGAAGGTCTGTTGATCAGTTTTGCCAGCAGCTTCCGTCCGCCCAGCCGCCTGCGCCAATTCTTTTTCCACCGCAGGGCTCGGAAAGCGCGGCTCAATTCTGCCTAACGCATACACGTAGGAGCGTGCCGGAGAACTGGGTACCCCCGCGCAGGTCGGGCACGGGACTGTCCCTAACTGAGAGGCTATGCTTACCCCCCCCGGCATCATGTTCCTGCGACGGCACTGCCGCTTGCGCTTTCGTGGCACTGACCGGCTGGACTGCTGATGTTTCGGTTGTTTGTTCCATTTTGGTTTCTTCCCTGTTTAAGTGCCGTGGTTTGCTGCCTCACCTCGAGCGCCGTCCGGCGAAAACGAACCAGCGGTTCAGCGCGGCGGCACGGCGTTCACATCCAGCGCAAGGTCTGATTCCAACCGCCAATGTCGCGCGTTTGACGACATCACCGAGGCCAACTTCCTTTTCAATGATGAAACCGGGCAGCCGCATCCGACGAGGGAGGCGTTCATTAGCGTTACTGATCGCCTTCTTTTCCTTCATGGGGTTTCATCTCCTTGAAGAAAGTATCGCCATGGCGCTGTAAATCGACAGGGCGTTTAGCAGGGGAGGGACGACCGTTGGCCGCTCCTGTCTGTGGGCGCCTGTCCCTATCGTAAACTAAATCCAGTTGGCGAGCAGAGACGAATCGGTTGATGCTACCGAGTGATAACCGATCTTTGCCGGCTGATTTTCTGGACACTCGTCGACCTAATGCGAGCGCGAGCAACACTGGAGGCCGAGATCTGGGTGCTTAGGCAGCAGATCAACGTTTTGCGGCGCGCCGCTCCGAGAAGGCAGTCCTTTGGTATTTTTGATCGTCGTTATTACAGGCCAAGCGACCCCGATCGAGTGACGTTTCAAAACCGCTTAAATGAGTGACCGCCCTCAATGACGATGACGCGCCATTGTTCACAACTTCATATCGTTGTCGCTGACAACCAGGATGTGCCTGTCGCCGGGTGCTGCGTTTCCGGGGAATTGCCTTCGTATCTGATGGAGCAATCGCGCAGCGCTAGCGTCCTTGTTCAGCGCCAGCGTGTGGATCTGGCGCAGGAAAGCTTCCCAACGCGTCATCACCACTGTTCCGCCGTCGACCTCGATCGCGACTGGCTCAATTGCGACTTTGCGGAAGAGGTAGGCGGTAGATACCGGCCGCGCCGCTTGCCTGGGTCGTCCTTTTGAATTGCCAGACTGTCCCTTCTTGAACTGGCTGCCCTTTGGCGGATTTCGGTATCCAACGCTCATCGTAGATATCCCAGTTTAGCGTTCAGTTCGTCGACGCGCTCGCGCCACCTGCGCCCGAAACGCCGCGCCGCCTCGGTCGTGCCTATGACCTCCAGTTCTTGGGCGCCCCGAACCTCAGGCACGAAGTATTTCGCGGCCATGTTCGCAATCAGTCGCGCTGCCTTAAGATCCCCTCTGATCGCCTTTGTAAACAGCTGCCGAAATTGGATTTCAGCCTTCGTCATCCGTTTCCGCTTGCCGTTGTCGATCACGACGATCTCTTCGTTATCTATCGACTCGAGGACAATTCCGGGGTCGAGCGGCTGCGGGACCTTTTTCGATTGCCCGCTGGGATTCCCGGACTTCCCCTTCTGAAAGCGCGTCGCGACCGGCGGTTTTCCGTAGCCAACCTCGTAGGTCTTCTCGTTGTCACTACCCATTGGCCTGCTCCTTCTCGGCCTCGATTTCGCGGAAGAGCTTGCCGTCCGAGAGCCGGACAGCAGCACGGCCGGTCAAGTTCTGCTGAGATCGTGCTCGATTCGTTTCTGGGTAGCGGCACGACGCTGCTCGCCGCCGAGCGAACGGGCCGCATCTGTCGAGGGATCGAACTCGATCCGCTCTACATCGATACAGCGATCTTGGAGCAATCAAGCAGCGCATCCATCACGAGCTGGACCGGCTTTGCCGTCGGGTGCAGCTCGAGCAGGTTGTTGCCCTTGCGCCTCTGGGTGCTGGCACTGTCGTAGTGCCACACATTGGTGCGGTTGCGCCCATATCTGCCGAGCTCGATATTGTTGCTATGCCGCCCGGTGCCGGACTTGAAGACAAAGACCAGCTCATGCTGGGAGCGGTAGAGCGATCCCATGCCGGCATTGCTTTTCACCCAGACCGCGATGTTTTTCAGCTCGGAATAGACGTCACGACCGGCCGCGAGCAATTCGTCAGCGTGGCGCCAGTCCATACAAACAAAGTGGATTGCCCCGTTTTCGCTGTATTTTGCAAGCAGTGCGCAGCTGCCCGTCAGAAAGCGAGCGAATTCTTCGCGGCTGAGCTCGCCGACACCTTGGGCAAACTCGCGGTGGCGGATCTTTCCTTTTCCGGAGACGTGGCCCGCGATGGGAACGTTGTACGGCGGATCGACGAACACGACATGTGCGCGCTCTCCACTCATCAGGGTATCAAAAGTGGCCTCGGAGGTGGCGTCACCACAATGGACACGATGGTCGCCAAGTTGCCAGACATCGCCGAGCTGGCAAACCGGCTCTCCGGTCGTCGCATCCGCTTCATCATTGGCATCGACGATCAGCCGTTCATCAAGCTTTTGCATGGCCAGATCGATCTCGGGCAAGCTGAACCCCGTGACGGAAAGATCGAAATCAAGGTCGAGTTCTTTCAACTCCAGAAAATTCTCGCCGAGCAGCCGCTCGTCCCAGTGGGCGTGTTGCGCCAGCCGGTTGTCCGCGATCCGAAGCGCCTTCAGCTGCGCCGGCGACAGATGCCTGATCTCAACGACGGGTACCCGCGGCATTCCGAGCTTACGGGCTGCGAGAACCCGGCCGTGCCCGACCACGACCTGGCCGGTGTGGTCGACCACAATTGGCATGACAAATCCGAACTCGCGAATGCTGTCCGCGATCCGATTGACCTGACTTTGAGAATGCTGCCGTGGGTTGCGGGGATCGAGAACGAGATCTCCTGTAGCTCGATATTGAATTTGAATCTCGATCAACCCGGCGTTGGTCGCCGCGTTGCATCGAGCGCCTGGTGCGGCTTTCGCTGTTCTTGGGGATGAATGGGCCATACGAGTTCCTCCCCCGGGTCAGCTAGGTTGCCCGAGCTTTAAGCACGTCGGCCACACCGGCCGCCGGCGTTCTGGCCACCATTTTGTCAGGAGGAACCTGGAGATGATAAGAAGGCCAAAAACGCTGATGCTGCGCGCGATCTGTCTGATCTGACGCAACGCGTGACCGCCGATCCTCACGTTATAGGGGAAGTCTGTGATGATCGCGGTTGCTAGTTCGCCGTTCCTGAGTTGAGAAAAGCAGGTAGGCTCTAAGGCACTGCCACAGATCAATCGGTGTCGACCTAGCAGCGAGAGGTCGTCAAACCGAGAGACTGCGCTCGGGTTGGCAGGATTCGGCGTAAGTTGATGCAATGGGAATTCAACGACCTGCAGCTGCAACGGCGTCGACCGAGCGCCATTGTGATCTTTGCTAGACATGTTCGACCTCCTGGAGAGAAGGTCGACTATTAGCCCTCCGTTACTAGGCGTTCGAGTTCATGAAATGCTGCCAAAATTGAACCTAGCTGGCAGGGCGGATGGCAATATGAACGAGCTGGGCAGGGTCAATAGGTAACTTGTTGTTTTCAATAATATTTTCATAAAGTGCGGCTTCCCGCACGATCTCTTCGATGAGGGATACATCGCTCATGATGTCGCCTATCGAGGTTTTCGGATGGCCAGCAAGTTGTCCGCTGTTGATCGCAACTCCGAATGCGGCTGCGAGGTGCGCAACCGGTAGGCTAGGGCGCCAGATCCGTGATTCGACGTTGCCTGGCTCCGCGAGGCCGAATTGCTCGGCGATCTGCTCCGCCATGCCGTCGATGGTCGGCTTGGTCATCCCTTCAGGCAAATTGGGCTTGATACCGTAAGCGGGCTGAAGGAACGCGATTGCCATATGCCCAGCAGCTAAGCGATCGCGTAGCCGGCGTTCGAATGTTTTCCAATCCTTTTTGACCTCCTTGGCGGAGCGGAACGCGTATTTCGGTTTTACCAGGATCGGCGTTTCGGTGTTGGAGCTGTTCGAATGGAATTGGCGAAGAAATTCATGGCAAAGCGATGCGTGTACGCTTTGCCGCCGTTCAGCTTCCGATGCGCTCGGGAAGGCCAGAAGAGAAACCAAATCCGCGCCGCACTCGTAAACTTCTCGTTGAACGAAATCGAGTACCAGCTGCCTGGCCACAGCGCTGTTCCCATCCAAGTGATTCTACTTCCAAAATACTCGAGCATCTTGAACTTGGAATTCAGCTCGAAGAGAACTAGGCAAATTCGCGTAAGGACGGAATGTAGGCTGTTTGCGGATCTTGTCAAAAAAAACTCGAGAACTGAGCGAACGCGAAAATCTCGCAAAGTCATCCCGACGAAAAATCGGTCCTTTTGGGGAAGAAGCCACCAATGCCAGCTCGAGCGTGTCGGTCACATTGACGCTCTCGCCGTCGGGATCACCAGCAAAAAGGTGAACTTCATTCTTGATGCGGACATCCGGTCATACTTGGACGTGGCTTCATAATACCCCCTGGTTCATGGGGTTTGATCGAAGAGGCTGGATTGCTGGGCTAAGATTTTGATGCGGAGTCCTTTTTGCTTCCCGCGCATGATGTGCACGGCTTCGAGTTCGCCGCGCTTGACACGCGGCAATGCGCGCTTTGCCGTCAAGCACCCAAGGTGGGAGCCGAGTGCCTGAATCGGGCACGCTCGGATCTGTGCGGGGGCCGTCAGCAATGACGGTCCCTACGCACCTTGCCGGTGATTCCCTGTTACCGCTTAAAAATTCCCGTGCGAGACCTAAAAGACTAATGAAATGAATGGTTTAGACTGCAGACTTTCCGTTGCCCCGACAATGGATTGGAACGAGAGTTTTGTTGTTTCAATCAGTTAGAAGGCGGCGTGTGCACGATATGTGCACCGAGAGATCAAAGAAAAAGACAACCAACGTGACAGCCCTGAGCTGAACGCGCTGCAGTGTCAGCGGCGGGCCGATGTTTCGGGAGAGGGGTCTCGTTCGGAAAGCCGGGAATTCGCGAAGCCGATCTTTGCAGCGAGCTCAATTCCCTCGCTGATCCGCGTTGTCTTCTGTTGCTTTTCTAGGGACAGCGCCTGCTGCACGAAGAGGTATTGGACGCTTTCGGCAGCCCTTGTGCGGACTGACGCGTGGGTTACACTCCCCTCCGAATTCCGGAGGGGGTCCAATGAATTCACGTCTGTTGCTGCGCGCGCTCGCCTGCGGCGCGTTGATGCTGGCGGCCGCGCCGCCGGTCCGCGCCGAAGGCACTTTCGATATTCCCGCAGGAGCGCGTTTCAACCAGGACAAGCTTGCGAAGGTAACCGAGTTCTTCAAGAACGAGGTGGCCACCGGGAAGATCGCCGGCGCGAACGTCCTGATCCAGCAGCACGGCAAGCCGGTCTATCACGAAACCTTCGGCGTGCAGGACGTGGTGTCCAAGACGCCGATCACCGACAAGACCATCTTCCGCCTGTCTTCGCTGACCAAGGTGATCACCTCCGTTGTGGCGATGCAGTTGATCCAGGACGGCAAGATCAAGCTCGACGATCCCGTCTCGAAGTACATTCCCTCCTTTGCAAATATGAAGGTCGGTGTGGAGAAAAAGGCCGAGGACGGCACCAAGACGCTTGAACTGGTGCCGCTGACCCGGCCTATCACCATTCTCGACCAGATGCGTCATACCTCCGGCATCACCTATGGTTTCTATGGCGACAGTCTGGTGCGCAAGGCTTACGCGGCGGCAAATCTCTATGCGGGCGATTTCGACCTGGCCGAATTCGCTGAGCGGATCGCCAAGCTGCCGCTGCACAACCAGCCGGGAGCGCTCTGGCAATACGGCCATTCCACCGACATCCTGGCGCGGATCATGGAGATCGTGTCCGGAAAATCATTGCTCGAGATCGAGCGGGAAAAGCTGCTCGATCCGCTCGGCATGACCGACACCGGCTTCTTCGTCACCGAACCGGAGAGGCTGCAGCGGCTCGCCCAGCCGGTGCCGAACGACAGTAATTTCCGGGTCGGCCGCGAATACAGGACTGAGGTTCGCCAGAAGTGGGAATCCGCCAGCGGCGGCATGGTTTCGACCATGTCGGACTTTTCGCGCTTTGCGCAGATGCTGCTCAATGGCGGTACGTTTGAGGGCAAGACCTATCTCAGCCCGAAGACGTTCGAACTGATGGCATCGGACCATATCGGCAAGGGCTCCGGTGTCGAGCGGGATTATTTCTATTTTCCCGGTGACGGCTTCGGCATGGGGCTTGGGTTTGCCGTGCGCACCGATCCCGGTAACGCCAAGCCGCCGCCGCCGGGATCGCTGGGCGAACTGAAATGGGACGGCGCCAGCGGCTGCTATATGGTGATCGACCGCAAGCAGGACATGTTCTTCGTGCTGCTTGAGCAGACGCCTTCGGAACGCCAGCGCGTCCAGCGCACGCTCAAGCAGCTCGTCTATGAAGCCATGGAGAACTGACGGTTTTGCGGAGCGCTGCCTTGTTGCGGCAGCGCTCGCGGTTGCCCTGGTTACCGGATGGGCGCACGAGGTATGCGCCGAATCCCGGGCGCCGCCTGCGCCAACTTTCTCACGCGCGGCCCTTGACCGGATTGGCGACTACATTCGCAACGAAGTCACGACCGGCAAGATTCCCGGCGCAATCTTGCTGATCCAGCAGCACGGCAAGCCGGTCTATTTCGAAAGTTTCGGCGTGCGGGACCCAGCGATCGGGCAGCCGATGACGCCAGATACCATTTTCCAGATCTATTCGATGTCGAAAGCCGTCACGTCCGTTGCCGCGATGATGCTGGTCGACGACGGCAAGCTGTCCCTCGACGATCCCGTCTCGAATTACATTCCGGCTTTTGCCGATGCGAAAGTCGGCGTCGATCTGTCCGACGAAGCTGGCCAGCCGCCGCTCAAGCTCGAGCCGCTCACACGCCCGATTACGATCAAGGACCTGCTGCGGCACACGTCGGGTATCACTTACGGGTTCTATGGCGAATCCGCGGTGCGAAAGCTCTATGCGAATGCCCATCTTTACGACGGCGATTTCGACAACGCCGAATTCGCCGAGCGGATCGCGAAACTGCCGCTCGCCGATCAGCCCGGAAAGCGCTGGGATTATGGCCATTCGACCGATGTGCTCGGCCGTGTCATCGAGGTGGTATCGGGGCAGACGCTATTTCAATTTGAGAAGCAAAGACTATTCGATCCGCTCGTGATGCCCGAGACCGCGTACTATGTCGCGGATAAAGCGAATTGGTCGCGGATCGCCCGGCCATTGCCCAGCGATCGTTTTGACCGGCCGGTCGCAGGAATCGAGGACCCGACGCTGTCGCGGCGGTGGGAATCCGGCGGCGCGGGCCTGGTCGCAACGATCGGCGACTATGCCCATTTCCTGAAAATGCTGCTGAACCGCGGTACGCTGGACGGCAGGCGTTATCTCAAACCCGAGACGGTTGCGCTGATGGCGTCTGATCAAATCGGGCCGGAGACCGGGATCATTCACGACCCCTTCTATTTTCCGGGCCCGACCAGCGGCTTTGGTCTCGGTTTTGCCGTGCGCACCACGCCGCCGGAGAATACAACCTGGCCGCTGGGCGAATACCGCTGGGACGGCGCCGGCGGCAGCTTCTATTTTGTCGACCGGGTGGACGATATGTTCGTTGTCTTCATGGTGCAGGCCCCCTCGCAGGGCGGACGGATTCAACTGGCGCTGAAGACGATAATGTATGAAGCGCTGGGCAAGGGACTGCGCAAGGACTGACAATCGACGGATTACGCCACGGCGTTTCGCGCGATCGTCTCCCGATAGAATGATGCGCTCAGCTTGGGTGTACGACGCTTGGTATCGAAGTCGACGCGGTAGAGGCCGAAGCGTTGTTCATATCCGTCCGACCATTCAAAATTGTCCATCAGACTCCACAGAAAGTACCCAAGTACGGGCACGCCCTCGGATGTGGCGCGCTGCAACTGCGTCAAGTAATTGCGCAGATACATGATGCGATCCACGTCATAGACAGTGCCGTCCGCGGCTGGTTGGTCGCTCCCCGACGTTCCGTTCTCGGTGATATAGATCGATTTCACGTTCCACAGCTTGGCGACGTGGCGCGGCACCCAGTACATTGCCTCGGGACCGGGCCTTAGCCAGGTCGCGTTCATGTGCGGAAACGATGCGGGGAACGGCGCCAGCGTGAAACCGCGTTCGTTGTCGGCGGCAACGACGTAATGGTCAGGCGTGTAGACATTCAGTCCGATAAAATCGATCGGAGAGGAAATGATGCGCAAATCTTCGGCCGGGTATTTCGGAGCATCATTGCCGGCCTGTGTCAGGAATGCATCGGTATATTTTCCCTCCAGCATCACGGTCAAACAGCCGGCATTGAGTTCGCGCGTTGCAATCTCGGCTGCGCTGATGTTCGTAGGCGTTTCGATCGCGGGGATACAGCTTACGACATTCTCCGCCGGACCGACCCTGGTCCCCGCGCGCCCGTGGGCCCGGACCGCTTGCACCGCGAGACCGTGCCCCAGCGCGACGTTGTGACGGACCTGGTTCAGTCCTGATTGGGACAATTTGAGGCCCGGGGCATCGGCACCATGTCCATGCCC
>WNFA01006126.1_pt1 | contig 10086 bp, 8 predicted proteins | sample 5400481 | NCBI WGS metagenome assembly WNFA01 (sample SAMN13153340, study PRJNA577476) | soil metagenome | isolation source: 120 cm saprolite under Douglas fir tree site 2 hole 1 replicate 2 | place: USA:California | collected 2015-04-18 | reverse complement strand
AGCAGATTTTTTATTCTCAGCCGCCCTTCTTCTTGCTCTCGGCCTTCCCCAGCTTTGCGCTCCTTGGCGGCACGCTCTGGTCGGGGCGGCTCGGCATAGCGCTTATATCACTGCTCGGCATGCTGGGTGCATTTCTGCTAGGCAAAGCCCTTGCCGGGCGCCTGGGTGCAATTATGGCGCTCTTGCTCATGGTAGTGGACACGCTTTACCTGGTGGAATCGCAGAAACTGATGGCTGAGGCGCCGAGCGTGGCCTTCTCAATGCTTGCTGTAGGCCTGGCTTATCTCTGGTGGGAGCATCCCGAAGGCCGGCGCGGCCTTTGCTGGGCGGCTCTGACAGGCATCACGCTCGCTTTGAGCATCCTGAGCAAGCTGCTGTGCGTGGTCACCTTTGCAGCGGTAGCTCTGTTGATGTTGGCCCGCCTGTGGCAAATCTGGCAGAAGCAGCCGGGTACCAACCTCGCCAGCCTGCGTCCTATCCTTGTCGGTATCGCGGCCTTTGTAGTGACGATGTTCCTGGTGCTCCTGCCCTTCCTGGGCTCCCTGCACAGTTTGCTCCAGGACGTGGTCAGCTATCATACCCAGTCCGCGTCCGTATTCGGCCGGGCTGAGAATAGCAAACTTGTGCGACAAGTCTTGCTATCGGTTTTAGGTCTCGCGGCGCTCTATGGAGCGCTTGTTGCCATCCTGTGGCGTGACTGGCGGGTTATCCCTTTAATCGCCTGGTTGCTCGGTACAGCTTTTTGGCTCTGGCGCCTGGTGCCGCTTTTCCCCCATCACCTGGGGGCTTTGACGCCCCCGCTGATCGCTTTGGCGGTAATGGGCATCCGCACTACGCCGGTGCCAAAATGGAATATGCCGCAGAGCCTCGTGCCCGCCGTGCAAAGACTGGCGACGCCGCTGGCTCTGCTGCTCATGCTCGCTGCATCGGCATTTGCCGTACGGCAAGACATCTCATACTATGTTACCGATGCCTCGCTGAGTACGAATGGATTGGTCCGGCAAGAAGCTCGTGTCAGCGTCGACCTGCAGCACGCTATAACACGCGGTCAGTGGGTTGTGACCGACGCGCAATTCATAGCAGATATGGCTGGTCGCAACACCCCGCCTGAGCTTGTGGATACATCTATGGTACGCATCGTTTCCGGCGATCTGACGCTGCAGCAGCTTATCGATGCAACGTCGCAGCCGCAGGTGCATGCCGTTCTTTTTTTCTCGGGTCGTTTCTACTTGCGCAACGTGAGACCGTTTCACGAGTGGGTCGCTGCTCACTTCCACCTCCTGCACACTTATGGACAGGGTATGGAACTATGGGTGAGATAGATGAGGTTATAAGATGCAGAAAAAAAAGACGTTCAGTACAATGGAGATCGTGCTGCTGGTCGTGTTAATCGGTTCGCTTATCCTCTCATTCTTGCAGGCTCGCCGCGAAGATTCAGAACACAGCCCAGATATGTAGGGGCGACCACGTGCTCGATCAATCGGCACTCTACGCGGTCGCCCTGGGAGGGCTTAGCCACGGCGGGCGATGTAAACAGACCGGTTATGCACAAACTGAGCAAAGGTGCCAAAGGTCCTATTCCAAGGGGAACAGGCAAGCCACTCTGTGAAGTTTTATTGTATAGTTCGTTATATCTTGATAAGAAGAATAAATGATATCTCTTTTTTCCGTCCCTAAAGACGATAAGGTTAGCGCAAAAAGAAGTACAGGTAACTCTCATTTGATGAGGGGGTGTGGTGATGGGAGAAGAGTGGAGGTCTAAAAAGGGTATGCGAGCGATCAGATCGTCGAGAGGAAGGTAATGGCGTTGAATCAGGAATTTATGCAAAGGGCACCTCAACAGGGTAATGGCTATCAACCAGAACAAAATCCATCTCCCGCAGATTGGCTGCTAGCAGGGCCTCAGCCTGGTGTCTCTCCCGCTCAAGATAGACCCTCTGCGCCAGCGCCGCGGCCCCCCGGCTCAGGACTGCTATCGAATTGGAAGGCCGGCGCATTGCGTTACGGCAACAATGGTGGGAATGTGAGCCCGCCGCCAATCGCAGAGCGGAATACACCACAGCCTCAGCCAGCGCCCAGGCCGGGAATAGATTATCCAGGTAATGGGCTAAAAAACACCCCTGGGCCGCTGCCGTTGTATCAGCAGGCCAGTATGCCCCCTGCAATGTTCTTATCGCCGCAGCAGCAGCCTGTGCCAACGTCTATGCCGGTGCAGTATCCCGGCGTGGCGGGCCCTTACCAGCAGCCCCAGCCCGGGTTTCCCATGCCGGGCCCGGTAACTGTCCCTGGCCAGCAGGCATGGTACCAGCCTGGCATGCCCCCGCTCATGCCAATGCCGGTGCAGCCGCAGGTAGGCGCCAGGCCGGGGCCAGGGTTTAAACCTCAACACCACAAAAAGAGCCGCTTCCCGGTCTGGGCGCGTGTAGCCCTTGCGGTGATGGCTCTGCTCCTCGCTGGCACCGGTGGTGTAGCAGGCTATTACTATGTTAACCTGTCCGCTCCGATCAGTGGTATCGTAAACCAGCAGGTGCCCCGCCTGAGGGGCGATGATGATCCCAACCAGGGACGCGGCACTGGCGGCAGCATCTTGGGCGGCGGCCGTATCAACATTCTCTTGCTCGGCAGCGACACAGACGAGAAATTTCAAGGGACCTACCTGGCCCAAACGGATATTGTCGTAACTATCGATCCTGCCACCAAACAGGTAGCTATGCTCTCGATACCGCGCGACTTCTGGATCAACGTGCCTGGCAGTGGCATGCATAAGCTGGACGAGGCCTATGCTCTGGGTGGTGTAGCTCTCAGCCGCCTCACCATTGCCCAGGATTTCGGCATCCACATCAACTACTATGCCTGGGTGGGCCTTGATGGCTTTGTGAAGGTAATCAGCACCGTTAACGGTGTCGATGTAGATGTCCTTCACCCCATCACCGATGACAACTATCCCGATGACGTGGGCAACCACACCACCGATATTTACAAATATAGGCGACTGTACATTGCTCCTGGCCCGCAGCATCTCTCCGGGCAGCAGGCCCTGCAATACGTACGCTCGCGCCATGCCGACCTCGTAGGTGACTTCGGCCGTTCCGCTCGCCAGCAGCAGATACTGACGCAGCTCAAGAACAAACTGAACAATCCGGGTGTTATTGGAGAACTGCCACAACTGGCGCAAGACCTGGCCGGCTATGTCAAGACGGACATGCAGTTGAACCAGGTCTTCGATCTTATGCGTCTCGCTCGCAACATCAATACAAGTAACATCCAGCGCGTCACTTTGGGTCCACCCTATTCGCAATCTGGAACCGGGCCAAACGGGCAATCGGTTGTATTCCCCAACTGTGCTCTCGTTGTGCCGGTGATTGCCAAGATGTTCGGCTCAACGGCTAATGCCAGTTGCAATATTGCTGCTAATGGTAATACATCCTCGCTCGCATCGACGCAGGCATCGCCTGGAACGAATGCACTTGCCCAGACCGCTTCCAACGGTGTCTTGCAGACGGCAGGGCAAATGGTGAACGTAAGCACAATGAGCCTGAACGGCGGCGGCAGCGACTGGTTGGGCATACATAGCCTCCTCGATCTTCTGTTTCTCGTAGTCTTTGAGTCGCCTGATGCTGTACAGGCCTGATAGATATGTTCGAGGAAGCATGATGAAGCAATATCTTAACTGGCGTTCAGCCCTTCTGCTCCTGCTCCTGGCTCTCAGCCTGCAGAGCTGCCTGGGCTTCGGCGGTAATAACGGCAACTCAAACTTTAAAACCACCAACACCGGCAGTGGACAGATAGGCGTTAATCAAGGCAATCAGATTGTTTTCAATGGCAAAATCTATTTTACGATCGGCCATCGCCTCTGGGTCCTGGATGGAACACGCAACCTGCACCAACTGACCGGCGGAAAAACCGCTGTCCGTGATCCCGCGATCTCCCCCGACGGTAAGTGGATAGCTTTTGACGCTGTTTCCAAAAACTCTTCCGACCTGGTCTACATATCCGTCAACGGTGGCAAAATGCATATGTTGCGCAGCGGCAATGGAAGTTATTACTATAAGGGACAATTTGTCCACTCCTCCAGTACCTGGAACGTCCAGCCCGCGTGGTCGGCGGATAGTTCGCACCTGCTTTTCCTGAGCGACTTTGAGAAAGAGGACTGGTACAGCTACACGGGTATTGACGCCCCGCTACTGGATTTACAGGCATTCTCAATCCCATTAAGTAATCCAAGCGCGGTGCAGGATGTCGCCTATGCCTACTTCGGCGACGGCGGCAACAGGGACCCCAGCTACCGCCCGGGACATCCTGATCAAATCATCTACACCCACTATGCCTATGATGTCACGCGTACGCAACAGCTTGTCCAACTCTTCATGGAGAACCCAAATGCGATAGCCAGCTACCCTCGTGGGCATTACTATCCAGGCGAACCTGGCTTTGACCCGGGGGTAGCCATCACACCGCCCACCATAGAGTGTATAGAGTCGGCTTTTTCGCCCGATGGCAACTCAATTGCCTATATCAAGCGCATTGGCGTAGATCAAATGGGACTCTACGTGATGCCCACGCCAGAAAATATTACCAGCAGTCCAAATAGCTCTACTGTTGCTAAGAAAGCCTTGCTGCCTTACAAACAATCTTCTCTCATCATAAAAGGGCAATTCATAAGCCAACCGTTCTGGTCTCCTGATGGGAAGCAGATTGCCTACCTATCCTATAACAACCAATCTTTTGATATCTGGCTGGCAACCCTGACCATCGACCCCAAAACAGGCCGCTATGTCATGAAAGGGAGCCCTGTCCAACTCACAAATGGCGGCATCGATGGAGACTCACGTCCTGTCTGGACGGCATGAGCCGGTTAATGATATACTAGCCCACGATCGTATCGAATGTATCATCGTACCGTGTTTTCCTGGGTTGTTCGAGGTTAAAAGTTGAACCAGTTTGACGGCACCCTGATTGCTGGGCGCTACGAGATTCGTGAACATATTGCCACCGGCGGTATGGCCAGCGTCTTCAAGACCTGGGATCACCGCGTAGAGCGCATCGTGGCGATGAAGGTCCTGCGCTCCCTGGACAAAAATGATCTGCGAGCTGTAGAACGCTTCCGCCGCGAGGCGCGCGCCGCCGCCGCGCTTACACACCCGAACGCAGTCACCATCTATGACTTTGTTGAGGAGATGGGGCAATATTTTCTGGTCATGGAGTATATTCATGGTCCCACCTTGAAGCAACTGATTGCGCAACGCCGCCAGTTGCAGGCACAGGAGGTGCTGGAAATCGCGGCACAGGTATGCGCTGTACTGCAAGTTGCCCATGCACGAGGCTTTATTCATCGCGACATTAAGCCGCAGAACATCATGCTGGCCCGCGGCGCAGGTTCAATAGGTGCGGGAATTCTCGGTGGTGGTCGAGGCATTGGCGGCGGCATCCTCGTCAAGCTCACCGACTTCGGTATTGTGCGCGTGGTTGAGGATGCAGGCCTCACCAACAGTGGTATTGTGCTGGGTACCGCCGATTATCTTTCGCCAGAGCAGGCGCGCGGCGAGACCCTCACTGCATCTTCCGATCTCTATTCTCTAGGTGTTGTAATGTTTGAAATGCTGACTGGCCGTCCGCCATTTGTTGGCCCCACCGCGGTCTCTATCGCAATGCAGCATGCATCGACAAACCCACCGCCCTTGCGCCAATTCAATGCCAATGTGCCACCAGCCGCCGAAGAAATAGTGATGCGGACCCTGGAGAAGGAACCCGAGGATCGCTTCCACTCGGCTGCAGAAATGCAGCAGGCGCTGCGCCAGTGCGCTAGAGAACTGTCTGTACAATCCCCACCAGGGTCCATGGCTCTGCGCAAGTATCCCGGTGGAACCAATGGGCAAGACCAGGGCATCCCACCTGCACGCGGGCCATACTCATCCTGATCCAGTATCCCGCTATTGCATATCCCGCACTAGGGCAGCAATTTCTCAAATGTCTTATATAGTAGGAGCGACCCCTTGCGGTTGCCCTGGGATGGAAGTACATCTATGCAACGTACACAAATCAGCACAAATCAAGCTCCCGCTGCCATTGGCCCATACAGCCAGGCGATTCGCTGCGGACAATTTGTCTATGCCTCCGGCCAGATTGCCCTGGACCCGGTAAGCGGAGAACTGGTCGGCGAAGATGTCCAGGCGCAGACACATCGCGCCTTGCAAAACCTTCAGGCCGTGCTTTCCAGCGCTGGTACTTCGCTCGCTGATATCGTCAAGACCACCGTCTTTCTCGCCCGTATGAGCGATTTCCAGGCAATGAACGCTATCTATGCTACCTATTTTACAGGCGTGGCCCCGGCTCGCTCGACCGTTGCCGTGGCCGAGTTGCCACGCAAAGCTCTCGTCGAAATTGAATGCGTGGCTCTCATCGAAGACAGCTAAAATAGATAGTGATTTTTGTAGCAGAGGTGTACATAGTGCAGGCGCGGCCAGCGTGGTCGCCCAGAATTGGAGCAAACATAGTGAATGCAGCAGGTATATGGCGTGCTACGCTCGATCGCCTCGAATCAATGTCCATCGACACCGCATCGAAGGCGTGGCTACAATCTGCCCAACTGACAAGTGCTCCAAATATAGAGGTAGATGATAGCGATGCCTCCTTAGCAGGCGCCCAGGATCAGTCGCTCTACTTTACTCTTCAAGTGCCCAACGGCATGGCTCGCGACATCATTACGCGCTGGCGGCGTTCCATTGAAGACATCCTGGCAGATGTCACCGGGTATCCTGTTGCCATCAGTGTCACCGAGGGCTTCGATAGCGATATAGCCCCCCCTGAATTTTCTTCTCGCGTAGACTCAATGGACTATCCTCCGCCAACAACAAACTACCAGGCAGGCAACTATGCATACTATGAAAGCGTGATCAAGCCTCCTATGCAGCAAGACGCACGGTACGCGCGAGCGGGCTTCAACGATGCATCTGATGAATGGGATAACGAGCAGCGTGCGAACATTTTGATGCAAAATCGCCTCAATCCGCGTTACACTTTCGATGCATTCATCGTTGGCAACAGCAATCGCCTGGCGCATGCCGCCTCTCTGGCGGTAGCCGAGGCCCCGGGCGAGTCGTATAACCCCCTCTTCCTCTACGGTGGCGTGGGGCTAGGTAAGACCCATCTCTTACATGCTATCGGCCACCAGGGCGTACAAACCGGGCTGGCAGTTCTCTACGTCTCGTCCGAGCAGTTCACCAATGAAATTATTAATGCTATCCGCTATCGCACGACCGAGGAATTTCGCGCCAAATACCGCTCTGTAGATATCTTGCTGGTGGACGATATCCAGTTCATCGCAGGCAAAGAATCGACAGAGGAAGAGTTCTTCCACACCTTCAATAGTCTGCACGAGATGAGCAAGCAGATCGTGATCTGTAGTGATCGCCCGCCCAAGGCGATTGTCAGTCTGGAAGAGCGATTGCGTTCCCGTTTCGAGTGGGGATTGATTGCCGACATCCAGCCACCTGACCTGGAGACGCGCATGGCTATCCTGCGTGTCAAGGCCGACCTGTTACACTATCGCGTGCCTAATGATGTAATTGCCTTCATTGCCGGCCGCGTGCAGACGAACATACGTGAACTGGAAGGCTGCCTGAACCGCCTCATGGCCTATCAGCAACTGCACCGCACGGACCTCACGATTGACGTGGCACGTGCCGCCATGTCGTCGCTCGGCAACGACAGCCGGGAGTCTAACCTCAACATTCGACAGATCGCCCAGGCAGTAGCAGAATACTACCACATCTCGCTGGAGGATATGTGCGGCAAGCAGCGCGACAAACATATCGTCATGCCGCGCCAGGTCGCTATGTACCTGATGCGCCAGGAGACCCAGGCCTCTCTCTTCGAGATCGGGCAACTGTTCGGTGGGCGTGATCACAGCACTGTCCTGCACGCATACGAAAAGATTGACCAGGCCGTGAATGTCAATCCTACGCTGCGCCGCGAGATCGTCGCCATTCGCGAACATCTCCTGCGGGAGAGATAGAGAAAAAAGGCCTTTGCGCGGCCCTGGAACAGAAAGGCATTATGCTACCATACACAACCTACTTGATCGACTTAGATGGTGTAATCTACCGGGGCAATACACTATTGCCGGGCGCGCGAGAATTCATCGCCTGGCTCGAAACTAATGGTAAAAAAAACCTGTTCCTGACCAACAATTCGTTCGCTACCGGCGAGCAGATCCTGGCAAAACTCCAGCGCCTGGGCATTGCCGCTGATTCCACTCACCTGCTCAGTGCCGGGCAAGCGGCAGTGCAGCATATCTCTCGCCGTTTTCCCGGTGGGGTCGTTTATGTCATCGGCGAACTGCCCTTGATCGACCTGGTCAGGTCGCAACACCTGGTTGTGGCCGATCCGCAGGCGGAAAAAGCCGACGCTGTACTCGTCGGCCTTGACCGTACCTTCGACTATGCAAAGTTGAACAGCGCCATCCGTGCCATCCGCGCGGGAGCGTTTTTTATTACTATCAACCGCGATGCATTGCTGCCAGTTGAAGATGGCTTCATACCGGGCTGCGGTACACTGGCCGCGGCAATCGAGGCAGGCAGCGGCGTAACTCCGGAGGTGGTTGGCAAGCCGGAACCGCTGCTGCTCCAGGAAGCAATGAACATCCTGCACAGCCAGCCCGGCGAAACCCTGATGATCGGCGACAGCCTGGACGTTGACATCCTCGGCGGCAAAGCAGCTGGCACGCACACCCTGCTGGTTCTCACCGGCCGCAGCAGCCGCTCCGACATCGGCAGGCTGCAGATCGTGCCTGATCACGTTTACCAGGATTTGACAGCATTGTTGCAGGCTGAAAACAGCGCAGCATAGAAAGATAGAAATCTTAACCCCATCTCAACCAGATCTTAACCTCTTTGCCCTTCCCCATCTTACCGTATTGGGCTACACATTAGTGTAGTAGTTTATTAGCTTTTTCAGGAGGGTAATTTGATGAGCAGCAACAGACGCAGCATTCGCCTCTTTACCTGTATCAGCATGGTGGGCATGGTAGTCCTGGCACTGGCAGTGCTGGTAGCCCCACGCGCGCTTTCAGCAAGCGCTGACAGTGGCCAGGGGAACCGCTCGGACCTCAAGAACTACCAGCATGTCTTCGTCATTATGATGGAAAATACGGGCTTCGATAGCCTGATCGGCAACTCAAACGCGCCGTGGATCAACATGGCCGCGCAAACCAATGGGCTGGCGACGAACTATTTCGGTGTTACCCATCCCAGCCAGCCGAACTACATCGCGGCAACCTCCGGCTCGACCAATGGCGTCGCCAATGACAACGATACGACCATCGATGTGCCGAACATCGTGGATCAGCTCGAAGCCCATGGAAAGACGTGGAAGGCCTACATGCAGTCGCTATCGCTCTGTACTACGAAGCTCGACCACGCCTGCGGCAACCAGCTCTACGAGCGCAAGCATAATCCGTTCGTCTCGTATCTGGACGTGCAGTCGAACGCCGCACGCATGGCGAACATCGTGGACTTCAGCCAGTTTTCTAGCGATCTGGCAAATAAAAACGTACCCGACTACGTCTGGATCAGCCCCGACCAGTGCCATGACATGCACGGGCGTGCTGCGACGCCGTCGGATCCCTGCGACTTCTCCCAGGTGCAGAGCTTGATCGCCACAGGTGATGCATTCCTGAACTCAACCGTCAGCGCTATTATGAACTCACAAGCCTGGACGGGTAACTCCGTGATTTTCATCACCTGGGATGAGAGCGACTTCACCGGCTCGGGTCCGTTCGGCTTCGGCGACACGAGCGGCTGCTGTGATTCGGTCCAGGGCGCGGGCGGCGGACACGTCGTCACGCTGACTATCTCGCACTCGGACCACTCAGCGCGCACCTCCAACGTGGCCTACAACCACTACTCAATGCTCGCTACCATCCAGGGTGGCTGGAAGCTCGGCTGCCTGGCGTTCACCTGCGATACCGCCAATGTGCAACCGATGAGCGACCTGGTCGGCCCGCAGGGCTAAAGGGTCGGGAGACGGGAGGAGAGGGCATTTTTCTTTAACAAGGAGATTGCGCCTTTTCTCCAAAAACAGATGCCA
>WNFA01006125.1_pt1 | contig 10086 bp, 9 predicted proteins | sample 5400481 | NCBI WGS metagenome assembly WNFA01 (sample SAMN13153340, study PRJNA577476) | soil metagenome | isolation source: 120 cm saprolite under Douglas fir tree site 2 hole 1 replicate 2 | place: USA:California | collected 2015-04-18 | reverse complement strand
ATGATCAAGCAGGAGCGCCCTGACGCGCGCGTCGCGATTTTCTGGCATATCCCCTGGCCCAACCCGGAGGCTTTCGGAATCTGTCCGTGGCAACGCGAGCTTCTGGATGGATTGCTGGGAGCTGATCTGGTTGGATTCCACACGCAGGCTCACTGCAATAATTTTCTCGAAACCGTGGATCAGGCGCTCGAATCCCGGATCGAATGGGAGCGATTCGCGGTGAAGCGCAATGAGCATCTGACGTTCGTCCGGCCGTTCCCGATCAGCGTTGACATCCGCGAATCCCAGATGGAATCCACGTTACCCACTTCACCTTATGAACTGCGTGCTGCCTTGCTGAAGAACCTGAACATCGAAGCGAACTTTCTCGGAATTGGCGTGGATCGCGTTGACTACACGAAAGGGTTGATCGAACGATTTCGCGGGATTGAACGTTTCCTGGAGAAGTGGCCTGCCTACCAGGGAAAACTCGCATTTGTTCAAATCGGCGCGCCCAGCCGCACGCACATTCAGCGCTATCACGATTTCCTTGCGGAAGTGGAAGCGGAGGCGGCACGCGTGAATGCGCGCTTCCAGAGAGCGAATTGGAAGCCGATTGCGTTTCTCTCCCGGCACCACAGCCACCACGAAATACAGCCGTACTATCGCGCGGCAGATTTTTGCATGGTCACATCGCTCCACGATGGGATGAATCTCGTGGCTAAAGAATTCGTGGCCTCGCGCGACGATGAGGAGGGCGCTCTGATCCTGAGCCAATTCACTGGAGCCGCCAGGGAATTGCGCGATGCCATCATCGTGAATCCGTATGACACCGATCAACGCGGCGCAGCCATTCGCCAGGCCCTGGAAATGGACCCGGCGGAGCGCCGGGCGCGAATGCAGCGCATGCGCCGCACGGTGAAGGAGCACAACGTGTATCGCTGGGCGGGAAATCTGATTGCCGAACTCTCTGAAATTCGAATCGAGGAGACGGAGACGGCTGCGAGTCATCCCTCGTGAAGAGTCCCAAATTGACATCGCCCGCCCCGCGCAAAGAGAAGCAGATTCGCGCGCGAGCCTCCGGGGAGGACCAAATCGAGAATGCCAGAAATTATTTGCAGCCCGCTGCTCGAGTGATTACGGCAAGGCGCGCGCAATCCCGTTCACTCCCAGCTCCCCGGCCTCTGTTTAGTTCCTGGCCGGAAGTCCGAGCTCGCATTCGAGCTGCAAGGCAACTGGCGGTGTTTTTGGACTTTGACGGCACACTGGTAAAGCTGCGCCGCCGTCCCGGCGATGTTCGAGTGTCGCGGCGAATCAAGAGAGTTCTGCAGAGACTGGCGCGGCATTCAAACGTGTTTGTCGCAATCGTGAGTGGCCGAAGGCTTCGCGATCTTCAGACCATGTTTGGGCTGCAGGGCGTGCATACCCTCGGCTTGCATGGTGCGGAAAGGGAAGGGAAACAAACGGCACTGAGCAGGCCGACCCGCCGCGCGCTGGCCCGTGCCAAGCGCGATGCGCGCTCACAGTTGGGAATCTTGCCGGGCATCTGGCTCGAAGACAAGATTCTCAGTCTGGCCGTGCACTATCGGGGAGCGAGTCCGGCAATCGTCCGCGAAGCGCACGCCAGTCTGCTAAAAATTCTTGGCCCGCTTCGCCGGAATCTCTCTACCATGAACGGACAAAAAGTCTGGGAAATCCTGCCGCGAGAAATTGTCGGCAAAGGGGCCACAATTCAGGAGCTACTGGCAGGGCGTGCCGGGCGGACACTGGCAATTTACGCGGGCGATGATGCTGCCGATGAGTCGGCGTTCGCCGCAATTCCGGATCAAATTACCGTGCAAGTTGGGAGAAAGAAGAGTACATGCGCGCGATTTCATCTTCAAAACCCGGCTGAGGTTCTGCGCTTCCTGACGCGGCTCGAAAAGGAGCTTCCGTGAAAGCGAATAAGCCGTTTCAGTTCGTCACCGCTTCGTACCTGGTCCGCATCGGGAATCAGGAATCTGTCAGCCTGCTCGAGCTGCAACACGGCATCGAAGGTTGCAGCGACGCATCGATCTTCTACCACACTTTCCAGAGTCTGGGCCGGCACCATTTCCTCACCGAAGGTTTCTCAAACGACTTTGCGGAGTGGGTTTTCAGCGCCTGTAACCGACCGGCTCTGGCCGAGCAACTGGCGTCGCTCGATATTCGTGACTACGTTTCGTTGGCGGATCTGCGCGGTGATCTGCGCCGGATTGTTGGCGACTATTGCCACTCGAACCCACGTGAGGCACAGCAAGCAGCGTTCGAGCCCTTCTACTTTTGCGAAACTGTGGAGGAAGAGGTGCCGCTGGGATTCGAGGCTTGGACGCTCGAAGAATTCCGAGATGGACTGAAAAGGCTCGGCCACGCCTCCATGCAGTTCCACTTCATTACCTCACGCTTGCGGCTCCACCTGCGTTCGAATGATTTCTCACAATGGCTCGCCAAAGAACTCGAGCTCAAAGAACTGGGGCGGCGGGTGGATCAGATTGATGTTTACACCAACACGCTCGACAGCGTTCGGACAAGGATGATCGGGCTCATCGAGAGGGAACCTGTCCAATGACCGAGGCCTGTGTGGAGCCGCGTGCCAACAAGATCGATGACTATGCCGGTTTGCTGGGTAGCGCAGAAATTGCCGAGCTGCGCGCGCTGGCCTCCCGCCTGGAAGGGCGCACCGTTCAAATGGTTAACTCGACATCCGTCGGCGGCGGGGTGGCCGAAATGTTGAACCGCATCGTCCCCCTGATGGAGGAACTGAATCTTTCGATTCGCTGGGACGTAATCACCGGCGGCGACGATTTTTTTTCGATTACCAAGGCGTTTCACAACGCGCTACATGGCGGGCGGTACGACCTGCCAGATGAAAGTTTCAAGACATTCCTCGCTTATTCGGAGCAGAATCGCGCCCGGCTTAAATTCGATTCCGATTTCATTGTGATTCACGATCCACAGCCAGCCGCTTTGATCGAGTCTCGGGCAAACCACAGCGGTCACTGGGTCTGGCGCTGTCACATTGATTTATCCCAACCGCATTTGAAGGTCTGGGATTTCTTGGCGCCGTTTGTCGACAGATACGATGCCGCCATTTTTTCTTCGCCGGCCTTCGCGCGCCAATTGCCCATCTCCCAGTATCTTTTCTATCCTTCGATTGACCCGCTTTCGGACAAGAACCGTGAAGTGGAGCCGGATGTAATTGCCGAAATCCTGCGCCGCTATCAGATTGATCCTCAACGCCCCATTCTCACGCAGATTTCCCGGTTCGATCGACTGAAGGATCCAATTGGAGTAGTGCGCGCCTACCAGATTGTGAAGCGCTATTTCGATTGCCAGTTGGTCCTTGCCGGTGGCGGCGCGGCGGACGATCCCGAGGGGGAAGCGGTTTTGGCAGAAGTCCGCGAAGCTGCAGGAAAGGATGCCGACATCCATCCTGGACCTGCCTCCCTGGAGTGCGTTGGAAATCAACGCGCTGCAGCGTGCTTCAACGATCATTGTTCAGAAAAGTCTCCGCGAAGGATTTGGTCTGACCGTCACCGAAGGGCTCTGGAAAAAGAAGCCAGTGGTGGCGGCAGCAGTTGGCGGAATCCCTGCGCAAGTGATCCACAAACATACAGGCCTGCTTGCACATTCGATCGAGGGAACCGCTTACCAAATTCGTTTCCTGCTCTCGAATCCTGCGATCGCGCAGCGGCTGGGCGAGCTAGGACACGAACATGTCCGCGAACACTTCCTGATTACCAGCAATGTGCGCCGCTACCTCACGCTCTTCCTGCACTTCCACAAGGAACAATAGCTGTCGGCCTGCCTACTTTGGTTTCACCATGCGAATGGCTGCGAGCCTTTCGCGCCCGTAGAGAATATGCTGACCTGATATATACTCCCCGCCGGAAACTTAGCGGACGAAAAGTCGTTTTTCATGCGCATCACGGGAATCAAAGCGTATCGAGTCGAATTACCGCTGCACGAGGGCGCTTACAAATGGTCCGGCGGCAATTTCGTGCGCGTGTTCGACTCGACTGTGGTGGCCATCGAAACGGATCAAGGCATCACGGGCTATGGGGAAGTCTGCCCGCTTGGCCCGGCCTATTTGCCAGCCTATGCCGCAGGAGCGCGCACTGGGATTGGTGAGCTGGCTCCTAATATGATCGGGTTGGATCCCATCGAACTCGGCGCGATCAACCGGCACATGGATCAGGCGATGCGCGGGCATCCTTACGTCAAATCAGCAATTGACATGGCTTGCTGGGACATTCTTGGCAAAGCCTCCGGTCAGCCGGTGGCGACGCTGCTGGGCGGGCGATTCGGTGATGATTTTGCGCTCTATCGCGCGATTTCCCAGGACACGCCCGAGGCCATGGCGGCGATGGTTTCAAAATATCGCGGCGAGGGTTATACGAAATTTCAGTTGAAGGTAGGAGGTGAGCCGGACACGGATGTAGCGAGGATCAACGCCGTTGCGATGAAATTGCTGCCCGGCGACGTGCTCATTGCCGATGCCAATACAGGTTGGACGCAGCATCAAGCGCTGCGCGTCGCCCATGCTGTCCGCGATGTGGATGTGTATATCGAGCAGCCCTGCGCGAGTTACGAAGAATGCCTGGCGGTGCGCGAGCACACCAACCGGCCATTCATCCTGGATGAGGTGATTGATTGCGTCGAAATGGTGATTCGAGGCTGCGCGGATCGCGCCATGGACGTCGTTAACTTGAAGATTTCAAAAGTCGGCGGGCTTACCAAGGCCCGGCAAATCCGCGACCTATGCGTCTCACTTGGAATTGCACTCACCATCGAAGATACCTGGGGCGGCGACATTACAACTTCGGCGATCGCCCACCTGGCCCACAGCACACCACCTGAATTCTTGTTTTCATCCACGGACTTCAATAGTTACGTGACCGTGAGCATCGCAGACGGCGCTCCGCAACGCAAAAACGGCCGCATGGCTGCCTCGGGGAATCCGGGATTGGGAATCGCGCCGAACGTGAATGTCCTCGGCAAGCCCGTCCTTGCGGTTCCCTGAGCATGCAGCGCCAGCTCACTGCTTTGGGATTACGGGTTTGTCGAACATTAGGAGAATTTTCGAATGAAAAGGATCACGGCGCTTCGCCCCGAATCGATCGGTGCAATTGCTCTGCGCAATCTTACTCCTGCGATCCTGCTTGTTCTGTTGCTTGCCGGCGCAATGTCAACCGGTGGCTCGGCGGGGGCGCAAGAGAAGTCTGACCTCGAGACGCTGCTGCACAAGATTTACGCGTCGGACGATTTTGAGGTGAAGGTCTTCGGTCCAGCGCGGTGGCTGGATGGCGGCGAGGGCTATACGAATGTGGAGCGCTCCACATCGCAAAACGGCGCGGCGGACATCGTGCGCTACGACACTGCTACGGGGAAACGGGGGATTTTGCTTGCGGCGTCGGAGCTGATTCCAGCGGGCGAACGGTCCGCGCTTCAGATCGAAAATTACGAGTCGTCGGCCGGGATGAAGCGCTTGCTGGTGTTCACCAACTCGCGCCAGGTCTGGCGACAGAACACGCGGGGCGATTATTGGGTGGTCGACCGTGAGACACACGCGCTGCGCAAACTCGGCGGCGACGCTGCTCCCTCCTCTCTGATGTTCGCGAAATTCTCTCCCGATGGATCGAAAGTGGCCTACGTCCGCGCCAACAACATTTACGTGGAGGATTTGCAAACCGGCAAGATCACACAACTCACGCCCGACGGTTCTGAAACAACCATCAACGGAACCTCCGACTGGGTTTACGAAGAAGAACTCGCCATCCGCGACGGATTTCGCTGGAGCCCGGACGGCCGCAAGATCGCCTACTGGCAATTCGACACGCGGGGCGTGGGAGATTTTCCGCTACTGTACAATCTTGGTGTTGTTCGCCAGGTGATCACGCACATTCCATATCCTCGGGTGGGAATTTATCCCGCGATCTTCGACATCCGCTACCCGCAAACGGGTACGGCGAATCCGGCTGCACGCGTGGGCGTTGTGAGCGCTGAGGGTGGCGAGACGCGCTGGATGCAAGTTCCTGGTGACCCACGCGAGAATTACATCGCACGGATGGAATGGGGCGGCAACTCAAACGAGCTCGTGCTCCAGCACTTGAACCGCTTGCAGAATATCGATGATGTGCTGCTTGCCGATGCAGAGTCCGGAGCTGTCCGCGCCATCTACCAGGATCATGATTCCGCCTGGGTGGACGTGATGGACGAAATTCCATGGCTCGTTGGCGGAAAAGAGTTTGTCTGGTTGAGCGAGAAGGACGGTTGGAGACACGCCTACGCCGTTTCTCGCGACGGAAAAGAGGAGCGGCTGCTAACACGTGGCGTTTTCGACGTAATTCACTTGGAGAGAGTTGACGAAAGGGCCGGCTGGGTCTATTTCATCGCGTCGCCGGAGAACGCCGCGCAGCGCTACCTGTATCGCGTGCGAGTGCATGGCACCGGAAACGCCGAAAGGGTGACACCGGCGGCTTCGCGGGGAATCAATTCTTACGATATCTCGCCCGATGGGAGGTGGGCGTTCCACGCGCGCTCGACGTTTGATTCTCCTCCTGTGACAGACCTGGTGGAGCTTTCCGGGCACCGCGCCGTCCGCGTGCTGGAAGACAATGCTGCCCTCCGCGCGAATGCTGCGCCAATCCTGAAACGGCCCGCGGAATTTTTTCGGCTCGATATCGGCGATGGCGTCGTCCTTGATGGCTGGATGCTGAAGCCACCGGATTTCGATCCGGCGAAGAAATATCCGCTCCTGATCTTCGTGTACGGCGAACCCGCGGACACAACCGTGCGTGACGAATGGGAAATAATTCATGGACCCTTTCATCACCTCGTCGCCACGCAGGGCTACATCGTTGCGAGCGTTGACAACCGCGGAACTCCCGCTCCCAAAGGACGCGCATGGCGCAAAATGGTTTACGGCGCGGTGGGCGTGCTTTCTTCCAAGGAGCAAGCCGCCGCGCTCGTGGCGCTGGAGCGCACGCGTTCCTATATCGATGCGGACCGCGTCGCCGTCTGGGGATGGAGCGGGGGCGGCTCCAGCACGCTGAACCTAATGTTCCGATCGCCGGAGCTGTATAAGGTGGGGATGAGCGTTGCTCCGGTGCCGGATCAACGACTCTACGACACGATTTACCAGGAAAGATACATGGGGCTGCCCCAACAGAATGCCGAGGGCTACCGCGCCAGCTCGCCGATCAATTTTGCCGAGGGCCTGCGCGGCAAACTCTTGCTGGTTCATGGCACGGGTGATGATAACGTCCATTTTCAGGGCACGGAATTGCTGATCAATCGCTTGATCGAGCTCGGCAAACCTTTCGACTTCATGGAATATCCCAGCCGGACTCATGCGATCAACGAAGGGCCCGGAACCGCGCTTCACATCCGCAGCCTGCTCATCCGCTACCTCGAGGAGCACCTTCCGCCGGGACCGCGTCCGCAATAGACGCGAACTTTGGCGGTCAGTTCCTCGCTCGATTCTTCTTCGTCTTGCAGGCGAGAGTTACATCCCTGATACATGGCGTGGGCAGATTCGGTCCCAATGGTTCGTCGAGATGGTAAAGTCAAAATAATATGCGACTTCGATGCACCCATTGTGAGGCCCAAATAGATCTGGAGGACGCGCAAACTAAGGGCCGGAAGTTCCTGCAGGTCCGGTGCTGGATGTGCGGGCGGAGTTCGCTATTCGACGTGGCCAAACCTGACCCTGATGCATCCACATTCATAGCAGAACCGTTTGCGCCACCGAATGGCCTAGCGGGCGCAGTGAGACTTAACGATTCACTGTCGCAGCAAAGCGCAACGCTTGACCTCCCTTCCGACAAGCTCATCACTATCTCCGTGGTCGCGGGAACATCGCTCGCAATGGAGCGCCAGATGACGCAGCCGCTTCTCACCATCGGGCGGCTCGGCGGCGGCGCGGATTACGAAATCGATGACCCGCAGGTCTCGCGTCTGCATTGTGCCATTGAGGTGAAAACGGACGCAGTCTTCTTGCGCGATCTTCGTTCCACGAACGGGACTTATTTGGACGAGAAGCGCATCCTTTCTGCTTGTCTCGAGCACAAATCCGAATTTCGCATCGGTGCCTCCGTCCTGCGCGTCAGCATTGTGCCGGCCTGACTTCCCGCCGATCGTTCGTTTCGGGTATTGACATCGAGCGCCACTGCGACTAATTTGTGGGTGCAGCCCTCTCGGAGGAAGCCGTGCGCAACATCGCTCGTTCCTGCCTCGTTGCTTTTCTGGTGGTTGGCATGTTGAACCTGCCTGTTTTTGCGGCAAACGAAAAGCCGCTCGGGATGGTTATTCAGGCGGAAGAAGCTCAGCTCGGCAGCGCCAAGGCGACCGTGGGCGCCACGGTCTATCCCGGCGACTCCATCGCTACTGGGACAGGCGGCACCATGAGGCTGAAGGTTGGCTCGGGCCAGCTCTATTTGCTATCTGCCAGCGCAGCTACACTGGCGGAGAATGCGAGCGCATTCCACGCGGTGGTGAATCGAGGAACGGTTGGCTTTTCTTCTCCAGCGGTCGAGCCATTTGAGCTGGATACGCCGCTCGGCATCGTTCGCCCTGCGGCTGGCGCTACTTACGGACAAGTGACGCTCACCGGACCGAGGGAGATGATCGTTTCCGCTTACCGAGGGGATCTCATCGTTGATAACAACGGCGAACTCCACACCATACCCGAGGGGAAATCATTCCGCGTGTCCATGGATCTAGATCCCGCGCAGCCTCAGCCGAATGCGGCTGCGCCTCAGGGTCCCTACGGCACGGGTGTGAAGCCGGCCGTGAATCCCCACTTTATTATCAAACTCACTGCCGTAGCCATCGTGGGGGTTGCCACGTACTTCATTTATCAGGAACTCTCTGAGAGCCCGTCGAAGCCAAATTAGGATCCGCGCGGGCTTGCCTGCTTCGCAGGGGCGACGGGAAGAGACATCGTCTCGCGCCGTTGTGTGTACTGCGGGTCCCCACACCCCTCCGCTCAGTTATCAACCACCAAGCAGCCTCGATGCGATTTAGGGCCTGTTTATAACGTTTTTCTGCATACTGTGCCATTCCAAGGCACGCCATGAAATAGACTTTCGTACCATCAAATAGAATCCTCTGGTCTATCGTCGCCAGTCCCTTGGGACCGGTACGCTGTATTCGTTGCTAGTCAATCGGCCAGGGGGATTCGAAATGCAATCTGAGGGAAAGAGGAAGTCCGCACGCATCACCATGATTCTGGCGATGTCCTTGTTTTTCTGCCAGCCACTTTTTGCCCAGCGCCCACTTCCGTTGCGCCTGCAGACCAGTGAAGATAATCGGGAACCAATCAGCTTCATGCGTCCTCATTACGTGATTCACGCGGATCCAGAGAGCAACCTCGCCGGCCCGCCGTCGTCCGCCTACAAACCGTCACAGTTGCGCCATGCATATGGCTTCGACCAGGTAACCAATCAAGGGTCCGGCCAAGTGATCGGCATTGTGGACGCATATGACGACCCGAACATTGAATCCGACCTGGGCGTTTTCAACCGCCAGTTCGGTTTGCCCGCTTGCTCCAGCAGTAACGGTTGCTTCAGCAAGGTGTACGCCAATGGCCGCAAACCGGCGACAAACGCCAATTGGGGGATCGAAATCGCGCTCGATGTCGAGTGGGCGCATGCGATTGCTCCGCAAGCGAAGATCGTGCTTGTTGAGTCAGCAACCAACAGCTTGGCCGACCTATTGGCGGCGGTGGACGTTGCGGTGCGAAACGGGGCTTCAGTCGTTTCCATGAGCTGGACTGCGGGTGAGTTTTCCGGGGAACTGCGCCTCGACAATCACTTCGTCACAACAGGCGTGACTTTTCTGGCCGCTTCCGGTGACACCGGCACAGGTGTTGCGTATCCCGCCGCTTCTCCGTACGTCGTTGGCGTCGGCGGCACCGCACTCCATCTTGACGCTAGTGGAAACTATCAGAGCGAAACGGCATGGAGCGGAAGTGGCGGTGGCTTGAGCGTGTACGAGCACCAGCCACTTTTTCAAGCGCTGTTCGGCATCGGAGCCAATCCGCGCGGTGTGCGCGGCGCGCCCGACGTCTCGTACAACGCCAACCCC
>WNFA01006122.1_pt1 | contig 10087 bp, 10 predicted proteins | sample 5400481 | NCBI WGS metagenome assembly WNFA01 (sample SAMN13153340, study PRJNA577476) | soil metagenome | isolation source: 120 cm saprolite under Douglas fir tree site 2 hole 1 replicate 2 | place: USA:California | collected 2015-04-18 | reverse complement strand
CGATGAACATCGGGCAAATCATCGGCGGCGGAAAGCTGGAACTCGATCTTTCCACGCTGGTCGACACCCGACTTCTTATTCAGGCGAATTCGGGCGGCGGTAAGTCGTGGCTGCTGCGCCTCATCGCGGAGCGCGCCGGAATTCAGACCATCGTCCTAGATAACGAGGGCGAGTTCGCGAGTCTGCGCGAAGCGGTCGACGTGTTGCTGGTCGGCGTCGGCGGCGAGCTGCCTGCCAATCCGCGTTACGCCGCGCTACTCGCGCGCCGGCTGCTTGAGTACAAAGTTTCAGCGGTGATGGATCTCTATGAGCTGAAGCTCGCTGAGCGGCGCCGCTTCGTAAAGCTCTTTCTCGGGTCGCTGATCCATTTGCCGCGCGACCTCTGGCGCCCCACGCTGGTGGTCGTCGACGAGGCACATATTTATTGCTCTGAGCGTGGTTCGGGCGAAGCGGAATCGACCGAAGCGGTCATCAGCATGGAAATCTCGGATTATACAAAACCGGCCGACCGGGGAATGGGGATAACTCCCAGAAGGGTGCGTCTCGAAATTATGTCGGCGTTTACGGTGCGACCGCCGAGCTCATGACTTATTCGGCTGGATCCGCCAGAAGCCTTGTAACTCGATATTTCCACCGACCTACAATCTCAGTTTGCGACTTTGGCGCGAACAGCGTTTTTGACGTTAAAAATCCACCCGCATTGTTTGAAACGCGGATACGGCGGATCGGTGTTTCGAGCACACTTTGAGCACAGCGACTCGAAAGGCGCTTACGAAGATTCGGTTATTTGATCGAGCGACAGATTAGAGGTCTGTGTGCCGGGCGAGTGTAACCAAGTGGCCACAGCGGATGGGTTGAAGGGTTGGGGTATGGAGTTAAGCAAAGCTTGACAAACAAGGCTTTCCGTGCAACGCGCCATTTATGCTCGCGGTCATAAAAACTCGGGAACCCGATGAGGAACCATACTATGATGAAGCTTCGCATTGCGACAGGACTCGGGTTGTTACTCTTCATGGCGACCATAATCATGCTGCCGGCCACCCCAGCGATGGCAGGGGAAGCGCAAGTAGTGATTCTGGATGAGTGTTTTCCGAACAGTTTTAACGCCGTCCTTGGGAACGTAGCGGCTGGAAACATACCGTGCGTGAGCGTTGGTGGAAGCAGAACGGTAGCTGCATTTGCCTCTTTTCTCCCAGCAGGCGATCCGTTGTGGGCTTTCAAGCCCGACGTGCTCAAGATTGATGAAGCAGAGAACGTGAGAGCTACGAATGAAGGGGGTGAGACCCATACCTTCACAGAAGTCGCTGCGTTTGGAAATGGCTTTATCCCGGCGGTGAATAATCCTACTGGTGCGACCAACACCATCCCCGAGTGTCAGGGCGGATTCTCGAATCCGGATAACCATGTTGCCGCGACTCGGGTTGTTCATGGGGCTAATATCGTGGTGACGGGATTGACGCCGGGCGAGCACCTTTTTGAATGCTGCATTCATCCGTGGATGCGCATGGAAATAGACGTGGGAAACGAATGATCCGACGGCGGGGCGCTACGCCGCACGCGCCGGGGCCGCGCTTTTGCCCATGCCAACCGCTAGGTGACTGACTTATCCCCGAGAGATTCAAGTAAACTCTCCGGACTGGTCGCGGCGGGGAAATAAGATTCAGATATTTCAAACTGAACCAGTGCCTTGCTATTTGCCTTGACCCCAAAACAAACAATGGGAGGAAAATCGATGCTTGACAACCTAACTTTCAGCCAACGCAGAGTTCACACGGTGGGCGTGGGGGTCTTGCTCTCCGCAGTGATGTTGTGCGCAACGCCGGTGTTTGCCCAAGAAGGGGTAGCGGCAGCATCCGTGCGAAAATGTACGGTAGCGGGTTTCACGCAATGTGATCCCCCAGCTTAGCGAGGGTGGAGCGAGAGGTGCCGTTGAGGATAACGTGCTGGTACGTCAGTGGTGAGATGCGCGCCAGGTCCTCATCCACGATGGCCTCGCCGGCGGAGCGCAGTTGAGACTATTCAGGGGTTGCCGAGTATCATTCGAACACAACGTTGGTCATGACGCCCTGGTCGATAGCGGCGCTGTAGATGGCAGCGGCGAAGCGCGGATCGTCGGCCACGCGACCCGGTTGAGTATGCCGCCAGCCGAAAAGAGGATCAGCAGATACGTCGTCGAACAGGTCACGATCGACCGGGACGGCAACACCACTGGTCATCGCGAAGCCGCCGGGGCCATATAGGCGACCGGCAAACGCCGTACCGTTCGGGACCGTCGCTTCCAAACTCTCGTCGACCAGCCATGCCTCGACCTTCCGCAGCATGTCGGTGAGGACAAGCCCGACCGTTTCATGGCGCTCCCTAACCTGCCAGATGGAGAATTGCGCCCGCCGCATGGCCTCAAGCATCAGCGCCTCATCGGAGCCGTGGAGGAGTTGCGCTGCCTGGGCGTAGCGATCGATGGCCCGCGGCCGGCCTTCCTTGGCGGTATAGATCGCGAGGTCGAACACGAGCGTCAGCTCGGCCTCGCTCTCCGCGGCCAATACCTTACCCTTAGCCAAGCCCAAGCGCCGCGCGTGCTCCATGATGGTGGGACGCGCCAGAAATTTGAGAGCGGCGCTGTGGTGCCGGGTGCTAATCGTGCGCAAATGACGGTAACGGCACAACACCTCATCCCGTGTCATCGTCCTCCTCCTTTCGGGTAGGCATATGCGTGCGAGAAATTTCGGTGGCGCGGTTTTCAGGCCAAGTCATTTCCCGGCTTAGAACGCGCAAAATGATAGGTTCCGTTGGGGATGACGTGCTGGTACATCAGCGGTGAGATTCGCGCCAGGTCCTCATCCGCGATGGTTTCGCCGGCGGCCCGCAGCTGGGTGATTATTTTCGTGATCGCCATCGTGTTCCACAACAGCACCGCATTGGACAGCAGGCTCAGACAACTGGCCTTGTTCATGATCTCCTCGTAGTCGCCGGAGCGGAACTCGCCGCGGTTGGCGAAGAACAACCAGCGCGCCAGGGCGTGGCGCGACTCGCCGCGATTGAGCTGGAGTTGGACCCGCCGCCTGAGGTCCTCCTCGTGAATGTAGCGCAGGATGTAGATGGTCTTGACGATACGCCCCAGGGTCGTCAGGGCCTTGGCCACCCGATCCGCCGGCGAGGCGTTGGCCAGCCGCTGGAGCACGACGTGAGCGCTTGCCACCCGATTGCGCAGGCTGGCCGCCACCCGCACCAGATGGTCCCATTGTTCGCCAAGTAAGTGGAGGTCGAGACCGGCCCGCAGGAGTGGCCGGAGACCCTCCGGAGGGATTTCAGGATCCACGCGATAGAGCTGTTGGTCAGCGAGATCCCGCAGCCGCGGCATGAAGCTATAGCCCAGCAGGTAACAAAGCCCGAAGAGCTGTTCGGTAAAACCGTGGGTATCGGTGGAATGCTCGTGCGGACGCAAGATGGTGTCGTTCTCCAGCAACCCGTCCAGCACATAGAGCGCTTCGCGCGCCGAACAAGAGATCGCGCGGGTGCCGAATACGCTGTACTGGTCTGACGTGTGGGTATACAGCGTGATGGCGCGCTCGTAATAGCCGAAGTAGCGCGGGTAGAACGACGCCAGCAGGGAACTGGCTTGAATGCCGAAGCGCTGGCCGTCAGAGGAAGAGGCGCTTCCCGCACCCCACAATCCACTAAATCCCAGGCGGTGATGAAAGTTGACGACGACAGAATTGACGGTCTTGAGGGTCGCGTCGCTCAGGAAGAAGCGGCTTACGTGCTGCAGCATGTCGGCGGTGATGCCCTCAGCGCTGTGGCCCATCGCGGCGATGCCTAAATTGGTGCCGTGCGCGATGAGCGCCGCCAGTTGACTCTGGTAGAGATTCGACAGGCGCGGTTCGTAACCTCCGATCGGCCGCAACTCCCGGGTGAAACCGCAGTGTCGATCGACTTCCTGCAGAAGCTCCTCGATGCGGACGCGCGGCAGGCCGGTTTCGATCGCGTGACGGAGTTGCCGCGTGCGTTCCGGTATTTCCAGCGCGTCGGCACGCTTCAGTTGCAACCTCCCGTCGCACACCGAAGCGGACGGGTTTTCGTCCAATCCGCGTGCCGCACGTCCGACCGTATCTGTGTACTCCTGCCGCAGCCGGCCCAACACCGCCTCCGCTTCGGTCGGCAAAACCAGAGCGCCGTAGGCTCGTTTCCGCTCGGCGGTCCATCGCTCTTCGTCGTAGACCAGGTTCCAGAACGAAACGTGATGACGGCTGCCCGGCAGGTAGAGGTCGCCCGCCCGCAGCGCATCGCGCACCGCCTGGCTCAGAGCGATGACCCAGATACGTCGGTCCAGGTTGCCGTCCTCGCGATATAAGGCCACTCGCCATGCCGCCGGAACGAAGTGGCAGGGGGCGTCCTTCGGCAGCTCCTCGATCTTGCCGGCGTCAAGCCGCCGCAGCAATCGGAGGGCGGCCAGCAACTCGTCACTGCCCTTTTCTCCGGCAAAGGGCAGACTGAAGAAGGCCGGCAGATAGCGGCGCAAGTTGGTATATCGGGCGCATAGTTCATCAAGCTGGCCGCGCTCCTCGAGCCGCTGGAACTCGCGGCAACTTTGAGCTGCCTCGTGGAGATGCTCGAAACCGACTCGTTGGCTCACTTGCGCGCGCACGTCGTCGCCGTCCGCAGGTGGAGCGAGCAGGATATCGATCGCGAGCAGCACCGTCTCCACGCCTTCTCGCGCCCGCCGGCGTAACTGGCGATGCCGCTCTTCGAAGGCATGGCGCGCGCGGCGCCACATGGTCGTCAGGTATTGGTCGTGCATTTCGACCAGATGATCGAGGAGGCTTCTTTCCGCCTCCACCAGGAAACAAGCAAGCATCGCGTGCCGCTTGGCAGGAGCGAACCGCTTCAGTGCATGCGCATCGTAGCGTTTGGCGAGCAGCGCCAAGTGGCGCACGACGCCGGGGTTGATCGTCCCGAGGTCGATTCGATTGGCCACTAGGTCGTGAACCTGCCGATAGCGCGTCACATAGGCGAGGATCACCGGCGCGCTCGCCTCTGGCGGGTATTCCTTCAAACGCAGAAGGGCTGAGCGGTAATCGCTGGGCGCCACCTTAAGGATGTCATCGAGGTCTTCACACAAGACCGGGGGCAGACGTTCGGCGATGCGGACAAAGATTGCCTGCTGCGCCTGCGCCGCCGCCGCAGCGACCAATCGTTCCAAGCTAGAAGGAGCGGGCAGCACGACCCGCCACGAGCGTAACAGACCTTCTGCCTGCTGAAGCAGGTTGGCCGGGAGCGTGCCTTCGGCTGTGCACATCTCCAACCATCGCGTCAACTCGTCTTGAGCACGCTGGTCAAATGCCTGCCACCCGAGATACTGCCGGACACGTTCCTGGTAGTCATACTCGGCAATGTGGTCCCCCGCGTTAGACCTCCGGTTTATTGCGTGAAACCCGGGTGCCTGGAACGGTTTATTACATGCAACTCCGGTTGCACGCAAAGATTTAATGCAACAAATATCCACAAAGGCCCGAATCGGCGGTTTTAGTGCCAAAAACCTACGCTAGCGACCCGTTTCCGACGGTCCTTACCGTATATTTTCGCAGGGCTGCTGCCGCCACCCCTAAAGGGAAGTAATCCCGACATGGAGATTTTCGCGACCACCGCCGGCCAAATGATCACCAAGAGCTCGGTGGCGAAGGAGCGCAGTCTTAAACGCACTTCCCGGAAGTGAACTTCGGCGGTTTGCCCCTGGGAGAGAAAACCGAGGTGCTGGCGCGAGGCAGCGCCAGAAAATCGGCAGCATGTAATCCTGAGAGTTTTTCGAAGTGCCGGTTTATACTGCTTTCCGAGCCGGGTTGGCGACTGCTGCGCGCAAGATTTGCCAGGCCTGCTTACCCGCCCACCGGCGATCCGCCTCTTTATAAGGTAACAGTGGAACACTGGGTGGGATTCGAAGTCCAAGGGCGAGTGGCACGGTCCTGCCGACACATCCGCGAGCTTATAGTAGACAAGGGATCACTGGAGTTGTCCGCTTGATTAGATCGAGTGTGACACTTTTCGATTGCATGCTATACATGCATAGCTATCAATCGAGCAGCAAGGTGAAGTGATGGAGAAAACTCGCTCATTCGCGTCCGCGATGTTTAGTCATGAAAGCCGGCGTGAACTCGATGTTGTAACCGCCGTGCCGCGAACCAGCCTCGGAGACCCTTAAAAGTGCTCTTACGCTCCGACCGCCACAAAGCTTATGACTATTTCAGTCAAAACTGACGCTTCGATTGCGAACAGGGCGTATAGCCAGCTTTATGGCAAGTCAAAAATCCGTCCACCAAGATTAATTTTCGACCGTCCGCAAAGATTTTGACCTCTTCGTATGTATAGTCCCCGTTTACTCGGTCGATCTCTTCCGAATCGTAGAACCGAACGTCGGTATCTACAAACTTAGGTGAGAGCCCATCTTGAAGTGTTATTTTGCTTCCGGAGACCAAATGGATATGATAAACGGGACCATCTTCAGTCCAATGCGTGATCGGAGACCCATCCTGGCCATAGCAATACTCTCTGGACGCCAAGTTCAGACTGATTCTAATATTGCGACTCCTATCACGTGTCTCTCCACTATCGGGGGAGGTAAGGTGCAACCGCTTTTCACTGCCTTGGCAAGCTAAATCAAATGTTCGGTTGGCCTGTCCGTGGTCTCCAGCGTAACCCTTGGAAGGAGTCACGGTGAGGCAGAGTACTACAAAGAGGAAGATTGAAATCAGCCCTGCGCATTTTCGGCGCAACTTGTGGTTGATGGAGGTTCTTATCTGTATCCACAAGCATCAATCGCATATTTCACTTATCCTTTGACTCCTCCCGCATCGCCAGCCAGTCGGGTGGGAATCATGAATGGCGTGTGTTCCGGTGCTTGGCGGCGGGCGCGATGTGGAATGGCGAAGTATAGATCCGATGCACTCCTCAGTAAGGGAATAACCCATGCGGGTTTGGGGCGCTTGAGCTACGGTCCAGTTTTCTCGCAGAGGTGGCTTGAGGGTTCGCAGACAGTTCCCCACATGCAAAAGCTTCCCCATTCACCGCCGCAGTTGTCGTGGCAGGGCCTTCGCCATGCCGGTCCGGCTGATAGGAATTAGTTACCGTTGCGTCAGCAGAGCATTCATGTGTAAACGCGACAGCCGGGAAAAGAAACAAGGGGAAAAATAGGGTGAACAAGAACAGGAGTGCCACAGCTCGTGAGTCCGCTTGGCCCACGAATTCGAACGCTGGATTCACTTTAGGTCGGCTCCTCCAATCACCGGCGTCTATCGCCGCGCCCAGTTGGGATCCAGAATGGTTCGCTCGAGGTAGTAGGGGCCAGTGTTTTGTTCGAAAAGCAACGGGGCCCGCCCCGCTGCTCGCTCTCCAAAGCGTCGCGTAACGTCGTCGCTCTGGGGCTTCGCGAAAAACGAGAAGCACAGGACTGCGCGGAAGCTGATCCTCTTAGGTTGATCTTTGTTCATTTGACGAAACAGTCCCGCAAAATCTGGCCGCCAAGGAAAGATTATAAGCGCGACGGCCAACGGTTGCCGAAACAAGGTTAGTGGCCGTGCAATTCCCAACTGGCCGAGCAGGTCCAGCCTCCACGATCCTGAGAACAATCGCACCCTTCAACCTTAACGTCAAAGTCCCCTCGTGCCTCTCCGGTGGCGACGTTTCTACTGAGCATGCGCTCGGTCGACCGATTCAGTTCTGCACTAGCCGAGGCCGAGCTTTTAGCCTGCGCGCAGGCATCTACTTGAGTGAGGCCATAACCTTTGTCGGTGCCTGTGACAGCGGCTCTCGCCGTGAGAGGATCCAAGCTAACGAAAGCGCCGGCCACAAGCAGAGCAACGCACAATGGTCTAAGGCCAACAAACACTCTCCGCTCGATCCCTTTCATCGCTGTCAAGTTAATACTCATACAGCGCTCCTTTGATAATTCGTGATTCTTTAAGCCTTCCGCAGTTCAAGTATTATTCTGGCTCGGATTGCTTAGATGAAGAGCTCTTACTGTCACTGCACGCTTCCTTGCCAGCTAGCTTACAATCGCGGTTTGCATGGCATCGGTAGACTGTGCGCTCCCCGTTATGGCAAATCCCTTCTCGACAGATGTCTCCGGGGTTGAGGTTTCCGGGACAATGGCCGGCCGGGTTGTCAGATTCAGACTGAGCCAGTTCTACGAACTCGTTACTTACGCCAGCACCTTGAGCTGCGTAAGCGTGATTGCGAGCTAAAACCCCCGCCACCAGAAGAAATCCAAGTGTTCCCGCCAACATCGTTTTGCTCATTGGGCAATTGCATCTCCTCCGTGACAATCGTCAGTCACGCTTTGTAGTGGAAACTCGCCGCTCCACTTTTGCCAATCTCATCCGAAAACACCTTCGCGCAGGCTAGCTTGTACCAGACTGTTGATTCGAAAAATACGACTTGGTGCGTTTCTAATACGAGTCTCCCACGCGCTCTCCGCCTCCTTCGAGCCGCTTGAATCGCAGTTCGTTAAAGTGGCTAATAAAGTGTTCGTCGAGTTCCTGTTTGAGACCGCACACGCATGGTCCACTGTGGTCAGCAGCAGCAAAGGGGGTGTAAATTTCTCTATAATCGCGCATCTTGTTTCAGAAATGCCTCTTCGAGAATGGTGTCCATGCACTCCGAGTGCATGGACCTGTATCGGTAGCATCGATCTCGTTTTCCGAGTCTCCATTTAAAGATGTGCGCGTGAAAGTGCCTGTTATTCGATCAAGCTTTTCTTGGTAAAATGTGTGAAGCGCCGTTCCTTCCTTTTTGCGTTCCAGAACAATTTCCTTGCTTGAAACACTAAGATTTTTGAATGGTCCATGGTCCGCCTTATCTGCCGTGCGGTTCATATAAGTCATGGAGTTTAGGTCGATGCTGAGGTGTTCCGTCGAGCGATATCCGTTACCATTACAAGGCTGAAAAGGTCCTCTATTTTGAGAAATCTCGCAATGAAAGACAAGTGCACAGCTCAGATCAAATTTGTACGGTTGAACTTCTTCGTGTTCCTCGCCGCTAAACGCGAAACTGCTCGCTAGGCACGCGGTAAGAGCAACTGTCGCAAAGACCGTCAGCCTTAACGAAAGCATTAGCGGTTGTCGAGGGTTGAGATGCTCGATCGGCAATTCGGAATAGCGCATAGAATTACGGATCCCTTCTGGTCGCACTTGAGTAGGCTTCCGCGACCGAGCTGAAGTAGAACTTTATCATTCTTTGAATCTCCCACAACCGAATGCGCTTCGGTGGCCTCCTAGTTCTCACCGTGCAGGCCCCAAGGAACCATACATAGAAGTGCCCTCGCAATGTTGAACAGTGCGATAAGTGGAAACTCCGGGCAAAATGCCTGGCCGAGGAAGGCTGGGCAAGAAGGAGTTTTCGATGGTCATGAAATCAGGGCGGCGGATTCGCCGCACGCACACGGCGGAGTTCAAGGCCCGCGTAGCGTTGGCAGCGTTGCGCGAGGACAAGACGCTGGCCGATCTGGCCGCGCAGTTTGAGGTTCACCCCAACCAGATTACGATCTCGCGTCTGTTATCCAGAGCGCGCGCAGGCCGCGGTTTCAAATACGCCAAATAGCGTGGAAACTTCGACGCCAGGTAATTAGGAAAGTGACAGCCAGCCGCAGCTGCCCTGCCCTTTTTATCTCTGATAACCTCCTTCCTGATAGGTGATTAGGCCCCCTGCCGCCGGTAGGGCGGTTTAATCAGTTCGGCAGGCAGGGGAGGGCGGCGCTGCGCCCGTCCGTTTTGCTGCTGTATTCTGCGCATGAGTTCGCCTCCGTACTGCATCATCGCGACCTGAGAGTCGTCGCTAGTTCGAGCAAATCGTTTTTACGCGTGTGGCAATCGCTGGGAGAATTGCATGATAGTGACTCTTGACATAACGAAGCAAAACGCTTAGTATTGCTAATAGGATCGACGGAAGTTGCGTCTCGCTGGGGAGGGGGTCGAATAATGGAGCGGATTGATGAAGCATGGGACACGCAAGAATCCTCACGCCGTGGCGCTGGGCAGGTTAGGCGGGCTGGTGCGCAGCGATGCCAAGCGGCAGGCGAACCGGGAAAATGGCCGCAAGGGCG
>WNFA01006120.1_pt1 | contig 10088 bp, 9 predicted proteins | sample 5400481 | NCBI WGS metagenome assembly WNFA01 (sample SAMN13153340, study PRJNA577476) | soil metagenome | isolation source: 120 cm saprolite under Douglas fir tree site 2 hole 1 replicate 2 | place: USA:California | collected 2015-04-18 | reverse complement strand
GCCTGCAGGTCACCTCGGCGGTGCTCGCCGGCATCGTGTGGATGCTGGAGAATCCGGCCCGCGGCATCGTCGAGGCCGATGAGATGGACTTCCGCCGCTGCCTCGACATCCAACGGCCTTATCTCGGCCCGGTGATCGGGCGCTACACCGACTGGACGCCGCTCGAGGGGCGCGGCGGGCTGTTCCCGGAGCAGCTCGACGTGAGCGATCCCTGGCAGTTCAGCAACGTCCTGGTGCAGTGACGGCAAGCGACCGGTATCTTGCACGATACGGACGGCTCGCGGCCGCCCGTATTCGCAAGGGGGCTCCCCGTCATTGGGGGTATTCCCGCCGCATCGAAAGTTCCGCGAAATCACCACAGTTCGAGGCCATGGACGGGCGCCGCAACGCCCCTCCCATGGGTCGCGTCGGGGCCCTCGGGGATGGTAGTTCCGGCAGGGTCAAACAGAGTGAAATGAGCAATCGCGGGTGTCGTGATGAGAGCGTCGCTGCAGAATCTAATCGGCTCGGGTGTCGTCTTCGGTGTCCTCATCGGCGCGTTGCCGCTGCCGGCCGCCGAGCCGACAGCGGTCGGGCTGTGGGAGCAGGTCGACGAGAATTCCGGCAAGGCGGAAAGCTGGTTCAAGATCGTCGAGCGCAACGGGGTCTATGTGGGCAACATCGTCAAGATGTTCCCGAAGCCCGGCGATGACGAGAACTGGGTCTGCGACAGGTGCGAGGGCGACGAGAGGGGCAAGCCGGTGCTCGGGCTCGCGCTGATCAAGAACATGCAGCGCAACGGGCTGTCCTATGAGAACGGCACCATCATGGATCCGCGCGACGGCAAGGTGTACCGCGCGCTGATGCGACTGAGCCCCGACGGCCAGAAGCTCGAGGTGCGCGGCTATCTCGGCATCTCGCTGTTCGGGAGAAGCCAGGTCTGGAACCGGCTGCCCGACAACGCGCTCGCGCCGCCGGCCGCGGCCAAAGGCGCCGTGAAGAAGAAATGATCACCCGAGATCGACGACGCCGGCCTCGCCGTCCTCCGTTGCGAACGCCAGCAGGTTGCCGGAGGCGCTCCAGGCGAGCGCGCTGACCGGCGCGCCCGCTCCCTTGCGCGCCAGGACCTCGGCGCCATCCTCGATGCGCACCAGCAGAACGAGCCCGTCGGCATAGCCGACCGCCACCACGTCCTGCTTGGGGTGGCAGGCGACCGCTTCGATCATGACCTCAGTCGGGGCGAGCAAGCGCGGCGTCTTGCCCATCGGGCCGTCCTTGGCCTCGAACGGCCACAGAATGAGCTGGGTCGAGCCCGAGGTCGCGAGCCATTGGCCGCCGACGCTGAAGTCGAGCGAGCGCACGCGCGCGCCGTAGCCCGACATCCGCATGTCCTTGCGGTCGGCGAGACGCCAGCCGTGCAGGGTCGGCTCCTGCATGGCGGTGACGAGAAAGCGTCCGTCCGGACTGAAGGTCGCGCCGAGGTGGGAGCCTTTCCAGGCGAGCGTCTCCGGCTCGCCCTCGACGTTCGGGTACCAGAGGGTGACGCCGTTGTAATGGGCGATGGCGAGGCGGATGCCCTTCGGCGCGAACGCCAGTCCGCCGACGGTCGAGGGCGCCTCGCGCACGCGCTCGCCCTTGTCGGTGCGCGCAAAGGTCTGCTTGCCGGCCGACCAGGCGAGGGCGCCACGCGCGCCCAGCGCCACCCGATCGATCCAGCGGCGCTTGGCGTCGGTCGCGATCACGCTGCTCGCGCCGTCCGCGCCGGTCGCCACGACCTTGCCGTCGTCGCCGCCGGTCACGATGCGATCGCGGTCGGCGGCCGAGGAGAGAATGGCGCCGCCGTGCACGGCCACTCTCGCCTCGTCGCCCGCGCCCGGCACCAGCAGCAAGGCCTCCTCGCCGAGCACGAACACGGCCGTGCTCCCCAGGAAGTGCGCGGCCACCACGGGCGCGGCGGCCTTCACCGGCCGCGTGCGCTCGGTGACGGAGGGAATGTCAGTGCGGGTGTCGGTCATTCTCCGCCGTCATCGCCGGGCTTGACACCGCAAGTCGGGTGTACCCGACTTGCGGCGGCTTGATATCGCGGACCTCGGGCAAGCCCGAGGTCCGGTGCGATCCATTCGTTTTCGTAAGAAGATGGATGCCCGGGTCAAGCCCGGGCATGACGACGGAGAGGGCTCCGTCACGCCACGCAGCTCTCGAAGCCCTCGCGGATCTTCTCCTCCGGCAGATTGCGGCCGATGAAGATGATGCGGCTCTCGCGCTTCTCGCCCTCCTTCCACGGGCGCTGATGATCGCCGTCGAGGATCATGTGCACGCCCTGGAACACGAAGCGCTCGTCGTCGTCCTTGAACGCGAGGATGCCCTTGCAGCGCAGGATGCTCGGTCCCTCCTTCTGCACGAGGTCCTGCACCCAGGGAAAGAACTTGTCCGGGTTGAGCGGCCGGCCGGTCCGAAGCGACAGCGACTGCATCTCCTCGTCGTGATAGTGCTTGAGGCCGCCGCCGTGATGATGGTGGTGGTCGTGATCATGGTCATGGTCATGGTCATGCTCATGATCGTGATCATGGTCGTGGTCGCCGCCGCCCAAGAATTCCGGCTCGATGTCGAGGATGCGGTCGAGATCGAAGGCGTTGCGTCCGAGCACCTCGGGCAGCGGAATCCGGCAGCGCTCGGTCTTGTGCAGCCGGGCGTAGGGGTTGATGCCGCGGATGCGCGCCTCGAGCTCGCCGAGCTCGTCCGCCTCCACCAGGTCGGTCTTGTTGAGCAGGATCACGTCGGCGAAGGCGATCTGGTTCTTCGCCTCCGGCGCGTCCTTGAGCCGATGCTGCAGCCATTTCGCGTCGGCGACCGTCACCACCGCGTCGAGCTTGGCCTTGCGGCCGACGTTATCGTCCATGAAGAAGGTCTGCGCCACCGGCGCCGGATCGGCGAGCCCGGTGGTCTCGACGATGATGCCGTCGAACCTGCCCTTGCGCCGCATCAGCCCGTCGATGATGCGCACGAGGTCGCCGCGCACCGTGCAGCAGACGCAGCCGTTGTTCATCTCGAACACTTCCTCGTCGGCGCCCACCACGAGCTCGTTGTCGATGCCGATCTCGCCGAACTCGTTGACGATGACGGCGTATTTCCGGCCGTGCGGCTCGGACAGAATGCGGTTGAGCAGCGTGGTCTTGCCGGCGCCGAGATAGCCGGTCAGCACGGTGACGGGAATCTTGTCGGACATCGAATGGCTCCGTTTGGCGCATCCGTATATATGCATCCGTTGCGGGATGCTATCGTCGTCGGCGCCGCCGGGAAAACCGGGGGAGGACATGGGACCAAGGATTGCCGCGCTCATCGCGACGATGATCGGCGTCGCCAATGCCGCGCTGGCGCAGGGTTATCCCGAGCGCACCGTCGAGATCGCGGTTCCCTCGAGCCCCGGCGCGACCGCCGACATGCTCGGCCGCGTCCTCGCCGACGGCTTCACCCAGCAGCTCGGGCAGCGCTTCATCGTCGTCAACAAGGCGGCCGCCTCCGGCGTGGTCGGCACCGCGGCGGTGGCGCAGGCGAGGCCCGACGGCTACACGCTGCTGCATGGCGCGGCGTTCTCGCTCACGGTCATGCCGCTGACCGACATGCAGGCCGGCTACACCCACAAGTCCTTCGCCCCGATCTGCCGCACTTTCAAGAACGACCAGGTGATCGTGCTCCCTCCGGGCTCGCCGTTCAAATCCGCCCGCGACCTGGTCGACGCCGCCCGGGCCAGTCCCGGCCGGCTCAACTACGGGCATCCCGGCACCGCGACCATCCCGCATCTCGCGATGACCGAGTTCTCGCGCCTCGCCGGCGTGGAGTTCAATCAGGTCCCGTTCAAGGGGCCGGCCGAGGCGGTGCAGATGACGCGCGCGGGGCAGCTCGACTTCGCCGCGGTGCCGCTCGCGACCGCGGCCGGCAGCGGGCTGCGGATGCCCGCTCTGTTCGCCGCCGCCCGCAACCCGGCGGTCCCCGAGGTGCCGACCATGAAGGAGGAGGGCTTCGACGTCGCCCCCGTGAGCATCGGCGCGCTGGTCGGCCCGGCCGGGCTGCCGGCGGACGTCACGCGCATCCTCGGCGAGGCCTGCCGGAACGCCGCCCGCGGCGACGCCTATGTGCGGCTCGCCAAGAGCACGTTCCAGCCCGACGACTATTACGGCGACGGCGCCACGCTGGCGCGCGAGCTCGACGCCGACGTCGCGGAAAAGAAGCGGCTGCTGTCCTCGCTCGGACTGCTGAAATGAGAGTTCGTAGGATGGGTCGAGCGTAGCGAGACCCATCACTGTCGTGGGATTGTTGGGTCTCGCTGCGCTCGACCCAACCTACCGCTTCTGCAAGAGTGGGCGCAGCTCGCGGATATCGGCGCTCTCCTCGATCGCGAGCACCCGCTCGATCAACGCGCGCGATTGCGCCGCGCCGATCACCGGCGCCATCAGGTCGCGGCATTTGGCGACGACCTCGGCGCGCGGCATCGGGTTGTCGGCGGTGCCGCGCACCGCGCGCACGTGCTCGGTCAGCTCGCCGCCGTCGGCGAGCGCGACGGTGACGATCGCCTCCCGCACCCGCCGGTCGAGCTCCTCGTCGGGCACGAGCTCGACCTTGGCGCGCTCGCGCAGCACCGCTTCGTCGCGCATGCGCGCGACGTCGTGCGCGGCCTCGAACGTGACGGTGCCGTCGACCAGCATGACCGCGACCATGTGCTGCAGGCAGATGTCGGGGATGTCGCGGTTGCCCACCACCGACGCCTCGCGGGTGCCAAGCCGGACCGTGACCTTGCGCACGGCGTCGGCCGCGAAGGCACGCCGTTTGCGCATCAGCTCGAACGCGTCGAGCGGCGCCTGGATCGGCGAGCCGACCGACCATTTCTTGATGTTGGTGCGCACGACCTCGTAGCGCTCACCGAGCGCCTCGGCGAGCCGCGCCGGGTCGGCCGCCGGCGCATTCGCGAGCAGGAAATTGTCCGGCCCCGACAGGATGTCGTCGATGCCGGTCCACCCCGCGCCGACTAGCAGCGCCGCGGTCACGCCGCTGCGCGCCGGCATGCCGCCGAACACGAACGCCTTCTCGATGTGGTCGCTGTCGCGCTGCCAGGCGGCGATGCCGGAGGACTGCTGCGCGGTGTAATCGAGGAGCCAGCGCATCTGCTGCGCCGCGAGCGCCGCCGCGCAGCCGGCGGCGGCGGCGGCGCCGAACACGCCGGCGATGCTGTGGCTGCTGCGGTGCGCCTCGCGCGACAGCGCCGGCACGCCGAGGCACATGGTGACGCGCGGGCCGACGTCGTAGCCGAGCGCCACCGCGCGCAGGAACCGCGTCCCGTCGATGCCGTGCCGCTCGCCCATCGCGAGCGCCGCCGGTACGACCGCGCAGCCCGGATGCGACAGCGAGGGCGCGTGCGAATCGTCGGTCTCGTCGGCGTGCGCGAGCACCCCGTTCGCCAGCGCCGCCTCGATTGGGCCGGTGAGCACTGCCGAGCCGGCAACCGTGGCGATCCGCTGGCCGCCATAGCTGCGGGCGAACTCGATCGCCGCGCGGCCGGGGCGGAGCTCGGCGCCCGAGATCATGGCGGCGAAGGTGTCGAGCACGTGGTGCTTCACCTTCTCGACCACGGGCGCGGGGAGCGCGCGCTCGCGCGCGCTCGCCATGTATTCGCTCAGCGTCGCCATCACCGGGCCGACGGTTGCGGCGCGCGCCGCGCCAAGCCCGGCGGCCGCGATCGCGCCGCCGCCCCGCAACACGCCCCGCCGCGTCACGCTGCGCGGCTTGCCGCTGGCATTGCCGTTGCGTCTGCGTGCCATGGATTGCTGCTCCGATTGCGTAGACCGTAGGGTGGGCAAAATCGCGCGCCGAAGCGGTGACACGTGGGCAACGGCAGCGCAGACAAGTTTACGCAGTCTGCGCAAGCTTGACTGCGCTGCGATTTTGCCCACGCGTCAAGACCGCGTAAAGCGCCGTTGCCCACCCTACGGAACCGCGATGGCCGTCAGCATCAGGCCGCGGGATCAATCCATCAAGGCGGCGGCGAGCTGCTTGAGGTTGTGGCGGATCAGATCGACATAGGTCGGGGCGTCGCCCGCGGCCGGGGTCAGCGCGTCGGAATAGAGCGTGCCGCCGACCTTGGCGCCGGTCTCGCCGGCGATCTGCGTGACGAGGCGCGGGTCGGTGACGTTCTCGAGAAATACGCCGCCGATCTTCTGCCGCTTGATCTGCGTGACGATCGCGGCGACGTCCTTAGCCGACGCCTCGGCCTCGGTCGACACGCCCTGCGGCGCGACGAACTCGACGCCGTAGGCATCCGCGAAATAGCCGAAGGCGTTGTGGCTGGTGAGCGCCCGGCGCCGGTCGGCGGGAATTTTTGCGACCGTGTCGCGCACCTCGCGCTCGAGCGCGTCGAGCTTGCCGAGATAGGCGGCGGCATTCGCCTCGTAGGCGGCCTTGCCGGCGGGATCGGCGGCGATCAGCGCGTCGCGGACATTGGCGACGTAGACCCTGGCGTTGGCGACCGACTGCCAGGCATGCGGGTCGGCGCGGCCGTGATCGTGGTGGTCGTCGTGATCGCCGGCGCGCTCGCGCGGCGTGATGCCCTTGGTCGCGACGATGATCGGCGCCTTGGTGCCGGAGGCCTTGACCAGCCGCTCGAGCCAGCCCTCGAAGCCCATGCCGTTGACGACCACGAGCTTGGCGTCGGCCACCGTCTTGGCGTCGGCGGGCGAGGGCGCATAGACGTGGGCGTTGCCGTTCGGCCCGACCAGGGTCGCGACCTCGACCCGCTCGCCGCCCACGTTGCGCACGAAATCGCCGAGGATCGAGAAGCTGGCGACGACCCTGAGCCGGTCCTTGACCTGCTCCTGCGCCCGCGCGGGAACCACCGCGAGCACGGCGCCGACGCCGGCCGCGATCGTCTGTCGTCGCGTGAGCATCGTTGCCGTCTCCATGTCGTCAGGCTTCGAGGTGGCGGCCGGGGAACGCCTGCCGCAGCAGGCCGCCGACCCGGCCGAAGAGGAGCGAGACGACGTAGAGCGCGCCCGCCACCAGGATGATCGCCGGGCCCGACGCCACGCCGGTATGAAACGACGCCAGCAGGCCGGCGTAGCCCGCGAGCGCGCCGCTCGCGGTCGCGATCGCGATCATCAACGTGACGTCGCGCGCCCAGAACCGGCCGATCGCCGCCGGCAGCATCATGACGCCGACCGCGAGCAGCGTGCCGAGCGCGTGGAACCCGCTCACCAGATTGACGACCACCAGCACCAGGAAGGCGAGGTGCGCCGGCCCGCCGGCGCGGCTGACCGAGCGCATGAAGCCGGGATCGACGCATTCGATCACCAGCGGCCGGTAGATCAGCGCCAGCACGATGAGCGTGACCGTGGCGTTGCCGGCGATCAGGACCAGCGTCTGGTCGTCGAGCGCCAGCACGTTGCCGAACAGCACGTGCAAGAGGTCGATGTTGCTGCCCTTGACCGAGACGATGGTGACGCCGAGCGCGAGCGAGAGCAGATAGAAGGTGGCGAGCGCCGCGTCCTCCTTGAGCTCGGTGGTGCGCGCCACCAGTCCGGTGAGCAGGGCGACGACGAACCCCGCGATCAGTCCGCCCGCGGTCATGGCGTAGAGGTTGAGGCCGGAGAGCAGGAATCCGACCGCGGCGCCCGGCAGGATCGCATGCGCCATGGCGTCGCCCACGAGGCTCATGCGGCGCAGCATCAGGAACACGCCGATCGGGCCGGCGCCGAGCGCCAGCGCCAGCGCGCCGGCGAGCGCCCGGCGCATGAACTCGAATTCGGCGAACGGGGCGACGAGGGTCGAATAGAGCATCAGTGCACGCGGCCGGGCGTCGCGCCGACCTCCTCCACGCATTCGGCGGCCTGCTCGTCGAAGGCCTCGCACATGCGCCGCGCGGTCAGGAGGTTCTCCGGCGTGAGCACCGCCGGCGTGCGGCCCCAGGCCACCGGCGCGCGCGCCAGCAGCAGCGTCTCCGGGAAATGCGCCCGCACGAAATCGATGTCGTGCATGGCGGTGAGCACGGTGCGCCGCTCGCCGTGCCAGCGCCGCACCAGGTCGAACAGGTCGGCCGAGGTCTTGGCGTCGACCGCGTTGAACGGCTCGTCGAGCACGATCACGCGCGCGTCCTGCAGGAGGAGCCGTGCGAACAGCATGCGCTGCATCTGCCCGCCGGAGAGCGTGGCGATGGCGCGGCCCTCGAAGCCGGTCAGCCCGACCGCGGCCAGCGCCTGCTCGATTGCGCCGCGCGCCTTGCGGTCGATGCCGCCGAACGCCCCGGCGCGCCGCCACAGCCCCATCGCCACCATGTCGAAGACGTTGATCGGGAACGAGCGGTCGATCTCGGCCGCCTGCGGCAGATAGCCGATGTCCTGCGGCTTGAGGTCGGCGCGCTCGATGCGGCCGGCGAACGGCTTGATCACCCCGACGATGCCCTTGAACAGGGTCGATTTGCCGGCGCCGTTGGGACCGACGACCGCGACCAGCGCGCCCGCCTCGACCGCGCCGTCGAGGTGATGCACCGCCGGGTGCCGGTCGTAGCCGAGCGTTAGATTGCGGAAATTGAGCGCCGCGGTCATCGCCTCACGCCTGCATGGCCCAGATGACGGCGCCCCAGATCAGCGCGATCACGGCGGCGGCGAGCGCAAGCCGGTGGAGCACCGACAGGCGCAGGATCGACGGCGCGACCGACGCCGGCGGATGGCCCTCGCCGGGCGGGTGGTGGTGATGCTGGGGATGGACGTCGGTGGGCATGGGGATGCCGGCTCCGCGGCTGGAGCGGTTGTTATAATATAACATTTCGGCTTGTCCAGGGCCGTCGTGGCGGAGCAGCGGCGCTTTCGGGAAGTTGGCATCAAAACAAGCGGCCAACCCGGTCTGCTCCCTCTCCCCCTTGTGGGACCCGCTTGCGGGGGAAGCGATGGCTGGTGCCACAGCGTTCCCTCCCCCACTTGCAGCCGAACTTAGGTTTACCTGAGTTCGGCCACTCTATTGACTGGCCGAAGTCGGAAACATCCGACTTCGGCTGGAGGGTTAGGGTGGGGGCATGCACGAAGATTCGCGGCGGGACTTCCCCCACCCCATCCCTCCCCCGGCCGGCTCCGGGCTTGCCCGCTTCCGGCAAAATTTTGAGTGACCAAACCCCGGCAGGCCGGGGTTTGGTTGGGGGAGGGAGCAGACCGAGTTTGCCGCTCGCTTTGGTGCCAAGACACCACGAAGCGCACCGATTTCGCCGCCGCCCGAATCCGGGCTACGCTCCGCCCCATGAACGAGCAAACACCCCGCGCCGTCGCCATCGGCGAGGCGATGATCGAGTTCGTCCGCGGCGGCGACGGCCGCTTCGGCATCGGCTGCGCCGGCGACGCTTTCAACGTCGCGGTCTATCTCGCCCGCGCCGGCGTCGATGCAGGCTTCGCGACCGCGCTCGGCGACGATCCCTATTCCGACACGATCCTCGCGCTCGCCGCCGCCGAAGGCGTGTCGAGCGACCTCGTGCTGCGCGTGCGCGGCCGGCTCCCCGCCCTCGCCGTGGTCGACAGCGAGGCGGGCGGCGCGCGCCGCCGCCACAACTGGCGCGGCGAGGCGCCCGCGCGCGAGCTGTTCGAGCTGCCGGACTGGGGCCGCGTGGCCGAAGGCCTGGCCAAGGCGAGCCTCGTCTATTTCTCCGGCATCACGCTCTCGCTCTATTCCAGCACCGGGCTCGGCCGCTTCCTCGCCCTCCTCGAGATGGTCCGCCGGCAGGGCGTCAAGGTCGCCTTCGACGGCAATTTCCGCCCGCGCGGCTGGCGCGGCGATCTCTCGCGCACCCGAGCCGTGTTCATCGAGGCGTTGAAGCGGATCGACATGGCGCTGCCGGCCTACGACGACGAAGCGGTGCTGTGGGGAGATCCGAGCCCGGAGGCGACGGTCGAGCGGCTGCAGGCCTTCGGCATCCCCGAGATCGTGGTCAAGAACGGGCCGAACAGCGCGCTCGTCGCCGCCGGCGAGCAGCGCGAGTTCGTGCCGGTGCCGGAGGTGGTGGTGCCGGTCGACCTGACCGCCGCCGGCGACGGCTTCAACGCCGGCTATCTCGCGGCGCGGCTCGCCGGCAAGGCCCCGGC
>WNFA01007549.1_pt1 | contig 10090 bp, 9 predicted proteins | sample 5400481 | NCBI WGS metagenome assembly WNFA01 (sample SAMN13153340, study PRJNA577476) | soil metagenome | isolation source: 120 cm saprolite under Douglas fir tree site 2 hole 1 replicate 2 | place: USA:California | collected 2015-04-18 | reverse complement strand
GCATAGGTCATGGTCCACACAGCGCGGTCCCCGGGGTGGTATTCATTCCCATCCCAAGGCGAACCACAAATGTGCAGATGGGCGTACGGCGTGCCGGCGAACATCACCATCGCGCCAGCGTCCCGCATCATGGTGCTAAGCCCAGCAGCCTTCGCATCGAACGGCCAGAGGATCATCCAATGGGGACCGATCGGGATCGCGGGACTGGTTGTGTCGAAGGGATCCGTGTAGCTGTGTTGCGTTGCTCCATTGAGCATGTAGATCAGACCAGGCGACGTGTTGGTCGGCTTTGGCTTCCTTGCCAAAGGGTCCTTCAGCCACACCATCCCCATCGGGTCGATGCACATGTCCGTCCAGCCAATGATGTTCTGGTCGCCGGGGACACAGACCCAGTCGTTTGTCCCAGAACGGAGAACGGTCATGTGGCCATCCCTATCCATCTCCGCCACGGTCGCTTCGCTTGTGATACAGGAGGGACCTGCGAGCATGGCGCGTCTGATTTTCTCCTTTTTGATTTCTTCCGCCATGATTCGCTCTTCCGATTCGCTCTGCGTTTTGTCGTACATGACTCTCCTCTCTTTCTTCTTCGTGACTATGGGTAAGAGCCATGCGCCAAAGGCGCACCACCCAGGATGAAAGATATCCCTCTGTTGCCGACCTGTCTCCATCTTGGGAGAGACTTTCAGAAGAAATGCCCTGGAGGAAAATGAGCAGCTTTTGCCCTCAAACGTGAGCCCTTGCCCCCAAGCATGAGCCCTGTTGTGGGGATCCCCCAGCAGGCAGCTTTGGACAAGCCAAGGCTTGCCTTTGGCTTCCCCTGCGTCTACACTTGAGCTCCCTTGACGGCTGACGAAGAGGGGAGAGCCTTCAAGAACTCGATCAGGGCTGCATTGACCTCCAGAGGCCGCTCTTGCTGGGTCCAGTGACCGCACCCTGGCAGCAGCAGCGTCTCCTTGAGTTGGGGAGCGAAGGCATGCAGGTTCGCTAGCAACTCCCGACTGCCAGGAAAGTTGACGACCAGGTCGCGCTCACCAGCGATATAGAGGGCCGGTGGTCGTACGGGGGCACCCGTCCATGCCGCCATCAGTTCCCAGCTCTTCTCAATCGTGCGATACCAGTTGAGTCCACCGCTGAAGCCCGTTCGCTCAAATTCGCTGCTATAGAAGTCAAGATCTTGCTCTGTCAGCCAGCTCGGCAGGGTCTGGGGGTCGAGCATGATGTCCAGGAAGCCTCCTGCCTGTGGCACCACAAGCGGTGCCTCTGCTCTGCCCGCCGGAGCGTCACCTGAAGCTGTATAGAGCAGTGTGCGCATGGTCGTGCGCACATCGCGCTCCAGCTCGGCCTCAGCGACACCGGGCTGCTGAAAGTAGGCCATGTAGAAGCTCTCGCCCAGCACAGAACGCGCCGCGGTGAGCATGCTGACCGGTCCACGTGGCCTGTACGGGACGCTGAGGCCGACCACCCCTCGCATCCGGTCAGGCCGCAGGAGCGCTGCATCCCAGGCGATCCACGCTCCCCAATCATGACCAACAACTACCGCCTGCTCCTCTTGCAGTGCATCGACGAGGCCGATGATGTCGCCGACCAGGTGCAGCTGCGTGTACTTGTCGATCTCTGCAGGCCGGTCCGTTTGCCCATAGCCGCGCTGGTCAGCAGCGACGGCGTGGTAGCCCGCCTGCGCCAGGGCGGGCAGTTGGTGCCGCCACGAATACCACGACTCGGGAAAGCCATGCAGCAGCAGGACCAGCGGTCCTTGCCCGGCTTGGGGTCACCATATTATCCGGGGCAAAACATACGCTAAAAGGGCGAATGCCAGGGAACATGCAAAAGTTCTTGGCTCAAAGTGCAATTCCGTGCTGATTTTTCCAGCAGAAGAGGCGAAAGCTGCATGCCATAACAACGTGAGAGGAGCTTTCAGCAGTGTTCCAACCATCCTGAATGCCCTCTCTAGGCGGCTCCATCCCTTAGCGTCTGTTTCGCCCCGGATAATATGGTGACCCCTCTTTGATTTACAACTTCACTGACAACCCCCTCACATTCTGTTAAGGGGAGAGCGGCTCGTTGTTGCATCGGGGGAGGGCGCGCCAGGGAGATCGGTCGTCCGCTCGCCTAAGAGCAGTTCTCAGCGGCGTAGAGTGCTTTAGCTCTGTATTGCCACTTCAGATCGGAAGCTGCCTCGGCTTCTTAACGTTGTGAATCGCGCGCGGGGGCCTAATAGGCCCTGTTGGCTTCCCTGCGGGCATTGACCCACTGCGTCATGAGCTGGTACGGGAGGCTCAAAGCGCCCTTGGGTAGAGCAGGTAGAGCATCGTAGGCAAACCAGGCCGCGTCGTCCAGCTCTTCCAGATCGGGGCGCAGTTCGCCGCTGACGTAGCGCGCTGTGAAGGCTAGCATCAGCTGGTGTGGAAAAGGCCAGGACTGGCTGCCTGTATACGTTATATCTGTAACTGTGACACCGACTTCTTCCATGACTTCGCGCTGTACGCACGCTTCCAGTGTCTCACCGGGTTCGACGAAACCTGCGATCATACTGTAGCGCTTGCCCCAGCCTGGCTGGTGGGCCAGCAATACTTTATCACCATCGTGAACCAGCACCAGGACAGCGGGCGTGACCGGCGGATAGTTGCAGATGCCACAGTCGGGACAGACACGGCCCCAGGTGCGCGGCTGCTGCTCGGTCGCTCGTCCGCAAGCAGGACAGAAGCGGCTGTTGCGCTGCCAGAGGAGTAACTGTGAAGCATAGCCAGCGATAGCGTAAATGGCATCGTCAACCTGGCCAAAGAGTGAACGCAGATCAAGAGCGCGCCAGCCAGGCGGTAACGCTTGTTCAGGACTGATCGAGCACACCATGCAGGCTGTATCGTCTAATGTACCAATGATGATATCAGGACCGGCGCTCAGGCCAGCGAAGGTGCTCTCGTCGCCCTCTAAGAGCGTCAACTTGCTCTCTTGCTCCTGTACAAGTAGTTTATGACTTTGGAAGGGAAACCAGAAGACATGGCTATTTGTAGGCCGGGCCGGTGGGTATACGCGTTGAAAACGTGGGGTCATAGGTACTGCCTTTCAAAACGAACATCTTTATTCCTTGCTTATTCTATGCAAATCTTTCAGCGTAGGGGCTGTGGTAGAGCCACCCTAAGATAGTGCTGGCGAATGCAAAAACAAAACTCGCTTTGAATAAGAACTCGCAGCGTTCTAGACGTGAAAACCGAATTTGCCAACACTATCTTAGCGGGGTCCTACTCAAGGTCTGGCAATTCCAGAAGTGGCTCAAAGTCGAGTGTGTCCACGTACCATTGCCGAGCACGAGCGAGATTGGTCACTCACAAGCCACTGTAGGCAAGACCAGTTGATAGAATTTTCATCCTTTCTTTCCTTTTTATGATGTGGCGTGCCGGAACGCCGTTTTCTCTCCTGATGGCTCGTTTGCTTGCGGTTCGTGGCTTTGACGCCATTCAGGTGAGTCCGCGCTGAAGGCCACATGCGATCTCTGGGAAAATTCAGCGAGAGCGAGGTAGGGAGCCATTCGCGGTGCTGGACGCAGCAGCGCGATGATCAGCCCCAGCAGGAGCTTGAACTGGATAGCGAAGCTGGGCCTGGCTCCCGGGGTGGTGGCAACAGAGCGTCGCGCGATGGTCTCAAAATCCTCCGCCTCTCTCCCGGTGATGCGGCGAACCGCATCCGTCGGCGCATTAACGGCAAACGCATTCTTCTGGTAATCGATGACGTATTGCGAATACGCGGCAAGGTTGTAAAGAGACAAGCGGTCTCTCATCATCTTCGAGAGCATTCGCATCGAGGCATTGCGGTAGGTGACCTTGCGCCCAAGGACCTTTCCCAGGATGGCCGCGATGTCTTGCGGGGAGAGCAGCTTTGGACCAGTGGGCCGATACGTCTTTCCGGCGTGTCCTTCTGGCCTCGCGAGAATCTCAGCCACCACACGGGCCATATCTTCATTGGAAGGAGGCGCGTTCTTGCCAGAGCCATAGGGCAAGGACAACAACCCAAATTGTGCGGCGAAAGGCAAGACTTGCATCTCGTTGTCCGCGAAAAAACCAGGGTTGATGAAGGTCACGGCGGTTCCAGGTAACAACTCAAACAACCTGTCAGCCAGCCAGGTCTCGCGTGTGTGGATGGAAGGGTGATTGGGATGGGACAACCACTGGCTCATGGCGACGACGGCTTCCAATTGTTGCGAAGCCGCGACCACCGTAAAGATGGCTGCCGCTTTGAGATTGCCTGCCTCGTTTGGCACACAGAAGTAGGCGCGTCTGGCACCCGCCATCGCAGTTCTCATATCGTTGATGTCGGTGAGCGAGCCGACGACGATATCCGCGCCTTTCGCCTTGAGGCGTTCGCTTCGCTGATCGGCTTGATGCGCAAAGGCGGTGACGGGAAAGCCTTCGTCCAGCCGCCGGAAGAACGGGCATGCCCGTTCTTCCGGCGGCTGCCAGCACAAGGATTCTTGGTTTACTCATGGGATAGAGCTCCTGTTTGCTACGTGGAGAGATACCACGGGACCAGGTGAGCGGTGCTCACAGATGATCTGTTATGAGGCACCTGCGCTGCTTCCTCATTGCTCTGCAGGATGACGCAGGGGAGCCGGTGGCACGACGACCTCGACCAGCCCCGTCGTCACATCGTAGACGAGTCCAGAAACCAGCCAGTTCCCGGGCAGGGCCGGGATCGCCTTGAGTGTAGCCACATCGACGGCAACCGCTGCGTGAGGATCAGTGACCGCTTTGGCCAGGAGGCCTTCTTCGCCGATGCCAAAGTAGCTCGCCAGCATGTCAGGGGTCCCTTCGAGGCGAGCAATCCCGCATTGGGTGTGCTGAAGAACGATCAGGTGAAACTCGCCCGCGGGAGGGCCTCCTTCAGCCTGGGCTATCCTACCGAGCATCCCCATGGTCTGCAACGTCGCTGGAGTGATGCGCCCACCCACATTACGGATCACGACAGCCTCTCCGAGACCCAGGCCGAGCAAGTGAGCCGGATCGACGCGCGGATCCACACAGCCAATGATCATGGCCCGAAAGCGCGGCATCAGGGGTAAATCCTTGGGGAACTGATGGGCAGCAAAGTCCTGGTTCTGCTCTATCAATGTGTCAATTGTGGTCATAGTGTTTCTCCTTTCCCAATACATTTTATGAACGGTGGGTATCTTGCACGGTTTGTGCTCAATGGTGATCTGAGTCATTTGTCTCATGACGTTGTCATTCCTTGATGCCTGCCGGGCATCTCATAACGGATGCCCGGCGGCTTGCCTATGGCTGGAGCCATGCCAGGGCGCGCTCGTGGATGACAGCGGCGAGTAGATCGGGATGCTCCGAGGTGGTGAGATGGCCACCGGGAAACATCCGAATGTCGAGACCAGCGGCACCAAGCCGCGCGCATACCGCCGCAATCTGGCGGGTTTCATAGGGATCTTCCGAGCTCCCCGCGATACAGAACTCCACCGAGCCACTCAGAGCGTGATAGAGACGGGCGAGATCCCATCGTGTGGCATGGGCCTTATGCTCGTCCACGAACCTTGCCCCATTATGGAGGAATGCGGCTCCATCCCGCCGCGTAATGGCATCATACTCCTCTCGGAGTTCCGCCATAGTCACCCCATACCCAGGAGAAAACATGTTGGCGTCGCGCATGATGCGCGCGAACAGCGCCGGGGAGCGCTGTGCGAACTGCATGCTGAGCGCGCCGAGAGGAGTCTTGAGCAGGGGCGTCGTTTGCCAGGGATGGGAATGCGCGTCGGCAAACAGCCCCCCGTTGGCGATGAACACCGATTCGATGCGGGTAGCGAGCGGCTCACCACGCCCGAGGCGTTCTTCCTGGCGCGCGAGGAGTTCGAGCACGACAAGCGAGGAGTAGTCGAATGTCACCACAAAGGTACGCCGCACCTCATGCGCCTGCCACTGCGCTTCAACCAGATCGGCACGCTCAATGGTTGAGTAGGCGTAATTCCTGGGCTTATCCGAGTCGCCCTGTCCGACGTACTCAAGATAGAGGCGTGGGACGAGTTCATCCCCAAGCAAGGCGTTGACGTAGGCGTAGCCATAGGAGCCATCAGGAAAGCCGGGAAGCAAGGTCATCCAGCGGCCTTCGGCATCCATGAGAGGGGCGCCAACGACCCGCTCAAACACCATCAGGTGGGGTGTGCTCATGTCATCGTGCGTAGTGAGGACGCGGTGGCGGTTGGGATCATAGGGGACGCGGCGCCCCCCACCGAACCACTCGGCGGCAGGGATGAGGGCGGTTTTGCTGGCATAGGGTACGGTTTGCTCCTTGGGCATAGGTTCCTCCTTATTAATTATGTGTGTATACACGTATTACCACAAAAAAACACTAGACCGGCTGGGCAAGCGTCATCGTTGCTTGCAGTGAGGCTCGGAGCGTCTGCCACTGCTCGTGTCCCAGGCGCAGGACCATCTGGTGTTGTGCTTGTTCCCATTGCTTCATGCCTTTGACAGAATGAGTATACAGTTTGCCGTAACGTCAAAGTCAAGCCCCACGTTCCACTACATCGATCGGCGGCAGCGACTCAGATGAGGAGGGCAGGATGATCGAACCTGGTCACTGGCAGTTGGATCTCGATCACCGCTTCGTCCTGTTGCTCCGACTGTGGCAGTTGGAGAAGGATATCTCGCCCCGCGCCGCTCATCTGCCACCCATGTTGTTCAATCCAGGTAGCCAGTGCTCCATAACCCCTGTGGCTGTCGCTGACCCGCCCGACGTGTGCAAGTGTTGCCATTGTCTCAACTGCTGGCAATGTACGCAGAGTGAGCAGACGTTCCTCGGAGAGTTCGACTGACTGTGGACCTTTCCCGGTGAGCAGGTAGCCGACTTCGACATCGAGTGCTTCGGGATCATACATGGGTGAATGGATGATGATGGTGATAGGACCAAGGCTGTTGCGTCCCACCAGTGCCGGAACAGCAGTAGCGATTCTGCGAACGAGATGCTCTATCGCGTCCATGCCGGGCAGCACGTCGCGTAGCGCGAGAAACGGCGTTGCTGGCACCGCTTTCAGGATCACGTCAGGCTCCTGCATCTGCCCCTGGGTGTCGATCTGCTGCAGCCTGCTCTCCACGATGCGCAATCGCTCCATCTCTTCCTGAACCGATTGCTCGATCTGGGCTTTGCGTAAGGCCAGCATCCCTCGCATTTCATCAACAGAGGTCTCCTGATCCAGGAGTCGGGCAATTTGCTCCAATGATAAACCGAGTTCTTTGAGAACCAGAATGCGATTGAGCCGGGGCAGTTGCCGTGCGCTGTAGGAGCGATAACCCGTTTCCGGGTCGATAGACTGGGGACTCAGCAGACCAATCTCATCGTAATAGCGCAGCAGACGGCCTGAGACCCGGGCGATTTTGGAGAATTCGCCGATACGAAACATGTCAATTCCTCCTTGGAAAGTCCTCTCCAGGGAGTATATAGTTTGACGCTACGGCAATGTCAAGAGAGTTTGGCCCTGAAGTGTATTTTTGACGGGAGGATACAATGTGCGATATAAGTAGCGGTTTTTCAAAGAAAAAACTCGCTACTCAAGGCTCATATTTCTCCTTCGAGAGAGAAGAAATTCTGATAGTAGCATAGAGAATCCGTGTTTGAGAAGTGGTCTTATCAGAAGGTCCATAGATCTGCTCATAAATATTCAGTGCACGTAAGCAAAGTTGCTCCGCCTCTCCATACTTCCTTTGCTCTAAACAGGTAGCAGCCAGATGGTGGAGGGAGAAAGCCACGTTGGGATGCTCGGAACCCAGAGTCTGTTCACGGATGTGCAAGGCTCGCCGATGGAATTGCTCTGCTTCAGCATACTGGCTTTGAGCCCCGTAGAGGCCAGCCAGATTGTTAAGGAGGGTAGCCACATCGGGATGCTCGGAACCCAGAGTCTGTTCACGGATGTGCAAGGCTCGCCGATAGAGAGGCTCTGCTTCCCTGTATTTCCCTTGCTCTTTGTAGAGGTTCGCCAGATTGTAGAGGCAGATAGCCAGATTCAGGAGGAAAATAGCCGTATCAGCGGGATACTCAGGATTCAGAGTCTGTTCTTCATAGATGTGCAAGGCTCGCTGGTAGAGAGGTTCTGCTTCCCTGTACTTGCCCTGACTCTGGTAGATGTTGCCCAGTCCCAAAAGGGTGTTAGCCGTGCCAAGATCTTCAGGACCCAGAGTCTGCTCCCAGATGTGCAAAGCTTGCCGGCAGAGTGACTCCGCTTCGCCGTATTGTGCTCGCTGCTCAAGATACGCTGCACTCTGGTATAGCAAGGAAGCCAGGATCAGGACCAAAGGAGAATTCTTCCAGGACTGCATGTGAGTCGCACACGCAAGCACATGCGGTATCAGACGCTCGCATTGGTCCCAAACCATAGGGTTGCGGTCAAAACCCACCTCCACAGGAAATCCTCTCATCAGGGTTAAGATGACTCGCTCCATCCATATCTCTCGCTCTTGCTCGGAGAGATGGTCCTGTAACACTGCCTGGACTAACCGATGAACCGAGAGGAATTGCTTTACCGCTTTACGCCTAATCAACGAGTAACGACGTAAAGCTGCAATAGCCTCGTCGAGCGCCGTTGCGCTGAGCTTGAGACTCTCCTCTTGGCTGAGTAACTCTTCTGGAATATCATCTGGATGGAGAAAAGAGCAAAAGTGCAACACATCCGAAGCTACCGGGCACAATTCACGGGCGCCCTGAAGGCTGATCTCAAAAGTGATGACGACTGTCTGGGGATGTTCAGGATGCTTAGTGCCCAGTGGTCCATATTGATTTAAGAGGACAGAACGTTGTTGATGATACTTTTGAATATAGTTGTCAAACGAAATTCCTGCTTCTTCGATGTACGCTCCGGCCTGATCAAGCGCGAGTGGGTGCTCTCCAAGGAGTTCAACCAGCCGGGTTGCGGCCTCACGCACACTGGAGGAAGGAGCTTCCATCTCAGTTCCACTCTTCGAGCGCCGGAGCAAGAAGGACACTCCTTCTTCCCGTTCCATAACATCAACTTCGATCCGCTCCGCAACAATACCCAAGTTGCTATGGTCTTCTAACCACTTCTTCACCGCTTGTACAATATGATCAACCTCACGCTCGTTCTTCTCAGGTAACTGGAGGAGACGCGCCAGAGCAAGATAGCTTATCTCAAGAGTCGCTTGGCTAGCCGCATCCACCCAGAGAACCGTACGATACACTGTACGATAACTGCGATGGGCATATGCGAGGGCTAGCTGAGTTTTCCCGATCCCTCCTAAGCCGCTCATACTGAGAGGTTGCGTGACGGCAACAGGTCTGTTTTGCTTGAAGTGCTGATCCAATAACTCTAGATACTTTTCACGACCAGTAAAGTAAGGATTGGGGTGAAATGGTAAGTTGTGTATTTCTGGAGCCACCTGGGCTGCTGCACGATAGAGTTCGTCAGCCTCGGCGTCAGTCAAGCGAAAAAAGCTTGCAATACGACGAAGTCGCTCATTTGAGGGTATTCTTTCCCCGTTTTCCCACCCCTGATAGGTCCTTAGTGTAAACGGCAGAAGCTCAGGATCATCAGGATTAGCAACCTCTTCTTGCTTCAAACCCAGTCGAGTTCGGTAGGATTTGATCAGGTTCCCGACAGTAAAGTCCCGCATAATTAGTTCTCCTTAAAAATTGCGTATTCCCGCAAGGGATTTGCGCGTCGTCTCGGGTATCCTCAGAGGGAGCTCAAGGATGACACAGATGATACCGGTATCATCGCCAACCACGAAAGGCGATGATTATGCAAATCAATTGGCACTGGCTTGTCGTAGGGATTATTCCCTATGCTATTCAATGGCAACAGGGAAAAGATGAACACCTCGTGCTTGTTCGAGCCCTGTTTTGGCGACTGAACATTCGCTCTCAAAAGGGACGCCGTTCCTGGGAACTTGCTCTTCCTCTGATTGAGCACTGGCCACAAGGGCGATAAGAGAGCAGGAAGTTCCTCCAGGAGGAATGACCGCTCTGTGTGCAAAAGCACCTCCACATCTTGTGATGTGTCTCCATTTCTGGTCATTCCTCTGCTTCTTCCTCCTTCTGCAAAAGCGAGAGAGTGAGACAAAACGGGGGAAGGTGCGATATATGAACT
>WNFA01006118.1_pt1 | contig 10090 bp, 6 predicted proteins | sample 5400481 | NCBI WGS metagenome assembly WNFA01 (sample SAMN13153340, study PRJNA577476) | soil metagenome | isolation source: 120 cm saprolite under Douglas fir tree site 2 hole 1 replicate 2 | place: USA:California | collected 2015-04-18 | reverse complement strand
GGCCGTGTATTGGTTTATGCAAGTAGCGTGCCAACGTCAATTCATTGAATCGGCGCAGCTTTACCCAGCTTGCAATTACCGAGGTTTCAGAAATCCTGACCGTTCAGAAAACGAAGGGTGCTGGTTGCCAATTCTTCCGCAGTAGAGACACGATAGGGGGAGGTCGGAGGTTTTGCGTATGGGTTATTTCTCCTCTCGTTCGTGGCGCCGGGTCTCCCTGCATCCAGAGTTCATCACAGCCCATGCTCGACCTAGCTCTAGTTGCCGTCTACGACCGTGACTTGGCTCGTGCGCTTCAAGGAGTCGAGCTTCTTACGCTGTTGCGGATCGAGCACGTTGTTAATCCTTCGTTGAAGTCGCGAGTTGGCGCTCATTAACTGCTTAAGGAGCCGTGCTTGTCTAGCCGCGAGTCTTTGGGCAGTTCCTTCACTTTCATTGTTCTGACTCTGCTCAATCGCGACGCCCAGCTCTGTACTAATTGTTCGCAGTTCATCCATCAACGGTTCTGTTGTTAGCCGCTCGGTCCATCATTTCTGGATGGCTTTGGTTTGCGTTGGGGTCAAACCTAGGTATTCGACCAATAAGGGACTTAGCTGCAAAGACGAAAATGGCATTGCGATCAATACCAGGTCGCCAGTGGAGGGAGGGTAGGGTCTTTTGGCACAGCGGCGTTCGGGCGATATCCGCCTCTACCATGGCGCGCAATGCACCAAAGAGCTGAACTAGTGCCCGTGCGAGGTTCGAGCTTGCGCGCCTTCCCTTCGTGATATAAATGCTCTGTTTGTGTGATGCTGCGGGCATCGCCTAGTAGACGGCCAGTTTATGGCAAACGTCAAGACGTCACCCAACATAAAAGCGCTCTCAAGATTCCCATCCACCGCGCAAACGCTGCCCAGCGAGGCGGTGCTGGATGCGTTGAAGATGATGCTCATCGGCGCATCTCTGAACGAAGTTCTGACCAGTATCACCCGTCTAATCGAAGCCCACAATGAGGAAATGTTGTGCTCGATTTTCCTGTTAGACGAAGACGGGTTGCACCTGCGATATGGCGTCGCCGCAAACCTGCCGCAAGCGTACCGGGCAGCGACCGATGGAACGTGCATCGGTCCTAACGTCGGATCGTGCGGCGCAGCCGCTTACCTTCGGCAGCCAGTCTTTGTGTCCGACATCCTTTCTCATCCGAATTGGACCAACTTCAGAAGCGTTGTTCTGCCGAGTGGGCTGCGGGCCGCTTGGTCAACCCCCATCATGTCGCACGATGGCAAAGTGCTAGGTACGTTTTGTATGTACTATCGCGAAGTTCGGCATCCGGGGACGCATGACATTCAGTTAATCGATTACGCCAGTCGGATTGCCGGAATCGCGATCGAGCGCGATCGATCGCGGTCGGCCCTGACGCTGGCATTCGAAAAGGTCAAGAAATCCGAAGCTCAACTCAGACAAATTGTGGATGCTATACCTCAGGGGATTGCTGTCTTAGACCCGGAAGGGACCATTCTCTCCGTCAATCAATGGCTGCTTGATTACCTTTTTCCCTCTTTATTGGAGCCAAAATGGAGTCAAGCTGTACAAATCTGAGCCTGCCGAGATTTGCCTCAATTCGACACGGCTTCGAGGTGCCAGCAAACCCAAATCGGATCCTAGCGGGCTCGTTCGACAACCGATTCCTAGGCGATTCGTGTTACCGCCGTGAAAGAACGGCGCATATACGACTTTAAAGGACTTACAAGAGGCGGACGACCTCTAAGTCGTTGGAAATCCCCGGTGGCGGGAGCAAGACCGTAGCGTAATCCGTAGCGCGCCGTGCGGCGGAAATGACCGTCGGATCCGGGAACTGCGACAGTCGCGCCCAATGCGAGTTTCGCCACGAGTTTCCTTTGCGTTCCTTTTCATCCTGTCTGGCAAATGCCAGCGCACGCTTATCGTTACCGATTTGGCTCGGCATCCGATCGGATTACTTCCTGTTTGCCGACAGACCGCCCAGAATGCGCCGCCGCTAGCTGTCACCCGACGTAACGACACGCCGCGGAGTTTCTTCGGAAAGAGTCTGGAAGAACTTATCAATACGGGTTTTCGTTGAACTTCCACGCTTGCAGTCCCCCTTCGATCAATAATTTTTCATACGTCATAATGCTCACCTTCCTTTTTGCTTAGACGTGCTGCGGTTTCGCTTCGAAATCCGACTCGTCGGCTGCCTCTCCGACGCCGGAACCTGCGTTATCTCGTTCGAGAGGTTCTGTGGGCTTGACCCGGAACCATATGGAATAAAGCGCCGGAAGAAAGACAAGCGTGAGGACCGTGCCAACGGCGGTTCCGCCAATGAGGGTGTACGCCAGGGATCCCCAAAAAGCGGAGAACGTAAGGGGAATGAAAGCGAGCACGGCGGCGAGTGCCGTCAGAACGACCGGCCTTGATCGTTGCACCGTCGCTTCCACAACCGCGTGGAATGTGTCCAAACCCTCGTCTCCGTTGGTCTTGATCTGCCCGACCAGAATGAGCGTGTTGCGCATCAAGATTCCGGCCAAGGCGATCAATCCAAGAATCGCGTCAAAGCCGAATGGTTGCCGGAAGATCAACAAAATAGGGACAACTCCCACCAACCCGAGCGGAGCAGTCAATACGGTCATCGCCAGGGCTGGGAGTGAACGGACTTGAAAAATGATCACGACGAGCATGCAGACGATCATTGCCGGAAAGACAGCTGCCAATGCGTCGTTGGCTTTGGCAGACTCTTCGGTATTAGCCCCGACGTTGATGGAGTAACCGGCCGGAAGCTTATGGCGAACCGGCTGAAGAATTTTCTCTAATTCGGTGGTCACCTCGGGTGGTTGCAAGGCATCGTCGATATCGCATTGCACCGTGATCGTGGGCATCCGGTCCCGCCGTTTGAGTATCGGTTCTTCCTCTCGAATTTCAACCTTCCCAATCTGGCTGAGTGGGACAGATCGACCTCCGCTGGTACTAAGCGTCATGTTGAGTAGTTTTGTGGGATCCAGCCGATTCGTTCCCGCAGAGCGGGCGACAACATCAACCGCACGTATGTCTTCCCGAACTTGGGTTACGGGAACTCCGGTTAGGAGAAAAGCAATCTGGTTACTTGCTTCGTTGGATGAGAGGCCCATCAAGCGCAGGCGATCCTGATCAAGTATGAAATGTATAGTGGGCGCTCTCTCCTGCCAGTCGAGGTTAGCCTGCCGAGTATGAGGATCGGCTTGCATCTTGACCAGAACCTCATTCGCGATGATCCGCACTTTGGCTACATCAGGGCCGGAGACTCGGAATGCGATGGGCCAAGGTGAGTATGGGCCAAAAATAAAGCGCGACGCCCGGACTCGTGCTTCCGGGATCATTCCTGCGGCAAGACTCTCTCTGAACCGCTGAAGTAACCGCTCTTGTGCGTTCTTGTCTGGTGTCGAAACTATGAGTTTTGCAAAGTTGGGATTTGGCAGCTCGGGATTGTAGGGGAGAAAAAACCGGGGAGCCCCGCCTCCGATGTACGAGGTGACGATGCCCGACTCGGGCTGTTGCTTCAACCAGTTCTCGATCTTTATTACGGTCCCGTTAGTGGCTTCTATGCTTGCGCCCTGCGGCAACGTAATATCCACGAGCATCTCGGTTCTATCCGAGTTTGGAAAAAACTGCTTCCCGACGAATCCCATCCCCAGGACCGCGATGAAAAAGAGGCTGACAACAGCCAACGCGACGAGATACTTATGTTTGACCGCTCTAACTATCAGACCGCGAAACTTCTGGTAGTTCGGCGTCTCGTAGATAGCAGCGTAGCCACCCTCCATTGGCTCGATGTTGGGCAGCAGCTTAACGCCAAGGTAAGGAGTGAAGGTGACCGCGACAATCCAGGATGTGAGCAACGCAATGCAAACGACCCAGAAGAGGTTGCGGACATATTCGCCTGGCGCTGATCGGGCAAAACCGATCGGCATTAGGCCGATGATGGTGAGAAGTGTGCCAGAGAGCATAGAAGATGCCGTGTGGCTCCATGCATAACTGGCAGCCTTGACGCGGTCCCAACCCTCTTCCATCTTCACGACCATGGTCTCGATCGCGATGATTGCATCATCAACAAGTAGGCCGAGGGAGAGGATGAGAGCTCCTAATGAGATGCGATCCAAACTGATGCCTGCGAGGAGCATAACCACGAGCGTCGCTGATAGCGTGATTGGGACTGCTGCTGCAACAACGAATCCCACGCGCCAGCCGAGACTCGCAAGACTCACGATCATCACGACCAGAAGGGCTACGAAGAACTTGATTTGGAACTCATCCACCGCATTCCTAATGACTTCCGACTGGTCGATTACTTTCGAGAATGTGAAGCCCGCAGGCAACTCCGCCTGGAGTTTTTTCTGTTCGGCTTCGAGCGCTCTGCCGAGGTCTAAGCCGTTGAAACGGTCCTTCATCACCACATTGAGCATCATCGCTGGCTCGCCGTTGTGGCGGACCAGGAAAGATGCTGGATCTTCGTACCCACGCTCTACGGTGGCGATATCGGAAAGGGCTAGCGTTCGACCAGTCGCAACAATCGGGGTTGCGCGGATCTTCTCAAGATCGTCGAGGGCTCCGTCGAGACGAATATAGATTTGCTGATTCCGCGTGTCGATCGATCCTGCAGGCGTGACTGCGTTCTGCCGGATCAAAGCTTCGAAGATGTTTTGCGGAGTGACGCCAAGGGTCGCGATTCGGTCGTACGAAAACTCGACAAAGATCCGCTCGGGTCGCTCACCAAAGATGTCTACTTTCTTGACGCCAGGCAGTTGAAGTAAATCTTGGCGAAGTGCTTCTGCCTCTCTTGTGAGTAGACGAAGCGGAAGGTTGCGGGCCTGCAAGGAGTAAACGGCGAAGACTACATCCGTGTATTCGTCGTTCATGACTGGGGTCAGAACCCCCTTAGGAAGTTTTGAGCTTTCATCCTGTATCTTTTTGCGTCCTTGATAGAACTCTTCCTGTACCTCATCGAGTGGGGTGTAATCCTGGAGTGCGACTGTAAGGAATGCGAGCCCAGGCCTCGTGAATGTGTCCACGTGGTAGTAGTAGCTGAGCTCTTGCATGCGCTTCTCAAGTGGCTCAGCAACTAGGTCCTGCATCTCCTGCGCAGTCGCTCCAGGCCACGCCGCCGTGACCGTGAAGGCCTTTATCGTGAACTTGGGATCCTCAGCGCGACCCAGATTCAAGTATGCGAACATGCCTATGATGACAGCGCCTATTAGGAAGAATAGGGTGACGGATCGCTCGCGTACGGCGAGTGCGGAGAGATTGAAGCCGTTTCTATCATTAGGCTCCTGTTCAATCTTCGGAGGCTGGACATCTAAAACGCTCATCGGGAATCCTCTGTCTCTGCGGCACGGACACGCTGTCCCTCATTCAGCAGGTGAGCGCCAAGCGCCACGATGGGTTCATCAGGCCGGATGCCGGCCTCGATGTACGCATCTTCTTCCCCCAAGCGAACGATTTTTACTGAGCGAAAGGAAACGGTGGATGAACTCCTGTTCACAACCCAGACACCGGGGCCGTTCCCGCGGTCCGTAATCGCTGCATTCGGTACCGTCACGGAATCGATGGCACTCGAACCGAGAATCTGAATAGTGACCGTCGCGCCAAGCGGCGCCTTCGCCTCTGGTCGCTGGAGAACATAGCGAGCCTCGAACGTACGTGTTATGGGATCGGACGAGTCGGAGAGTTGCCGTAAGCGGGCCGGGACGCTGGCAGTTGCTCCATACAAGGTCGCGCGCACCGTTTCCCCAATTTTCGGGCGAACTGTTTCAGGGAGATAAACGGCTGCTTCCCGTGGACCGGTATGCGCGAGTTTGATGACAGTCTGCCCCGCCGATACAACTTGTCCAGGCTCGGCCAGCGTTTCCACAACGGTTCCATCGGAATCCGCCAGCAGAACTGAGTAGTCACCTTGGTCCCGAGCGATTTTTTCTTGAGCCTTAGCGGCAGCGAGCTGTGCTTGGGCGGAATCGGCTGTCGCTTTGATCAGATCGTAGGTGGAGGCAGATACCGCACCGGTGCTGACCAAACCGCGATAGCGCGCTTCATCAGCCGCCGCTTGCTCGGCGCGGGCCTTTACTGCCGCGACGTTTTCAGCCTGCGTCGTGATGGCGTGCGCGTAGTCCGTAATATCGATCCGCATCAGCGGTTGGCCGGTCCGTACAACTTGGCCGACATCCACCAAACGCTTTGTCACCTTTCCTGGAACCCGAAATCCAAGATCACTTTGCACACGGGCCGTAACCACACCCGTGAAGGAGCGCGTGCTTTCCGAAGAAGCAGCAACCGCCGTAATCCTCACTAGCTGGGGTTGTGTACGCGGATCGTTCGCGGCTTTCACAGTGCAGCCGGCAAGAACCAATGTCATCGCCGCGATTAAAACTCCACTTAGGTTTCTAAAGGTCATCTCTGTCTCCGCTCTGCTTGGTTTCTTCACTGCGCAATCACCTCTACTCTGTATCCGAGCTTGTTTCTTAGGGGGCCCACCCGCCACCGAGCGCACGGAAGGAGCCGACCGCCGCGCGAGCAACCGTTTCTTTGGTTAGCGCAAGATCGTCTCTTGCTACAAGAAGTTGTCGATCCGCATCCAGCACATCGGTCAGACCAATCGCACCTGCCTGATACGCCTCTTGGGAACGATCTCTGACTCGCTGCAATGCGCCGATCTCACGGAGAATTTCGTCGCTCCTGCCTTCGGATTGCGCTAGAAGCGTGAACGAGTTCTCGACGTCCTCAGCTGCGTGCAGTACTGAGCTTCGGTATTGCAGGAGGGCTTCGGCATTTGCGCCTTTAGCCTGCCTCACCTCGGCATCGACCCGTCCGAAGTCGAACAGCCTCCACCGCAAACCCGCCACGGCGCTCGGCTGAAAACCTCTCTCCAGAAAGAGATTCCCTGGGCTAATGGCTTCATTGCCAAGGAAGCCAGACAACGAGATTTTCGGGTAATACTCGGCAAGCGATTGCCCGATGCGCGCATTCGACGCGGCGACCCTTCTCTCGGCGGCGACAATGTCGGGGCGACGTCGAAGGAGTTCCGTAGGATTAGCCAATACTGTGATCGCCGGAATGACGGGGATATCAGCAGGCGCACGTAACTCTGCGGCATATGTGCCGGGCTGCGCGCCCATCAGGACATCCAGCCGGTTGAGTTGGGCCTCAAGGATGATTGCGAGCTGCGGAACGGTGGATCGCGCCTGCGCCAGCACGGCTTCCGCCTGGGCTTGCTCCCGATCTGAGGCGATCCCGGCCGCCTTGCGTTGGGAAACCAGTTGGAGCAGATGTTCGTCGGTTGCAATCTGGTCCCTTGCGTAGATCAAGCGATTTTGAGCGCCGCGGATCTGCATATAGGCATCGGCCGCTTCGGCCACTATCGAAACACGAACGCCCAGTTGCTCTGCCTCGGCAGCCTGCGCTTCGTCGACTGCGGCTTCGGCTCCGCGCCGCAGACCACCAAACAAGTCGAGTTCCCAAGTAGCGGCCAAGCCCAGATCGAGGTAACTCTGATTGCGTTCATAGGTGGGGGACGTCCGAGCAAACCGTCCGGCCGGGCTCTCAAGAGATTGCCGAAAGGAGTCGGCTTGAGCGGTCAGCGCTCCAGAGGGCTTAAACCGAGTTCCCGCCTCCCTGGCTGCGGCACGAGCCTGCTCGACGCGCGTCAATGCGGCAGCAAGATCAAGATTTTGATCTATGGCGCGCTGAACGATATGCGTTAACTCTGGGTCGCGAAAGCCTTCCCACCAGGTATCGAGAGCGGGCGCTGGCAGCGGAGCCTTCCTGGCTTCTATCGATGGTGCGGTGTGGAAGGGCTGAAGCTTCGCGGTAGTTCCCTTGTATCTTGGGCCGACGGAACACCCGACTAAAAGGAATGCGATCAAGGGGAGGGCGGCAAAGACAGCAGCCGGAGCCGCGGCCTTTGCCGCATCGTGGGTCGGGTTCTTAGGTTTGGTCATGCCTTTGGTTCTCTTGCTGTTTCTGTTATAGATGTTGTACGACATCTAAACGGATGCAAAAAAAAAGCTGGAGGTTTTCGGAACCTCATTTCTGCGGTATCCCCTCCCCTTGAGGTGCCAAGCACAGGCTTCCAAAACCAACTCGCCCATGACCGGATCTAGGTCTGGAGTATGAATTCGCGTGTATCCCGCAAAAGGCTGTCAGAGAGTTTTGGGCTCATCACGATGCGAGATAGAACTACGCTACCCACCATAGCTGCCAAAATCGCATGAGCACGCGATTTTGCTTCCTTCGGGGACAGGTACGTCAGACGACTTTCGATTAACGAGATCAACCGAACAATGCCGCGCGAAGCAGCGTCGCGCGTCCTTTCATCTGCTCTGTGTAACTCACTGCCCAAAGCAGCTACGGGACACACCTCTTCTGTATTGTCACGGTGGGTGCTAGAAACGTATGCCTTCACGATCGCTTCTAGGGCTTCATCACCCTTAGCCTTTTCCATGCTGAGCCGCTGGGAGTCCATACTCTTTTCGATGGCTTCCGCGACAAGCTGTCCTTTGGACTCAAAGTGTTTGTAAAAACCGCCATGCGTCAGACCGACAGCGGCCATAACATCTGCAAGTCCAGTTTCAGCGATGCCATGTTGGCCGAACTCGTGAGCTGCAGTGTCGACAATGCGCTCTCGCGTCTCCGCCGCTTCCTCCCTTGATTTCCGCATCTTCAGATTCTCCTATTAGATGTTACCAAACATCTAATAAAACAGCTAGATGCGAAGACGAACCGCATCGACGCAAAACTATTCTTAAGACTTGTAAAACGGGCAGCAGCACATTCAGCCAATGTTAATGTTCCGATAACGAGAACAAATGCGTTCAGCCAACTTCGACTGGTGAGTGCGGCGCAGAACGAAGCCTCAGCCAGTGCAGCTGCTGACCACGACTTAAGAGGACTTACAAGAGGCGGACGACCTCTAAGTCGTTGGAAATCCCGGTAGCTGGAGCAAGACCGTAGCGTAATCCGTAGCGCGCCGTGCGGCGGAAATGACCGTCGGATCCGGGAATTGCGAACGTCCGCCCAATGCGAGTTTCGCCACGAGGTTCCTTCGCGTTCCTTTGCATCGTGTCTGGCAAATGCCAATCGCACGCTTATCGTTACCGATTTGGCTCGGCATCCGATCGAATTACTTCCTGTTTGCAAAGAAACCGGGATTAGTCAACCCTTGCGCGTTTCCCAGTGCCGATCGGACCGGGGGGCGACTAGCTTCCTCGTGTCCCGAAGTCTTTATTGTGGGGGAAATGATTCCCACCCTCCTCCCAGTGCTTTGTACAAGGCGATCAGATTCGTCGTCACCGCAGTCTGGCTCTGTGCCAAAAGGTCTTCATTCCCGTAGAGTTGCCGCTGTGCATCGAGCACGGCCAGAAAGTCCCCGAGGCCGGACGTGTAAAGCTCCCGGGAGAGCTCAAGGGCAGTCTGGTTCTGCGACACGGCTGCCTGGAGTCGATCGCGGCGCTCCTGCTCCTGCGAGTAATTCACGAGTGCGTTCTCGGTCTCTTCCAGAGAGCTCAGAACCGTCGATTGATAGAGGATCTGTGTCTGTTTCCAGCGGGCGTTTTGCACCGCGACGTTCGAGCGTATACGGCCGCCCGTGAATATCGGCAAGCTGATCGCCGGTCCCGCCGCAAAGAAATTTCCCAGCGACAACGAGAGATCATGGAGTTGCCTCGCTTGCCTTCCCGCTGACCCCAACAAAGTGAACCTCGGAAAATAGTCCGCCCTTGCGGCTTTGACGTTGGCGGCGGCACCGGCGATTTCATCATCTGCCCGGCGAACATCCGGCCGCCGCTTTAACAGGTCCGATGGCAATCCGACCGGAACCTCGGGCGGAACCACTGGCACTGGGGCGGACGTTTCCAATTCGTTCTCCAAGGCTGCGGGCTCCTGACCGAGAAGCACGCTAATGCGGTGAATCGAAGCCGCAATGGCGCTTCGCAGCGACGGGACCACAGCGTTCGTGGTCTCGAGTTCTGCAACTGCGCGCGAGACATCGAGCTGAGTCGCTAACCCAGCCGCCGCTCTGGTTTGCGTAAGGTGGACGGTATCTTCCTGTGTCCGAATATTTTTCTCGGCTATC
>WNFA01006117.1_pt1 | contig 10091 bp, 8 predicted proteins | sample 5400481 | NCBI WGS metagenome assembly WNFA01 (sample SAMN13153340, study PRJNA577476) | soil metagenome | isolation source: 120 cm saprolite under Douglas fir tree site 2 hole 1 replicate 2 | place: USA:California | collected 2015-04-18 | reverse complement strand
TTGCCGCCCTTGGCCTTTCGGCAATCTCCGCCTGTGCCACCTCGGCGCCCGCGGCGAAAGGAAAGGCTTGGGAAACGATGGATCGCGCTACGCTCGACCTCGCCTACAACAATTCGAAGGCTGTGCCCGAGAGCGGCGCGATGTTCAAGGAATGGGTCGCCCGCAGCCAGGAGGTACGCTCGCGGCATTCCGACCATCTGGACCTCGCATACGGACCAGGCCCTCGCAACCGGATCGACTACTTTTCAGCCGGGCAGAATACGCCGGTGTTGGTCTTCATCCACGGCGGATTCTGGCAGATGCGCTCCAAAGAAGACTTCGCCTTCCTGGCGGAAAGCTTCCTCCAATCCGGCATCAGCGTCGCGATGGTTGGATATCCGCTCGGGCCGGACGCGTCCATGGACGAAATCGTCGCGGACACGCACACGGCAATCCGCTATCTCGCAACGCGGCTGCCCGAGCTCGGGGGGGACCCTCGGCGGGTAGTCGTCTCAGGCTGGTCGTCCGGTGGGCACCTGGCGGCAATGGTCCTCGAGGAGCCGTTGCTGCGGGGTGGAGTCGCGATCAGCGGCATTTACGAGCTGGAGCCGCTCGTCAATTCCTATGTCAACGACAAGCTCCACATGGACGTGGGGATGGCGAGGCGGAACTCGCCGACCCTACTGCTCCCGAACAGCTCGAAGCAGATCGATTTATTCGCGGGTGGCGCGGAGCTGGCCGAGATGCGCAGGCAGACCGCCGACTATGCCAGCGCGCGACGCGCGGCAGGCTTGCCGGTGCGATACGTCGAAATTCCGGACGCGAATCACTACACCATCCTGAACCGGATGATGAATCGCGACGGCGAGATCCATCGGGCGATCGTCGCCATGGTTGGTGGGCGCTAGCCAGCGCGAATTATCCGTTCGGTGCTCATGCGCCCGCCGGACCGTGATCGCTATTCGCTCGCGTCCCCTACGCTGACGTGACGACGTCCCTCGGCCGCGAGGGTCGGATGACTCGGGCGCCTGGGGAAGCGACCAGCTTGCCTCTTAGCAGTGGCAGACCGCGTTGCCTCTGAGCAGCGCAAATTCCAAAAGCGTTGCCAGGCTGCAACGGCCCGTTTGGCAATCCGAGTCAAGTTACCGCTTTGTAAGTGGATCGATTCGTGCAGCTTGCCGAATCGCAGGCGGCCGGTAAGCGCCGCCAACCCAGGAGGGATGCCGGTGCTTTATCAGATCAAGAATGGATTCAGGAGATTTGTTGTTTCGGTGGGACTTTGCATCGTGTTCGTCAGCTCGCTGGCGCTCGCCGATGACTGCAGCCAATCCTTGACTGCCGAATCGTGTGCATGTCAGTCCGGGGTTCGGAGTGAACGCGAGCAGGTGCGGACCTCGGACAAGAGATCTCTCCAAAATCCGTCGAGAACGCACGATGTCGCGAAGACGCGCGCGGTGCGAAGCGCAAGGCGGAGGAACACCCGCAACGACAAGACAGTCGTCGAAAGGTGACGAGCATGGCGTGTCGATGGTGCCTGCAGCACCCGTCCTGACAACCCCGGAAGCCTGCAGATGATCTTCCTCGCGCGGGAAGGGACCGATTACCAGTGCGACCAGTTCGCGAAGATCGGCTGCATGGAAATCTGTACGTTCGACCCGCGCCCCGGGCGGGCCCAGGGTCTTCACGTCGTGCAGTTCGTGGACGATCTCTTTCCGGATCGACATTGTTCGCGCCGACCGCCCCCCTGAGATCAGGTGTCGCGGGTCGGATTCGCCCGAGGTGATCCACCGACCTTGATGCGCAATGCTCCCGCGCCGCATCGAAGCTGTTGTACATTTGGCCCCGGAAACCGAGGCTAAATGTACAACAGATGCGCGTTCTGCAGGGAGGGACCAGGCGCAAAGTCAGCTCGACGAAGGGTCTCCTTCGCCGACGCGAACAGCGGCGCGGTCGTCGGTAAGCAGGAAACCATTCTCCGGACGACCACTGGCAGCCAATGAGCCTCTTTGGACCGGAACGCCAACGTTCCCTTTGCTTGGGGAGGAGCGGTTCTTCCATTGTGACTAGAAGAGTCGAAAGCCAAGACCCAACGTGAGCTGGTAGCCAAAGCCCCACTGCGCGAGCCCGAGCGGCTCTCGGCTGTAGTTGAACCCGATCTGCCCCATGAGCAGCAAGGTCACCTCCGAGGTCAGCTTGAATTCGAAGCCTCCTCCCGTCAGAGGCGCGAATCGCACGCCATGCGTCGGGCTCAGCGATAAGTCGAGCGGAAAGTCGAGCTCCCCCACCGCGGTGGTGACCTCCCCGAGGCGAATCGTGCCGATCAGGCCGGCGAGGGCGCGGATTCCGGTGTACTGAAAATTCTGCTGCGTCACCCAGCGCGAGCCGGTGTCGTGGACGAAGCCGATGCCGATGTACGGCGCCAGCGCGAATGTCTCGTCCGAGGCGATCGTGTGTTTCAGAAGCACTTCGACTGCAACGGACAGCAAATAGTAGTTGAGCTTGAAACGGCCCTCCACCTCGACCGTGCTGCTCACCCCTTGTCGATACCCGACGCCCACCTGGGGTGCGCCGCCATAGACGTAAGCCGAGGCCGATCCCTCCGGCATCGTCGCCGGGGCAACCACCGCGCCGAAGCCGTGATCTTTGTCGCTCGAAGCAGCAAGAGCGGGCGATATCCAGTGCCCGCCGAAGAGGCCGATCAGGGCCGCGGCGGCAACCGCTCCAGGAGCGCTTGGGCGGAAGGGTTGCGCAACACGGCAGACCTCGTCCGAGCGGCGTCGCGACCCGAAGAGTCCGCCCCCCAGAGACTGACGTCCCGATCGCCTCGACTTGCCCATGAGGCACAAGGTAGCATGCTGCCCTTCACGGACGAGTAAGTTGTGCTTCGGTCCATTTTCCGGAGGGGTTCCGGTCGCCGCTCCAGCTCGAGCTTCCGCCGCCCATGAAACCAGCGGCTCTGCTGCCGTTCGACGGCGGCCGGTCCGGGACAGCTCGGTGGCCGGTTGGGAGCCGGCGCGCGTGTTGCTCGTCGATCCGGATGAGCGAAGTCGATCGCTGATCGAGGCCACGCTGGCGCGCGAGCGCTTCGAGATCACCGCCGTCACGTCGGTCGAGGGCGCCGAGCTCCAGCTCGCGCCGGGTCGCCCACTGCCCTCGGTCGTCGTCTGCGAAGCGACGCTGCAGGGCACCGATGGTTTCACCTTCTGCAAGCAGGTTCGGGAAGAGCCCCGGACGGCGATGCTGCCGTTCATTCTGCTCTGCCGCGAGCCGGAGGAGCACTATCCGCGGCTTGCCGGAGCGGTCGGCGCCGACGACTATGTCGCCCGGCCGGTCTTCGCCCGGGACGTGGGTGCGCTCGTTCAGCTTCGAGCCGGCGCCAATTCATTCGACACCTCTCTTCGATCTTCGACCGACGTCGTCCCGCTGCCGAAGCTTTTGCGCGCGCTCCTCGCGGGAATCCGCTCCGGTCGGGTGAAGACCGAAAATGGGGGGCAGATCACCTTTCGGCAAGGGCTCGTCGTCGACGCGGCGGTCGGTGAGCTTCAAGGGATGTCCGCGCTGACGCGGCTGCTGTTGTTCGCGGACGGCGAGTACCTGGTCACGTTCAGCGCTGGACCGGTCGGCCCCTCGTTTTCGGTCGGTCTCGAGGAGCTGTGCACGTCGATTCTTCCGCAAATCGCCCGCTGGGAAGAGGAGGCGGCCGAGGTGGCCCCGCCGGACCTCCGGCTGGTGGTCAACTTCGGCAAGCTCGGCGCGGTGCTCGGCGATCTGCCGGCGGGAGTGAAGGAGCTTCTTCGGCTCTGCGACGGACTGCGCACGGTTCGCCGATGCCTTCTGGAAAGCTCGCTCTCCGAAGCGCAGGGGCTCGCGGCGATCGCGCGGCTGAGGCAATTGGGCGTTCTATCGCCCCTGTCGGAAGTGGTCTCGAGCCCGGAAGGGCCGCCGGGCGGCCCGCACCCTTTTTTTGGTTTTCCCCGCGCGGTCGAAGATCCTCCCCGGCCGCAGCCCCCGGAGCGGCCGGGGCCCGTGGCGGAGCGGATCGCCAAAACCGATGCGCTCAACGTCGAGGAGGTCGAGCGCGCTTTCTTTTCCGGCGGCGGCGAGAGCGATCCTCGAGCGACCGCGGAAGCTCCCGCGAAAGGATCGCGCGTTCACCATCGGGGCCGGCTCCTCGCCGCCGCGGGCGTGGTGCTCGTCGCCATCGGAGCGGCGTGGGTGACCCGAAAAGCGGCGAGCCGCCGGACCGCACCTGCCCAAACGGCCCTCGCGGCCTTGTCCGGCGCCGAAGACAAGGCCGGGGAATTGCTCCAGACGCTCACCCAGATGACCGTTTCCAATCCCAGCGCAATGAGCTGGCATCTTCTCGGCTGGGCGCGATTCGATGCGGGCGATCATCCCGGCGCCGCGGAGGCGGCCAGCAAAGCCCTGGAGATGAACCCCACCCACGGCGGAGCAATGATGCTTCGAGCCCATGTGTTTCTCGCCATCCGCCAGCCTGAAAAAGCGGCCGAGGAGCTGAGGCGATATCTCGAGACGGCGCCCGACGGTCCCTACGCGCAAGAGGCAAAGCAGCTGCTTTCGTCCTTCTAGAGAAGGCGCGCGGACGAGGAAGCCGAAGTCGACAGGTCGCATCCGCCGCGGTACAACATCTAAACACCTGTTCCGTTCCGCCTTCGGAGGGGCGAGGGAGCGTGCGCGTCATTGGGATTGATCCTGGGAGTCGCTCGCTGGGCTACGGCGTGGTGGAGGATCGCAAAGGTCAGCTCGTCTACGTGGCTCACGGTGTCATCCGCGCGTCGCCCACCGCCCGCCTCGAGCATCGGCTCCACGAAATCTTCTCGCAGCTTCTCGCCGCGGTGGCGCTCTATCGGCCCGACTCCGCCGCCGTCGAGGGCGTGTTCGCATTCCGCAATCCAAGGAGCGCTCTGGTTCTGGGCCACGCCCGCGGAGTGGCCCTGCTCGTCGCCGCGCAAAACGACCTCGCGGTCCACGAGTACGCTCCGGCTCGGGTGAAGCGCTCGGTGGGCGCCGGGGGCGGCAACGGCAAGGACGCCGTGGCGAGGATGGTCAACGCCTTTCTCGGGCTTCCAAGGCTGCACCCGGGGGATGCGGCCGACGCGCTGGCGGTGGCGATCTGCCACTTGAACCACGCGCGAACGGGCCTCACCTGGCCGCGCGAAGGGCGCGCCGCGGAGGCCAAAGAGGCAGTCGCCCGGCGATTGAAGCCGTCCTACCGCCGCTTCGAGGCGCGAGGCGAATGATCGCCCAGCTTCGAGGAGTGGTCGTCGAGAAAAATCTCGCCGACGCGGTGGTCGACGTCAACGGGGTGGGGTATCGGGTTCATTTCTCCCTGCTCACGCTCACCCGCATTCCCGAGGAGGGACAATCCGTACTCATCCGCGTTCGCACCGTCGTCCGCGAGGACGCGCTCGATCTCTTCGGATTCCTCGGCCGCGCGGAGGAGGACATGTTTCTGCTGCTCAATTCGGTGTCCCGGGTCGGACCGAGGTTGGCAATGACCGTTCTTTCGGGCATGGAGGTGGGCGAGTTGGCAAATGCCATCGGTCGCGGCGATGTTGCTCGCCTCACCAAGATCCATGGCGTGGGCAAGAAGAACGCGGAGCGGCTGGTGGTCGAGCTGAAGGAAAAAGTGAAGGCGGTGCAATTGGAAGCGGAGTCGGAAGGGGCCCCGCCGCCGTCGGCGGACGTGCGAGGCGATCTGGTGTCGGCGCTGGTGAACCTGGGCTACAAAGCGCTCCAGGCGGAGAAGGCCGCCGAGGTTGCCGCGGAGCGCGCGGGAGTGGATGCCTCTTTCGAGCTGCTTTTCCGCGAAGCCCTCAAGGGCCTGAGGTCGGGGACTTAAGACGTGAGTCCGGCTTCGCGATCGACGCGGAACAAAGCGGGCGCGCCGGTCTCGCCGGCCCCGGAAGGCGAAGCACCGTTCGCCCGGCCGACGGACTCGTTCGCGGCGCAGGCCACCGGCGAGGAGGTTCGCGTCGAAGCTTCCCTGCGCCCGCGGAACTTCGTCGAGTACGTGGGGCAGACCGCGGTGGTGGAGAAGCTCAAGGTCTACGTCAAGGCCGCCAAAGATCGAAGGGACGCCCTGGACCACTGCCTGTTCTCCGGCCCTCCCGGGCTTGGAAAGACATCGCTCGCCTACATCATCGCCGCGGAGCTCGGAGTCGGACTGCACGTCACCTCCGGCCCGGCGATCGAGCGCAAGGGAGACCTGGCGGGGATCCTCACCAACCTCCAACCGCGCGACGTTCTTTTCATCGATGAAATCCATCGGCTCAATGCCGCGGTGGAGGAGTACCTCTATCCGGCGATGGAGGAGTTTCGGCTCGACATCACCATCGATTCCGGGCCGGCGGCGCGGGCGATGAAGATCGACCTGCCCAACTTCACCCTCATCGGCGCGACGACCCGGACTGGGCTGCTCACCTCGCCCTTGCGCGACCGCTTCCAGATCCAGGAGCGACTGGAGTACTACGAGGCCAAGTTCCTCGAACAGATCCTCGATCGCTCGGCCGGCATCCTCGGCGTTTCGCTGGACAAGAGCGGCTCGGCCGAGATCGCGGCTCGATCGCGCGGCACGCCCAGAATCGCCAATCGCCTCCTGCGGCGCATCCGCGACTTCGCTCAGGTGGAGGGAAACGCGAGGATCTCGCGCGAGGTCGCCGACCGCGCCCTGGAGCGGCTGCAGATCGATTCCGCCGGCCTGGATCCGATGGACCGGAAAATACTGCTCACCATCGTCGAGAAATTCGGCGGAGGGCCGGTGGGCGTGGAGACGATTGCCGCTTCGGTCGGCGAGCAGAGGGATACCCTGGAAGACGTCTACGAGCCGTACTTGCTGCAAGAAGGCCTTCTCCAGCGCACACCTCGCGGGCGCACCGCAACCGCTCGCACCTATCGATACTTCGGGAAAGTACCTCCGGAAACGCCGCAGGGGACGCTCTGGTAGAGTGAGCGCCCTCGGTGCTACATGCGCGGCTGCTCGTGCGATTTAGCGGGCGAGCAACTTCCGGGAAATTGTTTGCCCACGTGCCCTCGCTTGCTATATGGGAGAGCGCGCGTCAAGGCCGCGAAACGAAACGACGAAACAGGTCGGTGAGAACGGCGTCTTGGTCGAGTTTTCTGACATGCATGTCGCGGTTCGCAGGTCCATTCGAGCGATTCGAGGGGGCGATGGCCAAACTACACCTCCCGCCCCATTTATTTTCCAAAGGGATTCTAGATCGTTACGTTCATGAGAAGCGTGCGGCGCGGCGACGTTGAGTGGTGTGCGGATGGCACATCGCTTGCTCGTTTCGCGCGCACGGCGAGCGCATTTGACGAGGGGACCGTCACTCACAATGCCTTCATCCTCCTTTAATCAGCGAACCCTGAGCGGGCCGATCGGTTGCGACGGCGTGGGTCTTCACACCGGCCAGGCCGTGAAGATGACGCTGCATCCGGCGCCGGCCGATCACGGGATCGTTTTTGTCCGAACCGATCTGCCGAGGCCGATCGAGATCCCGGCGACCGCGCGCTATGTGGTCAATACCGAATTGGCCACCACCGTGGGGCGAGAGGGTGCGCGGATTGGCACCGTCGAGCACCTGCTCGCCGCGCTGTCGGGGCTGGGAATCGACAACGTCCGGATCGAGCTGGACGGCCCAGAAGTTCCGATTATGGATGGCAGCGCCGCACCTTTCGCCTACCTCATCCGGACCGCGGGCGTGCGGATGCTCGATGCGCCGAAGAGCTTCGTGGTGATCAAGAAGCGGGTTTCGGTCCGCGACGGCGAGAAAACCGCCACCCTGGATCCCTGCGATCGGTTCAAGATCAATTGCCGGATCGACTTTCACCACCCGCTCATCTCCAATCAAACTTTCGAGATGGAGTTTTCCGACCGCACCTTTGCGCGGGAAATCGCACGCGCGAGGACGTTTGGCTTCTTGAGGGACGTCGAGACGCTCAAGAAAGAGGGTCTGGCCCGGGGCGGGTCGCTGGAGAACGCGATCGTCGTGGATGAGTTTTCCATCCTCAACCCCGATGGTCTCAGGTTTCCGGACGAGTTCGTTCGTCACAAAGTCCTGGACGCGATGGGCGATGTGGCCCTCTTCGGGCGCCCGGTGATCGGCCATCTGAGGGTCTACAAAAGCGGACACGCCCTCAATCACCGACTGGTGGAAAAAGTGCTCGCCGATCCCACTTGTTTCGTGGTGGTCCGGGCGCGGAAGCGGGACGTCGAGCGCCTCGATCTGCGCCTGCCCGACCTCTCCGGGGTCCTCGAGCCGTCGCTCGCCTGAAGCTGCCAGGCGGTAGCGGAATTTCAGCGAGTCGCGTACTGTTGGATGAGTTCTTCTACTTGCGCATTCTCAGCCAAGCAAGGTAGATGCCTGCCTATGAAACCTACGTTCGGAATTGCAGCAGCTGCATTGGCATTCGCGGTCATTTTTTCCACCGGTTGCGACAAAGGTAAGTCCGCGCGTGCCGGTGGGAGCGCTTCGTCGCAGGAGCTCTCGCCCGATACCGTGGTGGCCACCGTCGGCGGCGAAAACATCACCGCCGGTCAGCTCGACGAGTCCGTCAAGCCTCAGATGCAGCAGATGGAGAAGCAGAAGTTCCAGATCCGCAAACAGGGCCTGGAGAAGATGGTCAACGACCGGCTGGTCAAGGCCGAGGCGCAGAAGAAGGGAATGACCCAGGAGCAGTTCATGAAGGCGGAGATCGAGGACAAAGTCTCGCCGCCGTCCGACCAGCAGGTGGAGGAGTTTTTCAACCAGAACTCGGCGAGGCTTCCCCCCGGGAGCAAGCTGGAGACCTTCAAGACGCAGATCGTGAACTACCTGACCCAGACGCAGAAGCAGCAGCGCGCCCAGGCCTTCTACGACCAGCTGAAAAAGGACAACAAGGTCGTGATGAAGCTGAGCGAGCCTCGCCAGCAGGTGGAGGCGAAGGGTCCCGCGCGGGGGCCGGAGAAAGCGCCGGTGACGGTGGTTGAGTTCTCCGATTTCCAGTGCCCCTTCTGCAGCAAGGCGCACGACACCGTGGAGCAGGTGATGCAGACCTACCCCGGCAAAGTCAGGCTCGTCTTCCGCCACTTCCCACTCGAGTTCCACAAGAACGCAGCCAAGGCCGCCGAGGCGGCGATGTGCGCCAACGAGCAGGGAAAGTTCTGGGAGTACCACGACGTCCTTTTCAAGAATCAGCAGACGCTGGAGGTCGCCCAGTTGAAGGATCACGCCAAGGAGGTCGGGCTGGACGCGACCACTTTCGCCACCTGCGTCGATTCAGGCAAGTACAAGAAGAGCGTGGATGAGGACATGGCGGCCGGCGCGAAGGTCGGCGTCTCGGGCACGCCCGCCTTCTTCATCAACGGGGTGTTTCTCAATGGCGCGCAGCCGTTCGATGAGTTCAAGAAGGTCATCGATCAGGAGCTGGCGGTTAACTAGCGGGGCGGGCGCGCCGTGCAGCCCGCGTTCAAATCAGCGATTCGCAGCACCGGGCAGGGCCTTTCGGTGGAAGTGCCCGCCTCCTCCGGCGGGGTGCTCAAGCCGGGCACCGAGCTCAGTGGCTTTCTTCATGGGAACGACGCCCTGGTCCTGGTGCGGGGCGCGTCCGATGGGCGGGGCTACGTCGCAGGAACGATCGGGGCGCTGTCGATCGCGGAGATTTTGAGCCACCTCGTCGGCGGGATGAAGACCGGCAAGCTCACCGTCACCGCCGGGACGGTCCGCAAGACGGTGCACTTCCGCGACGGCCAGATCATCTTCGCCGCTTCGACGCAGTCGCACGAGCGCCTGGGAAGGCTGATGGTGCGGCTGAAGATGATCTCCTCCGACGAGCTCAAGTCCGCGCTGGCTTTGGTCGAGCCCGGAAAAAAGATTGGTCAGGTCCTCACCGGCTCTGGCCGCATCCAGCCCAGCGACCTCTACAGCGCGATGACCTTTCTGGTGCGCGAAATCGCGATCTCCTTGTTCGAGCTCACCGAGGGCGCCTTCTTTTTTCTCGACGGCCCGCTGCAATCCGAAGACGTGCTCAAGCTTCCCGAGCGGACCCGCACCATCTTGCTCGAAGGGATGAAGCGGGCCGAAGAGGTCGAGCGGCTGCGGCGCCGGGTC
>WNFA01009131.1_pt1 | contig 10092 bp, 10 predicted proteins | sample 5400481 | NCBI WGS metagenome assembly WNFA01 (sample SAMN13153340, study PRJNA577476) | soil metagenome | isolation source: 120 cm saprolite under Douglas fir tree site 2 hole 1 replicate 2 | place: USA:California | collected 2015-04-18 | reverse complement strand
TGGCCACCGCGCATCCGGCAAAGTTCGCCGATGTTGTGACGAAAGCCATCGGCACAGCGCCCCCGCTTCCGGATCGCCTCGCTTCTTGTCTCAAACGTGCGAAGCTATCTCTTCCAATATCGAGCCTCTACGATGACTTCAAGCAATTCTTATCAGCGCACTAACGCGATAACCGGCAACACTTTTAGGAGCGTTTGCGGAGGCGGTCCAGGAGGAGGAAAAGGAAAACCGCGACGATGGCGTTGACGAGCGCGGCGATGAAGAGGCGCATATTGAACCAGGATTCGGGCTGCGCCAGCAGAATGCGGCGCGTGAGACTGATCAGTCCTTGGTGCGCGATGAAGAAAACAGCGGTAAGGGCGAAGCGTGCCGCGGGATGCTCAGTATCCAAGCGTGCCCCAATGGAGGAAGCGAGATACCCGATGATGGTTTTGGCGATGCCGTAGAGCCCCAGGGGAACCGTGGGGCCGCTGAGGCTGTCCTGGAGCAAACCGATGGACATGCCCAGAAGAAGTCCGGTGGAAGGATTGCGCCTGCTGAGACCGAAATAAATCGTCACGAGCAAAGGCAAATCCAGGATAGCCACTCTGGCAAAATGAACCGGAAACGATGCCTGGATCACCAGCGCCAGCAGGGTGGCGATGATGATAGCGCCGGCGCGAAACTTGTGCACCTCGATGTGCGATCCGCCGCCTCGGATTTCAAAGGTGTCGATCATGGTTTTGCCGCCGTAGAAGAATTGGCAACGCCGGGCGTGGAGGGCTGCGCTGCCGCGGGGTCCGCTTCACTCTTCATCTCCAAAGGATGAAGCGATAGAAGAACGATTACCTCTTCCAGGCGCTCGAGATTGGCCGCCGGCTTGATGCGAATTTGCTTGAACGGATTGCCGGGCTTGATATCGGTGACCGTCCCCACCGGCAAATCGCGCGGAAAGATTCGGTCCATACCGCTGGTGACAACGCGTTCGCCGAGATTCACCGAGTCATCATTCGGAACGTATTTCATAATCAGCAAGGGCTCGCCCTGTCCGCCGACGGGGCTCTGGATGCGGGAATCGGCCAGCGTCGCGCCGACGCCGCTCTCCTTATCCGTAAGAAGAAGGACCTGGGACGTATTCGAATATGATTCCACGACTTTTCCGATCACGCCATCCGGAGTGATCACTCCCATGTTTCTCCTGATGCCGTCGCGCTCGCCGCGATCCAGCTGAATCGTCTGGCTCGCCGCTCCGGCGCTTGCGCCAATCACCCGCGCGCCTATCATGGGAACATCCGCGTGGGATTTCCGGAAATTGAGCAACACGGCGAGCCGGTCAGCTTCCGCGGCCTTGCCTTGAAGCTGTGCCACTTGCAGTTTCAGCGCGTCGTTCTCCTCCCTAAGCCGCTCGTTTTCCTTCGTGGTATTCCGCAGAGCGAAGTAGTGACGCCAGGTGTCTCGAAACCAGCCGAAGCCGTAGGAACCAGCGCGTTCGAACGGCGAAACCGCGCCGACGGTCCAGACGCGAAGGAGCCGTCCTTGCGAGTCGCGCTTGATCTGCATTGCCAACAGGATGACCTGCAGCACGATGACTCCTGCGAGCAGGACCAGCGATTTGTGGCGAGAGGGAATGGCGATCATTTGTTTCGTGACTCGTGATTCGCGTTTCGCGACTCGTGAAGAGTGACTAGCGGCTGATAACTAGCGACTCCCGATTACCGGTATCCAGTTCCCAGTCGTCACTTATGGGTTCTGACGAAGAGCCAAGAGTTGAAGCATCACCCGCACAACCGAGAACTGATTTCTAAGAACCAAAGACCAAGAGCTAAGAACCAAAACCGTTTTGCTAATCAATGCAAACCTGGCGCAGCAACTTAAAGTCGCTCAGCATTTTGCCCGTGCCGAGCACCACCGACGCGAGCGGATCATCCGCGATGGAAACCGGCAAACCTGTTTCTTCGCGGATGCGCTTGTCGAGATTCTTGAGCAAGGCGCCGCCGCCCGTGAGGACGATACCGCGGTCGCTGATGTCCGCGGAAAGCTCCGGTGGCGTGCGCTCCAGCGCCACGCGCACCGCGTTGAGGATCGTCGCGACGCACTCGCTCAAGGCCTCGCGGATTTCACTGTCGTCGATGGTGACGGTGCGCGGCACACCTTCGATGAGATTGCGGCCTTTCACTTCCATGGTGAGGGGCTTTTCCAGCGGGTACGCGGAGCCAATCTCCATCTTGATCTGTTCGGCAGTGCGTTCGCCAACGAGCAGGTTGTACTTGCGCTTCAGGTATTGCATGACGGCTTCGTCCATCTCGTTTCCCGCCACGCGCACCGAACGCGAGTAAACGATGCCGCTCATCGAAATGACGGCAATATCCGTAGTGCCTCCGCCGATGTCCACGACCATATTTCCGGAGGGTTCTTCAATCGGCAGGCCGGCGCCAATGGCCGCAGCCATGGCCTGCTCGACGAGGTACACTTCGCTGGCGCGCGCGCGGTAGGCGGAGTCCTGCACGGCGCGCTTTTCCACCGGAGTGATTTCGCTCGGCACGCCGATGACGATCCGCGGATGCACCAGCACGCGGCGGTTGTGCGCCTTCTGGATGAAATACGTCAGCATCTTTTCCGTGACCTTGAAATCCGCAATGACGCCGTCTTTCATGGGCTTGATGGCGACCACGTTGCCGGGCGTGCGCCCGAGCATCTCTTTTGCTTCCCGGCCCACGGCAACCACATCTCCGCTGGACTTGTTGATGGCCACGATCGAGGGCTCGTTGACGACAATGCCCTTGCCGTGCGAGAACACCAGCGTGTTCGCGGTGCCCAGATCGATCGCGAGGTCGGAGGAAAACAGGCTGAAGATCGACCTCAAGTTGTAACCGTTCTTATTCATTCCCCACATCCCCCACATCCCCCCGCGGAGAAAGACTCTCCGCTGCCCGGCCAGCAACAGTGCTGACCGCTCCGCGGTCAGCCCGCTCACTATTGTCTCCGGACATCACGACCAGCGCAAAGGCGCTTGGGTCTTTCTTCGGATCTCCTACTTCGGAACCACGATGGACACCTGCTTTTGCGTCGTGCCGCCGCGGCGATTCTGTCCAATCACGACAATCGTATGCTGCCCCGGATCGAGCGCCTCCGTAAAGTGCCGGAAGGTTCCGTCGGGCGCAATATTCGGCACCGGTTGGCCGTTCATGATGAGCGCGGCGCCGGGTTCCGTGCGCCCCACGATCTCGGCGACGCGTCCATGCAACTGCGTGCCGGTGATCTCCAGCATCATTTCCTGCGACTTTCCCTGGGCCACCAGAGAAAACTTAAAAGGTGCGCCCACGTCGCTGATTTGCTTCTTGGCGTCAACGGCCGTGACATTCCAGAAATAGTCTCCAGCATCGAGGCCGGAAATTTCCTTGCTGGTGCCTATAACTTTCTCTTCCTTGACAATTTTTGTGAACATCGCTGTCGTGCTGACCCGCAGAGTGTAAGATACGGCGTCCGGAACGGGCTTCCATTCAAAACGCACGGGCGAGGTCTTCGGGTTTTCCGCGATGATCGGAGCAAGATTCAGCGGCTCCACGAGTTCCGGGGGCGCCAGCACATTCGATTTTTGGATCGCGCCGCCTTTGGGAATCGTAACCTTCTCCCCGAGGACGAGGTCAATTCTTTCTTCGCCACGCTGGATACGCGCGCTACCGCTGGAGACCACGATCTCGCTGGACTTCGTTTCCGGGTCCGCCTTTACCGCCGCGCGGCTGTTCGAACGTACATGTGCCGTGGCATCCTCGACGCTGACCGCGGCCTTCGAATCCGGTTGCGACCAGGTCGGCGTTACCAAGTCCACCTGGCCCACATTAATGCGCACCGCGACGCTCGTTGGCTTGCTGTTGTCCGTGGAATTTTCTTCCACGGTGACAAGCGTGTCGGGTTTGACGGTGTACGTCGTGCCGTCGGCGAAGGTGATGCGCGCGGCTCCGTCGGATCCGGTCTGAACCAGGTCGCCTCTATCGAGCGAGGTGCGGTAGTCGGCCTCGACCCACTGGACGGAGTTCACCTTTTTCACCTGAACTTTGCCGTCGAGGTTGACGAATTTCGCATTCTTCTGATCGGCCTCTACCGGTTCCGGGGTAACGTTGCTCAATTTGCTGTTCAGCTTCGCCACGGCCGCCGAATACAGGTCGGGTTTCGCCAGCAGAACGCCACCGCATAGAATCGCCGCGGCCAGCAGGATGTAGGCGATCACCGTCTTGTAGGTCACCGCTTTCCAGTACACTTCTACGTGCGGGACCCTCTGGTGCGGCTGTGTGCGTCTCGGGTCGATGGGTGCCTGTGTCGTCATCGGTGCACTCGTTCTGCAAGCTCCAATTTTTCAATCTAACACAGCGATTTGCGCGCGCCTAACTGGCGGAGTGGCGCGTAGTCAAATTGCAAATAGCGGATGAGCACTTCCTTTGACTGTACTTCGCCTGTCCTATCGTGCAGGTCCCTTACTAACCGCGCAGCTAGTTCTTTGCTCTGATGAAAAAATGCTGCTTATCCAACGAGGCCGGTGCGGCGACGTCGAAGAAGCCCACCATCATCTCATCGTACGTCTGCTCGGCCCACCGCACGGCAACGTCCGGGTCCGGATTGTGCGGATTGCCTTTCGAATTGTCATACCGAGCGACCGCCTGAGTGAAAAATCGTTAGTGCGCAAACTTAGCCAGGAGAGGAGGATTGCATTTGAGGCCTGTGCCCCTATCTCTTATAATCTTGAGGTTGTCTACCAACTCGGGAGATTCATCGGATGGCTGGAGCAAACGACAAAAGCAAACGTGGATACCGCATCCTTCTAGGGGCCTTCGTCGTGGTCTTGGGGGGCAGCATGCTGCTTTACCTCGTTCCGCAATCCCCAACCACTGGCGAGGTCTCTACGGATACGGTCGCGAAGGTCGGGGATGAGTCGGTTACCCTGCAGGACGTGCGCCAGCAGCTCGCCGAAATTGAGCAGCGCAACCAGGTGCCCAAGCCCCTTGAAGCCCTCTATGCCCAGCAGATCCTGAAGCAACTTGTGTTTCAAAAGGAGATCGAATACGAGGCTAAACGCCTGGGAATCACCGTGTCCGACCAGGAGCGGGCCGATCGCATCCGCCAGTTCCTCCCGACCGCCTTCAACGGGAGCACTTTTGTTGGCATGGACCGCTATTCGGCCGAAGTGCAGCAACGGTTCCAATTGACCGTGCCGGCCTTTGAGGAGCTCATCCGCCAAGGTTTGCTCGAAGAAAAATTCCGTAAATTGGTGACCGACGGGATCAGCGTCGGGCCAGCGGAATTGCAGGATGAGTTCCTCTACAAAAATGAAAAGGTGAAGCTGGATTACGCGCTGATCAAGCCGGAAGACCTGGAAGCCAAGGTTTCACCAGACGAGGCGGAAATCCGCGCCGCCTACGAGAAGAACAAGTCCAAATACCAGGTGCCGGAACGGCGCGTGGTGCGCTATGCGCTTGTGGACGTCAACCAGATCCGCCAGAACCTCCCGATTACCGATGACCAGCTCAAGCTGCAGTATCAGGCCAATATTCAGCAGTATCAGGTGCCAAACCGCGTGCACGTCGAGCACATTCTTTTCATGACTGTCAGAAAGACCGACGCCGAGGTCGAGGAAGTCAGGAAGAAGGCTGAGGATGTCCTAAGACAAGCCAGGAAGGGTGCAAAGTTCGAGGATTTAGCGAAAAAATACTCCGAAGACCCGGGGACAAAGGATAAGGGTGGCGACTTGGGCTGGATCGTCCAGAAACAGACCGTGCCGGAGTTTGAAAAGACGGCCTTCAGCCTCAGCCCGGGCCAGATTTCCGACCTGGTTCATACGCAGTACGGCTTCCATATCATCAAGGTGCTGGAGAAGGAGACGGCTCACACCAAGTCGTTCGAAGAGGTGAGAGAATCCTTGCGCACCCCGCTGCTGCTCTCGCTGGCCGATAAGCAGGCCAGCACCACGGCTGACCAATTGTCTGCGGCCATTCGCCAGTCGAACAAGATCTCCTTGGATGATCTTGCGAAGCAACATCATCTGACCGTGGGCGAGACGCGGGCCATCAGCGCCACTGATCCGCTTCTAGAGCTGGGTAATTCCCAAGAAACCAAGGATGCCATCTTCCGTTTGCGGACTGGCGAATTGAGTCTTCCGGTTCGAACGGACCGCGGTTATGTCGTTCTCTCCTTGAAAGATGTCCAGCCGGCGCACCAAGGCTCGCTGGAAGAAGTGCGCGACCGCGTCCTTAACGATCTCAAGCGCGAGAAGTCCATCGAACTGGCGAGAAGCAGGGCAGAAGAATTGGCCAAGCGCGCCAAATCCGGTGAGAAATTCGACGCTGCCGCCAAGGCCCTTGGCTTGGAGGCGAAAACCAGTGAGTTCTTCGCGCGCAACGGCTCGATCCCCGGTGCGGCCAGCGGCAAGCAGCTCAGCGCCGCTTTCAACCTCAAGCCTGGCGACGTGGCTGCTCCGTTGAGCCTCGGACAGAACTGGCTGGTCTACCGCGTGATGGAAAAAGAAGAGCCCAATCAGGCGAATTTCGAAACTCAGAAGAAGCAATTAACTGAGGAAGTCCTGCAGTCGAAGCGAAGTCTGGCTTTCGAAGCTTTCCGGACGGCCCTCGAGAATCGCCTGAAGCAAGAAGGCAAATTGAAGCTGATGCCGGAGAAACTGAAGACGTTCGGCAGCTTGGGCTAGTCTAAATAATACAAAATAAACAACTTATTAAGGATAGAGAGCGCTCTTGTTTTTCCGCCTTCTTCCCGTTACTCTATTTGCGTCTTCCGCAAGACCGGATTCGACCTAAACGCCGCTGCCAAACGGCGGCAGGGTTCAGGGGCCGGGGCCCTGGATTCGGAGTGGACACAATCATGGCCACCCAGCGCCAAGATTTCCAGAACAGGTGAACGCACATGGCCGCCCGCACAACTACAACTGTCCGCAATGACTATCGCTGCAGCATTGAAAGAAACCAGTCCGGGAAATACTGCGTCCGAATCCAAGTGCGCTATCCACGCCATGCTTGGACTTTGGGCGTTTTTTTCCTGGCTGCGTCCTTTGATCGCGCCATGAAGAAGCTGGAGGAGGCTCTGGATTTCCTCCAACGGCACGAAGAAAAATTGTGGTTCTGGGGTGTGGACCGCGCCGAAGACATGGGTTTTTCAGCCGAGTTCCTGAGACAGGCTGGGCTGCTGCTGGACCGCCGCTCCGAATTCCCCCAAAAGACAGCCAACATCTCGCTCGCTCCTGAGCGGGAAGTGCCTGCTTTCGTCTTGGGTCCGATGCGCCGGGGTCTCGCCGAATCCGTCGAATCCACGCGCACCGCCTCCGTCGGCGACTAACCCTCGCCCCTTGCGATTCAAGGCGTCGGCCGCGCTTTCCGGTACGCTAACCTGCGCTGGGATGCCCACACCGTTGACACGATCTCTGGAAGTCCGGGCTTGAGGTTGCGTCCCGTAACCGGCTTCGCACTTTTTTCTTCATCTTTAGATAAAGCGGAAATGGGCTTCAAGCCGCAACCCTGTTTGCGGCCCTGGTCGTAGAGCCACTGATCGTCCATTCGTTCACTTCTCGCAATTCTTCTTTGCTTGACTTCCCTCTCGTTCTCCGACATCATGCGCCCATTCCACCGAGGAAGACCCGCGACGCGCAAACGGAACCCACCTGCCTCCCGCCCAACGCCCTCGACTCGAGTGTGCCCGGCAGGATGGTTCGGCCGCTGCGGGCGGAGGAATAACCTGAAAATGAAAAGCCTGAAGAATATGCATATAGCTCTGGTCGCGGCGTTGCTGCTCGTTGCCGGTAGCGTGACGGCACGCGCACAAGCGCCCCAACAAACCGGTGATCAGGGCAAGAGCGATTCGAACGCGAAGCCTTCGAAGAGCAAGACTAAGTCGAAGAAAACAGATGCGGCAGACAAGACGGCAACAGCGGACAGCTCGGCGGCAAAGAAGCCTTCTATGAAATCGAAAACCACCGCTGCTTCAAATCCGTCAGTAACAGCCGCAGCCGGAACGGCGGCCGCCAAGAATTCGAACGCTCCAAAGAAAACCCGTTCGAACTCCAAAAAGTCCACTGCCTCGACTGCACCGTCCGCCCCCGCCGCTACAAGCGCGAAAGCTTCAGCCACAACGCCTGCCGCAACACCTGCAGCATCGATTACCCCATCCAGCAAACCGGCGACGGCTCCGGCACCCGCTTCCAAGCCGGCCACGGCGCAACAGGCCCCGCCTGCGAACAGCGCGGGCATGGTGTGGGTGAACACGGATTCCGGCGTATACCACAAGCCCGGCACGCGCTGGTACGGGAAGACAAAACAAGGGAAGTACATGACCGAAGCGGACGCCGTCAAGGCGGGCTACCGCGCAGCGGGGAAAAACTAGAAAGCTGCATTCTTTGGAATTGAGAAAAGGAGAGAACATGATGAAGAAGCGAATCACGGGGGCCCTGTTGGCGGCACTGGTTGCATTTCTTGGAGCGTCGATAGCGATCGCGCAGACGCCGACGAAGAGCACGACTCCGGCAAAATCAACGACCAAGTCAAAGGCAGCCGCTCCGGCGTCCGCCGACCTGGTCGATATCAACAGCGCAACAGCAGACCAGCTCGATGTGCTGCCGGGGATCGGGAAAGCTTACTCGCAGAAAATCATCGACGGCCGTCCGTACAAGATGAAGACAGATCTCGTGCGCAAGAAGATCATCCCGCAAGCGACCTACGCCAAGATCAAGGACAAGATCATCGCTAAACAATCCACCGCTGCTGTGGCGGCGCCGAAAAAGTAAAAGTTGTTCATCCGCGCGGGGCGGCTTCGCGGCCGCCTCGCAAATTTTTCTCGCGTAGCACTTCTCGTTCTTGAATCTTGTTGCCGCTCCCCTCCAAATTTCTCCGCCGAGTGTTTTGATTCCCGAACTCTATTTTTCCCGCAAAATCACTTCACCGTGGCCGACGAGTTGGTCGTTCAGCCACAGCCGGTATTTATACGTGGCTGCCTTGCTGCCGGCGCGCGGCGGGCCGCTGAGCAGGCGGATGCCGGCCGGCGCCTGAAAGATATTCGAGGAAAAGGGACAGCGATTCGCATCGAATTCCACGCGCAGGTTGCCGGCGTCGGAGATCCAGGAGACCTGGTCGCCGGGGTCAAGCACCACGGTTTGCGGGATGAGTCCAACGAGCACGGGGCGTTCAGCCATTTTTCTCCGGGCTCCGATTCTGGATCGGAGTCAACGCTCCTGGAATTTTGAGCGCACAGGGACGATAGCATATTCGCTGGACGTAATTTCTGGGAGGCTCTTCAGAACTCTTGCGACGAAGCTCGCAGCTCCTCTGAAGCATTTCATAACCGATCTGTCCTTTCGGGCATCTCATACCTGTACTTCGCTGCGCTTGACCCGCTCCTCAAGTCAACCGTACACTGCAATATGATCATTCGTAGCGCGAAGCTTCGGCAGGATCTCTTGCGCTCGCGGAAAGATACACCGAAAAGCGTCTGAGTGGACGCGGAGGAATTTGCCGGATGGCTTCTGTTCCCAGGTACCTGACTATCCCGCTCCCGAATGGCTCGCGAATTTCCATTCTTCACTCCTTGCCGTTTGCGCTCATTCATCTCGCATCGCTGCTGATCTTTTTCATTCCGTTTTACTGGTATTACCTGGTTACGTGCGCGGCATTGCTGGTCGTGCGCATGTTCTTCGTCACGGCGGGCTATCACCGCTATTTTTCGCACCGCTCTTTTAAGACCAGCCGCGTCTTTCAGTTCGTGATCGCCTTCATGGCCATGTCTTCTTCGCAGAAGGGCGTGCTGTGGTGGGCGGCCCATCACCGGCACCATCATCGCTTTTCCGACCAGGAACTGGATTTGCACTCGCCCACGCTGTTTGGATTTTTCTGGTCGCACGTCGGGTGGATTATTTCGGACAAGTACAACGATACGCGCTTCGATTACATCGGCGATTTCGCGAAGTTCCCCGAGCTGCGCTGGCTGAACAAGTACCACATGATTCCGCCCGTCACACTGGCCGTGGCGCTGTGGCTGATCGGGGGCTGGCACCTGTTTGTGTGGGGCTTCTGCCTGAGCACGGTGCTGCTGTGGAACGACACCTTCACCATCAATTCGCTCTCG
>WNFA01006115.1_pt1 | contig 10093 bp, 6 predicted proteins | sample 5400481 | NCBI WGS metagenome assembly WNFA01 (sample SAMN13153340, study PRJNA577476) | soil metagenome | isolation source: 120 cm saprolite under Douglas fir tree site 2 hole 1 replicate 2 | place: USA:California | collected 2015-04-18 | reverse complement strand
CCTTCCAATATTCTTATTGTCAACGATACGGGTCTGTACTATACTTAGGAGTATAAATATTCTATATATGACTTTAAGTGCAGGGTAGTTCACTGCTTGCCAACATTCTATCAAACGATGAGAAGCATTGGCTCTCGGGTCGGAGGAGTCTAACATCGTGCATGTCAGGCCAGAGATCTTCATCTCCTACACAGACGAAGACGAAAACCTACGTGACAAACTCGAAACGCAACTCACCAGTTTGGAGCGTGAGGGTCTTATCACTATCTGGCATAAAGGCAAGCTTGATGCAGGAGAAGAACTGGAGCGTGAGGTCGATAGACACCTGAACAAGGCTCAAATCATCCTGTTACTGGTCAGTGCGTCTTTCATAGCTTCCTCTGCTTGCTACGATAGAGAGATGATGCAAGCCATGGACAAACAGGACGCTGGAGAAGCTCGCGTCATTCCTATTATCCTCAGTCCAGTTGAGTGGAAGAGGACGCGGTTCGGTGGGCTTCAGCCCTTGCCTATGAGTGGTAAGCCTGTGACCATATGGCAAAATCGTGATGAAGCGTTTCTAGAAATTGTTCAAGGTGTCCACAAAGCCGTTGAGAAACTGACGGCAAAACCCTTAGCCAACCTTCCCACGTCTAATCAGACACAGAATATCCCTGACAAGCCTCTAGTAGGGCGAAAAGAGGAAACATCTCCAACTGATGAGCGTCCTCTAACGACAACCCGACCAGATACCCAGCTGACTACAAATGCAACGCCTGCTGAATACTTCGATATATTTCTGAGTTACTCGCATACGGATGCTGAATGGGTGGAAAATCTTGCGAGGCGTCTTGAGGATGAACAGGGCTTTCGTATCTGGCTAGACAAGTGGGTGCTGGTAGCAGGTCAGCCATGGCAGCAAGCAATGGCTCGCGGCATAGACCAGGCGGGTTGTTGTGCCGTCTGTATTGGCGAATATACACCTATTGGTTGGTTCAAACGAGAAATCGAGAGAGCACTTGACCGACAGACGAAAGTCCCATCGTTTAGAGTGATCCCGGTGCTTCTACCCAATGCAAAAAGGGTCAATGTGGATGATTTTCTTGAACTGAATTCGTGGGTAGATTTTCGTAGTTCTGACCAAGATTACGCATTTCATGTGTTAGTTTGTGGCGTGAAAGGTATTCCACCTGGGAGATGGCCGCGCAAGTAAGGAATACCCTACTCAAGCGCATGTGAGTTACTTTTTAACTGAGTATCTGAGCGGAGACTCCCAAGAAGGAGTTCGGATATGGCAGACCGTGTAGGCCAACAACTAGGTAACTATCATCTGATCCGCTTGCTGGGGCAGGGCGGCTTTTCGGACGTCTATTTGGGTGAGCATATTCATCTAAACACGCAGGTTGCCATTAAAGTACTGAATACCCAATTGACGAGTGATGACATTGAGAAATTTCGCACCGAAGCACGCACTATTGCGAGTCTAGTGCATCCTGGTATCATACGAGTCTTCGACTTTGGTGTAGAGAACAGCATTCCGTTTCTAGTTATGGACTATGCTTCCAATGGCACGTTACGTAAAATTCACCCTAAAGGTGTTCCACTCCCTTTGATTACCGCAGTATCCTATGTCAAGCAGGTCGCCGCTGCTTTACAGTATATCCACGACCAGAAGCTAATTCACCGGGATGTCAAACCAGAGAATATGCTAGTGGGTCGTAACAACGAGATCCTGCTGAGTGATTTTGGCATTGCAGTTGTGGCCCATACTACACACTCTCAGGCCTCGTATGAAGTTATTGGAACCGTAACCTACATGGCACCTGAGCAGATCACGGGCCAACCTCGCCAAGCGAGTGACCAGTATGCATTAGGGATTGTCCTCTACGAATGGTTATGTGGAGAACGTCCCTTTAACGGGCCTTTTGCTGAAGTCGCCTCCAAACAGGTGATTGCTCCTCCTCCGCTTTTGCGTGAGAGGGTTCCTGAGATCTCACCTGCTGTTGAGATTGTAGTACTTACAGCACTTGCCAAAGAGCCACAGCAGCGCTTTGCCACTGTGCAGGCCTTTGCTAATGCTTTGGAGCAGGCCAGCAAGTTTGCACAGACTACTTTTGTGACACAATTGCCTACTGCCTCATACATAGGCCCGCTCTCTACAACGAAGCCCAAAGACCCTTCATCACTACCACCTACTATACCGCCTATATCTCCTATTCCTTCAAAGGAACAAACATTGCCAGTCGCCCCACTTCTCGATAGTGCGGTGAGTGACCTTCCAACTGTGCGTGTCCCACTCGAACCTTCGGTTTCGCCAAAAGAGCAAACGCCGCTAGTGGCTCCATCAATAGATAAGTGTCCCTATTGTGATGCCGAAACGCGACCAGGAGATAATTTTTGCCTAAATTGTGGCAATCGCCTGCTTCCAGCAGCTCTCCCATATCAGCAGGCACAGCCTATTATAGGTGGCGATGCCACACACCAATCTTTTGGGCCAGTTTCCAATGATAGAGCAGTTGCGGATCGAGGGGGTTGGCCCCAATCTCTGATGGGAAGTCTCCTTGCGCCTAGTATAATAAGTCCAGGAACTGATGTAGATGCACCATCCGTTATTGCCCCTGGGTCTTCTGTATCTTCGCCCCCATCCACCAGTATGGGTTCAACTGTGGCTACTGATCACTCCAGAGAACAAGAATTGAAAGAGGGTGACACCTACTACAGAGCTAGACGATATGAAGAAGCGCTAGCAGTCTATGATAGGGTCATTCAAATGGACCCTCGTGATGCACGTGCTTACAGTAACAAAGGCAATGCCCTACGAAAGCTCAAACGCAATAAGGAAGCTTTAGAAGCCTACGAACGCGCCTTAACTATCGAACCCAGGAGTGCTTTCGTTTGGATCTCCAAGGGGAAGATATTTTACTCTTCGAAGCGCTTTGATGAGGCGCTGGTTGCCTACAACCATGCTTTAGCCATCAATCCCAACAACCCTGTCATCTGGGCCTCCAAAGGCAACGTACTCTATGCTTTGAAACGCCACCACGAGGCATTAGATGCCTATGACTCTGCCTTGACAATCACTCCCGATGATGCTTCTATCTGGGCAGCAAAAGGGGAGGTGCTCTATAGACAAAAGCGCTACCGTGAGGCACTAGAAGCCTACAGCCGTGCCTTGGCAATCACTCCCGACGACGCAAGTATATGGCTTGCTAAAGGCAACAAGCTCTACAAACTGAAGCGCTATGATGAAGTCCTGGCCGCCTACGAGCGAATCCTGGCTATCACCCCCAACAAGGCGTCTATCTGGAGCAATAAGGGCAATGTGCTTTATCAGGTGGAGCGTTATGATGAGGCATTGGATGCCTACAACAAGGCCTTGACTATCACCCCTAGAAATGCACGCATCTGGAGTGATAAAGGAGCTGTGCTCTACAAACTGGAACGCTACAATGAAGCCCTGGAGGCCTATAATTTCGCTCGATTTCTCGATCCCAATGACGCTTCTATCTCCCATAGATATGATATGCTTCGTGATCGACTCCGTGACTTGAAACATCGCCAAGAGGAACCTGAACATGATCAAAAGCCAGGGCAGCCTAAATTTGAGGCACCTAGCTCCGACGATCGGTCAACCAGTCGCCCTGGCAGTGGGCAGCCTGGCCATGCAGTTCCCCCTCATCAGGAGAAAAATGCAGGGGCGAAAAAAGCAGGTAGTGGGCAGCCTGGCCATGCAGTTCCCCCTCATCAGGAGAAAAACGCAGAGGCAAAAAAAGGAGCAGAAAGTAAGCAGTTTGATGTATTTCTGAGTCATTCACATACGGATGCTGAATGGGTAGAGAAAAACCTTGCTGTGCGCCTTGTAGATGAATGTGGTTTTCGCGTTTGGCTGGATAAGTGGATGTTAATACCGGGGCAGTCTTTTGTTCAGGGGATGGCACGTGGCATAGATCAAGCCCACTGTTGCGCAGTCTGTATTGGTGAACATACACCACTTGGCTGGTTCAGACAAGAAATTCAAAGAGCACTCAATCGACAGGTGAGAGACCCATCCTTTAGAGTTTTCGCCATACTTTTACCTGGTGCAAAGGATGTCAATGTTGATGATTTTCTTGAACTGAATATCTGGGTAGACTTTCGGAGTTCGGATACTGCGTATGCGTTTCACGTATTGGTCTCGGGTGTGAAAGGTGAACCGCCAGGTAAATGGCCTCCGAAAGAAACACTTACTATGAAAACAAGCGCTGATGTTGAAGCTAAACTGCGGGAATTACATCGATTTAAGCAAGAAAATTGGGTTGATCCGAGTATAGCGGTTGAATTTCAGCGAACGGTTCTGAAGAAATTCTGGCTTGACTTTGACGAGAGTGAGGGAAAACAAGAGTGAACGAGTATAGAAATGATTTATTCCTCGACTATAGTCGTACTGATGCTGAACTTGTTCAACTTCTAGCCTCGGAATTGAGTGATGCTGGTATTCGTGTCTGGTTTGGCCAATGGGAACTTGTTCCGGGTCAAGATGAGACTGGCTCACTAGAGGAAGCGATTGAGCAATCAAGAGCTATTGGCGTTTGCGTCGGACGCAGACGGAGCGGCAAGCTGGATAATCAAATGGTTAGAACGTTATCGTCAGCACGGCAAGCCAATCCATCCCCTGTGGCAATTCCGATACTGCTTCCTGGAGCTGATGCTAGCAACATACCGCCGGCTCTTGCGGGAGAAGCGTTTGTTGACTTCACAGCAGGTATAAAAAAACATCAGGAGATCAGCAAGATTATATCAGCAATTTTCGGGGAAGAAGCCACCCATCAGTTATTCACTGAACTAGAAGAAGGAGATGCCCTTAGAGACACTGGTGATCTGCAAAAAGCCCTTGATCACTACGAGAAGGCATTAGTAGTTGCCCTTGCTGCATTTGGGCCTAAACACCCGCTTGTAGCATCAACGCACAATCGGATTGGTGGCTTACAACAAGAACTTGGAAACCTTGAGAAGGCACGGCGAGAATTCGAACAAGCTTTGGTAGTAGATACTTCTGTCTATGGGAATTTTCACTCTATAATTGCGCGAGATTTGAACAATCTTGGCAGCGTTCTTGCTGATTTGGGAGAGTGGGCCAACGCACAGGAATATTATGTGCGCGCATTGAGCATCGCTGAAACTAGATATGGCTTGAATGATCCTAGAGTCGCTACAATTCGGGGAAATCTGGGGTTAGTACTTAAAAACCTTGGTGACCTTGCTGGAGCCAGGGCTGCTTTTGAGCAAGCATTGGCAATTGACAAAGCGAATTTTGGACCTGATGATTCCAAAGTCGCTACTGATATTACCAATCTTGGAGGAGTGATGAGTGATCTGGGCAAGTTTGCAGAGGCTAAGACTGCATTTAAGCAAGCTTCTGAAATCTTTACCAAAGCTTTAGGTGCTGACCATCCTCTTTCAATCATAGCGGAGCAAAACTTGTCTACGCTCCTTTTGACTATGAAGGGTGACAACGAAGACTATGAGTGGGCCGAAGAGAGCTTCCAAGAAAATCTGGGCATGGCCCCTCAGTTAGGACAGCGCAGAAATATCAACTACTTGCTAGGGAATCTTGGCTCAGTCGTTGGTAGTCGCGGAGACTATGAGCAGGCTGAAAAATACTTGCGAGAGGGTCTGGCTCTGGCTCGGCAGTTAGGGCACCGTAAGAGGATCAGTGCTCTGTTCGCTAATCTTGGCGCACTGGAGATCAAGCATGGAGACTATCAACAGGCTGAAAAGTATCTGCAAGAAGGCCTGGCGTTGGCTGATCAGATGGGGTACCGTGAGAATATCAGTGTCTTGCTAACCAATCTGGGGACGTTAGCACGTAAGTGGAAAGACTATGCACGTGCGAAAGAGTACTTCCAGAAAGGTCTGACCATAGCCCGTGACATGGGCCACCGTGAGAGAATTTGTACCTTGCTTGCCAACCTAGGCACGCTGGCTCGCGAACAGGGCGACTATGCACGTGCGAAAGGATACTTTCAAGAAGGCTTGGTTATAGCTCGCCAGATGGGACATCAGGAGAGAATCGATAGTTTGCTCGCCAATCTGAACGCGTTGTAGCCGCATTATGTAATCAGGGTTCCAGATCAAAACCCAGTCTGCCATCTAGACGTGGATCATCCGAACATGGTAGACTCATTTCCAGGAAGTGAGTCTTCTTGACCATCGAGGCAGCAAGACGGAAGATGGCTCATGGCAACACGGGAGGGGGGTTCGTTCTCAAACGCGCTCTTGGCCCACCTAGGCTGTTTCTCATTCCAGGTGCGCCGATGCGAAAAGGAGCCACTCTTCTCTACAAGAATGAGAAAGAGAGGACTTATCAGAGCTATGATGACTCCTGCCAAACAGGCGCGTCTGATCGTGCTGGCCAGTGGACAACCCATCCCCTTGGCCTGGAAGGTGACGCTCGTTGGACGCCAGGACCCAACACTAGATATATTCCCCGAGATTAACCTGGTCGACAACACGGTAGCCGGGCGTCACGCCTACCTACGGAATGATCAAGGAACATTCACGGTGGAAAACGTCGCTTCCCTTCACCTGACACGCCTCAATGGAACCGACTTGCCGCCACATCAGGAACACCTCCTCACTGACGGCGACATTTTGCACTTTGGCGCGGTTGCATTACGTTTTGAGCTGTACTGAGGATAGCGTTTTGAGACTTTTTCAACAAGCTGTGATGATTTATGTCGTGGCCTGGCTCTGCGCCTGCATCTTTTTGTAAAAGCGGGCATAGATCAGCTTTCGCCGTTGCCTGACTGCCTCAAGCACTTTGCGTCGTTTCTCGCGGGCAACCTTTACGGCAAGTGCAAGTGAAAGGGCTATGCGTGATTGTTGACCATAGGCAGTCATAGATGGTTTGCAGTATAGCACACAGAAAAATGCTGCCCTGGCAGGGACACCAGGACAGCACGAACGATACGCCTTTTGTGCCGCATGTGACAGTCTGATAGCAATATCCCCTTTTGAACACGACACAGGGGAACTTTTACATCAGCAGCAGCGTCATTGTGGGTGAGCGCTCAAACTGAAAGGGAAGTCAAACATAAATCGAGGAGAATCCACACATGTTCATGCTGCACAAAAAGTTTATAGCAGTCGTCATCGCCCTCGCGTTGTGCGCAATCCAGGCCGTTCCTGCTTTCGCTTGCGGAGGGCTGCTTGCTCCCGATGGTGATGTACGACTGGCACGCGCCACCACACTTGTCGCCTGGCACGACGGCATCGAGCGCTATTTCACCAGCTTCACCTACCAGGGCAAAGCCACTAACCTGGGGTGGATAGTGCCCCTCCCGGCAGTGCCGGTCAAGGTCGAAGAGGGCGGCGGCTGGACGCTGCAGCGTCTCTTTCGCGAAACCCATCCCGAGACCTTCAGCTTTGCACCAAGAGCGGCTTCTTCCTCTGCCGGGACTGCTGACTCCGCGCAGGTGCTCCAGCAGGTAAAGGTCGAAGCGCTCAACATCACAGTGCTGCGAGGCAGCGGGGCTGAGGTGCTGAACTGGGCCGCCAAGAACGGCTTTTTCGTCGAGGACGATGTCCGCGCTCACCTGATCATGTATGCCAAGGCCAGCCCGATTTTCATGGCTGCCAAATACGATACCGCCGCTGCCAGGGCGCGCGGCCAGCTCCAGGGCGATGGAGTCCCCCTCCTGATCACCATGCCGACGCCTCATCTCTGGGTACCCCTGGAGGTACTGGCGCTCGACGGGCAGCAAGTCCAGGCCGACCTCTACCTGCTGACCGATGGCCCGCTCTATACCAGCGATTACGCGGCAGAAATCGGCCTATCCTCGCTGGGCGCGAACGTGCCCGGCTCGGTTGGATTTAATGTAGCGTTCCAGGAAAAAATGAATCCAACACTCTATCACGACCTGTCAAGCGATCGCAACATGGGTTGGGTGCGGCCGGATAGCTGGTTGACCTACCTCAGCCTCGATGCGCCCGCCACAAAGGTCACCTACGACCTGGGTATCAGCTCCCGGGGCGTGATACATTTGGCGCCGTTTGGAACCCCGCCCATGGCCGTTGTCGATGGCCAGGCGTCTCAACTCCCGACGTGGCTGCCCGGCCTGCCTTTGGGCACTCCCCAGGCAGCGCTGTGGCTGATATTCTTTCTGGGCGCCGGAGGTATACTGTTCTTGCTCGTTCGAAAGAATAAGCAACAGCCCCGGGGAGAGAAGTGAGACGCTGTTCTTTTCCAGCAGCATCTGGTATTGCTCTGTCAACCTTGATTTGATGCAGAGAAATGTAGTGGCACCCCTTGCGGGTGCCAGGTTCCCGCCCGTCAATTGAAGCTTGACAAAGCAGTATGCTTCAGGTGCATGCACTTTGAACGATCCAGCACTATGAACGGCGGAAGGAGCAAGCTGGCGATGCGAACTGATGACGCGATGACTGCTGGTCTCAGCGAAGCGATCCAAACCCTGTTACCTGCGTTAGAGCGATTTCTACAGTTCGCATCGCCTGAACGAACCGCCAGGGAGCGGGCGGCCTGGTCGGCGCAGCTCGAGGAACCGCTTCCCCAGACGGGCGCGGGAGCTGGCGCTGTGCTGGCTCTCCTGCGTGACGTGGTGATCCCCAACGGGTTGCGTCTGGGTGCCCCTGGCTTTTCGGGCTGGGTTGCCACCATGCCGACCACGCTTCCCGCGGCAGCCAGTATCGCTGGCGTCATCGCGGGTTCAGGCTACCAGTGCATCCAGGCATTCAATTTGCTTGAGGCGCAAGCATTACACTGGCTGGCGGCACTGCTCGGCCTTCCGCCGGCGTATCAAGGCCTCTTTACCAGCGGTGGGTCGGTGGCCAACCTCGTGGGACTGGGCGCTGCTCGGCAGCAGGCCGCTGAGCGCCTGGGCCTGGACACTGCGCGTGATGGCATCGAAGCGCTGCCACAACCCCGCATCTACGCCTCGACCGAGGTACATCATGTTGTGTATCGCGCTGCTGCCGTGCTCGGCCTGGGCCGCCGCGCGGTCGTACACATCCCCACCGATGAGGCCCTGCGCATCGATGTAACAGCCCTGCGCGAACAGCTCCGGCGAGATCGAGAAGCTGGATGTACCCCGGTCGCGGTCGTGGCCAACGCGGGCACAGTGAATACCGGAGCGGTCGACCCCATTACCGAACTCGGCGAGCTGTGCCAGGAGCAGGGCATCTGGCTGCACGTCGATGGGGCTTATGGCCTGTTGGGCGTGCTTGATCCACAGACGGCCTCGCTGTACGGCGACCTGGGCGTGGCCGATTCGCTGGTGATCGATCCCCACAAGTGGCTCGCTGCTCCTATCGGCTGTGGCGCAGTCTTTGTGCGCGATGGGAACCTACTTGGGCGCGCCTTTACACTGGAGTCGGCTGCCTACGTAGAGGAATCGCAGCCCGTCTACGCTGAAGATGCTCCACTGAACTCCCAGTTTGATGATTTCGGCTATCTCTTCCATCACTTCGGCGTCGAACAGTCGGCGCCCTCGCGCGGCGTGCAGGTCTGGGCTATCCTCAAAGAGATCGGCGCCGAAGGTGTGCGTGCTCGCATCTGCCGCCACAATGGGTATGCGCGCCATTTGGCTGAGCGGGTGCAGTCCTCACCTTGCCTGGAACTCATGGCCCCCGTCGTCCTCTCGATTTGCTGTTTTCGCTACGTGCCACCCGCGCTCCGTGGCCGAACGGACGACGAGGCAACAGCCATCCTGAACCACCTGAATCGCGAGGTGCTGGCGCGGGTGCGTGCGCGTGGTCGTTGCATACCCTCTGCGACCACCGTACATGGTGCCTTCGTCATTCGCCCGTGCTACATCAATCCACGTACCGCGTTGGTAGACGTAGACGCGCTGGCGGACGAAGTCGAACTGTGTGGAAACGAAGCATGGCAGTCCCAATGATCGATCCAGGTACAAGAAGAACTTCCGTATAATACCTCTCGAGGATAATCGTAGCAATCTCTGAATTTTCAAGGAGCAACCGATGGAAAAAGTGAATCTTGCCAATAAATTTGGCCTCTTCCAGGAGTATTGGAGCCCGAAGATCGCGGGAGAACTCAACGACTCTTACCTGAAACTGGCAAAGCTCAAAGGTGAGTTCGTATGGCATCACCACGAGG
>WNFA01006109.1_pt1 | contig 10096 bp, 7 predicted proteins | sample 5400481 | NCBI WGS metagenome assembly WNFA01 (sample SAMN13153340, study PRJNA577476) | soil metagenome | isolation source: 120 cm saprolite under Douglas fir tree site 2 hole 1 replicate 2 | place: USA:California | collected 2015-04-18 | reverse complement strand
GGTTGGACCAGCGGGGGCCCTGTGGCCCACAATCGGCCTTGAGCAAGATGCGCGCACGGGTGATCTTGCGTGCTGGCGCTTGCCCGGCCTTGATCAGCGCTTCGAGGTCTCGACGTTGCTCTGCGGTCAAAACAATGCTATTCTTTTTCATGGAGGTCTCCTTGTCAAACTGGAAAAGCTTTTGTGTTGAGAAGGATACCTCCTTTTTTTCTTCCGGTCAAATGAACTTTGACGGACTAGTAGGGCCCGATTTATCGCGGCCACCGCCGATGTATCGGCCAGTGGCGGCATGTTCCGCTAGCCGGATTAGTTGGTTCATCTGCATTATCGGCCCTCACCAGCCATCGATCGGCTTCGAGAAATTCCCAGTTGGCCCGATTTCTTCGATTATAGGCAAGATCGACGACCGCTATGAGGGGGCCGATCATGCACTTTAACGTTTTAATCGAGATAGTGGAACATCCCCAGAGGGCCGATAATGAGTTTTAGGCAAGGTTCAATGGTGAAGCATAATCCTTGACAGGTTGACTCGTCACACCATGTCACCCTGGGCGAAGCGAAGGGTCTGTCGCGATCGGCAGCGAGATGCTTCGCTGCGCTCAGCATGACAGGGCTGGACCGTTCTCTTGAGCAGGAACGGTCAAGTTCATTGGAACCTTGCCTTAAGAAAATAACCTGGATAAGTGATAGGGTTGCCACAAGGCCGATAAATCGGCGCTGGCCGCGATAAATCGGGCCCTACGGTCGTGCCGCGTCCGTTCACGATATCCTGGTTATTTCGTTACAGTTCATTATCGGCGGTGGGCGCGATAAATCGGCCCCAACACTATGCTCGTTTGCCTACAAATAATACGTACACCCCCGTTCATAATGCTGCTCATAACGTTTTCATAACGCATCCTCCTCATACTAGCATCAGAAACGACGAAAGGAAAAAATAATGAGCAGCCTCTTAGACAGCATTGGAGATGTCGATTACCAATTGCCGGTGGAGGGTGACGAGATGGCGCAAGGCACCTCGCCGTTTTTGACTCATCGAGCAGTCTACGACGCTCTGGTGCTTGAGGCAAAGTTGCGCCAATCATTGGTAACTGTACGCTCCCTTGGTAGTCGAGGGTTGCGTGTTGCAGCTATGGAAACCTTTGATGGTGTGCCTACCTTCTGGTCGCGCTGGTGTCAACAGGCATTTGTCTGCGCAACAGATGGAAGTCCAGAGGCCTATCTGCGCAGTTTGGAGCAGATGCTTGACCGTACGGGAGCACGTGTACTCATCATTTCATCAGATGCTCATGTGGGACTGATACGTCGTCACCGCGAACAACTTGAGAAGCGCGTACATATTGCTCTCGCAAAAGAACCTGCTTTAGGAATCGCTCTTAACAAAGAGCGAACGTTGGAAGTTGCCGAGCGTTTGGGATTGCGTGTCCCGCGTGCGGTCACTGTGAGATCGGTGAGCGATGTAGAGGCAGCACTGCATGAGATTGGGCTTCCAGCGGTTGTCAAGCCAGTGCAGTCGTGGGCATGGAATGAACAACGAGGGGTGGGACTGAAAAGCAAGCTGGTGACGACTCCTGAAGAGGCGCGGCGTGCTGTTGAAGAATTAACGAGTCCCGGTGTAGTGACGCTTTTCCAACAGTTTCTTTCGGGCAGACGTGAGGCCGTAAGCTTCTTGTATGCACAGGGGCAATTTTATGCGCGATTTGCCCAGTGGGCGAAGCGCACCGCGCCACCGCTGGGTGGCACATCGGTGTTGCGCCAGAGCATCGCCCTCCCATCAGACATTGGCGAGCAGGCAGAACGCTTAGTACGTGAAATCGAGTTGGAAGGCTACTCTGAAGTCGAGTTTCGGCGTGATAGTGCGGGTCATCCCTATCTGATGGAGATCAATCCACGTCTCTCAGCCTCAGTCGAGTTAGCGGTGCGTGCCGGAATTGATTTCCCCTACCTCCTCTACCAATGGGCGGCTGGCGAGCAGATCACTGAAGTGAAGGGCTATCGCGTAGGGAATTGGATGCGCTATCTGAGGGGTGATCTCGCCACGACTGTGGCTGCATTGCAGCAACGCGGCAGACCTGGAGTTCCTTCACCGGCCCGTGCAATACGTGATTTCTGCGCTTCTTTCTTTGTTCCGATGAGGTACGACTACTTTGACTTGAGGGACCCCGTTCCGGCCTTAACGGCATCGGTAGATTTTGCTCGTTTCATATCGGGTACGGCGAAAAAGGGTCTTTCAAGGAGAAGTGAGAGTGAGCATTAAGGGAAAGGGGAGTAATACATGCCTGGCTTCAAGTGGATAATCATTACTGCTACTTTTATTGTAGTTATTGCTTTTGTTTGCTTTCTCTTTGTCTACGGAAGGCAAGTCAAGAGGCGGATCACGTATTTGCCTGAAATGAAGAAAGCTAAACCTGAACTGCTACCCTATTATTAATGAAAGAAGATAAAAATACTATGGATACATTGACGCCTTCTCGTCCCGTCCAGGTGTCTGAATTCGCACCAGAGCGTATACTTGATCTTGAACTGGGGCAGCCGCTGCCTGTGCTCTCCGCCTTTGATGATAAGAAGGGACAGCTCTACCAGCGAGCCGCGTGTCTCGTCCGCTTGCACGACCGCCTGCTAGGCACCGTGGAACTGCTTTTCCCTGACCGTGAGTTGCATCCGCAGGAGTATGTTGGGCAGGTGTGGGAGATTCTAGGCCCACACATCAACGAGCATCTGCAACAAGATGGCCTGCCCCCAATTTCAACCCTTGATGTCGCTGGTGTAGCGACACGCGGCACACCCCGCTGCATAGAAGAGCGCGAACGCTTTCTTGAGGACGCCCCATTCGTCAGCGTGATTGTTCCGACACGGGATCGTCCGGACCTTTTACACACCTGCGTGGACTGCCTCCTGGCGCTGCACTACCCCAACTATGAGATCATCATCGTTGATAATGCTCCGAAGGACAACGTGACAGCCGAATTGGTGGCGCGTACGTACGCCGATACGCCTCGGGTTCGCTATGTGCGCGAAGACCACCCTGGACTCCCCTGGGCGCGTAATCTGGGGATGCGAGTCGCGCAGGGAACGCTTCTGGCCTATGTAGACGATGATGTGACGATTGATCCCTACTGGCTCGTGGAACTGGTCAGGGCCTTTGACGCAGCGCCAGATGTCGTCTGTGTGACCGGTGATGTCTTACCGTTAGAATTAGAGACGCCTCCACAATTCTGGATTGAGGAATATGGTGGGTTCAGCAAAGGATTTGCGCGCCAGATCTTTGATCTGGCAGAGCATCGCCCTGCTGATCTGCCTTTATATCCTTACACCGCGGGTCGCTTTGGGGCGGGAGCAAATATGGCTTTTAGGGCTGACTATCTTCGTTCCGTGGGTGGCTTCGATATCCTGTTTGAAATCGGCTCAGATATTGAAGCCTTCTTTCAGGCGGTAGCTCGTGGCCATCGGCTGGTCTATGAACCGGCAGCGCTGGTGCAACATCCTCATTACCGGGACTATCAGGGGCTACAACGACAGATCCATCGCTATGGCCTGGGCCTGACCGCGTTCTTGACCAAAGCGATCCTGGAACGTCCCAGCCGCTTGCTGGAGCTGATTACGAAGATCCCTTACGGTCTCTACTTTGTCCTGAGTTCGAAGTCCCCCAAGAACCGGAAGAAGCGGTCCAGCTATCCACCTGATCTCACCAGGAGTGAACTCAAAGGTATGCTTCGGGGACCCTTCGTCTACCTGAGCCGCCGTTTGGCTATGGGTCGGTAGAGATACCGGCTAGAATGGTAGACAAAGGATGTACTCGTTCTTGAAGAAAACGTCGCTCTTTCCATGGGTTAAAGCCAACAGGGTTTTGCTTTTGAATGCCGCCTCACTGGTAAGCACAACAGCGGTTACCTCCGTGCTGGGCTTCGCGTACTGGTGGGTGGCGGCACGACTCTTCCCACCGGACGCGGTTGGCCTGGCCTCTGCTGCGATTTCGGCAATGACGCTGCTGGGAACAGTGTGTACGCTAGGCCTGGGAACGTTGTTGATCGGGGAGTTGCCGCGCCAGCCAGGAAAAGCTGTCTCGCTCATTGGTGCCGCGTTACTGCTGGTTCTGGGTGTTGGCGGCGGTGTCGGGGGATTCTTCGCGCTGCTGTCCCCGTTTGTCTCGGAGAGCTTCCTGGCACTGCGTGCCAATGGTGGTGTCATCGTCTTCTTCGCGCTTGGAGTAGGGCTTACAGCGGTGACCCTGGTGCTGGACCAGTCCCTGATTGGACTCTTGCAAGGGAAACTCCAGCTTGGGCGCAACACCTTGTTCGCGCTGGCGAAACTGATCGCGCTGCTGCTGGTTGGTCTGTTGCTATGGCAGAAAAGCTGGTTTGCGCTGTACGCCACCTGGAGTGTTGGGAGTCTGTTTTCCTTGCTGGCGCTTGCTGACTATGTCCTGCGCAAGGTACGGATTTGGCGGAGGGAACACTGGCCGCAGTGGAATCTGCTGCGCAAGCTTGGCCCATCTGCGCTCCAGCACTATGCCTTGAACATGATCCTGCAAATCCCCGACAAGGCCTTGCCTATCCTGGTCACGGCTGTCCTTTCCGTGACTGCGAATGCTGGCTTCTATGTGGCCTCGATGCTGGCAAGCTTCGTCTATGTCGGGTCGAGTGCGCTCACCACGGTGCTGTACGCCACCACGTCTGCTGATCCCTCGGCTCTGGTGCAGCGTTCGCGGCTCACCCTTGGCATCGGGTTGCTTGTCTGTAGCGTCGCAAGCATTATCCTGTTCCTGGGTGCCAGGCCGCTATTGCTTTTATTCGGTCACGCCTATGCTGAGCAGGCGACCTGGAGTCTCCGTCTGCTGGGACTGGCTGCCTTTCCGCTCATCATCAAAAATCACTACATCGCCCTCTGCCGTATTGAGCAGCGCATTGCCCCCACGCTTCTGCCCCTGACGATCTGTTGCGCGCTTGAACTGATTGCATCTGCCACTGGCGCACACGTGGGAGGGTTGGTCGGCTTAAGTCTGGGGTGGTTGCTGGCCTTACTTGTGGAAGCAGTGTTCATGTTTCGCCCTGTCTACACGATGGTACGTCCGCAGTGGCCTCGCCTGAAGGAGGGTCTCTCGTGAACAAGTCACAGCGACTGGAAACATCAGTTCATCGTCTCATACTTGCTCCTCGTCTGCACCCGGCGAAACTCTGGAAAAGTATCAGGCCCCTGGATGGGATCTTTACACTGCTCCCACTTGGGGCATTTGCGCTCTTGTATTTCTCGCTGAACAACATACACATACGAGACATGAATGATCTGGGCCTGGTCTCGGTTTTGACACCATCCACCATTCTTGCTCTCGTACTCTTGACGACGTCATTCTGCTTGATGCTGCGATATTCCCGCTTGCGTACGCCGCTTCTTCTGCTTCACGTCGCGCTGCTCATCTTTATGTTGTACGGGGTGACTGCTCTGGTTGAAGATGCCCCCCGCTTTAGTACGGTCTACAAGCACGCGGGCTATACTGAATATATCATGCGCACCGGCACGGTGTCTCCGAACCTGGATACGTACTTTGACTGGCCGACCTTCTTCATCTTGAGCGCTTTTTTCACGACGGCTGCGGGCTTCCATGATCCGCTCAGCTATGTAGCCTGGGCACCATTGTTCTTGAACCTGCTCTACTTGGGGCCGCTCTTCCTGATTCTGACCTCAGCCTCGACCAATCGCCGCGTGATCTGGCTGGGCCTCTGGCTCTTCTACCTGACAAACTGGATTGGCCAGGATTATTTCTCGCCCCAAGGGATGAATTTCTTCCTCTACCTCGTCATGCTGGCCATCCTCTTGAAATGGTTGAAAGTTGCGCCCTCCGTACAGCCGCAACTACCACAACAGACGGGACTGATAGGCCCATGGGCAAGAGCCAGGCAGAAAGTGCGTGCATGGCTGGCCGTCTCTGATCCACTGATCACGCCGAGCAGGCCGTGGCAAAGGACTGTGCTCCTTCTCATCTTGTTCGCGGTGTTTGCCTTCGATGTCACCAGTCATCCGTTGACGCCCTTCTTTGTGCTGGCGAGTGTTACAGCCCTTGTGGTCCTTCGCCGCTGCTCACCCTGGTGGCTGCCTTTGCCAATGGGACTCATGACGGCGGCCTGGATTCTTGTCATGGCCCGCCCCTTCCTGGAAGGGCATGCGAATCTGGTGATCGGCGGCTTTGGTTTGCTGGGGCATTCCGTCACGCTCAATGTGGCGGATCGCGTGACAGGCAGTGCAGGGCATATCCTGATTACGAAACTCCGCCTGATCCTGACCGCCATGATTTGGGGACTGGCCGTTCTGGCTGCCGCGCGACGTCTTCGTCATGGCTATCGCGATCTGACCTATCTCTTGCTGGCAGTCATCCCTTTCCCGCTCCTGGTGGTCCAGGACTATGGGGGTGAGATGTTGCTGCGCATCTACCTGTTTGCCCTTCCCTTTATGGTGTTCTTCATCGCCACGCTCTTGTATGAGCCCGCTCCACGCTTGCTGCCTGGCCGGTGGCTCACCATAGGGTTACTCGTCCTGAACCTGGTCTTGCTTGCCGGCTTCCTCTTTGCGCGCTATGGCAATGAACGCAACGATTATGTGAGCCGGGCGGAACTCGATGCGATGCGCTATCTGTATCAGGTCGCTCCGCATGGTTCCGTGCTTGTGAGAAGCTGGGATGCCGGCCCCTGGCAGTTTCAAGACTTCGAACATTACGACTATTATTCGCTAGCGGATGATGGGTTGATCGGCGATGTAGGGACGAACAATGCCAGTGCCATTGTCCAGTTTGTCCAACAGGAAAAGCGCCCTCATGCCTATATTGTCTTCACGCGTAGCGAGCAAGTGACATTCGATGCGTCATCTGGGCTACCACCCGGCAGGCTCGCACTGTTAGAGCACGAGTTCCTTGTTTCAGGAAAATACAGGCTCATCTATCAGAACAAGGATGTGCAGATTCTCATGTTTGTGCAGAACATGAAAGGAGAACCACAATGTACCGTTCAATCTTGCTCTGGCCCACGCTGCTTCTGTTATCTGCCATGGCCACGTGGATCGTAAACGCATTGATGCCCAGTATGGCGCTGCGTCCGCTCATAGTGCTGTGGTTTCTCCTTGTCTGTCCTGGTATGGCACTGGTGCGCTTCCTTCGCCTGCGTGAGCCGATCGCGGAATGGACCCTCGCTATCGCCGTGAGCCTGGTTCTAGATGCGCTGGTTGCCAGTGTCCAGTTGTATGCTGGTCGGTGGTCGCCTCCCCTCAGCTTGAACATCTTGATTGGGCTGTGTGTCGCTGGAGCGCTCGTGCAACTCTTTTTCCCGCGTCTGGCCACAGTTCCAGACTCAACCACCTAGAACGTCACTGGCAGGCTCGTGAGGCCGCGCAAGATGGGGTTCTGGGTCCAGGTTAGTTGCGCGGTGGGAGATTCCTGCCGCAGGTTGGGCAGGCGTTGCAGCAAGGTGCCGATGGCAATCTGCCCCTCCAGGCGCGCCAGCGGTGCTCCCAGGCAGTAATGGATACCCTTGCCAAAGGCCACATGCTGATGCTCCTGGCGCAGAATATTCAGTACTTCGGGATCAGCGAACTGCTGAGGATCCGTGTCCGCTCCTATCAAGGAGACAAACACCATCTCGCCCTTGCTGATGACCTTGCCATGCATGGGGATGTCCTCGCTGGCCCAACGCGGTGATGAGAGACTTACCGGAGCCGTGTAGCGCAACAGTTCCTCGATAGCTGAGGGAAGCAAGGAGGAGTCGGCACGGAGCAGGTGCATCTGGTCAGGATGTTGCAGCAGTGCCAGCACGCCATTGCCGATCAAATTGACCGTCGTCTCGTGCCCGGCAACGATGAGCAGGAAGATGGTCGAAATGAGTTCGGTCTCGCTGAGGGTATCTCTATGCTCCTCGGCCTGGACCAGGCCGCTCGTCAGATCACTGCCAGGATGGGCGCGCTTGTCGGCCAGCAGCGTTTTGATATACTGGACAAACATCTCCAGAGCAGCGAGCTTATCCTCCATTTGAGGCCCCACAGGAGCATTCACGATCGTTTGCGACCAGGCGCGAAATTGTTGGCGATCCTTTACGGGAATCCCCAGCATTTCTGAAATGACGGTGATGGGCAGCGGGAAGGCAAAGTCAGCAATGAGGTCCATCTTTCCCTGTGCCTGCACGGCGTCCAACAGCTCGTCCGCAATCTGCTGAACGCGCGGGCGGAGCTGCTCGATCATGCGCGGCGTGAAGGCTTTGGAAACCAGGCCACGCAAGCGTGTATGTTCGGGCGGATCGACCGTGAGCATATCCCGCCTCCAGGTAAGGAATCGCTGAAGAACGGATGCGCTCTCTCTGGCGGCATCCTGCCGATCCGAAGGTTTTGAGACTTTCTGTGTGTCTTTGATGAAACGCGGGTCTTTGAGAATCGCTATAGCGTCGTCATAGGTCGTCACGATCCAGCTCTCCCCCATACCAAAGGGGCTGGTGAGATGGATGAGTGGCCCCTGTTCGCGTAAGCGCGCAGAGAACGCGACCGGATCGCGCTTTGTTTCTTGCGAGAGCAAATCGGTGAAGGTAATCTGTTCCATATTGTTCAACTTCCTTTCATTCATCGTGTGAGAGCGGAGGCTCCCAGCGCGGATTTCTGAACCACTGTGGTGATCCCTTTTGATCCCACTCTATTCTTTGGGTGAAAACAGATGATGAGTCTGAACCTCCCTGTTCCTCTTTGTCTTCGCGCCACTGGCCTGGAAACGCAGGTCATGTCCCGATCCCGCGTAAGAGGGCGTCGACAGCCGCTTCCGGTTCGTAGACCTGCTTCGCATAGGGATCGATCAACTCGGTGAAAATGTTGCCATACACCAATGAGATGAAGATCAGAGAGAGGATGAACGTTGCATCCAGGTCTGGGCGCAATTCTCCACGCTCCTGGGCGCGCTCGACGATCTGGCGAAACTGCTGTATCCGTGGGGTGACTAGTTTTTCGTAAAACACGCGATAGATTTCAGGCTTTGTCTTGATCTCCGCAATCAGCTTGGTAATCAGTTTCCCCATCAAAGGATTGCGGTTGAAGAGTTCTTGTGCTTCCTTCGCAATGTAGAGCAAGTCGTTGCGGATATTGCCTGTGTCGGGAAGAGGGTAGTCGGCGCGAAACAGGTTGAAGGCATCTTTGATCACGTCTTCTTTCGAGGACCAGCGGCGATAGATGGTGGTCTTGCCCACTCCGGCACGCTCTGCGATCGCTTCGATGCTCGAGCCGGCGAGCCCCTCTTCGGCGAATAAGGCCAGCGTCGCCTCCAGAATGGCCTGGTGAGACTTTTCGCTGCGTGGACGCCCAGCCTTGCGGATCGTTTGCTCAGGTTCGGGTTCATTCATCGTACTTGAGCTGTCTCCTTTTGTTTCCCCCAGCATCTGATCCCCGCCAAATTCAATACGAAACGGTATCGTTACTAACTAGAACGAGTATAGCATAGATTTTTACAAAACGCAACGGTTTCGTATCAAATTTTTATGAAAAAGGTGGAAATGATCAAATTAAATGGCTCTTGCGCAACCTCAATGATGAAAAATGTGATATAGAATGCACAGATGATGGTGGTATCTTGAGCGTTACTTCGCTGTCTGAAAAATCGGCCAGCCGATTTCGGTGCGCCATTGCGTCGCATCACTAGTGTTGCGCGCATCGATGAGGTAGTATTCTCGAACGGGACCAGCAACGGCCAACGCATGCTTGGAAACGTATGCGCCAAGCGCTCCGTAGGTGGCATTAATGTTCGTGTGTGGACCGCAGTGCACCGTGACCGCCAACTCAGCGGCTGGCACGACAAGCGGCGAAACCCGACCAACGGTCTGAATATCGCAAGATACTGGGACAAACACGGTCGCCTCGCCACGTTCATATTGAAACAGTTCGCTCGAAAACAGGCCACCGCTCGGACCGGACGGTTGCAATCCTTGCACGGCGACGGTGGCATACAATTCTCCAAGAGCACCATGATACCAAAACAACAGATCACTCAGATCGACGACTTCATGTATTCCTACCGCCTGAGTTGCTGGAATCGTTCGGTGTTCCACTGAGATCGGAGCAAGAGCGGGTTCAAGGAGATTTCGCA
>WNFA01006106.1_pt1 | contig 10097 bp, 7 predicted proteins | sample 5400481 | NCBI WGS metagenome assembly WNFA01 (sample SAMN13153340, study PRJNA577476) | soil metagenome | isolation source: 120 cm saprolite under Douglas fir tree site 2 hole 1 replicate 2 | place: USA:California | collected 2015-04-18 | reverse complement strand
CAGCCAGCAAGAGTTGGCCGAGATCCAAATGCGCAGGCAGGTTTTGGGGCTCGAGGTCAGTGGTGCGCTGCAATTCTTGAAAAGCAGAGGCCCAATTTGCCAGCTTAAGCTGACACTTTGCGATCTTGTAGTGCGCAGCGGCAAATTTTGGATCGATTTGAAGGGCGCGACCGTAAGTCAGTACCGCTTCAGGGAACTTTTCCTGCGCGAAATAGCGGTCTCCCTGCTCTAAGAAGTTCTGTTTTCGGATGTTGGGGTCGCGGAAGCATCCAGGCAAGACGAAGCAGATCTGCACGACAAAGGCAAGCAGCAGAGCAGTCCGTCGCAAGTATTGAGAGTAGCCAGCGATGATTTGGATACCAGGATGTTTCATGGCCGCGGCATCATATTGATTTTGATTGCAATTTTACGTCCGGGAGGCCCTTCGAGGAGGAGTCACAGGAAGGGATTTCAAGTATATGAAAATAAAGACTATAGGATTGACCTAAGATTAGACTCAGCGGCAATCTACTTATTCCCATTGTTGGATGCTTAGGAGGCAAGGGGAGGCATGGCCAAATTCCGGGATATTCTGGGTACAATACTTCCACTATTCGAGATTGTGCCAAGGATTCCAAGGATTAATTTCGGGTGGGAGGAAACCAAGGCACCCGTAAATTATTGCAAACTAAGGATATTACGATGCATTCGCTTTTCCTTCGAAACGAAGGCCGTGGCAATGTGCGTGCTTCCCTTCCAATGGGATAGTCTGATTTATTGTCGTGGAGAGCAACGCATGGTTCGGAACGGCGAAATCGGTATTGAAGACATAAAGAGAGTGATTCGCAAGCGCTGGTGGATAGTTCCTGCTTGCGCTATTAGCTGTGGGGCACTGAGTCTACTGGTCGCGGCACAGCTCCCGAAGAAATACACGTCCCAAACACTTGTGCTGGTGGCAAAGCCCACTGTGCCAGAGGAATATGTCAGGCCTGTCGCGACAGAAGACTTGAATCAACGATTGGTCTCGATGAAACAACAGATATTGAGCCGCACGCGCCTGGTGCCGGTTCTTGAGAAGTTTGACCTTTACCACGAGGACCGAAAGAAGGTGCACGTGGAGGACCTGATTGAGCGCTTGCAGGCGGCGATTGAGATTTCCCCCCTCGAGCCGATGCCCGGCACACAGAATCGGAACTTGGCGGGCTTCTATGTGGGCGTGACCTTTAACAATCCGCAGACCGCCCAGCAGATTTGCACCGAAATTACCTCTATGTTCATGGAACAAAATGCGCGGGCTTTGGAGCAGCAGGCTGTTCGCACGACCTCGTTTCTTGGTCAGCAACTAGATGAAGCAAAAGCGAAGCTCGATGAACAGGACGCCAAGCTAGCTCAATTTAAGCGTCAATACATGGGACAGTTGCCGGAAGAGGAGCAGACCAACTTTAGCCTGCTGGGCAGCATGAACGCACAACTGGAGGCAAATACCCAATCGCTCAGCCGGACGCAACAGGATAAGGCGTTCCATGAATCCCTGCTGAGCCAGGAGGAAGCGACTTGGAAGACATCCCGCCGGAGTGAGCAAACTCCTGAAACGATTGAGGAACAACTGCGGAATCTGCAAGGACAATTAACGACTCTCGAATCGCGATATACGGCAGAGCATCCTGATGTAGTCAAAATGAAAAATCAGATTGCGGAGCTCAAAAAGAAGTTGGCGGAAACACTGAGTGCGGATAATTCATCAGCCGGAACTCACACGGCAGTTGAACCGCCTCAGATTCAAAAACTCCGCGCGACAGTGCGGCAGGATGATTTCAATATTGGAGAGCTGACGAAGCGGCAAGGGCAAATCCAGGATCAGATTCGAGTTCTTGAAGGGCGTATACAGTCCAGTCCGATGGTGGAGCAACAGCTGAAAGAATTGACGCGCAATTATCAGAGCGCCCTTGATTTTTACAACGAGCTTTTGAAGAAGCAACAAAATTCCGCGATGGCAACAGACTTGGCCCATCAGCAGGAAGGCGAGCAATTTCGGGTATTGGATCCGCCGAGCCTTCCGACGCAGCCGTCATCCCCCAAGATCTTAAACTTCGCGGGGGGCGGGCTAGGTGGCGGGGTGGCACTAGGTTTGGCGATTCTGTATGTTCTGATGGCCATGGACCAGAGTCTCCACACGGAAAGGGACGTGGAGATGTTTCTAAAACTCCCTGTCCTCACGAGTCTCCCGATGCTCGAAGCTTCCGAGATAAGCAAGAAGAATATGGATGTTGCAACACCGTCCATGGTTCAAACCAACTGAATGGGACAGAGAGGCATCCGAGGAAACGATGAGTCGCATTCATGAAGCCTTGAAGAGAGCCGCGCAAGAGAGATCCACCCAACTTGCTGCGGGATTGGAAGCTCAGGTTGCGGAAGTCGCTGGAGAAATCCGGCGTTCTGTGACAGGGGCATCCAACGTTGCCGGGCCGGCGGCGCCGTCTCGGATCGTTGCGGCTGGAAGCCAGGCCGTTCCCTCGAGTTATGAAGAACTTGTTATGCGCTGCACCCACCCGGAGTGGCGGCTAGATGCTCTCAACAGCGTGTTTCAAAATCCGAAAATCGGGCAGGGCATATCGGAACGGTTTCGGACTCTGCGTTCGCGTTTGTATCAGATTGGCGGGGCCCGCACATTGCGGCGACTCCTCGTGACCAGCAGTGTTGCTGGTGAAGGGAAAACGTTTGTTTCATCAAATCTAGCCCAATCGATTGTCCAGCAACCCGACATGCGAGTCCTGCTCGTGGACGCAGACATACGTGCCTCGCAGTTGCACGCGACGCTCGGCGCACCAAGCTGTCCGGGACTCTCGGACTATTTGAGAGGTGAGGCGGATGAATTTGAGGTAATCCAAAAAGGCATGGAGGAAAATCTTTGCCTGATACCTGGCGGAAGCCAAGTCTCCAACCCCAGCGAGCTACTGCTGAGTGACCGGATGAAACATCTGCTGGAACTCCTCACTCCATTCTTCGATTGGGTGATCATTGACTCACCACCAGCTATGCCGGTTCCCGATCCGAGCATTCTTGCTAGTCTGGTGGACGGAGTCTTGCTCGTGGTCCAGGCAGGTTTCACACATGTCGCGGTGGCGGAAAAGATCGCGGCGGAATTCCGGGCCAACAATCTACTCGGGGTGGTGCTCAATCGGGTTGAAAAAAGCGAATCCTACGGGGACTATTATTATAACTACCCGGCCGACAGAGTTTGACGGCAGAATAAAGCACAAACGGGCCGATAAGATTAGGATAGCGTTTCTACCTCTGGTTCGGGCCAGGAGGTCGAGGGTTCAAATCCATTCGCCTCGGCCAATTCCTTCCTGATGATTTCAACTGTTTTTTATTGAGGCAGCCGGCTTCGCAGGCTGGCCTTCCGAGAGGACTACTCGCCGTAGGGTACCCAGATGTTTTTCACTTGAACGGTGTGGTCGAGGAACCACCGGCCTTCGCCTTGTTTCACGTCGAACCAGTCGATGGCGCGGCCTTCGTTGGTGAACACCTGCTTCAAATTGCCAACCGAGAGAGTTTTCACCGCTGCGGCGCCGGCTTCATCCGTAAAACACCAGATGGCGTCGACGTCGTCGTGTTCGGCGAGCGTCTTCATCAGTTCCGAGGTGCGGCCGGTGACGATGTTCACGACGCCATCCGGCAAATCGCTGGTTTCGAAAACCTGATAGAGGTCGCCGGTAATCAGCGGATATTTTTCCGACGGAATGGCGATGACCGTGTTGCCCGCTGAAATGGCCGGCATCACGAGAGAAATGAATCCCAGTAACGGCGCATCAGCGGGGCACACCACGCCCACCGTTCCGATCGGTTCTTTCATTGCCAGGGCGACGTTGCGGAACGGCGGGTTGTGCACCGCGCCGTCGTATTTATCGGCCCAGGCCGCGTAGGAAAAGATGCGCTCGATGCCGAGGCTGACTTCGGCTTCAGCTTGTTTCTGTCCGACCACGGCGGACAAGCGGCCGGCGACTTCTTCGCGGCGCTGTGAAAGATTCTCTGCCACGTAATAGAGCACCTGAGCCCGGGTGTGTGGCGTCGCTCTGCCCCAGCCTTCCGCTTTTCGCGCCGCTTCGACGGCATTCCGAATGTCTTTGCGATTGCCCAGCGGCGCTTCCCCAAGTAAACGTCCGTCCGCACCGTGCACCTCGATGCTGTAACCCGAATCCGGCCGTGCCTGTTTGCCGCCGATGTAGAGCTTCACGGTGCGATCGATCGGGGGAGCCGCGAAATCGCTGGGCTGCTCCGGCGGTTGATCCATCGCGAGAGGCGTGGTACGAACTCGCGGCGCGTTCTTAAACCATGCGGGTTCGAGGTATTCGAGAAGTCCCTCGCGCCCACCCTCCCGTCCAAAACCGCTCTCGCGATAGCCTCCGAAACCGCAGGCGGCGTCAAAGAGATTCGTGCAGTTGACCCAAACCACGCCGGCTTTGAGCTGCGCCGCAACGTGCAGTGAAACATTGATGCTCTCGCTCCACACGCAGGCGGCCAGGCCGTATACAGTATTATTGGCGAGCTCCACAGCTTCGCGCGGGGTGCGGAACGTCATCGCGGCAAGCACGGGGCCGAAAATTTCCTGCTGCGCCACCACCGAAGCCGGATGAACGTTGCTCAGCAACGTCGGCGGAAAATACAGACCCTGCGACGGTACGGGGATGGAAGGCTGCCAGCAGGTCGCTCCTTCAGCGACGCCTTGATCGACCAGCCGCTGGATGCGCTCGAGTTGCACGCGCGCGACGATGGCGCCAATGTCGATGGCTTTATCAAGCGGCGGACCGATTCGCAGCGTGTTCATGCGGTCCTGAATTTTGCCGATCAACTTGTCCGCGATGCTCTCCTGCGTCAGCAGGCGCGAGCCGGCGCAGCAAACCTGCCCCTGGTTGAACCAGATGCCGTCGACCAGGCCTTCCACGGCGCTATCCAGATCGGCGTCCTCAAAAATGATGAAAGGAGATTTGCCGCCAAGTTCGAGTGAAAGCTTTTTGTGGCTCTGCGCGGTGGCTTTGCGAATCGCGCGGCCTACTTCCGTGGAACCCGTGAACGCAATCTTGTCCACGTCGGGATGCTTCACCAGCGCTTCGCCAGTCGAGCCGTCGCCGGTGACGATGTTCACGACGCCGGCGGGAAGTCCGGCTTCCTGGCAGAGGTGCGCAAACGCGAGCGCCGTCAGGGGCGTAAATTCTGCGGGCTTCAGCACGACAGTGTTCCCGGTGGCGAGCGCGGGGGCAATCTTCCACGCCAGCATGAGCAAAGGAAAATTCCACGGGATGATTTGGCCTACGACGCCGCAAGCCGCGTACCCCGGAAATTCCTGCTCGAGCAACTGAGCCCAGCCTGCATGGTGATAAAAATGCCGCGCCACCAGAGGGATGTCGATGTCGCGGCTCTCCCGAATCGGCTTGCCGTTATCCAGCGTTTCGAGAACCGCGAGCCAGCGCGAATGTTTTTGCACCTGCCGCGCCAGCGCATAAAGATAGCGCGCACGCGCATGAGCAGTGAGCGATTGCCACGCCGGCAAGGCAGCCCGCGCGGCTTTCACAGCGCTATCGACGTCCGCTGCTGATCCCTGCGCGACCGTCGCGAGTTTTTCGCCAGTGGAAGGATCCGCCGTGTCGAAATAAGTTCCAGCCGCAGGCGCCTGCCACGCGCTGTTGATAAAGTGTCCGAAGCGCCGGCCATGACGGTCCAGCCAGGCAAGAGCCTCGCGCGGATCCTCCGGCGCGGGCCCGTACTCCATGGTCATGAATTTTTCGACGATGCTCATTCGCTTCTTCTCGCTTCTCTCGTCATCGAATCAGGATGCTCCCGCTTACGCGATCGGATGGCGATAATCCGCCGAATAGCGTCCCGTGGCATGGTGCTCCAATTGCCGCTCGATATCCGCCAGCATGCCGCTGGCGCCAAACCGGAATAACTCCCCCTTAAGCCAGGAATCGCCGAGTTCCTCCTTCATCAGAGCGAGCCAGTCGAGCGATTGCTTCGCCGTGCGAATGCCGCCGGCTGGCTTGAAGCCCACCGCCATTCCGGTCTCCTGCGCGTACTCGCGAATGGCGCGCACCATCACCAGGCTCACCGGCAGCGTCGCGTTAGTGGCTTCCTTCCCGGTGGATGTCTTGATGAAATCCGCTCCAGCCATCATCGCCACAACACTGGCGCGCGCGACATTGCGCAGGGTCAGCAAATCACCGCTGCCAAGGATGACTTTAAGATGCGCGGGCCCGCAAGCGTTTTTGAACGCGGCGATCTCATCGTACAGCGCTTGCCATTTTCCGCCGAAGACGTGCGCGCGAGTGATGACCACGTCGATTTCGTCGGCGCCGGCTTCCACCGAACGCCGAATTTCCGCCACGCGTTCCGCAAAGGGAGAAAGACCGGCTGGGAATCCCGTCGAAACCGCGGCGACATGAATGCCGCTGCCTTCGATCGCGCACCGCGCGGTTTCGACGAAGGCGTGATAAACGCAAACGGCGGCGACCTTGACATCGAGGCTTTCGATGCCAAGCTTCTGCACAAGTTCGTGCTGAATCGGTTGTCGCGCCTTGGCGCACAGCCGGCGAACACGCTCGTCGGTGTCGTCGCCGGAGAGGGTCGTCAGGTCCATGCAGGTGACCGCGCGGAGGAGCCAAGCCGCCTGCCATTCCTTCTTCACGGTTCGCCGGGTGCCGATGGTTTGCGCGCGGCGCTCGACGGCGCTGGTGTTCACGCGCACCGCGTGCACCCAATCCAAATTCAGGGGGACACCACGGTTGGGCTGGAGATCGCGCCCTGCGTAATTGGCAATGGCGGTATCGGCAGGTAAAATCGGACCTCGCAGAGCCGGGCGATCCAGGCTGGAAGAGTTGTCGATCCGCGGGTTGTCGCGCAGAGTCATGGGATTTCTCACCGCAAAGAGCGGAGCAATCAGCAAAGCTCTATCTTAGCACTTCGTCAAAGCCGGTTTACAGGCGCCCGCCGCGATTCCGCCACTCCTTCTCGAATTCCGGCCGGTTGCAGAAGGACTTTTGAGTTCCTACCTTGGTTGTGGAGAGAGCAGCGTAGAGATTTGCGCGCGACAGAGCTTCCTCTTCCGGCAAACCTTCGCTCAGAAAAACCGCGAGGCTGCCAATGAAAGCATCGCCCGCGCCGGTGGTATCCACAGCTTGGACCTTGAATGCGGGAACCAGCTCCATCCGGTCCGGTCCCGCCGCCAAAGAGCCGCGTTCGCCGAGAGTAATGACCACTCGCCGCATTCCCTGGCGCAGCAGAAACTCCGCGCACTTTTTCGCCTCATCGATTGAATGCACCGGCATTCCTGTGATTGCTTCGGCTTCGCTCTCATTGGGAATGAAGTAATCCGCAGTGCCGACTTCCTTGAAATCAACCGGCTGTGCCGGAGCGGGATTCACGATGCACCGAATGCCATTGGCTTTAGCGAACTTCACGGTGTGGTAGACGGTGCGCAACGGAATCTCAAACTGCAGAATGATGGTGTCTGCCTTGCGGAGCAGGGGCGCCGCGGCATCCACATCTTCGGGGGAAAGCGTGTCGTTTGCGCCCTTCACGACGATGATGCGATTCTGGCCGCTCGGATCCACAAAGATCGGTGCGACCCCGCTGGAAACGCCCTCGGCGATGCGCACGTGCGTTGCGTCGATCCCCTGCGATTCAAAGTTTTTAATCGTGGCGGGGCCGAAAAGATCGCTCCCGACTTTTGCCACCATGCCCACTTTCGCTCCGCAGAGACGCGCCGCAACCGCCTGGTTGGCGCCTTTGCCGCCAAAGCCGAGATCGAACTTCTTGCCGAAGATCGTCTCCCCCGGCCGCGGGAACACGTCATTGAACGTGGTGAGGTCCACGTTGGCGCTGCCCACAACCGCAATAAAGGATTGCTTGGCCATCATTTCGCCTCTGGTGGACGTTCAACTTTTCCCTGCACAGTGCATCGCTTCGCAACACGCCTAAAGAGCTCATTCGCAAGAAGCGCCGCGTGTCTCCGGGAGCATTGCCTGGGATTCACGATGCGCGCTACCCCGAGAAAACGTTGCGCACCATGAACCATAAATTTGCCGGGCGCTCCGCCAGCCGCCGCACGAACCACGGATACCAATAGCGGCCGTAAGCGACGAGCACGATGGAAGTGCAGCCCTCGCTGGCGAGACGCTCCTGCTCGACGCGGTGTATGCCGTAGAGCATCTGCACTTCAAAATCTTTCTTCTCGAAGCCTTCCGCAGATGCAAACTCGCCCAGCCGCCGTATCAGCGCCGCGTCATGCGTGCCGAAAGCGGCGCGCACGCAGCAATTTTCCTTCTTGGCCTGCAGCATCTGCTTCCCAAGCTCAAAATAGCTTTCGTTAACCTCCTGCTTGAGGGCAAACGCGATTTCCGGCGGTTCGTTGTACGCTCCTTTAACCAATCGAATCGAAGGCCGCAGCGGCAAAAGTTTCGCCAGGTCATCCTTTGTTCGATAGAGATAAGCTTGCAGGCATAGACCAAAGTTGGGATGCGCCGTCAGTGCGCGTCGATAGAGGTCCAGTGTCGCGTCCACATAGTTGCTCGCCTCCATGTCCACCCAGACGATGGAGTCCTTTTGTGCGCGCTCGATAATGGCCTTCAAATTTTCGAAGCAGACATCCGGAGAGAGATCCAAACCGAGTTGTGTCAGCTTGACGGAAATCTCCGCTTGCAGACCTGTTTGTCTGATGCGCTCCAGAACTTCGAAATAGTGATCGGTAACCTGCTGCGCCTCCGCGCGGTCCTTGATGTTTTCTCCCAGGTGCGTGAAGACCGTTCCGATCTTCTTGCTTCGCAGCGCCTCCGCCGCGCCAAGTGCGTCGTCGAGCGTCTCGCCAGGCATGAACCGCGACACTGTTCCGCGCACAAAGGAATAATGCGCGGCGTGGTCGCGAAGCCATCGATTCTGAGAGGCAGCCAGCAACAGGGATCGCACCAAACTCATTCTTTTTTCGGCTCCTTTTTTACCAAAGATTCCATGGTCTTGCCAGTTCTCCACTCAGCTCTGAATCGTCGCCCGGAGTCAGCGGAGTTCTGCTTGCTTTCTGCTCGCCTCAGGAAATCGCGAGCATGCGCAACAGCACACCGGCCAGCAGGCCACCGATGAGCGGCCCAATCACAGGAACCGGCGCGTAGCCCCAATCCGAACCGCCTTTCCCCGCAATCGGAAGAATCGCGTGCGCGATGCGCGGCCCGAGGTCTCGGGCAGGATTGATCGCGTAGCCGGTCGGCCCGCCCAGAGACAGACCGATGCCCCAGACCAAGCTTCCCACGAGATACGGGCCGAGTCCTGCCGCGGGACCTGCCGCCGAAACGCTCTTTGAAAAAATCGCGCCGACCACGAAAACAAGCACGAAGGTCGCAATGATTTCGCTCAGCAAATTCGAAACGGTATTGCGGATCGCCGGCGCCGTACAAAAACACCCCAGCTTCGCAGCAGTGTCCGGCGTTTCCTTCCAGTGCGGAAGGTAGTGCAGCCAGACGAGCCCGGCGCCAACAATCGCCCCGAGCATCTGTGCTGCAAGGTAGGGAGTGAACTTGGCAAAATTACCGTCGCGCACCGCGAAGCCGATGGTCACCGCGGGATTGAGATGGGCATCGCTGCTGCCACACGCAATGGCCGTGAAAACGCCCGCCATCACCGCGAACGCCCAACCGGCGGTAATCACCATCCACCCGCTGCCCTCCGCTTTCGAACGCTTGAGCAGCACCGCGGCGACAACTCCATCGCCGAGCAGGACAAGAATCATCGTGCCGAGAAATTCACCGGCCAGCGGTGAGGTCATAAGTGAGTGCCTCCGTCAGGATTCCATCCAGTCAAACGATCGGGTGACCGCTTTCTTCCATTGCTTAAACAGTTGCTCGCGTTCCGTTTCGGCGAGACGCGGCTTCCAGGTGCGATCAACCGCCCAGTTGGCCCGCAACTCTTCCAAGCCGGAAAAGAATTTTACCGCCAGGCCGGCGGCATAGGCTGCGCCGAGCGCGGTCGTCTCTTGAATTACCGGGCGCACCACCTCGCGGTTCAAGATATCCGCCTGAAACTGCATCAACAATTCGTTCGCTACCATGCCGCCATCCACGCGGAGACTGGCGAGG
>WNFA01026859.1_pt1 | contig 10098 bp, 8 predicted proteins | sample 5400481 | NCBI WGS metagenome assembly WNFA01 (sample SAMN13153340, study PRJNA577476) | soil metagenome | isolation source: 120 cm saprolite under Douglas fir tree site 2 hole 1 replicate 2 | place: USA:California | collected 2015-04-18 | reverse complement strand
CGAGCCTTATTTTACAACCAAGACCAGCGGCACCGGACTTGGTCTTTTGATCGTTCGCCGGATTGTCCGTGAGCACGGCGGCGAATTGTCGATCGAAAGCAGTGAAGGCAAAGGTCTCACGCTGGCGATTCGTCTGCCCCACCTCGACAGACGCGTTCGCATGCTGGAAGCAGGAGATTCGAAATCGACATCGAGCGCAAACTGAATGGCGAAGTCGAACCCGAGAAACGGTATTAAAAATTCGCAGCGAATCCGGCTCTTTAGTCTCGCTCTGATAGTTGCCACCGCCGTCGCTTATCTGCCGGCGTGGAACGGCAAACCCATTTGGGATGATAACGCCCACATTACCCAACCGGAATTGCGGTCCTGGCATGGTCTGGTCGAGGTCTGGACGCAGGTTGGAGCGACCCAACAATATTATCCACTGGTTCACAGCGTCTTTTGGATCGAGCAAAAACTTTGGGGCGATTCGATGCTCGGTTATCACCTAATTAATATTTTCCTTCACGGCTTCGCCGCGATTGTTTTGCTCCAGATTTTGCTGCGCCTGAAGGTTCCGGGCGCGTGGCTGGCCGCCGGATTATTTGCTCTTCATCCTGTTCAAGTCGAATCGGTCGCCTGGATCTCGGAAATCAAGAACACGCTCTCCGGTCTGTTTTTTTTCTGCTCGATTCTTGCTTACCTCAATTTCGATCAGAACAGAAGTCGAGTCGCATACTTCGGGTCACTCGCTCTTTTTCTTTTCGGTTTGATGTGCAAGACCGCCATTGCGCCGCTGCCCGCCATAATTCTCGCGGTCCTGTGGTGGAGACGAGGTCAGCTTCGTCTGCGCGATGATGTCGTGCCGTCGTTGCCGTTCTTTGGTCTCGGAATCGGCGCCGGCCTTTTCACCGCCTGGGTGGAACGGAATTTTGTCGGAGCGCACGGCACCGCCTTCCAATTGTCGATCCTGCAACGGTGCTTGATCGCGGCGCGCGACTTTTGGTTTTATCTCTTCAAACTTCTTTGGCCGGTTAAACTGACTTTTATTTACCCGCGCTGGCAGATTAGCGGCGCAATCTGGTGGCAATATCTCTTTCCGTTGACGCTCATTCTATTGCTCGCGCTCATCTGGCGACTGAGAAAAAAAAATCGAGGACCACTTGCCGCCGTGCTTGTTTTTCTGGGCCTGCTTTTCCCCGCACTCGGCTTCATCAATGTCTATCCGTTCATCTATTCTTTTGTCGCCGACCATTTTCAATATCTCGCCTGCGTCGGTCCGCTGACCCTGTTCGCTGCGGGAATGACGATGGCGCTGGATTCAATTGCGCCCGGAAAAGTTCTTCTGCGACCGACGATTTCCTTCTTTCTGTTGCTAACGCTCGGAGCTTTGAGCTGGCGCCAATGTCGCGACTACCGCGACATTGAAACGCTCTGGCGGACAACGATCGCGCGCAATCCTGATTGCTGGATGGCGTACAGCAATCTCGGCTCTTTTTTGTCCGCGCACGGCGACGCGAACGAGGCCATCGCCGATTTTCGGAAGGCGTTGGAAATCTGGCCTAACCAAAGCAAGGACCACAACAATCTCGGCAAGGCGCTTGTTCAGAAAGGTCGAATCGCCGAAGCGATGGACCATTTTCAAACTGCCCTCCGGATTTCACCCGACGATCCGGACACGGAGAGCAACATTGGAGCGGCCTCGTTGCAACAGGGCGATGCAGATGAAGCGATATCTCATCTCCGGCGAGCGGTTGAAAAGTGGCCGCGTCACGCGCAAGGCCACATCAACCTAGGCAACGCGCTTTTGCAAAATCGCGAGATCGATGCCGCCATCGCCGAGTACGAGAAGACGCTCGCGCTTCCATTCGATCACGCCGAGAGCCATTACAGCATCGGCACGGCGCTCCGTCAGAAAGGCGACGTCGAGGAGGCGATCGTTCATTACCGAAAGGCACTCGAACTGCGACCGGACTACGCGAATGCGCATAACAATCTCGCGAATGCCCTTCGCCAGCAGGGACGAACTGAAGAAGCCGTGCACGAGTACGAAGCAGCTTTGAAAAGCGAGCCCGACTCCATTCTCGCCGGAAACAATCTGGCCTGGATACTGGCCACTTCTCCAAATGCCTCAGTGCGCGACGGTGCTAAAGCGGTGCAGCTGGCTCAGCGGGCAAATCGATTGTCCGGCGGGAGCGATCCAATAATTCTACATACGCTCGCCGCTGCTTACGCGGAAAACAGGCAATTTTCCGAAGCGGTGAACGCTGCTCAACGTGCCCTCGAACTCGCGGATGCAAACGGCGTCGCTTCCCTCGCCGAATCGCTGCGCAGCAAACTTGCGCTTTATCAGGCCGAAACACCTTATCGCGATTCGAAGTAATAATCACTCAGGGATTGATCAGCTTCAGTGAGCTGACGAACCGCACGCCCTCGACCGGCTCGTCCGCAGTTTTTGTAAACGGTCACGGTACAGTAAACACGATGATCAGCTTTCACCATCAACACATGGAAGTTGGCTTGTTCGCTCTTGGATTTGAATTCCACCGCCGGAAAACCTCCGTACTGACGGCGTTCTTCGGAGACAACAGTTGCTTTTACCTCTTTGTCAAAATTGTCGCGATCTGCGGTTAGCTCCTGCTGATCGTCCAACGGGACCGCGGGTGGATATTGAGTCAGACCGGCGATAAATGCGTTCGTCTGCGTGTTCGCGACATAAGTGTCACTAACGATGGGCCCTTCTTTGTGACTCTCGTCCTTTTGCGTTTGGTGCTGCGGCTCGCCGGGCACCAGGAATGAAAAACGACCGGTCGTATCCGTGAAAGTATGCCAATTGCCGGTCGTCTGTTGCGCAGCTGCAGTCACCGCAAGAGCGAGCGCAACCGTTAGACCGATCTTAAGTCCAAACCGCGTAAACATGGGCACGTTCATCGTCGCAGAATAGCATGTGCGGCTGCCGCATCTAGTTTGCGGATTATCGCGTGGCCTACGAAGCTACACTCACCGCGGACCCGATGTAATCGTCCTCAGTCAATTGTTTGAGCATAGAATCGGCGGGGATCCGATCGCATAAACGATCAAAATAATTATGATCACTTTCAGCGGCATCGTTCGCTTTTACCGGCAGTTCCAAACCTTGCTAGGAATATCTTCCTGATTGAGAGATCGCGTGATTGAGTGAGATTATTCATGGATTCTATCCAGCCCATCATCCTTATCGTTGATGACGAAAAACACACGCGGGACGGACTGCGCCGCCTGCTCGAAAGCGATTACGATGTCTATGTGGCGGGCGACATTGCCAGCGCAATGAATGTCCTCGAGCGGGAAGATGTCGATCTTCTTCTGACCGATCTGCGGCTCGGGGCGGAAGATGGAATGCAACTAATCGATCGCGCACTGAAAATGCCGCAGCCGCCAATCTGCATCATAATGACGGCGTATGGCTCGGTCGACACCGCCGTGGAAGCAATGAAACGCGGCGCTTACGATTTCGTAACCAAACCCCTGAATCTCGACAAAGTGGAAATGCTGATCGCGCGCGCGCTGCGGAACAGCAAACTCGAGCAGGAAAATCAGACGCTGCGGCAGCAGGTCGACGAGCGCTACGGCCTCGAAAACATGATCGGCGACTCGCCGGCGCTGCACGAAGTGCTCGACACAATCCGCCAGGTCGCGCCGTCATCGGCGAATGTTCTGATCGAAGGCGAAAGCGGTACCGGGAAAGAGCTGGCGGCGCACGCGATTCACAACTTAAGCCGGAGGAACAAAGCGAAATTTGTCACTGTCCATTGCGCCGCGCTTTCGCCTACACTGCTCGAGAGCGAATTGTTCGGTCACGAAAAAGGCGCTTTCACCGGCGCCCATGAGCGCAGGATCGGGCGATTCGAGCAAGCCAATGGCGGCACGATTTTTCTGGACGAAGTCGCTGAAATTCCGCCGACGACCCAAGTAAAATTGCTGCGCGTGATCAGCGAAGAGCGGGCGTTTGAGCGCGTAGGCGGTAATCAAACTCTCCGAGCGGACGTGCGCCTAATCGCAGCGACCAACAAAAATCTGGAGCAACTGGTGCAAAAGGGAACGTTCCGCGACGATTTGTATTTTCGCCTCAACGTGGTCCGCATCACCATGCCGCCGCTGCGCGAGCGTAAAGACGACATTCCGTTGTTGGTGCGCGCGTTTCTGCGGCAGTTTTCCAAAGCGAACAACAAAGAGATTGTCGATCTTACGGCCGAAGCGATGAACGCTCTCCTTACTTACAACTGGCCGGGCAACGTCCGTGAGCTGCGCACTGCCATCGAACATGGCGTCGTGATGGCGACCGGACCGAAGATCGCGCCCCGCGATTTGCCCGCGGCTTTACGACAAGCCGCCGGCGCAACACTCCCGCGCGGCATTTCACCGGCCAAAGCTTTCGGCGAAAAAGCGAGCCCGCTCGATCTCCATGAAACGGAGCGCAAACTCATTTTACAGGCGTTGGCCACAACGAATGGAAACGTAACCGCGGCTGCAAAAAAACTCGGGATCAGCCGGCGGACACTGCATCGGAAGATCAACGAATTGAACGCAACGAAAAAAGAAACTGCGAGCAAGACCAAGCAGCCAGCAGCGGAATGAAAAGGCCCACTCCACTTTACCATTTACGAACTGGCATCGGAGAGTTTCAGTAAGACCGTGAAACAGGCGACAAAGATCTTCGGCACTGACGGCGTCCGCGGTGTCGCTAATGTCGAGCCAGTCACGGCCGAGACCGCGCTCAAACTTGGCCGCGCCGCGGCGCATGTTTTCACGCAACTGAACCCGCGCACGCTTCCGGAAGGCGCGCGGCCGAAAATCGTGCTCGGCAAAGACACTCGCCTTTCCGGTTACATGCTCGAGAACGCGCTCGTCGCCGGAATCACTTCACTTGGCGTCGATGTTCTTGTCATCGGTCCGCTGCCAACGCCGGGCGTGGCATACATTACCCGATCGCTGCGCGCAGACGCCGGCATTGTTCTTTCGGCTTCGCACAATCCTTACGAAGACAACGGCATCAAATTTTTCCGGCACGACGGCTACAAACTTGATGACCAGGTCGAAGAACAGATCGAGCAGCTCGTTTTTACCGGTAAGATCGACGACATCCGGCCGACGGCCGGTAAAATTGGACGCGCCGCGCGAATTGATGACGCGCTTGGCCGCTATGTCGAATTCGCAAAGGCGAGTTTTCCGCGAAAAATGTCGCTCGAGGAATTGCGCATCGCAGTCGACGTCGCGAACGGCGCCGCTTACAAGTCGACGCCGTGCATTTTGCGCGAGCTCGGGGCCGACGTCGCGGTTGCACACAACGAGCCGAACGGAATGAACATCAACGACGGATGCGGCAGTACGCATCCCAACGAAATCCAGCGCCTCGTCAACCTCGCCGACGCAGATATCGGCATCACTCATGACGGCGACGCCGACCGCGTTCTTCTCTGCGACGAAAACGGCGAGATCGTTGATGGCGATGAAATTCTCGCCATCGCGGCGCTCGATCTTTTGAATTCGAATCAACTTCGCGACAACACGCTGGTCGCGACCGTGATGAGCAACTTTGGCCTGGAGGAAACGCTCGCGGCCAACGGCGGCAAAGTGATTCGCACTAAAGTGGGCGATCGCTACGTGATCGAAGAAATGGTCTCGCGAAATCTCGGTCTCGGCGGGGAACAGAGCGGCCACATTATCTTCCGCGATTTCACAACCACCGGGGACGGCATCATCAGCGCGCTCCAAATTTTGCGGATCATGCACACGACCAGTCAGCCGCTGAGCAAATTGAAAAAATGTCTCAAGAAATATCCGCAGGCGCAGCGCAATCTCGTGGTCAGATCGAAACCCCCGATCGAAGAGCTGCGCGAGGTCGTTAAATTGCGCGAGGAAGTGGAACGGGAGCTGGCCGGCAAAGGCCGCGTTGTCCTGCGTTACTCCGGCACGGAATCAAAGATCCGCCTTTTGATCGAAGGGCGGGAATTCGATAAGATCGACAAACACGCCAACCGCATCGCAGACGCAATTCAAAGCGCGATCGGCGCAAATTAAACAACATGGATCTGACTCGTGTCATCGAAACGCTTCTTTTTAGCGCGCAAAAACCGCTCTCGACCAACGAGATTATCGATGCTCTTCGCAATGCTGGCGCGGAAGATGAATTTTCGCCGAACGAATTCGCGAATGTTCGACAAGCGAAAGTTGCCGCCGCGATTGAGCAGTTGAAGGTCGAATACATTCAACACGAGCACGGCTTTCAGCTTGTTGAAAAAGCCGACGGCTGGCAGCTGGCCAGCGATCCAAAATACGCCCGATGGGTTCGCGGACTTTTCCCGGCGCCGAAACCGGCGCGCTTAAGTTCGCCGGCGATCGAGACGCTCGCGATCATCGCTTATCGACAACCAATCACGCGCGCGGATGTCGAAGCTGTCCGCGGCGTGGCCATCGATAGCGTTTTGCAAACCCTGATGGAACGCGGCCTCGTTAAAATTGCGGGCCGCGCCGAGATTCCGGGTCGTCCGTTGGTTTACGAGACAACCGAATTCTTTCTCGATCATTTCGGTCTGCGCAATCTCGACGAATTGCCGAACGTCGAGGAACTCCGCACTCGCCACTTGCCAGTGAGCCCACGTTCCCAAGGTCCTACCGAAGGGATCGTCCAAGCCGGGCCAAGCACGCCTGCCGCCACCTGATTCGTTTGGTAAACGGACCCCACGAAGAACACGAAGGTCACGAAGACACTTCAATTATGCTAACTTCGCGTGCTTCGTGGCATTCGTGGTTTAGCTATAGCCTGACGACGTCGCTGATCGCGATTCCAACCATCGCGTTCGCCGAGATTCAGCCCGGCAATTGCGCGCGTGCGGCAAATTATTCTGAAAACAAACGCGGCTTTTCCATGCTCGTGATGCAGAACGGCCGCACTGTCTTCGAACACTACGCCAATGGCGGATCGGCGGACTCGCGCTGTAAAATTTTCAGTGGCACGAAAAGCTTTTGGGGGATCGCCGCCCTCTGCGCCGTGCGCGACGGCTTGATCAGCCTCGACGATCGCGTCGCGGACACCATCACCGAATGGAAAAACGACCCGCGCAAATCGCAGATCACGATTCGCCAATTGTTGAATCAAACCGACGGGATCGAACCAGCGCCGCATCTTCATAGCGAGTCGATTCGCGATCGAAACGCCGCGGCAATTCAATTGCCGCTCGTTGCTGCGCCGGGCTCAGTTTTCGCCTACGGTCCGAGTCATCTCCAAATTTTTGCCGAACTCTTGCGAAGAAAACTGAACGGGCATTCGACGATTTCGTATCTAGAAGCGAATGTTCTCTCGCCGCTCAACCTAACGAGTCTGGAGTGGAAAAAAGACGGACGCGGTAACCCTTTACCGGCCAGTGGCTTTGAATTGAGCGCGCGCGAATGGGCGCGCCTTGGCGAGTTGGTGCTTGGGCGCGGCAATTATCACGGAAAACAAATTGTTCCGGCAAACTTGTTCACTCAGGGTTTTGCCGGCTCGAGCGCAAATTCCTCCTACGGCCTGACTTTTTGGCTGAATCGAAACGCGCCACATGCGCGCGAGATCGATATTGAAAAGGAATTGGATCTCAAATGGCAACGCGCGCGTTGGATCGATATCTGCGTTTGCAAACCTGCGCCGCCCGACATGGTCGTCGCGCTCGGCTCGAATTATCAGCGCTTGTTTATCATTCCATCGCTGAATGCGCTCATCGTCCGGCAAGGAATGAGCGCAAAGTTCTCCGACGCCTATTTTCTGCGCCTCGTCCTCGGCCGATAGCGGGTTTGACTTGGCCACCGCTTTCCTGAACGGTTGCTGGCACTTATATTCTCGATCTTATGAATAAATTCGCGATCGGTTGCGGCGGGCAGGCGCAGCCAACTTCGAGAAATCGACCATTGTCGAAGTGACCAATGCGCGGGCGAGCGTCGGACGCGTGCAACTCGACCCAAACAAAGCGCCGACCGATGCCAAGCAGCTCGAAGAATTCCAAGCTGCGCAAGGACAATTGAGCAACGCGCTCTCGCGATTGCTCGTAGTGGTCGAACGTTATCCCGAGCTGAAGTCGAACCAGAATTTTCTCGGACTTCAAGCGCAACTCGAAGGCACGGAAAACCGGATCTCGGTCGAAAGAAATAATTTCAACGGCGCGGTGCAAGACTTCAATACCGCCGTGCGCCGTTTTCCGACCAACACGATCGCCGGGATGTTTGGATTCGCTCCGCGCCCATTCTTCGCTGCCCAACAAGGCGCGGAGAAGGCCCCGACCGTGAATTTCAACTTCGGTTCGCCCGCGCCGGCGGCTTCGCCCGCAGCGACACCGTAACGTAATTGTCGATCTTGCATGAAAGATCGACAACCGATTCTCGCGTGAAACGAATCGCGTTCTGGATCGCGGCTTTTGTCGCGATCCACTCCCAAGCGGCCGAAGTGATTCCGCCGAAGCCCACGGCCTACTTCAGCGATTACGCGGGCGTTGTTTCAAAGGACGCCGCCTTGCGGTTCAACGAACAACTTGCGCAATTCGAACGCGAAACATCAAACCAGGTTGTGGTCGCGGTGTTTCCAAAAATGCAGAGCGACTCTGATGTTGCCGATTACGCACAGCGTGTAGCAGAAGCCTGGGGCGTTGGCTCAAAAGCGCAGCGCACTGGAGTTGCTTTGTTTGTCTTCATCGCTGAGCGCAAAGCTTCGATTCAAGTCGGATATGGTTTGGAGGGCGTGCTGCCAGACATCACTGCTTTCGATATTCGCCAGAACCACATCAATCCTCATTTCCGAAATGGCGATTATGAAGGCGGTCTTGCGGAAGGCATCGACTCAATCTTCAAGGCGATTCACGGCGAGTACAAAGGAACTGGAAAAACCGTTAGAGAACGGCAGGGCGAGAGGGGCAATTTCGGCGGTAATCTCGTTTTCTTTATTCTCTTTATTATTATCGCGCTGATTCTGTCGCGATTGGGTCCAAGACGCGGTTATCACTATAGCAGTTCTGGAGCCGGATGGGCTTGGGCGCTCGGTTCTGGCGGTGGCGGCGGCAGTTGGTCGTCGGGTGGAGGTGGCGGAGGTTTTAGCGGATTCAGCGGCGGCGGCGGCTCGTTTGGTGGCGGGGGCTCAAGTGGCAGCTGGTAGCAAATGCGAACCAAAGAATTTCTCAGCAAGCTCGAGCATGACCGGATCGTCGCCGCAATCCGCGAGGCCGAATCAAAAACATCCGGCGAAATTCGGGTTTACATTCAGCGCGGCAAATTAGATGTCGAGCCCCTAATCGCAGCGCAGAAAAAATTTCACCGGCTTGGGATGCACAAAACGCTGGAGCGCAACGCTGTGCTCATTTTCGTGGCGCCGCGCGCCCACAAGTTCGCGGTGGTGGGCGACAAAGCGATCCACGAAAAGTGCGGCGAGCAATTCTGGCAGCAGCTGGTTGAAGGAATGCGTCAGCATTTCCGGAATGAGAAATTCAGCCGCGCATTGGTGGAAGCGATTGAGGCCGGCGAAGAGACAAATGTTGGCCAGCGCGAAGAACAGCGTGATATCGACGCCGGCGATGACCGGATTCAGTCGCTGACCGAATACGCCATAGAAAAGAAAGAGGTTGGCGTTGGCGGCGATGCTCAAGTTGATGCAGCGCGTTAATTGGTCGGCTTCGAAAAAGACCAGCATCCAGCCGAGGCAGCAAACAAGGAAGAGATGGTTCTCGTGCACGCCCGTATTGAACACGAAGTAGGCCATGTAGCCGAGAATTGAGTAAACGAGGAGGCGCGCGAAGGTTTTCGGCTGACGCGCGAACGCGACCAGAATCGCGAGATAGCTGAGGTAGAACAAAATTTTGTCGGGCCAGACAACGATCGGTTCGCGAGTGAGGAAGATGTCGATCATGCCGTTTTGGAGCGGCTCATATTTATCGGGCTGGATCAGATGAAGCGCCCACGTTTCAAGCCAGCTGAGGTTTAACGCGTAGGCGGAGAGGAAAGCATGCCGGGTCATGGCGCGCTCCAATGAATCGAAAACTTTCCAGCCAAAAATGAGAAGGAGCGGAAGCGCGACTGCGCCGGCTGCGAGCAGGAACGGCAGCATTTGCGTTTTGATTCGGT
>WNFA01006097.1_pt1 | contig 10101 bp, 5 predicted proteins | sample 5400481 | NCBI WGS metagenome assembly WNFA01 (sample SAMN13153340, study PRJNA577476) | soil metagenome | isolation source: 120 cm saprolite under Douglas fir tree site 2 hole 1 replicate 2 | place: USA:California | collected 2015-04-18 | reverse complement strand
TTCTGGCGTCTTAATATAAAAAGAGAAAGGGTAATATTCAATGAAAATAGTCTTCTTCACTACTGCTCATAATAGCTTAAGTCAACGTGCTTTTGTGGAGCTGGTCGATCGCGGGCATACGGTGATCGTGGTGATCGCCTCAAGCGAAGATGTGATGCTCGAAGCGGTCGAGCGTGAACACCCCGATCTGATCGTTGCTCCTATGTTGAAAAAAGTGATCCCGGCCTCCATCTGGCAACAACATACCTGTATCATCGTCCATCCAGGGATCAAAGGAGACCGAGGGCCATCTTCCCTGGACTGGGCCATCCTTAATGCTTGCGAGGAATGGGGCGTCACCCTCCTGCAAGCAGGCGCTGAAATGGATGCTGGAGACATCTGGGCCTCGCGTACCTTTTCCATGAGAGGAGGGAGTAAGAGTCACCTCTATCGACACGAGGTCACGGAAGCGGCCATACAAGGACTGTTAGAAACAATAGCAAAATTTGAGAGCAAAACCTTTGTACCAGAACCCCTGGATTATAGCAGGAAAGATGTCAAAGGCTGTTTGCAAGCCTGCATGAAGCAAGCTGATCGTGCCATTGACTGGGCAGAACCGAGTGCCTCTATTCTCAGGAAGATCCGGTGTGCGGATAGCTTTCCAGGCATCTTAGATACGGTGCTGGGCATGCAGTGCTATCTGTACGATGCTCATGAAGAAGACGTGCTCAGAGGGACACCTGGGCAGATCATTGCCAAACGAGATGGAGCGATCTGCCGAGCAACGGGTGATGGGGCCATTTGGATCACGCATCTGAAGCAAAAAGGCACCGATGGACAGCCGTCCTTCAAGTTACCAGCTACTCATGTGCTTGGCGATCGTCTGGATCATGTCCAGGAGGCTCCTTTAGCGGTAGATCAATGGTGCATCGGACGGACCTACCGCGAAATCTGGTATGAGGAAAGGCACGCCGTCGGTTATCTCCATTTTGATTTTTACAATGGAGCCATGAGCACTGACCAATGTCAACGTCTGCGAGAAGCTTTCCTGCTCATACGTCGGCGACCAACCAAAGTGATTGTGCTGATGGGTGGGACTGACTTCTGGTCAAATGGTATTCATCTGAACATGATAGAAGCTACCGATGACCCGGCTCACGAGTCCTGGCGCAACATCCAGGCCATGAATGATCTGGTGCGGGAACTCATCACTACCGAATCCCATCTGGTGATCTCTGCCTTGCAAGGGACTGCAGGGGCAGGGGGAGTGATTTTGGCACTGGCGGCAGATTGTGTCTATGCCAGAAAAGGGATTGTGCTCCATCCACATTATAAAGGGATGGGCAATCTGTATGGATCGGAATACTGGACCTACTTATTACCGAAACGGGTAGGAAGAGAAAAGGCGCGAGAACTGACAGAAGCATTGCTGCCGATAAGTAGCAGAACTGCGCAGCAGATTGGGTTACTTGATGATGCCTTTGAGGAGGATGCAGCCAGCTTCCGTGAGCACATCAGGGAGCTTGCAGAAGAGCTTGCTAGTAGTCATCGCTACGAGCCCATGTTGGAGGAAAAGCGTCAAGCACGGAAGAACGATGAAGAAAGGAAGCCTTTGCAAGTGTATCGGAATGAAGAATTGCAGCGTATGTGGCTGAATTTCTTTGGAGCAGATCGCAGTTATCATTTGGCACGCAAGAACTTTGTGTACAAAGGGCTCATGCCTGATCACGATAGGGGCGATGAAAGAGGCAGAACTGGTGGGCATGTTGAGTTCACGGCTGGGCATGACGCTGGATGGCATTATGGTAGGCAACCAGCGCGTGACGGCTATTGTGGAAGAGCGAGCATGACAGCAGAGATTCTGGATGGGCGGGCCATGAGCGCGGAGATGAAGGCGGAGTTGCGCGGCGAGATGCGCCGCTTTGTGGAGAAACAGGGGCAGGCTCCTGGCTTGGGGATTGTGCGCGTAGGGGGGGACGCGGCTTCTGGGGTCTATAGCAAGACGATCCTGCGCGTAGCGGCGGATGTGGGCATCACTGCTCACCTCGAACAATTACCAGTGAATACGTCAGCCGATGAATTGCGGGCGCTGCTGGTGCAATTGAACAATGATCAGGCCGTACACGGTATTCTTGTGCAGATGCCGCTTCCGGCACACCTGTCACAAAAGATGGTGGCCGCTACGATCGCCTCCAGTAAGGATATCGATGGCATCAGTTCGCGCAGCGTCGGGAATCTCTTCCTCGGTCTGCCCAGCTTCCTGCCTTCGACGGCGGCAGCGGTGATGGAGATTCTTGAGCGAACGCATACTCCGCTTGAGGGAAGGCGAGTGGTGGTGATCAGTCGCAGCAACGTGGTGGGAAAGCCGCTGGGTATGATGCTTTTGCAGAAAAATGCGACGGTGACGATCTGCCACTCGTACACCACGAATCTGGCGGCTTTGACGCGCCAGGCGGATGTGCTGGTAGCGGCAGCTGGCCGTCCCAGGCTGGTGACGGATGAGATGGTCAAGCCCGGAGCGGTCGTCATCGACGTGGGCATCAACGCGCTGCCCGATGGAGGCATTGTGGGCGATGTCGATTTTGCATCTGTGCGTGAAGTTGCCGGGGCGATCACACCTGTACCGGGCGGCGTCGGGCCGCTCACCAATGTTGTGCTGCTCAAGCAATGCGTGCAGGCGGCGTGGCAACTAGCGGGCGAGAAAAAGGAATGGACTTCAACAGCATGCCAGATCTCTGCTTATGCTGGCAATGATGCAGATCATTGGCACAGAATGGTTGCAACGCACACAATTGTGAGTGCATCGTGGGAGATTGCCAAGCCCAGGTTCAAGTAGGCATGTTCGTGGTTGGTGCCATGCTGATAGCCGCCACTGATCAGGGTTTCAGCCAAATGCCAAGGAGGGTGCATGAAGAATGAGAGACTTCATCAACAAAGTACTGGTAGGTTACAGCACGTGCTATAATCTGAATGATTGCTATTCGCTTTCCTTACTCTCCACTCCCCACACTCCCCCACAGCTCCACCTGCCTAGTCTCCTTCACATCGATCTTCTTAGGCCTCGGGATTTCACAAATCACCTCGCGTCCCTTGTCGAGCGCTCCATGCTTCCGCTTCTCGCGGTCTCGGCGTATGCGTTCCAGAAGCACACTAGCAGGCTCATCATCAGGGTCTTGTGGGACGAGGCGGCCAGCAAATGCTTCTTTCAGGATGCTCTGGCGCAGGCGTTCAGCACGTTTGAGGTTTGTTTCGACTGTTGCTTCAAGCTGGCTGACGACTGAGAGACGGCGCTCTACTTCGGATACGATTTGTTCTTGTTCGGCGATAGAAGGAAGCCGGATAGGAAGTCTCGACACCTTGCCAACACTTAATGTGTACAATCCGCTGGTTGATCCAGCTACGTCCATCACCCGTCTACTGCCTATAGGAGAGTTCCAATAGGCATCTAAGTATTCAGGAATTACAAAACTTAAACGAACTCTGATGATATGATTTTGATGCACACAGTCTTCAATTGCTCCATTCCATAGAGCACTACGACCAATCTCTGTTCTACTTCCATTTCCTTCCACAATGAGCATATCGCCCAATTGCAGGCGTAAGGTATCTAACTCATTCCCGAAAAGTTCCATCTTCTCAACAACTGACAAATCTAACCGCCCGCGCAGTACGTTCGCAACACGAAGATAAGGGAAAGCATTTTTTCGCGGGGTTCGACTCGGTTGCTTCTGAATTCCTCCCTGAATTTGAGATATCTGTTCCACCGTCGCCCAACACCATCCCTTCGGCAACTCCTGCAAACTCGCGACATCAGGCTTAGCAGGTTCCACATATTGCACCTTCGCAGGGTCCTTCCCCTTTGCTCGCAGGTCAGCCTCCCACTTGGCACGGCGCTCGGCCAGGATGCGATCTAGCAATTTGGAAGCGGGTTCGGTTGTGGGATGCTCGGTACGCCAGGCTTCGGTGAGTTTCCCTTCGACGGCGGCTTTGAGGACGGCGGCACGATAGCGTTTGAGTGTGGTCTGTGCTCGCCGCAATGCGGCTACGCCTGCGTCGAGGCGCGAGAATTGCTGCTCGATGGCGGCTACGATGCGTTGTTGTTCAGGAAGAGGAGGAAGAGGAAACTGAAATCCTTGTAACTGACTCCAATCAACACGTGGCCTATCACCTTCATTCAGGTGGGAAGCAAATTCTTTAAAGCTCCACGAGTTAAGAAAGTATTGAAGATAACGAGAATTCAGATGCGGAGACTCGCGGAATACCAAGAACTCGGCAGAACAAAGCCCCTCAAAATCCGGTCGCAGAACTTTATTCAGATAGGGTTGCAGCCGTCCATACAGCACATCACCAGGCCAAAAGCGTACTGCATTGCTTTTCAGTTCACTGGCAGGAACAGTACTAATCAGCTTCATAGTCTCCGCCTCGACATGCTCCATTCCAACAAAAGGATGTGTAGGAAATTCCTTTGGTTGCACACTAATACGTATAGGAGCAGTAACATCCCCCAAAGTCGTCTGTACCCACTCGCTCGGCAAATCATACTCCTCGTTCACGCTGCCAACCTCTCATTCAGTTGTTGCAAAATCGCCGGTAGTTCGGTGCCGAAAAGCTGGTATGCTTTGCCGAGGCCGCCGCGCTGGTTGAATGGTTCGTACTCGAAATCTTCTGTTTCTATGGTTAGGGAGGCGGCTACGTGGTCGCGGATCAGTTCGAGCCACTGGCGCTGCTCTGTCGTGAAGGGTTTTGCGCGCATGCGTTCTTGCTCCTCTAGCCATGCTGCGAAGCGACGCGCTACTGTCTCACTGTAGGGTTCCAGCACGACAGCGCCGTTTTCGTCGCGTTCGATAGTATAACGAACGAGCGATACGAGGTCGGTGAGCATGCGTTTGGTGTTGCTGCTATTCGCACGTACACGGGTGCGGTCGAGGGTTTCATAGGCCTGCCAGAGGCGGTCGGTCGAGAGTCCCAATGGTGGGGCCGCGATGGCGTCCGCGAGTTGCTTCACATCTTCGTAGCGCAGGCGAGCATGGTGCGGACGACTGTAGAATATTTCGAGGGCGGTGATTTCATCGTGGTGCTGCTGGATGAACTGGCGGAAACTCGTCACCACCTGCCGTGCCTGTTCCTCTGCCTGGATGTCCCAGTCGGCGGAGATGAGTTTGTCTTCACTGACGACATCCAGGGTCTGCTCGTCGCGTTGTTGCGCCTTGATGAGCGTAGCACGCAGGTCGGGGTTATCAAAGGGGGCGGTTGCCTCTCTGATGAGTCGCTTTACCACCGCTTTTGCTGCCGGATCGTCGAGGGTGAGGTATGGTTGGCCCGTTTCTTGCTGGACAGCCTCAAGCTGCTTATCGGGGTTGAGCGCATCGACCAGCCCGGCAGCGAGGTCACGAATACTACGGCCTCCTGATGCCTGTTCGATGGCTTCGACTTCGTTGGGAGTGACACGCCTGGCGAGTCGTCCCAGGCGCCCGGCGAGCGTGGTGAGGGTCGACTCATCGCGCTTGCCGAGGGCTACCGAGTTGAGCAGGTTCTTGAAGGATAGGGAGGCGTTGCGCTCTAGAGGGGGATCATCCGTTTTGATGCGTTCGCAGACACCCACGGCATCGATCAAGACGAAATGGGTCTTGCTGCTCGCGTCGGGGGTCACGGCTTGAAAGTCGGTGTCAGAAATGGTGCGAGTGCCACGGCCTTTCATCTGCTCGAAGAAGCCTTCGCTTTTGACCGAGCGCATGAAGAGCAGGACTTCTAGCGGCTTGATGTCGGTACCGGTCGAGATCATGTCCACGGTGACGGCGATGCGCGGGTAGTAGCTGATGCGAAAATCCTGGATGAGTTTCTCGGGCTTGACGCCGGTGACCTTGTAGGTAATTTTCTGCGCAAACTGGTTGCCACGCCCAAATACCTCGCGCACAGCCTCGACAATGGCTTCGGCGTGACTATCGTCTTTGGCAAAGATCAGCGTCTTGGGGACCTCGCTGCGTCCGGGGAAAAGTTGTGTGAACAGGGCGTCTTTGTAGGCACGCAGGACGGTGCGAATCTGGTCGGGTGCGACAACGTCGCGGTCGAGACGGCTGGCGTCATAGGTGAGTTCATCATCGAGGCGTTCCCAACGCAGGGCGCGAGTGTGGCGATCACGCCGGCCCACGATTTCGTATGGTTCGATGGTGCTGCCTTTTTCGCTGATCTCTGTACGAATGCGGTAGACCTGGTAGTCGACGTTGACACCATCGGCTACGGCTCGTGCGTGGCCGTATTCCATGACCAGGTTCTTTTGAAAGAAGCCGTAGGTTTGCTTATTGGGGGTGGCGGTCAGGCCGACGATGAAGGCATCGAAGTATTCGAGCACCTGGCGCCACAGGTTGTAGATGCTGCGGTGACACTCATCGGTAATGATGATAGCGAATGTCTCGATAGGCACGGCGGGGTTATACTGTACCTCTCTTGGCTGCTGGTTGCGTAGCGAGGCATCAAGCTCAAAGAGTGATTGTTCTTCCAGAGACGGGTCAAGTTCTGGTTCGCCACAGAGTATCGAGTACAGGCGCTGAATGGTGGTGATGCAGACACGCGCTACCGGGTCGATGTGGTTGCTCTGGAGGTGCTGCACGTTGTAGAGTTCGGAAAATTTGCGGCCATCGTCGGGGGTGACGTATTGCTGAAATTCTTTGAGTGTCTGTCGTCCCAGGTCGGCGCGATCTACCAGGAAGACGACACGATGCGCTCCACCGAATTTGATCAAACGGTAGATGCTGCTGACGGCGGTGAAGGTTTTGCCGCTGCCGGTCGCCATTTGGATCAAGGCTCGTGGGCGGTTTTCGGCGAAGGAATGCTCGAGGTTGGTGATGGCTTCTACCTGGCATTCACGGAGGTTGGCTCGTGGTAGCGGTGGGAGACGACGCAGCCTGGCGCGCAGGGTGTCGTTCTGCTCGTTGGGGACGCCTACGGGGGCCTGTTCTAGCCATTCTGCTAGCGTTTTGGGTTGGTGGAAGGCGAAGATGTGCCGGCTGCGCGGTTCGGGGTCAAGATGGTTGGTGAAGCGGGTTTCGATGCCGGTGGTTTCGTAGCTGAAGGGGAGCATGGGGCGTTCTGTGGAGAGGATTTCGGGCAGGTTGGTCAGGTATTTGGCGCTCTGTTCTTCGACGCCGATGAGTGTTTGTCCGGCTTTCTTGGCTTCGATGGTGCCTACAGGTTGATAGTCGATGAAGAGGAGGTAGTCGGCGGTGCCGGAGGGAAGGGAGAATTCGCGAACGGCGACGCCCTGGGACGAGCCGAGGTTCATGCGGTCAAAGTCTTGTACGAGCCAGCCAGCTTGTTCGAGTAATGTGTCTATTGTTTTGCGTGCGCGTTCTTCGGGCTTCAACCGCCTGTCTCCTGGCTTTTATCAATTTGCGTCGTTCAAGGGAAGAGGATGGATGTGGGGCTAGTATAGTCTATCAAGGGAATGGTTGGCAATTGCTTTGGTATTTCAGGGGTGTGCGTATGATTTTTGCATGGAGCGTGAAACCCAACATGGCGTGGAGGGGAACCTGGCGACCGCAAGGGATCGCCACTACGCTCGCAGATGGCACCATGCGGCATGTTCCGGCGTAGTGGCGATCCCTTGCGGTCGCTCAGGCCGACCACGCGGAGCAAACATCGTACGCGCACCCGGTAATTCAGGGTGTGCGTAGGGAACCTGGCGGTCGCTCAGGCCGACCATGCGGAGCAAACATCGTACGCGCACCCGTCTATCAGGTAAAGTGAGTAATATCACATACTTTTAGTACTATAGAGCATAGTGTATCCTAAAAAAGAGGTGTATGATCGTTTATGAGATAAGGGACGGATTTGTAGATTTTTACAATTCGTGTAGTGCTCTGAGAGATAGATTTGAGCCTAAAAACCAATTTGAGATGAATGGAGAGAATTATGCTAACAATGCCATTCCGACGTTTTCAAGGTATGTTCGCGTGTACTGCAGTTCTTGCTATGTTGATTTTGATGACAGCGTGTGCGGGCACTGGCGGTAGTACTTCACAGCCTGCAGCAGGTAGCACTGCCGCGACAGGTAGCACTGCCACGACTAGCTCTCCAACGCTGGTACCCACAGTCGCTCCTACGCAACCGCCTACCTCAACGGTCGCGTTTATGCCAGGTGGCATCTCATTCATCGGCCCTGTGAAGAGCATCACGAGCAGCAGTCTTGTCATGAGTGCTCCGAACGGGAAGACATACACGCTGGCTATCAACGCCCAAACTGATCGCTCAGCCTATGGTGGCGGTCTTCCGACTGTCGGAGCATCTGTCGATATGGACTCAGTTATTAACCCAGATGGGAGTCTGACGGCAACGATTTTGAAGCCTGCTGTGCCAGGTGACCCAGACGTGAACGTCATTGCGTATACAGGCGTCACGACGAGCGCGGTTGGAGCTGATCGCGTCATTCACTTCACAGCTGGCAACAAGAGCTACACATACACTATTCCTGCGACGGCGGACCTGAGTGCTTACGGCGGGAACGCACAGGCTATCGGGATCAATACAACGGTGAAAGTCAAAGTATCGTATCCGGCTAACACTGTTGTGAGTATCGGTTAGCTCAAGGATGAGCCTGGCACCCGCAAGCCCTGCCACTACGCTCGACCCGGCCACAATGCCGCTTGAGCGAGCGTAGTGGCAGGGCTTGCCCCAGCCAGGTCCCTGCTCGATGCAAAAAAATGCATCACACCTTCATAAGGAATTAGAGTTGACAATTAGCCCATCAATGGCCTATTCTTAGCTTACATTACCATTCACTATTAGCGAATCACGAAAGGAAAACAAGGTACAGATGGGTGATCCACGTAACGCAATGGAGGTAAAGCCGGGTTATCGCGGGCGAGCCTTTACCTCTGATTTGACGGGGCAGGAGTTCTGGCTGGTCGTTGATAAGGGCTTTCAGCCAATGGGGCTGGTTCTGGGCAATTGCATTTATTCGATGGGTGCGGTTCGTAACTGGTTAGCGGGCTTCAAGGGTAACTTCCAGGGCGAAATCAAAGAATACTCGCAGGTGATGTACCAGGCACGCGAACTGGCGTTGAGTCGCATGCAGTTCGAGGCGGATCAACTGGGGGCAGATGGTGTGATTGGGGTCGATCTCAACGTCGAATTCTTGCACAATGGCGAGTGGATGGAAGTGACGGCTATAGGAACGGCAATTCGCTGGGTAGGCGGTGGTCCAAATATGCCGCCAACCGGAGCAGGAAGAGTCACCATTCCGGCAGGTTAAAAATCGGGTAACTATTCAGGTACCTTTCTTGCGCCGCCAGCGGCGGCCCTGGAAGAAGAAGGGGATTTTGCGGGGATTACCTGCCCCCCAGGCAGGGTCCCCCGCGCCCCGGCCAGGGGACTGCGTCCCCCGGCACCCCCTGCTGAATAGTTACCCGTGAGCTTCGGCTTTGAACCAGTTCGCAAGAGTCCGTCGTAACTTCGCCCAGAAAGAAACTCTACTCATGGGATGGTGTATAAAGAATCTGTACATGGCCTCGCTGGCGCTTGGACCTTCAAGATCGGTGTAAGTGCCGTTGGAACTGCCCCCCGACCAGCCATGTCCCATACCGTTGACTTTCCAATACTCCTGAACTCCGCGACCATGGTGATTATGCCACCTGTAGCGTGTGTATGAGCGTCCACCTGGAACCTGGTCAGTCGTTGTGTGGGTGGGATGTTTAAAGTCAGCCTGATATGCGCCATTCGATGCGAGAATATCCGTTTGAATCCATTGTTGCACAACCTGGTCGCCATTGATAGAGTTGACGATGTAGTCGCGGGTGCCGTGAAAAACAATGATAGGGACGATACGTGCGAATGCTCCCATAGCAGTATAAGCGACCTGCCCTTGCTCTACAGGGTCTGGTCCACCTTGACGCATGGTCTTCAATGCCCCGATTGGATTGGTTGCTGCCTGGTACTCTATTCCAGAGTGAATACCGATGGCAGCAAAGATGTCCGGATATGTAACACCCAAATTAACAGCCATGGCTGCTCCAGCAGATATACCTGCCACATAGATGCGACGGGTATCAATTGTCCATTGCGCGGCATTCTGTGCAATAGCCTGGACAATTCCGGCAATAATTGCTGGTTCCCCCCTTCCTCGAGATT
>WNFA01006095.1_pt1 | contig 10103 bp, 9 predicted proteins | sample 5400481 | NCBI WGS metagenome assembly WNFA01 (sample SAMN13153340, study PRJNA577476) | soil metagenome | isolation source: 120 cm saprolite under Douglas fir tree site 2 hole 1 replicate 2 | place: USA:California | collected 2015-04-18 | reverse complement strand
GCATCGCGTCGCTGCCCGAGTATTGGCGGAACCACTGGGGCGACCTGGACGACTTCGTCGCGGCCGGTGCCGATGGTTTCGAAATCGTGAACTGCGCGCCCAAGGCCATCGGCTTCCCGGCGATGGCGCGCGCACACGTGCTGCAGATCGCCGAGGCGCGCGACCTGCTGGTGGTGGGCGCGAGCGACAACCACGGCTGGGGCAAGGTGACCTGCGTCTGGAACCTCTCGAGCCCGAGCGCGCACGGGTTTCGGTCGAATCGCGTGATCGCCCGCCCGATCGCGCTGGCGCAGGGCGAGTGGCAGCCCTGGGCGGCCGCCTACACCCAGCCGTGGCTGATGCTCGCGGGGCTGTCGTGGAGCGAGCGCTCCAGCTGGCTCACCTGGATCCTCGTGATCCTGATCTACCGCGCCGTGCCGCGGCGCGCGGGTGATCCGGCCGGGATCGGGATCCTGGCGCGTAGCCTGTCGCTCAGGATTCTGAAGCTCAAGCCGCGGCCACCAGCGCCATGATTCCGTTCCCCGCGCCGGCCTTGGTGGCGCTGCAGCTCGCTGCGTCGGGCGGCCCGTCGTTCCCAGAGCTGGCCGTACAGGAGCTGGCGGCGCTCCGCTCCGGCATGACGGCGGCCGCGTGGTTGGCCGCGCACCCATCGGATGGCTTCACGGCGTTTCGTCGCGACTCGATTCGCGAGAACCACGATCGCTGGTGCGGGCGCGCGAGCTCCGTGGTGACGCTTGCCAGCGGCGCGCTGATCGGGCGGTACGCCTATTTCTATCCACCATTTCCCCCGCCATCGCTCGCCCTCCCGGCGACGGGCGGGCCGAACCTGATCCGAGAGCAGTGCCTGCTCGGGACGGTGTGGCTCGAAGCCCCGGTGCCGGATTCCGCGTCGGGCACCGCGCTCGCAATGAGCGTTCGGGAAGCCCTGACGCGCGCGCACGGCCCCATTACCGCCGGTCCGGACGTCCTTTTCGGCCCCCTCCCCGCTGACTCCCAGCGTCGGCTGTTGTCGCGCCTGCCGGGCGCGGATGCAATGCTCTTGGGCCTTCACTTCTTCGGTGCTGCCGCCTGGCGCACGCCCGGACGCTGGCAGGTGGACTCGACTGTCATCGTGAGCGCGTTCGACCGTGGCCTGGGCGGTGACCGCACGGGAGGCCGGATCCTCGCGTTCGCGTTTCTGCCGATCGCCGAGTTGGGGTCGTTCGACCGAGCGGAGGAGCGCGCCCGCGCGGAGGAGCGCCACACCAGCGAACTCGCCGCGGAGGCGGCGCGCCTGTCGCAGCTCGACCGCGCGAAGACCGAGCGCCTGCTTGCGACGCTCGCAGCGGCGGAAAGCGGATACACCGGGCGCCACAAGGTGAACATTGCAGCCCTCGACTCGGCTGCGGTCGCCGTGCTGGGGGACTGGATCACGAGCGCTCGTGGACTCCCTCCGGCGCGACGGGCTGCGGCTCTCCTCGCGGCCGACCAGATGCTCGGGAGCAGCGCGCTCACCTTCGTGCGGGCGCAGCACGACGATAGTCTGAAGAGGCGAGCGCTCGAACGCCTCGGCGCGACGTTCGCCCGCAACGAGCTGGGTGGGGGTTACAACTACGTCCACACATGGCTCGACGAAGCCCTCCGGCTCGACCCGCAGGGGCGGGCGGGAGCGCTCGCCACCATGGCTCTGCTGCGCAGCGGGTTCGACCGGACGGGGATGTGCGGCGGGGGATCGGAGGCGTTCCGCCAGGTCATTGCGATGGGCGAGCGGCTCCTGGGCACGACGACGGACCCCGCGACGGCGGGCGAGCTGCACCGCCTGGTGGGCGACGCCCACGGGGACATCGTCGCCCTCGCGTCGGGCGCCGGCATGGAGTACGTCGATACGGCGCGGTATGTGGCCGAGGCTCCCGCGGCGCGCCGCAGCGCGATCGCGCACTACCGGCAGGCGCTGACGCTGGACCGAACCATGCCGGAGTCCCGCGCGGCCTGGCTCGAGGCTTGGCGGCTGCTCGCGGGGTTGCCGCCGACCACGACGTATTTCTTCTGCGTGTACGACTGACCCGGTGCCCGAGCTTCGTCTGCTCCGCCCCGGCGACGAGGCGGCTCTCGACACGTTCCCCGCGCGCCACGCCGACACGTCCATGTTTCTCCGCTCCAATGCGCGCTCGGCGGGGCTGACCGACCGGGGGCAACCGATGCAGGCCACGTACGTCGCGGTCCTGGACGGCGAGCGGATCAGGGGCGTCGCGGCGCATTGCTGGAACGGCATGGTGCTGGTACAGGCGCCGGACGCGGCCGACGCGGCCGCTGTGGCGCGGGAGGCGGTGCGGCGCTCGCGGCGTACGGTGACCGGCTTCTCGGGACCGTGGAGCCAGGTCGTCGCCGCGCGCGAGGCCCTCGGGCTCGGCGCCGCTCTCACCACCAAAGACAGCAGGGACGAGCTGTACGTGCTCGACCTCGCTCGACTGGTCGTGCCCCCGGAGCTCGCCAACGGCACGGTCCGCTGCCGTCATCCCACGGAGTCCGAGCTCGAGCTGTTGGTGGACTGGCGTGTGCGGTTCGCGGTCGAGGCCCTCGGTGCAACCGATGGTCCAGACCTCCGTCAGGCGAGCACGGACGACGTGCGGCGGCAGCACGACCGGGGCACGGACTGGCTGCTCCTGGCCGGCGCGGCCCCGGTCTCGTACTCGGTATTCAACGCCATGCTTCCCGATATCGTGCAGATCGGTGGCGTGTGGACGGCGCCCGAGTTCCGCGGCCGCGGCTACGCCCGCTCCGTGGTCGCCGGCTCGCTGCTCTCGGCGCGCAAGCAGGGGATCGAGCGCGCGGTGCTGTTCGCCGACCCGACCAACGAGGCCGCCCGGCGGGCGTATCTGTTCCTCGGGTTCCGGATCGTGGGGGATTACGGGCTGGTGCTGTTGGCTCCATAGCCCGCCGTGTCGGGAAGCCCCATGCGCCGATAGATACGCTCCATCCGCGGATCGTTCTGGAGCAGCCTGAAGAAGGGATACCGCTTCGAGTAGACGAGGATGCCGTCGTGCTCGTCGCACGCCCGGTCCAGGAACTCGAACGCGACATCCATGCGCCCTAGGCTCGCGGCGATAATCGCGAGTGTTGACGATTGCACGTACTCTCGCCGCGCCCGCGCGAGGAGCTCGTCGCTGATCGCGTCCACCTCGGCCAGCTTGTCAAGGGCGCTGTAGCACACGGCGAGCGCCGCGAGCGTCCAGGCGTGACGTCCGGACGCGACCACCGCCACTTCCAACGGCGCGATCGCCTCCTGGCTTCTCCCCAGATGGTTGTACAGCAACCCCAAGTGGATCGCGGGGAGGAACATCGTGGGCGCGAGGTCGCCCGCCCGTTTCAACGGTGCGCACGCCTCTTCATAGCGCCCTGCCCCCATGAGCGTCATGCCGAGCTGCATGACGAGCAACGGTGCCAGCGGGTCGAGCTCCACGGCACGCCGGGCCTGCGCCACCCCTTCCTCGAACCGGCCTTCGATAAAGACCAGATAGTAGGAAAGCCATTGCCGCGCGGCGACGTAGCGGGGATTCAGCTCGACGGCCCGCCGCAAATCCCGCGCGGCGCGAGGCCAGTCCCAGTCGCAGACGAGGCCTACGGCTCCCGAGGCGCACGCGACCTCCGCGAGGTCGGGCGCCAGGTCGAGGGCCTTCTGGACGGCCGCGCGCGCTCTGGGCCGGAGGACGTTGGGCGGCGCGAGCCCATACTGCGCGAGCACCGTGCAAGCGTCGGCGAGGCCCGCGTACGCCAGCGCGTAGTTCGGATCGAACGCCAGCGCCTGATCGAAGCACTCGAGCGCCTTCTTGAGCCCGAGCCCCCGCTGCGCCAGGTAATACCGCCCCTTCAGGTAGAGATGATAGGCGTCGAGATTCCCGGTGGCCGGCATGACCAGCGGCATCCCCTCACCGCCCAGGGTGACCTGGAGGCGGCTGGCGATCGCCTTCGCGATTTCGTCCTGGATCGCGAAGACATCCGTCATCTCGCGATCGTAGCGCTCCGACCAGAGATGGTACCCGTCGCCGACCTTCACGAGCTGGGCGCCGATGCGCAGCCGGTTCCCCGCCTTGCGCACGCTCCCCTCCAGCACCGTCGCCACCTTGAGCTTCGACCCGACCTCGGCGAGGTCGATCGCCGGCCCGCGGAACGCGAACGACGAGGTACGCGCGGCCACGCGCAAGCCAGGCAGCTGGGTGAGGGCGTTGATGATCTCTTCGGCGATGCCCTCGCTGAAGTACTCGAATTCGGGATCGCCGCTCAGGTTCGCAAACGGCAAGACCGCGATCGACTCGCCCTCCGCCCCCTCGGCGGTCGGTTCGGCGCGCGCCGCCAAGGCATCGGCGAACTGGGCTGCCGTCGCGAACCGATCCGCGGGCACCTTGGCGAGTGCCGTCAACACGACGCGCTCCAGCGCGTCCGACACCGTTGGGCGCACGCTGCGGATCGGAGGAGCGACATCGACCGAGTGACGCGCCATGATGGCCTGCGCCGTCGGGCCCGTGAACGGTGCCGACCCGGTGAGCATCTCGTACACCACACACCCGAGGCTGTAGATGTCGGATCGGCCGTCGAGCGGCTCGCCGCTCGTCGCCTGTTCCGGGCTCATATAGGCGGGCGTGCCGACGACTACGCCCGCGGCCGTGAGCGGCTCGAGCGTCGCGGCCGTCACCGCGCGGGCGATCCCGAAGTCGGCCACGACGGCGCTGCCCGCCGAGAACATGATGTTCTCCGGCTTTATGTCGCGGTGCACGACGCCGCGGCTGTGGGCGTACCCGAGCGCATCGGCGACCTCGCTCGCGATGCGGACCGCGTCCACGATCGACAGCTGACGCTCGCGCTCTAGGCGGCCGCGCAACGTCTCGCCCTCGATGTACGGCATCACGTAGTAGAGCAGGTCGCCCGCATGACCTGAATCGTACAGCGCGAGGATGTGCGGGTGGGTCAGCCCCGCTGCGATACCGATCTCACGCAGGAAGCGCTCGACCCCGAGGCTCGTGGCGAGCTCGGGATGGAGAACTTTGATGGCGACCGATCGGTGGTGTTTCAGGTCTGCCGCCAGGAAGACCGTCGCCATCCCTCCGCGGCCGACCGCGCGGTCTATCGAGTAGCGGTCTGCGAGGCTGGCTTGCAGACGAGCGAGGAGGGCGGTCAGGCGGCGCTCCCTAGACCATGGCTGAAAGATTCAAGAGCGTCCGCCATGCCCGGAATACTTCTCCGTAGTCCTGATGAGTGAACGCGACCGTGCGACCCGCGGTGCGCGCGGCCCCCGGACACAGCTCCGCCATGTCCGCGTGGATCGTCATCGCGAAGTCCACCTCGAGCGTCACGGGCGCCCGGAGGGTGAACGGCGCGTGCGAGCGCTGGAGGGCTCGTGCAGCCTCCTCGCGAATCATGCGGCACGCGACCGCGGGCGCGACGCTCTGCGCCGCATGGCGGCTCACCGCCTCTTTCACGATCACCGTCGCCACCCCCTCACCCAGCAGGTCCTTCGCCTCGGCCGCGACGGCGGAGTCGCCGCTCACCAGGACGACGGGCACGCCGTGCAAGCCGGCCAGCGCGGCGTTCAGCCCCAGCTCGCCGACCGGCTTCTTGTTGAGACGCACGTCATGAATGCGGTCGGCGTAGGTGTGGTCGAGGATCGCGTTGCGGGTGCCGGCGCGGGCGTGGTAGCCGATGAACAGCGCCGCGTCGAAGCCCCCCTGCTGATCGATCCCCTGCATCATGGAGCGCGGCTTGGGATCTCCCGATACCAGCTCCGCCGTCTGGTGCAGCTCTTCCGCGAGCAAATTGCGCATGAACCAGTGGCTGTCGTTCACGAGCACCCGGGTGGCGCCGGCCGCGAGCGCGCCCTCGACGGCGGCGTTGGCCTCCGCGGTCATGAGGCGCCGGAACCGCGCGTACTCGGCGGCGAACGCCGGCGTGGTGGGGTCGGTCTGGGACTCGTGGACGACGCCGGCGATCCCTTCCATGTCGACGGAGATGTAGACGCGCATTGGGCTAAGCTATCTCTGGTATTTACTTTGTATTGCAAAGGACTTGACAAGCGAGCCGCGACGTGACATCGTGTGGGTCATGGTCGCCCCTCGGCCACTGCACGACCGCGCGCTCGACAACCTCCGCTTCATCCGGCAGACGATGGAGCGCGCGGGATCGTTCACCGCGGTACCGGGCTGGGGGCAGGTAGCGGTCGGCGTCACCGCGCTCCTGGCGGCGTTCCTCGCGACGCGTCAGCCAACACCGGAGCTGTGGCTCGCCGTCTGGCTGGGCGAAGCGATCGTCGCGCTCGCGATCGGCGGATCCGCCATGGTGCGCAAGGCGTACGCTGTGAACGATCCCATTCTGTCCGGCCCGGGGCGGCGGTTCGGCCTGAGCTTCCTGCCGCCCATGGTGGTGGGTGGCCTGTTGACCGTGGCCCTGTACCGCGCCGGCCTGTGGCACGCGCTGCCCGGCACCTGGCTGCTGCTGTACGGGACCGGGTTCGTGACGGGGGGCGCCTTCTCGGTGCGAATCGTCCCCGTCATGGGCATCTGTTTCATGCTGGTCGGCGCCGTGGCGCTGTTCGGACCGGCCGCGTGGGGAAACTGGGTGATGGCTGCGGGGTTCGGCGGCCTGCACATCGCGTTCGGCATGATCATTGCCCGGAGGTACGGTGGCTAAGCAGGGAGCGGCGCGGAAGACCGAAGCGGTCGAGCACGGACTCAAGAGCGAGCGGGGCGTCGGGGGAGGGGGCCGCGCCGCCGAGCTCGACCGGCTGATCCACGAGCGGGTCCGGCTCGGCATCGTGAGCGCGCTCGCCGTGAACGAGTCGTTGAGCTTCAACCAGCTCAAGGCGCTGCTCAAGACCACGGACGGCAACTTGAGCGTGCACGCGCGCCGGCTCGAGGAGGCACAGTACATCACCTGCACCAAGTCGTTCGAGGGGCGGATACCGAAGACCGAGTATCGGCTCACCGCCGCCGGGCGGCGCGCGCTGGAGCGCTACCTGGACCACATGGAAGCGCTGATTCACGCCACCCGACAGGGGTGAGGCATTTTTTTTGGGGACTGACTTTATGCTGCAAAGCTCTTCTCTCCACATCGCGATCGTGATGGACGGCAACGGGCGCTGGGCCAGGCGCCGCGGTCTGCCTCGCGTTGCGGGACACCGCGCCGGCGCCGAGGCCGTGCGCCGCACGGTCGAGGCCGCGCCCGACGCGGGGATCGTCGCGCTCACACTGTATGCCTTCTCCGCCGACAACTGGAAGCGCCCGCCCGGAGAAGTCGCGGCGCTGATGCGCCTGCTCGCGCGCTACCTCCGCACCGAGACGCCGCGCCTGGTGCAGAACGGCGTGCGGCTCGAGCTGATCGGGCGTCGCGACCGCCTGCCCGTCCCGCTGGTGGCCGCGATCGACGCCGCCGAGCGCGCCACGGCGGGCGGCGCGCGGCTCCATCTCCGGCTCGCGGTGGATTACTCCTCGCGCTGGGCGATCGACGCGCGGGTCATCCTGCCGGACGTGGATCTCCTGATCCGCACGGGCGGCGAGCAGCGGCTCTCGGACTTCCTGCTGTGGGAGTGCGCGTACGCGGAGCTGTACTTCACCGAAACGATGTGGCCCGACTTCGGCGCGCCGCAGCTCGCCGCCGCGATCGCCGAGTTTCACACGCGGCAGCGCCGCTTCGGCGGGCTGCCGGAAGCGGCGGCGGGATGAGCGCCACGATCAGCGCCCGGACGAGGCTCGGCCTCGAGATCCTCGGCACCGGCGTGGCTCTCGGGGTCGCGGGCGACGCGTTGTTGCGTGCCGTGCCCTGGGGGCTCAATGCCCTCCTCTGCACCACCGGTCTCGTCGCGGCGGCTGCGTGGCTGGTGCGGCGCCACCGCGTGGCGGTCAGCGCCGACGCCCCGTGGCTCGGGGCGGCCGCCCTCCTCGTCGCATCGAACTTCGTCGCCCGCGACTCGGGCAGGCTCCAGGCATTCGACGCGATCGGCCTGGTGATCATCCTCGCGGTCGCCTTCCTGAGCCTCCAGGGGGTGGGGCTGCGCGGTCGGCAGGCCTGGCACTACCTGCGGGGCGGGTTCGATGCCGCGGTGAGCGCATGGATCGGCGTGTTTCCGCTGCTCAGCCGCGACGTGACCTGGAGCGAGCTGTCCCGCGGAGGACGGCTGCGGCAGGTGCGCGCGGTCGCGCTCGGCGGCATGCTGGCGTTCCCGTTGCTCGTGGTCTTCGGCGGCTTGTTCAGCTCGGCGGACGCGGTGTTTCATGACGTCGTCGGCGACTTGTTCAAGATCGACTTCGACGCCGTACTGGGACACATCGCGCTGCTCGGAATCTTCGCGAGCCTCACCGCGGGGTACCTGCGAGGCGCGATGCTGCGCGCGGCTGCATCAGGCTCGCCCACGGACGGCGAGTCGAAGCTGTCGCTCGGTATCATTCCGGTCGCAACAGCGCTCGGCCTCGTCGATCTGCTGTTCCTGGTTTTCGTCGTCATCCAGCTGCGCTACTTGTTCGGAGGTGCGGAGCTGATCGCCGCGGCGACAGGGCTCACTTACGCGGAGTACGCGCGCCGGGGCTTCTTCGAGCTCGTGACCGCCAGCGGGCTGGTACTCCCCCTGCTTGCCGGCGCCGATTGGGCCGTGCGGAACGAGTCGCGCGAGCACCAGCGGACGTTCCGCCAGCTCGCGATCGTGCTGCTCCTGTTGCTCGCGGTAGTAATGGCGTCCGCGCTGGCGCGCATGCGCCTGTACGTCGGCGCGTTCGGACTGTCGGAAATCCGGGTCTACTCGACGGCCTTCATGGTCTATCTCGCGGGTGTGTTCGCCTGGTTCACGTGGACAACGCTGCGGGGGCAGCGCGGCCGTTTTGCGTTCGGGGCGCTCGTTCAAGGGTTCGCCGTGCTGGGCGCCTTGCATCTCGTCAATCCCGACGTCCTCATCGTTCGCACGAACCTCGCCCGTCCCGGCGACGAGCGCCCGTTTGACGGCTGGTATGCGGCGTCCCTGAGTGCCGACGCCGTGCCGCTGCTACTCGAATCCCTCCCGCAACTCGCCGGCCCGGCGCAGTGTGGCGTCGCAGCCGGGCTGCTGAGACAACGCGACCGGCTCGAGGAAGGCGATTGGCGTAACTGGAACTTCGCGCGCAGCCGCGCACGCCGCTTGCTGCACGACCAGGAAACCCGGTTGCAGGCGCTTCGCTGCCCCACGTACGGATCCTGAGTCGTCGAAGCGGTGTGAGTGGGTGTGATTGGATGAAGTCTACCGCACGACTTGAGTGGTTCCTTGGCAGCGCGCTCATTCTTCTGGTCGCGCAGCTCGGCTTTATGGCGTGGCAGGATCCCGGCGTCCGGACCTCGACACCGTCACGCGATTGGCGCACGGTCGGTCCCGTCGCCATTTCCCATTGGTGGTCCGTAATTCTCGACGAGAGACCAACCCATCCGTTTCTCGCCGAGTACGAGTACCGGCTGCAAATCTTTCACAGCGAGGGACGCGACGGCGAATACCGCGGCACTGTGGATTTGATCCCCAACAGCGGGGGACGAACGTTTCTGTGTCTCTTTGCCCTAACGGCGGTCGACCGGGCGCCTGTCCTCGAGGTCGCGGATCGCGTGGTGACTTCGATCGTGGACCTTCAAGGCCTTCGACGGCTCCCGGACACTCCCCCAGGATATGAACGCCGCTTCGTAGGAGCGTTTGTGGAGGAGGCCCAGCCATTGCGCTTCGTGCCGTCCCAGATCGAGCCACTCTGTCCGCCGGATAGGTGACGACGCGCCCTCGCCACGTGCGCGGGAAGCACGCTACCTTAGAGCATGAGCTTGAGAATCGTGCAGGTGGACGCGTTCGCGAGCCGCCCGTTCAGCGGCAACCCCGCCGCCGTGTGCGTCCTCCCTGCGCCGCGCGATGAGCGCTGGATGCAGGATGTGGCGTGCGAGATGAACCTGGCCGAGACGGCGTTCCTGCATCCCGAAAACGAAGGCTATCGGCTGCGCTGGTTCACCCCCACGATCGAGATGGCGCTGTGCGGTCACGCGACCCTCGCGAGCGCGCATGTGCTGTGGGAAGAGGGTCGCCTCCCGGCAGACCGGCAGGCCCGGTTCCACACCCAGAGCGGCCTGCTCACCGCCGACCG
>WNFA01017272.1_pt1 | contig 10107 bp, 12 predicted proteins | sample 5400481 | NCBI WGS metagenome assembly WNFA01 (sample SAMN13153340, study PRJNA577476) | soil metagenome | isolation source: 120 cm saprolite under Douglas fir tree site 2 hole 1 replicate 2 | place: USA:California | collected 2015-04-18 | reverse complement strand
GTGAATTTCGGCGTCCTCCGGCGGACGATGGATGCGAAATCCGAATACGGAATGAACTGCTGCGACCTTCCGTGAAGATGGATCGACGCCCTTTGGATCCGCCACCATAGGCTCGAATCCTGCCGCCCCAGCCATCGCCTTCAAAGAGAGCACCAGGCCGCTACCGCCGTGGCCTCGATGCCAAGGCCTGGAGAAGTGGGAATGACTGTGTGCTAAGCTGTGGCCATGCGTTTACACATAAGCTTGCAGGATGAATTGATCGACGCCCTCGACTCGCGGGTTGGGCGGCGGCGGCGAAGCGCCTTCATCGCAGCGACCATCCGACAGGCGCTCGAGGACCAGCGGCGATGGGACGAGATCGAAGCCGCGCTTGGCTCACTTAAGAATTCGGAGCACGACTGGGACCGCGATCCCGCTGGTTGGGTCCGGTCACAGCGCCGGGGAGATCGCCGCCGAGTCGGTTGACAACTGATGAGCGGAGTTCTCCTCGACACCACGGCTCTCATCGACGCTTTGCGCGGGCGTCCCGCCGCGGCCCGGATCCGTCAGCTGCGCGGTGCCGGCGACCGTCCCTACACCTGCGCCATCAACGTGGAGGAACTCTTTCGGGGAGTCAAGCGGAGCGAGGAGGCGAGCGTCACTCGCCTTTTGAATGGCCTTCGGGTTGCGCCGCTAGGACGGATCCAGGGGGAACAGGCAGGGCGGTGGCGGCGCCAATTTGCCAATCGCGGCGTGACCCTAAGCCAGGCCGACTGTCTCGTGGCAGCAGCCGCTCTCGGAGTGGGAGCACGCCTCGCGACCGGCAATCCCCGTGACTTTCCGATGAAGGGGCTGGTGGTGGATCATTGGCCTGTAGGGGCATAGCGTCCGGTTCGGAGCAGAGCGACCGCAGTGGCGATTACTTCGCCAACTTCGCCTAGCAATGTTGCCAAACCTGACCAATTGACCCAGCCATCGCCTTCAATCCCGAGCCATTCTGCTTGCCATGATGCCGCGACCGGAAAAGCTGTTTACCTCGGCTTTGACGGGCTAACGAGGCAAGCTTCCTCCAAGCGTGGTTCCTCCTCCACCGATCCCGAAACGGCAGGACAGAACTGACTAGGGCTGAATCTGTCCCTTGTAGGCTCCTGCTGAGGAGAGGTCAGCCGCCGAGGTGCCATCAAAGACAAGCCGTCCACTGAGGTGCGCCAGGGCACCTGAGCCGTGAGTGATCGTGGCATCAACGTGAACCACACCCGCCGCGCTGACAGTCGTCTCCTCTTCGAACAGCACGGTCCCCGCGCCTATCCCGGAGACGGTCCCTGTGAACTCCTCGGTTGCGTGCCCACGGATGTTTCCCTGCGGGTCAATAATGAACTTTCCCTTGAACAGTGTTGCACCAGTAAAATCGCCTACGAACTGCGCCGTTGAAACCGCAACCACTTGAACGTTCACGCCAGCCGGATGGGCTCCAGTTATTGCCGGAGCTCAGGTCGCCCAGGTGCCCACAACGTCACGGGGTGAGGCCGCTCCCGCATCAGCGGCCGAAGCGAGTTGACCGGCGCCCAAGATTACGAAGCTAAGCGAAAGTCGAGCTAGAAAACGGGTTGCGCTCATTTCGCCTTCCTCCTCCTTCTGGTCTTTCCTTTTCCCCCAACTGCGCTTATCGATTCGTTGATCGACGGAGCAATCCGCGAGATGCGCCCGCCGCGGCGGAGGGCGCCTCCAAGGCGCTTAGAAGTCGAGCTGAGTTCCCGAGGTTGCAGTGAGTGCAGTCTACGCCACAAGGAGTGCCAGGCGCATGCGGATCGGGTGGAGCAGAGCAGGCGGAGGAGGCGATTCACCGACGATTCGAGCCGGTAGGAGGCCTGACCAGCAGAGTGCCAAACCTGACCAGTCAACCCAGCCATCGCCTTCACCATGGCGGATGGCCCGCAGCATTAGGCTGGACGCAAGTCCTCGGGACGGGCGCGCGTTCTTGCTGACGCCTCATCAGTTGGCCCACTGAGCCCTTGGGCGCATCGGAAGAAAACAAGCAAGCCGGCTAACCTGCCGGTTCCTGTGCAACTCTCAGGTCCCTCTCTCGTTACACCTTGAACGTCGCATGCTCCTTCGCATCACCGAAAACTCCGTGTGCTTTGTTGCAGGAAGGCCATGCAGTTTCAGCGAGATCGAGCAACTCGTTGCCGGATTCATGGCGGTCCTCCTATTCGGCTGGGTGCTCAGCGACCTGAAATGGAAATCGATCGCGGACCCGGGCCTCGATCTGCGGCCAATGCTGCGACACGTGGGGTTTGCCGTCCCGGTCCCAGCGATCCTCTGGTACGACTCGCTTCATCCGAACGTGGGCCTGAGGATCGCGGCGGGAGCTCTCGCGCTCATGGCGATTTGGGATTGGGCACGGCAAAGGAAGCGCTCGGGTCAGGCCGGCGCACGGCGACGCCAGAAACGCATTTCCCGTTCCAAAGCGCCTGACGGCTTCAGCGTCGTCATCGACCAACGGAGTCGGGGTGGATACACTGCCTGGTCGACGGATGACGACGACCTCAGGCTGGAGGCGCCGACCCTCCTGGCCGTCGACGAACAGGTCAGACGCTATCTTCACGACCGCCTCGTTGACGACGAAAAACAAAAGATGTCGCTTGCCTACGTGTGGGAGGATGCTGAACGGGCCACGCCAGCCGCTGCCGGCGGCCTGCCATCCGACAAAGTCAAGCGGCCTCCCAGAAGCCTTTACTTCGAGGTGCGGGAGTCGCCTGTCGAAGGCTACCTCGCCGAGGGTGAGTCGGGTCTCCGCATAGCGGCGCACACGCTCGAAGGGCTGGCGCCCGCCGCACGGGCCGAGATTGGGAGGCGCTGGCCCCACGCGCGGGCGAACGACATGCCCAAGGTCACGTTTGGTTGGGTGCGAATGGCCCAGGTGTGACTGCGTCAGAGGACAGGACGCACAATAGCGGCAAACTGCTCGCTCAGGTCGCCCAGCAAGTTGCCAACTCTGACCAGTTGACCCGGCCAACACTCAAGCTGTTAGGGATTGCGTGATGCCGTAGCCCTGCGACTGCGAACCACCCTTCGCACAACCAACTTACTCGTACCGAGAGAACCGAACGGACGAAATCCGACGTCAGCGAACATTGATTCAGTGCCTCCGAACAGGAATGAGCTCGAGTACGGTTTCCCCCGGGTGGCGATGGGATAACCATCGACCGTCCCGCCGCCTTTAGCGGCAATGATGCGAAGCGCGCCTGCCAACGCGGCTTCCGCGATTCCCTCTTTCCTCCGGTCGCGGTCGACGAAAAAGCACGTGATCCTCCAGTCGGGCGAAGCCGCCCCCAACCTGCCAAGCCGTCCCATGCGGCCCGGGAGCTCGGTAGGGGGTCCGAATTGACACCACCCAACGACGTCCGCGCCGTCGTAGACGAGGGCCGCGTGAGACTTATTTGCTCGAACCAGTCTCTCCTTGTACGCCCTGTGCGGCCTGGTCTCGCTGTTCGACTCACCGGCCTTGAGGTGGAAGGCGACGCACCAGCAGCCACCCCATACGCCATTGTGCTTCTCCATAATCCGCACAAAGTCAGGCCATGTCCCTGTGCCGAGTTCCTTGATTAGAAATCGCGCCATGGCCAGGCAGGCATCCTCCGCGGGGTATAAGGCGTGATCAACTGACGCGCCGTTGCAATCGGCTGCTCCAGCTCGTCATTGTATTGGAGAAGCGACGGGTCTCAGGATGAGGTTGACGGGCCCGAGTCGAGGGCGTGATGGGGCGTATCCTGCGGCGGTGATTGCCGAGTCCGAGACCTGGCATTACGGCCTGGTCGCGCGCTGGTGGGCCGAGTTCAATGTGGCCGAGCCCGAGGAGCGGGCCTACTTCCGAGCAGCAATCCGCAGGTTCGGGGAGCCGGCGCTCGACCTTGGGTGCGGGACGGGGCGGATCCTGGTGCCGTTGCTCGCCGACGGCCTCGACGTCGATGGTTCCGACATCTCGGCCGATATGATCGCCGCGGCTGAGGCGCAGGCGGCGAAGCACGGCTTCGCGCCCCGGCTCACCGTGCAGCCGATGCACCAGCTCGACCTCCCGCGGACATATCGGACGATCTACATGTGTGGCCGGCGTGACCACGACCGAGAGGCGTTGCGGCGCGCCTACCGGCACCTCGAGCCCGGCGGCGCGCTCCTGATCGCCAACCATCACCTTCCATATGCGGATCGAGACGAGAAGGGATGGGCCAGTGGCTCCCGGGACGCCCGCTCGGCATCCCCCATGAATGGCCGACCCAGGGTGACCGGCGCCGAGCGTCCGACGGTGACGAGATCGAACTCGTGAGCCGGCTTGCGGAGTTCGATCCGCTGGCGCAGCGCAAGACCCTGGAAATGCGTGCGCGTTTATGGCGTCGCGGTCAGGTCGTGAAAGAGGAGAGCTACCGACTGAAGGAGAACCTCTACTTCGCCCAGGAGATCCTGCTGCTGCTCGACGAAGCCGGCTTTCATGACCTTGCGGTGGAAGGTGGCTACACCGGCCGGCCGGCCACCGCAGACGATGGCATGGTCGCCTTCGTGGCCAGGAGATAGGTACGGCGTCCGCTGGGGTCTGCGCTTGGCAGGAGATGCCTAGGCATGGAAGCCCCGCGGGGCCGAGGGCGTCTGAGCGGGGTGGACTGTTACCGGCCTGTCACGGAGGGTTCTGGGCCGAGCCGCGATAGGACTGATATCGGCTAGTTACCCTAGGCGAGCCCCCGCTAGCCGCGCCCAATCCTCGACCGCCGTCGGGGCTGGCATGGAAGTCGAGGGCCGTGGACGCCAGGAGGTCGAGTGAAGCGATGAGGGCGATGGCAGACGTGGTCGACATTCTCCTGGTGGAGGACAACCCGGGAGACGTCCGATTGACGCGTGAAGCGCTTCGGGAAGCGAAGTTCAAGAATGAGCTGTACGTCGCCGAAGACGGCGTCGAGGCGATCGCCTTTCTGCGGCGGCAAGGCAAATACGTCGACGCGGTGCGCCCGCACCTGATCCTCCTCGACCTCAATCTGCCCCGCAAGGACGGCCGCGAGGTGCTTGCCGAGATCAAGGAAGATCCCGACCTGCGACGGATTCCGGTCGTGGTGCTGACGACGTCGCACGCCGAGGCCGACATCGTCAAGGCCTATAACCTGCACGCGAATTGCTACATCAACAAGCCGGTCGATATCGACCAGTTCCTCACCGTGGTGAAGTCGATCGAGGACTTCTGGCTGGCCATTGTCAAGTTGCCACCCAACTAGGGGTACGGATGGCGGGGGTTCCGGTCCGGGTGCTGCTGGTTGAAGATAACCCCGGCGATGCGCGGCTCATCAGAGAGGCACTCCGAGAAACGAAGGGAGTGGACTTTACCCTGGCGGTGGCCGAGACGCTGGCGGCCGGCCTGGAGCGGGTGGCGGCCACCGACGTCGACATCATGCTTCTCGACCTGTCGCTGCCGGATGCCTTTGGTCTCGACACCTATCGCCGAGCCCACATCGGCGCGCCACACCTGCCGATCATTGTCCTGACCGGAAACGAGGACGAGACGCTGGCGGTCAGCGCCGTCAACGAGGGCGCCCAGGACTTCCTGAGCAAGCGAAAGCTGGACGGCGAGATGCTCGGTCGCTCCATTCGGTACGCGATCGAGCGCAACCGCTTGCTGGAGCAGGTCCGCCAGCTGGCGATCATTGACGACCTGACCGGGCTCGCCAACCGGCGTGGATTTTCGCTCCTCTGCCAGCATCATTTCGATATCGCCAATCGGAACCACCTGCAGCTCCGGCTCCTGTTCATCGATGTCGATCGCTTCAAGTCCATCAACGACACGTACGGCCACCAGGTGGGAGATCGCGCCCTGTCCGACGTGGCCACGGTTCTGGTGCAGACCTTTCGCAAATCGGATGTGATCGGGAGGGTGGGCGGCGATGAGTTCTGCGTGCTGTTGACCCTGGGCGCCGCCGATGGGGCCCGGATCAGCACCGAGCGGCTCCGGGCGAGTCTCCTGGCTATGAACCTCACGGGGGACCGGCCCTACCAGCTGTCGCTGAGTGTGGGGATCGGGGTCTATGACCCCGACCAGCCGACGTCCTTCGATGAGCTGATGAAACGAGCGGATGAGGCCATGTATGCCGAGAAATCCGCGCGGAGGCAGAAGGCCTCTTAACCGGTCGAGCGGCGGGGAGCCACGACCGCGTTCACCGGTTAGCCTCGTGTTGCGGGAGGCTCTGCCGGCCGGCGCACACGGGCCCAGATCGCGGCGGCCAGGAACAAGGGAATGACCACGGCGAGGACCCCGACGCCGGCTGCCAGGACCGCCATCAGGATCGCTCCCGGAAGTAGCGCGCAGCCAGCCGCGCAGAATCCGCACTTGCCGGAGCCCCACTGCGTGGCGGGCGGGGTGGCGTACGCAGTGGCGAACCAAAGCCCGACCCCGGGAACGGCCCACATCAGCCCCGACAGGATGAATACCCCGCGCTGCTTGGTGAAGTGCGGAACGGCTGCCGCCCCCACCACAGTGATCAACAGCAATCCGAAGAGGGCGGGCCACAGGGGTGCCATCCACTCCCGGATTGAGAGCACGTGCGGATCAAAAGGAAACGAGGCCGACATGACTATGCCGTCCGCCGGCAGGCCAGAAAACTGGCCCTCCAGCGTGTCGCCGTTTCGGGTGAGATCCGGAACCGCGCGGGCGCGCCATCCATGTGGCAGCTGGACCCGCACCGACAGATCGCCGAAGCTGGCCCACTGCCGGGCAGGGGCCAGGATGTAGGCGACCTGCCAGGTGAGGGCCGAGCTGGGCGCCCAATACCTTCCGGCCATGAGGGAGTAGGCCACCGAAAGGCGGTGCAGCCCCGGCGGAATAGGGGCCACGAACGCAAACGCGGTGCCCGGCTTGGTTTCGTAGGGAATCCAGTTGCCTTCGATGAGAGAAGGGGTCGACACCGGCGGCATCCACGCGGTAGGTAGCTGGGTCAGAGTGGTTGGCCTGGCTGCCACCGGAGCGTCGTCAAACATCACCGCGAACGTCGAACCGCCCGTCAGGGCATGATCCGCCAGGAACACCAGCGACGCCGACGCGGCGGCCCCATCGTTCCGGAGCTGGTACGTCGCCCGGACCTGCGCGGGATTGTCATCGGCCAGGGCTCGCAGGTCAAAGGCCAGATCCTCGTGGGTGATGGCCACGTGGGCGACGGCGCCGGTCGGCTCGCCGATGGCGTCGCCGGGCTGCCAGGGGGGAGCGGCATCAGCCCAGGCCGCGATTGGCCAGCCGCAGGCGGCGCCGACTGCCAGCACCGCAAGCAGCCCTGCCCAGCGCAGCCCGCGGACAGCGAGGGTGCGCATCGACGTGGCTGTAACCGGCCATCGACGGGCGAACTTGCGCTACGCTTGCCGTCCGGGAGGTCGAAGGATGGCCACCGCGATCCAGATCGTCTTCGATTGCGCCAACCCGGACCGGCTGGCTCGGTTCTGGGCGGCGGCCCTCGGCTACAAGGTGCAGGAGCCGCCCCCCGGCTTTGCCTCGTGGGATAACTTTCTGGAAGCGCAGGGGGTGCCCCGCGACCGGTGGGACTCGGCTAGCGCCATCGTCGACCAGGAGGGCACTAAGTCCCGCATCTTCTTCCAGAGGGTCCCCGAGGGCAAGGCCGTCAAGAACCGTGTTCACCTGGACCTGAACGTCGGGGGCGGCCATGCCACGCCGATGGCAGAACGCAAGCGGCGGATCGCGGCCGAGATCGAGCGGCTGGTGGGGCTGGGCGCCCGGCAGGGCCGGGTCGTGGAAGAGCAGGGCGAGTACTGGGTCAACATGTTCGACGTTGAAGGCAACGAGTTCGACTTGCAGTAGGACATAGTTATAGGTATGGCCCAGGCAATCTGGACGGGAACGATTAGCTTCGGCCTGGTCAGCGTTCCGGTGCGCCTCTACCCGGCCGTCCGACGCCAGGACGTCCGCTTTCACGAGCTGGACCGCCTCACCGGCCAGCGCGTGCATCACCAGCGGGTGCGGTCCCCGCTCCCGGATGAGCCCCCGGCTCGGGGCGGCGGCGTCGAGCAGGTGGTCTGGCCGGTCGTGGCGGAACCCCGGCCGGGGCCCGCCGGCACCCGCCGGCCGACGGCATCGACTCCCCCGGCCGGGTCGACCGTCTCGGCCGAGGAGGTGGTTCGCGGCTTCGAAGTGGCGCCCAACCGGTACGTCGCGGTCGACCGGGCGGAGCTGGAGGCCCTCGAGCCGGAGCGCACCCGGACCATCGACATCGAGCAGTTCGTCGAAGTCGACGCCGTGGACCCGCTCTATTTCGAAGCCAGCTACTATGCCGTGCCCGGCCGGGACCACGCCAGGTCGTTCGGGTTGCTGGTGCAGGCGATGCAACGGACCAAACGCATGGCGCTGGGCTGGATCGTGCTCCGCCGCAAGCGGCATTTGGCCGCCCTGCGCCCCCAGGGGAATCTCCTCCTCCTCACCACCATGCTGTTCGCCGACGAGATTGTGCCCCGGGCGAAGCTGGAACCGCCGGTGCCCGCCGACCTGACGGCCAAAGAAAAGGAGATGGCGGCGCTCCTGGTCAACACGCTGTCCGGTCCGTTCGAGCCGGAGCGCTATCGCGACGAGTACCGGGAGCAGGTGCTGGCCCTCATCCAGGGCCGGGCGGCCTCCGCCAGACCCGCCGAACCGAGTCCCACCAGCCCGGCGGTCGCCGACCTGATGGCGGCTCTGCGGGCCAGCGTCGAGCGGGCGCGCAAAGAGCGGAGCAAGGCGACCAAGCTGAAGCCGGCTGCTCGGCGAAAGCGCAAGAGCGCCTAGGTATTTCGCCTAGGGCTTCGTCGCTGGCGGCGGCGCCGTTTGCCCTGGAGGTGAACCGCCCACCAGGTCAGTGCGCCGTTCGAAATAGTCGGTTCGGTCGATTTCGCCCCGGGCGTAGCGAAGCTCCAGTTCCTCCAGGGCCTTCGATCGTTGCGACCCGGCGGGGGTCGATGGCTGCCAGCCGCGCACGATCATGCGCGCCAGGAAGATGAGCCCGACCACCACGATCACCAGGAACACCAACTGGAACAGCGCTCCCAGCCACCACCAGCCACCCATGTAGGGATCCATGTACGGTTGGCCGAACGGTCGGTACGACATTCGCCGCAACCTCCCCGGTTGAACTTCGTCTCCACCTATTGTGCCGCCGGGCGGGTGAACCCTGCATGGGAGATGGGTGAGACGGCGACAAGAGACCTAGCTGGCGGACCAGGCCGGCGCGGCGGTGGCGTCGAAGTCCAGGTCGTAGGAGACCTGGACCGGAACCAGCGGGGCTGGGCTCGGGGTGGGTCGCGCGCTCGGCGTGGCACTCGCCTTCGGCGAGCTCGACGCTGCCGTGGAGGCGGACGGGCTGGGTGACGGCGCCGGCGGCACCGCCAGGTAGAAGAGCTGGAAGTGTCCGCTGGCCCCGGTGGCCGCGAAGTAGGCCAGGCCGTTGCCGTCCGGTGACCAGGCGGGGGCGGCGCATAGCTGCCCGTCAATCAGGTGGCGCAGCGGCCCCAGGGTCGTCCCGTTGAAGGGCGCCACCACCAGCTGGCCAGTCTGGCCGCCGGCGGTACAGATCATGGCCAGCATGGTTTCGTCGGGTGACAGGGCTGGTTGCGCGCAGTTGTCCTGCGGAAGGGTCAGGGCCTTTCCCACAGCGCCCGCTCTGGTGGTGAGCCAGATGCGCGAGTAGGGCTGGTCGGTCTGATCGCTGATGTCGAACTTGGTATAGAGGAGGCTTCCCGAGCGCAGCGGCACCGGTTGGACGTCCCCGCCGGTCCAGAAGTAGGGCTCGGTCCATGACCGGGCGCGGCTCTGTGGCCCGGCCACCGGCATCGCATAGATGGTCAGGTCGACCCGATAGAGGTTGTCCTGGTTCTTCGGGTCCCAGGAATAGAACAGGGTTTGCCCATCGGGGCTGAACCGCGGATAGAAGCTCCAGTGGTTGAAGTCCACCACCCGGCTGGCGTTGTGAGTGAGCTGTCTCTGGATGTTCCCATTGAGGTCGAGCAGGTACAAGTCGGATTCGTCGGCGAAACGCGCCACGGCCACCAGCTGGCTATGGTCGGGGCTGAGTACGGGCTGCGTCCAGTTGCCGGTCGCAATCTGCCGAAAGAGCCCGTCCT
>WNFA01006089.1_pt1 | contig 10109 bp, 9 predicted proteins | sample 5400481 | NCBI WGS metagenome assembly WNFA01 (sample SAMN13153340, study PRJNA577476) | soil metagenome | isolation source: 120 cm saprolite under Douglas fir tree site 2 hole 1 replicate 2 | place: USA:California | collected 2015-04-18 | reverse complement strand
TTGCTCGACGAATTTGAATGTCCATGCGCATCGCAGTCTAACACTATCGTGGTCAGACAATCGCGTACTTATTCGCCCTCTCCCTCTGGGAGCGGGTCGGGGTGAGGGCCTTAGCGGCGCCACCCCCTCTTCTCTTTTCCCCTTCAAGTCGCGCTAGCGAGACCAAGGAAAAATCATTCTCCGCGGTTCTTGCGTACCGCCCTCACCCTACCCCTCTCCCAGGGGGAGAGGGAACCCCAGATCGAGAGGCAACGTACTTCACGGTTCACTTCGTTGTAGAATGCTGCCACCAAGATCAAGCCAAGTATGGAACGCATAGTCTTTCTCGAACGGAACACGGTTCAGGCAACCTTTCGCCGGCCGGATTTCGATCATCAATGGATCGAATACGGCGAAAGTCTTCAGGACCAAGTCGGGGAACGTCTTCGCGGCGCGACCATAGTGATCAGCAACAAGCTGGCGTTGCGCGAACCCGATTTGGCGCGCTTGCCCGAACTGAAGTTGATTGCGATTGCGGCGACGGGCTTTGATTGCGTCGATTTGGATTACTGCCGCGCGCACAGCATCGCGGTCTGCAACGTCCGCGGCTATGCCGCGAACTCGGTTTCGGAACACGTCCTGATGTTGATGCTGGCACTGCGGCGCAACCTGCTCGCGTATCGCGAAGACGTGCAGCAGGGCGGATGGCAACAGTCGAAACAGTTCTGTTTGTACACGCACAAGCTTCACGATTTGCGCGGCAGCAAGCTGGGCATCGTCGGCTATGGCGCGATCGGAGAGGCGATGGCGCGACTCGCGGAGTCAATCGGCATGCGGGTGCTGATTTCGGAACGGAAAGATGCCAAGACGATCCGCGCGGGACACACGCCGTTCGCGGAAATGCTGCGCCAGAGCGACGTAGTGACCCTGCATTGTCCTTTGACCAGCGACACCGAGGACATGTTCTCGCACGCTGAGTTCGCGATGATGAAGCGCGATGCTTTGCTAATCAACACCGCGCGCGGCGGGCTCGTCGAGGTGCAGGCATTGATTGAAGCTTTGCAAAACGGCGTGATCGCCGGCGCCGCGTTTGACGCCCTGCGCGAAGAGCCTCCGCGCGCAGGCAGTCCTCTGCTCGAACTAAATCTGCCGAATTTTATCGTGACGCCGCACGTGGCGTGGGCCAGCGACGAAGCAATGCAAGCGCTGGCCGACCAACTAATCGACAATGTTGAGGCGTTTGTGCGTGGACAGCCGCGGAACCTTGTGACTTGAAGACACCTTAGCTTAGAGGCGGCACTGATGCTGCCAATATTCGCCGCACAAGTGCGGTGTCCAAACAAAGCAAAGAATCGAAGCAAGACTAGTGGAGGGAATTACTCCGACGCAGCAGCGTCGCCGGCGCCCGGCTGGCTCTCGTCGTGATGTTCGGTCGTGTAGAGATTGAGGATTTCCCGGCCCTGACGCGAACGCGGGTCGATTGTGCGCACGTGTTTGCGGCCCTGCATTTCCCAAATCGCCGTGACGACTCCGTCTTTTTCAACGGCGTGGTAGGTGATGTCTTCCGCAGGGGCCGGTTGACTCGCACTTTCGGCACTTGCCTGCAGCGCGGATTCAGGTTCGGACATAGAAACTCTTGACTCGCTCCTTTAGTTACGGGTTGCGCAGAGATTCTGGCACAGCGACAAAGGCGATGTCTAGCCGCGTGGTAGCCAGCGCGTTAGCAAGGGCGTGTAAACCATAAGCCCTCCCTCACCGCCCCACCCCAACCGAGATGCTCGGTTGGGGACCCCGGAGGTCGGGCTACCGCCCCGAAGCGCGCTCGACCGCCCGCCTGGCGGCAACAACACCCCAGCCTTGTCGATCGACCTCGATTTCGGGGACGCGCTCCGCCGTGTCAATGAGGATGCGTTTGATTTGCTGCGGCGTCAGACGTGGATTCGCTTCCAGCATGCAGGCAACAATCGAAGAAACAATCGGCGCCGCGAAGGAAGTTCCATCGACGTACTTATAGTGGCCGCTGATTACGTTCCCTTCACGCAACTTGATCGTGATCAGCTGCCGCATTAGCGAAATCCGCAGGCAACGCGCCTCGTCCAAATCTTTGTCAATGCCGGCGTGCTGATCAATTGCTGAGCGGAGTTCTTCGTCCGTCAACCCGTTGAGATGCGAATAGAGCTCAGCCTCTTCAGCCGTCGGCGTGCTGGGTAGAATCGGCGCCGCCACCCAGATTCCCGGCGCGATCAGTTCGGGCTTCTGCAAACCGTCAATCGTCGGTCCGTATGATGATCGATACATGCCGCGGCGCGCGCGATCCAGAGAGTTCTGATCGTCCAACCCGCCCACCGCGATGCATGACGGTGCGCTCGCCGGCGGCAGGACCGGATGTCCCGGGACGTGGCCCGCATTTCCCACGGCGCAAACCACTGTTAAGCCCGCGCGCGTGCAACGCTCAACCGTTTGCGCGAGTGGATTCGTAAGATAACTCTCTTCAAAATCTCCGCCGGCCGAAATATTGACCACGCGAATCTGGTGTGCTTCAGCGTGCGCCAACACCCACTCGAGCCCCTGCCGAATTTGATCTTCACTAATCCGACCCGTGCGTCCGATCTTCACCAGCACGACGTCGGCTTCCGACGCGATGCCCCGATAGAAACCATCCGACAAGGCTCCGTTTCCGGCAGCCACGACCGAAGTCATCATGCCGTGCCAGCTGGCAACGTCGGTTGTTTCGAGCGAAGTCAGATCGCCTTCGGTCGCGAAGATGCTGTGGTAGGCGCGAATGCGATTGCGCGGCGTCGTCAGATCCGTATGAGCATAAAAGCCTGAATCAAGAAACGCGATCGTGACGCCGCGCCCGGTGAATCGTTCGTCCGCGCCCATGCGCAAAGGCGTCGGCAGGACAAAATCATTCTGTTCGAACACTGCCGCGTGCGATTCGCTTTGCCGTTGAGCGCGACTAAACAGTTCCACGCAGCGGGTGCAGACTTCGTCGGCGTTCGCCGACGCTGCGTTCGAGCTGACGATCTCCCTCAGGTTATCAGGCAGATCACGCAGCGGGAGCAGACCACCATGCGCGAAACCTTCGCAAACCGGGCAGACGATTGCCGGGTTCGCTAACTCAGGTGAAGTGCTCTCGATGGTTGTGTCTTCCATTTTCCGTCTAGCTTAAAGCTTTTTGCTGGTCAGCGAAAACGCGCGCCATGGACACCGGCTTTTGCAGGTTGAGAACGAAACCCGTTCAGACCGGCTCGCTACTTACTACAGCCGCCCTCTAGCACGCTTCAACTCTTCCGCAACGCGGTCGGGCGAAGTCCCACCTGTCTGCGACTTCGTTGCCAGCGTCTGTTCGAGCGACAGAGCTGCGAAAACGTCCTGGTCGATCAGGGGCGAAAAGGATTTCAGGTCGGGTAATGACAGATCATTCAGCTCTACTCCGCGTTCAATCGCTTGCACGACGACGCGCCCAACGGTTTCATGCGCTGCGCGAAAAGGCAGGCCCTTTCGCACCAGGTAGTCCGCCAGTTCGGTTGCGTTCAGGTACCCATGCGACGCAGCTTCGCGTGCGCGCGCTTCGTTCAAGCGGATGTTGCGCAGCACCGTGGCCGTCACGGCCAGACTTGCGTTGAGGGTATCAACGATGTCGAAGAGTGCTTCCTTGTCCTCTTGCATGTCCTTGTTGTAAGCGAGCGGCAGTCCCTTCATCGTCGCGAGCAGCGCCGCGAGGTGGCCGAACACTCGTCCGGCCTTGCCGCGCACCAACTCCATCGAGTCGGGATTCTTTTTTTGGGGCATCAGGCTGGAGCCGGTGGCGACGGCATCGCTGAGTTCAAAGAAACCGAATTCAGTTGTCGAGTAAAGAATGGTGTCTTCGGCGAGACGCGAGAGATGGATCATGATGAGCGACGCGGTGCTCGCGAATTCAATGCAGAAATCACGATCGCTGACGGCGTCGAGACTGTTGCGTGAGATTCCGTCGAAACCGAGAGCGCGCGCTACGGCATCGCGATCGATAGGGTAGGAAGTTCCGGCCAGCGCTGCGGAACCGAGTGGTAATACATTGGCCCGCTTGCGCACGTCGGCGAGTCGTTCCCCATCGCGCGCCAGCATTTCGAAATACGCGAGACACCAGTGCGCAAACAGGACTGGCTGGGCGCGCTGCAAATGCGTGTACCCGGGGATGACAGCGTCGCGATGCGCTTCGGCAAGATCAAGCAAAGCCACCTGCGCGTCGCGCATTGCAGATGCAAGGCGATCAATTTCGTCGCGCAGCCACAGACGCAGGTCCGTCGCGACCTGATCGTTTCGGCTGCGTCCGGTGTGCAGCTTGCGACCCGTGTCGCCAATCATTTCCACCAGCCGCGCCTCGACGAACGAATGCACATCTTCTGAACTCGGTTCATCAAAATAGCTCGCATCAGTTTGGCCCTGATTGAGAATTGCGTGGAGCGCTGACTTAATCTCGTTCGATTCAGGGCCCGTCAACACGCCAGCGCCTGCCAGGCCGTCGCAGTGAGCGATGCTGGCGCGCACGTCGACTGCAAACAGCCGGCGATCGAAACGAAAGCTCCGATTGAACTCGGCAAAGCCGGGGTCGGTCTTGCCGGTGAACCGTCCACCCCAAAGATTCTTGTTTCGTGCTTCACTCATGATTGCCATCCGCTTCGCTCGCGCATTGTGCAACACCTCAGCGATTTTCGCCACTTAACTTCTGACTTGACGAAACTGCATAACCAAGGCTATTTTATGCAGGTATGCGTAGATAATGCAACTCTTCTGCATTATCGCGCGTCCGACGGTGGGCAGGCCCGGATGTTGAAACGAGAACGACAAAAGAAACTTCTCAGCCTGATTCGCGCGAAACGCATCGGCACGCAGGAAGCGTTGCGCTCGCATCTTGAGCGCGCAGGCGTCTCGGCGACACAGTCGAGCGTGTCGCGTGACCTTGAGGAATTGGGGATCGTCAAACATCACGGCTCGTACGCTCTGCCACATGCGAACGGAGATTCAGCGCGCGGGCTGCTGAGCCTGGACGTCGCGGGCGACGTGCTGGTGGTGGCGAAGTGTCTGCCGGGCCGCGCTTCCGCCGTAGCCGTCGAGATTGATGACGCGGCACTTCCCGAGATCGTCGGCACGCTGGCAGGCGAAGATACGATCTTTATCGCGGCCCATGATCAGAAGTCGCAGCGCGCCGTGATCAAGAAGATTTGGGAGCTGTTTGGATGAAGGAGAACCGGCCACAGAGGCACTGAGACACAGAGATGAGGAAATCAGCCATTGATGAACACAGCTCTTCACCGACAAGAGATTGCAAATCCCGATCTGTGTCTATCAGCGTTAATCCGTGGCTGATATTTGTATATGCTTTCTCTCCGTGGCTCTGTGTCTCTGTGGCAATTTATTCCCTAATATGAGTGACAAGATTAACAAGATCGTCCTGGCTTACTCCGGCGGACTCGACACGTCGGTCATGCTGCGCTGGTTGAAAGAACAATACCGGTGCGAAGTCGTCTGCTACTGCGCCGACGTCGGCCAGGGCGCGGAGATGGACGGGCTCGACGAAAAAGCCAAAGCGACTGGCGCGTCAAGACTCTACATCGAAGACCTGCGCGAAGAATTTGTGCGCGACTATGTCTGGACCGCGGTCAAAGCCAACGCCCTTTATGAAGGTGTCTATTTGATGGGCACTTCGCTGGCGCGGCCGGTGATCGCGAAACGGCAAATTGAGATCGCGCGCAAAGAAAATGCCGACGCGGTAGCTCACGGCTCGACCGGCAAGGGAAACGATCAGGTGCGATTCGAGCTGACTTACTATGCCTTGCAGCCGGACATCAAGGTGATCGCGCCGTGGCGTGATTGGGAATTCAAAGGCCGCACCGATCTGATTGCTTACGCCGAAGCCTACGGGATTCCGGTCAGTGCGACGATCGACAAACCCTATTCAACCGATCGCAACTTGATGCACGTCTCGTATGAAGGCGGAATCCTGGAAGACCCGTGGGCTGAGCCGCCCGAGAATATTTTTCAGATGACGGTTTCGCCTGAGAAGGCAAAGGCCGGGGCCGAATACGTCGAGCTCGGATTCGCCCACGGCGAGCCAGTGTCCGTCGATGGCGAGCGGTTGGATCCGGTTGCTCTTTTGACAAAGCTGAATGAACTGGGCGGCGCGCACGGAATTGGCCGCGTCGATCTGGTCGAGAATCGTTTCGTCGGCATGAAGTCGCGCGGCGTTTACGAGACGCCCGGCGTCACGATTCTGCAAGCAGCGCATCGCGCCCTGGAATCAATCACGCTGGATCGTGAAGTCGTTCGTTTGCGCGATTCGCTCAGCGTGAAGTTTGCCGAGTGTGTCTATTACGGCTTCTGGTTTGCGCCGGAGTTCGAGTTGATGCGCAAGCTGAACGATGAAATGCAGCAGCCGGTGAATGGCGACGTGCGGCTGAAACTCTATCGCGGCAACGTGATCGTCGTCGGTCGACGCTCGCCCAATTCGCTTTACGACGAACGCATTGCGACCTTTGAAGCAGACACCGTTTACAACCAGCGCGATGCGGAAGGCTTTATCAAGCTGAACGCGCTGCGTTTGAGACTGCGAGGTGGCCAGTGAGCAGGATGATCGAAGCAGACAAGATCGGATCGGCGACCTCGCCGCTGAATCTGTCACGGGCGATCGCGGTCGTTGAGTCGGACGGCGCGCCGCGCGCTGGCGACGTGGTCGCGGTGCGGGTGCTGACCGACAACGCGACTTACAACATGCTGGAACTGCCGACGGGCAGACTGGCAAAAGTGAATCCGGGCGACGTGCTGCTCGGCGTCCTCGGCCGGCGGCGCGCGCTGAAGGGTTTCGTCGGCGACGTGCCGGCAACTGTGGCGGCCGGCGACGAACTTCATCTTCTGAATCTTGGCGGGGTCATCGGAAGTTGCAGCGGACACCATTCCAGCCTCGACGACGCGATCAAGGTCGAAGTCATCGGTCTGGTCAGTGACGATCTGGGCCGCGTTCGGAACATCGGCGATGTGGGTTTGCCTTTGCGCGAGACGCTGGGTGCTTCAGCGCCGCTGGTGGTGATCGCCGGCGCGTGCATGAACAGCGGCAAGACCTACGCCGCGACGGAAATCATTCAGCAGGCGACGCGCGCCGGTCTGCGGGTGGCCGCGGCGAAGCTGTCCGGGATCGCCTGCCTGCGCGACACATTGAACATGGCCGACCACGGCGCGATTGCGACCGCCAGCTTTCTCGATTGCGGCTTGCCATCGACGGTGGGCGCGGACGATTTGGCGCCGGTGGCGAAAGCGATTATTGGGCGCCTGAATGAAAGCGCTCCGGATCTGATCGTAATCGAACTCGGCGACGGCATACTCGGCGGGTACTCAGTCGAGTCGGTTTTTGAAGATGCCGAGTTTCGCGAAGCGATGGTCGCGTTGGTCTTTTGCGCTTCGGATTATGTGGGTGCGTGGGGCGGCATCGAGCTGTTCAAACGGCGGGGAATCAAAGTCGATCTAATTGCCGGTTCAGTCACTGATTCGAAAATGGGCGAAGACTTTGTCGAGCGCGAGTTCGGCGTGCCCGCGGGAAACGCGCGCCGAAATGGGGTGAAGTTGTTCGAGATGGTTAGAAAGAAGGTTTCAGGTTTCAAGTCTCAGGTTTCAAGTTCGCCCTCGTTGGCGAATCACTGAAGCTCCAACAGACAGAACCTGGCACTTGAAACCTGAAACCTGAAACATGAAACTGAGAATTGCAATTTTCGGCGGCTCTGGCTACGGCGGTTCGGAACTGCTGCGGATTTTGCTGTCTCATCCAAACGCTGAGATTGGAATCGTTACCGCGAACGAGCACGCCGGGAAAGCAGTCAGTGAAGTGCATCGCAATCTCCTCGGATTGACTGATCTGAAATTCACCAAGGCGCCGGAGGAGTTCGAGAGTCTGGCAGATTTTGATTGCGCACTCTTCGCTTTGCCGCACGGACAGGCGATGGAAATCGCGCCGCGACTCCCGGCCAGCGTGAAAATAATCGACCTGTCGGGCGACTTTCGTCTGCGCGATGCAGAGAGCTTCGCGCAACACTACGGCCGCGCGCACACGGCCCTGGATGCGCAGTCGCAGTTTGTTTACGGGCTAACCGAAACCAATCGCGAGGCGATTAGAACAGCACGCTGCGTCGCGAATCCTGGATGTTTTGCTACCGCGACTCTGCTTGGTCTCGCGCCCCTGGTCGCAAACAATCTGTTAAGTTGCCGGGTGATTGTCGATGCAAAGACCGGTTCGTCCGGCTCGGGCGCAAAGGCCGCGGCGAACACGCATCATCCGCAACGCAGCAACTCGTTCTACGCTTACAAGCCTTTTGTCCATCAGCACGTGCCTGAGATTGAGCAGGAACTGAAGAGCCTCGGCGATTGGAACAACGAGTTGATTTTCATGACGCACTCGCTGCCGGTTTCGCGCGGCATCTTCGCTTCGATCTACACCGAAACGAAGAGCGAAATTAGTGCGGCGGAGGCGCGAGTGATGTTCGCAGAGTTTTATCGCGATTCGTTTTTCGTGCGGCTGGTCGAAGGCAGCCCGGACATCAATTGGGTCAAGACGACGAACTTTTGCGACATTGGTTTTGCCGCGCGCGGGCGTCAACTGGTTGTCTTCACTGCCATCGACAACCTGGTCAAAGGCGCCGCGGGCCAGGCCGTGCAGAACATGAATCTGATGTTCGGCTTGAATGAGACGACGGGGTTGATGCTGACCGGGAGTAATCCTTGAGTTAGCCACAGAGACACAGAGGCACTGAGAAAAAGAGGACTAATGGAATTCTCGGCTGCGCCGATCAAATCGACGATCAATATTTCTGACCTGGAGAAGATTGACGTCCGCGTCGGCACGATTGTCTCGGTCGAGGACGTGGCCGGGTCGGACAAGCTCCTTAAGCTGGCAGTTGATTTTGGAGATCATCGCCGCAGCATTCTGGCTGGAATGAAAAAGGAACGCGAAAATCCGCGCGAGCTCGAAGGCCGACAGGCGTTGTTTGTCGTCAATCTCGAGCCAAAGAAACTGATGGGCGAGGTCTCGGAAGGAATGCTGTTCGATCTCGGTTACGCCGACGGCATCGTGCCCGCGCTGACGGTTCCCGAAAGAAAGGTCCCGAACGGAACGAGAGCCGGATGAATGGTATGAGGTGGCACGGGCGTCTCGCCCATGAATCACGTGCAAGCTGCGCGTGCCACAAGTGAACGCAACGAGAGCCCCGATGAAAGCAGAGGAAGCAACTATTGTGGAGAACACGATCGCCCGCGAAGAGCAATATCAACTCGCGACGTACAAGAAAATGCCGGTCGTCGCGGAGCGTGGCGACGGTGTTTGGATCTACACGAGCAGCGGCGATCGATATCTTGATTTGTACGGTGGCCACGCGGTCGCCGCGACGGGCCATTGTCATCCGCATGTAGTCGCGGCGATTCGCGAGCAGTCAGCTAAACTTCTTTTCTATTCCAATCTCGTCTATTCCGAGGCTCGGGCACACGCGGCAGAAAAACTGATTTCGATTGCGCCGGCGTCGCTCGCGAAGGCATTTTTCTGCAACTCCGGCACCGAAGCGAACGAAAATGCGATGCGCATGGCGCGGATGGCGATGGGCCGCGAGAACATCATCACCTTCAGCGGCGGATTTCATGGCCGCACTGCGGACGCGATCAGCGCGACGTTCCTCGGTAAATATCGCGAGATCGGCAAACCAAATGTGCCCGGACATCTGCAAGCGGAATTTGGCGAGATCGAATCAGTGCGCGGATTGGCGGACGACTCGGTCGCCGCGATCATGCTCGAGCCGATTCAATCGATGGCGGGAGTTCGGATGGCGGGTTCGGAATTTTATCAGGCGCTGCGTGGGTTGTGTGACGAGCGCCAGATCGTTTTGATTTATGACGAAGTGCAAACCGGCATCGGCCGCACGGGCGATTGGTTCTTTGCCGGCAGCCGAGCGGGCGGCAGTGTCATACCCGACATCATCACTCTGGCGAAAGCTCTAGGCAGCGGCATACCCGTCGGCGCTTGTCTGGTGACTGAAAAGATCGCTTCGCACATCAAAGAAAACGATCTGGGCACGACGTTTGGTGGCGGCATGATCGCGATGGCCGCGGTGATG
>WNFA01006088.1_pt1 | contig 10109 bp, 8 predicted proteins | sample 5400481 | NCBI WGS metagenome assembly WNFA01 (sample SAMN13153340, study PRJNA577476) | soil metagenome | isolation source: 120 cm saprolite under Douglas fir tree site 2 hole 1 replicate 2 | place: USA:California | collected 2015-04-18 | reverse complement strand
AGCAGCAGATCCGCGTCAACACCACGCCGCGTCACGTTCCCGCAAAAGTGGTGCAAGTGTCCGACATCCCGCGCACCAAGTCGAACAAGATCGTCGAGCTCGCCGTGCGCAACGTGGTGCACGGGCAGCCGGTGAAGAATCTCGAGGCGCTCGCGAACCCCGAGGCGCTCGAGCACTTCCGGAATCGGCCCGAGCTCGCTTAAGGCCTAGAGCGCCGCGTAGAGTTGCTTCTGCACCTGGCGGTAGCGCGCGGCGATCGCCGCCTCGTCGGGATGGCGGCCGTCGCGCACCACCCATTTGCCGCCCACCATCACGTGCCTGATCATTTGCCCGCCACCCGCGAACAGGAACGCGTCGAGCAAGAGATCGCCGCTGCGTCCCACGAGGTTGATGTGTTCCGGATCGAGCACAAGGAAATCGGCGCGCATGCCCGGTGCGATCGCCCCCATAGGGCGCGCGAGCGCCTGGGCACCGCCCGCTGCGGCTTCGCGCCACAGGGTCGAGCCTACCGAGGGCTGCTCGGGCGACGCGGCGATATTGCGGCGGCGCACGGCCAGGCGCTGGACGTATTCGAGCCAGCGCAGCTCTTCGACCGGAGTCTGGGAGACGTGGCAGTCCCCGCCGATTCCCCAGCGCCCGCGCTTGTCCCGGAAGCGGGCGAAAGGGAATATTCCGTCTCCAAGGTTGCCTTCGGTGGTGGGGCACAGGCCGACTGCCGCACCGCTCGCGGAAAGTTTTTCTGCCTCACTCTGGGAAATATTGGTGCAATGCGCGAGACACCAGCGTGGGTCCACTGGCATGTTCGAAAGCAGCCACTCCACGGGGCGCTGCTCGCTCCAGGTGAGGCAGTCGTTCACTTCCTTGATCTGTTCGGCGAGGTGGATGTGGATCGGAGCCTTGCGGTCGATTGAGGAGAGACCGGACACGACGTCCTTCAGCATGGGGGGATTCACCGCGCGCAAACTGTGCGGCGCGACGCCGAAGCGGATATCGGGGTTGTCGCTGGTCTGTTTTTTCAGCGCCGAGACCATCCCGAGAATCACATCGGGCGTCGTTGCGAAGCGCTTCTGTGCCGGCGCGAGCGGCTCCTCGCCGAAATTCCCGTAAGCGTAGAGCGAAGGCAGCAGGGTGATCGCGATGCCGGTGTGCTGCGCGGCGAGCAGGTGCTGCTCGCCCATTTCAACGCGGTTTGCGTAGGGCTTTCCGTCCGGCGCGTTGTGCAGATAATGGAATTCGGCGACCGCGGTATAGCCGTTCTTCAGCATCTCGCAGTAGAGCTGGGACGCGATCGCGCCGACCTGGTCGGGGCCGAGCTGCTTCAGGAACGAGTACATCACCTCGCGCCAGGTCCAGAAGCTGTCTTCGGGCGAGCCCATGCGCTCGGCGAGTCCTGCCATGGCGCGCTGAAAAGCGTGGGAATGCACGTTCGCCATGCCCGGGATCACCGGTCCGCCCGCGGGCTCGGCGCCGGCGGCGCTCTGTCGGCCACGCGCCGCGGCGACGCTGCCCTCGTCGTCGATCTCTATGACGACGTCCTTGGTCCAGCCATTCGGCAGCATCGCCTCCGGCGCGAAGATTCTTTTCATCGGTGCTGGCCTTTCATACGGATATGATAGCGAAGCCGCGCGCACATTGAGCGGGGAGGGCTTTTCATGTACTATTCTCCATCCCATCCCCCTGGTTTTAGATGGCCAAGTATGTGTTCGTGTCGGGCGGTGTGGTTTCCTCTTTGGGGAAGGGGATAGCCGCCGCCTCTCTCGCCGCGATCCTCGAATCGCGCGGCATCAAAGTCACCCTCCTCAAGCTAGACCCGTACATCAACGTCGATCCCGGTACGATGAGCCCTTTCCAGCACGGAGAGGTGTTCGTCACCGAGGACGGCGCCGAGACCGATCTCGACCTCGGTCACTACGAACGCTTCCAGTCGGCCCGGATGCACCGGAACAACAACTTCACCACCGGCCAGATCTACGATTCGGTGATAAAAAAAGAGCGCCGCGGCGAATACCTCGGCCGCACCGTGCAGGTGATCCCGCACATCACCGACGAAATCAAGGCATTCATCGCGCGCGGCGCGGGTGAAGCCGAAGTGGCGATCGTCGAGATCGGCGGTACGGTCGGGGACATCGAGTCGCTGCCTTTCCTGGAGGCGGTGCGGCAGATGGGTCTGGAGCTCGGCGCGCACAACACCTGCTATGTTCACCTGACGCTCGTGCCTTTCATCAAGAGCGCGGGTGAGATCAAGACCAAGCCGACGCAGCACTCGGTCAAGGAACTGCGCGGGATCGGCATCCAGCCCGACGCGCTGCTATGCCGCTCCGACCGCCCCATCCCCGAGGACGAAAAGAAAAAGATCGCATTGTTTACCAACGTCCAGGCGAACGCCGTGATCTCGGTCTGGGACGCGGACTCGATCTACAGGATCCCCTGGATGCTGCACCAGCAGATGCTGGATGAGATCGTCTGCCACAAGCTCGGCATCATCGCCAAGCCGGCCGATCTCAGGGTATGGAAAAAGCTGGTCGAGGCGTTCGAGCATCCGCAGCACGAGATCACCATCGCCATGGTCGGCAAGTATGTCGACCTTACCGATTCCTACAAATCGCTCAACGAGGCGCTCGTCCACGCCGGGATCCACGCGCGCAGCAAGGTCAACATCCGTTATGTGGATTCGGAAACGGTCGAGAAGGAGGGCATCGGCGCGCTCCTGAAAGGGGTGGACGCGATACTTGTCCCCGGGGGCTTCGGCAAGCGCGGTGTAGAGGGAATGATGAAGGCGATCCAATACGCGCGCGAGAACAAGATCCCGTATCTCGGCATCTGCCTGGGCATGCAGCTCGCCGTGATCGAGTTCGCGCGAAACCTGGCCGGCCTGGCCGGGGCGAACTCGACCGAGTTCGACCGCGACACGCCGCACCCGGTGATCGCGCTCGTGACCGAATGGCAGGACCGCGACGGTCGGATCGAGCGCCGCGACGAGAAGTCCGATCTCGGCGGGACCATGCGTCTGGGCGCTCAGGGCGCCGCGCTCGAACCCGGGAGCCTCGCGCGCAAGGTCTACTGCGCGGACGTGATTAACGAGCGCCACCGCCACCGCTACGAGGTCAACAATCAGTACGTGCAACGATTGAAGGACAAGGGCTTGCGCGTTTCCGGCGTCACCCAGCGCGAGCAGCTGTGCGAGATGATCGAGCTGCCTTCGCATCCGTGGCTCGTCGGCTGCCAGTTCCACCCGGAATTCACCTCGACCCCGCGCGGCGGCCATCCGCTCTTCACCGCATTCGTCGAGGCCGCTCTGCAGTATCAGGCCAGCAAGACCAAGACCGCGATCGCGGCTTGAGAGCATGAAGCTTTGCGGTTTCGAAGTCGGCCTCGACAAACCCCTGTTTCTGATTGCCGGACCGTGCGTTGTGGAATCGCGCCAGATGGCGCTCGACACTGCATCCACGCTGAAGGAAATCTGTAGAGAGCTCGACGTTCCGTTCATCTACAAGTCGTCTTACGACAAGGCGAACCGCAGCTCGGGCAAGTCCTACCGCGGCCTCGGGATGGGCGAGGGATTGGAGATACTCGCAGAAGTGAAGAAGAAAGTCGGCGTTCCGGTGCTGACCGACGTCCACGATAAGGAAGATGTAGAGGAAGTCGCGGCGGTGGTCGATGTGCTGCAGACACCGGCGTTTCTCTGCCGCCAGACCGATTTCATCCACGTCGTCGCTGGCGCGGGAAGACCGGTCAACATCAAGAAGGGCCAGTTCCTCTCGCCGGGCGAAATGAAGAACGTGGTCGAGAAGGCGCGCGAAGCGAGCGGAAAGGACAACATCATGGTGTGCGAGCGCGGCGCCTCATTCGGCTACAACAACCTCGTGTCGGACATGCGTTCGCTCGCGATCATGCGCGAGACCCGCTGCCCGGTGGTGTTCGACGCCACGCATTCGGTGCAGCTCCCGGGTGGCCAGGGGACTTCTTCCGGAGGACAGCGCGAATTCGTGCCCGTGCTGGCCCGCGCCGCGGTGGCGAGCGGCGTCGCCGGGGTCTTCATGGAAACCCATCCGAATCCGGACAAGGCGCTCTCGGATGGTCCCAACGCCTGGCCGCTCGACCGGATGAAGGAGTTGCTGACCACCTTGAAAGAGCTCGACGCGCTGGTGAAGCGCGGGGGTTTTGCGGAGCTGAAAACGCAGAATAAGGGCAGATAAATGAGCTCGATCGTCGACGTCGTCGCAAGGGAAATTCTCGACTCCCGGGGCAACCCGACCGTGGAGGCCGATGTGCTGATCGAGTCCGGGGTCATGGGCCGCGCCGCCGTGCCTTCGGGGGCTTCGACCGGGACGCGCGAAGCGCTGGAACTCCGCGACAAGGACAAGGGACGCTACGGGGGCAAGGGCGTGCTGAAGGCCGTCGAGCACATCAATACCGAGATCTCGGAAGCGATCATGGGGCTCGATGCGCAGGAGCAGAGCTTCATCGACAAGACCCTGATCGAGCTCGACGGCACCGACAACAAATCGCGCCTGGGCGCGAACGCGATCCTCGCGGTGTCGATGGCGGTGGCCAAGGCGGCGGCGGAGGAGTCGGGCCTGCCGCTGTACCGCTACTTCGGCGGCTCGGGCGCAATGCAGATGCCTGTGCCGATGATGAACGTCATCAACGGCGGCGCGCACGCGAGCAACAACCTCGACATCCAGGAATTCATGATCGTGCCGGTCGGCGCGGCCAGCTTTCGCGAAGCCCTGCGCTGCGGCGCCGAGATCTTTCATGCACTGAAAAGCCTTCTCGAGAGCAAGCGCTTGTCTACGACGGTCGGCGACGAGGGCGGGTTTGCGCCGAATCTGCCGAGCAACGAAGCGGCGCTGCAGTTGGTGCTCGAGGCAATCGAGCGCGCGGGATATCACGCTGGCACGAACGTCGCGCTCGCGCTCGATTGCGCCAGCTCCGAGTTCTACCAGGACGGCAAATACGTGCTCGATTCAAAAAAGCAAAAACTCGGCTCCTCGGAGTTCGGGGACCTGCTCGCTTCGTGGGTGGAAAAGTATCCGATCCTCAGCATCGAAGACGGGATGGCCGAGTCGGACTGGGACGGCTGGCGCGCGCTGACTCAGAGGCTCGGCAAAAAGGTGCAGCTGGTGGGCGACGACGTCTTCGTCACCAACACCAAGATCCTGCGCGAAGGAATCCAGCTCGGCATCGCCAACTCGATCCTCATCAAGGTGAATCAGATCGGGACGCTCACCGAGACTTTCGCGGCGATCGAGCTCGCGAAGCGCTCGGGGTATACCGCGGTGATTTCGCACCGCTCGGGGGAGACCGAGGACACGACGATAGCCGACATCGCCGTCGGCATGAACGCGCTGCAGATCAAGACCGGGTCGCTGTCGCGCTCCGATCGCGTCGCGAAATACAATCAGCTGTTGCGTATCGAGGAAGACCTGGGCGACGCGGGAGGCTACCCGGGGCGGGAAGCCTTCTATCAGTTGAGATGAAAATACTCGCCGCTACGCTCGCCGCCTTCGTCCTGCTCCTTCAGTATCCTTTGTGGCTCGGGAAGGGCGGATGGCTCCGGGTATGGAGTCTCGACCGGCAGGTGCAAGAGCAGAAAGAAGAGAACGCCAGGTTGCGCCAGCGCAACGGCGCGCTCGATGCCGAAGTGCGCGACCTGAAGCAAGGCTTCGACGCGATCGAGGAGCGCGCCCGCTACGAGTTGGGCTTGATCAAGCAGGACGAGATCTTCTTTCAGGTCGTTCCGCCGCGCCCGGCGTCGGAAGTCGGGCCGACACCCGAGGCCGGAGGCCGCTGAGGCCCGGCACTTCTGGGTCTATAATCTGGTAAAGCTGACACGCTGCGCGTGCTGCTTTACCTCCGCGCGATGGAGCGGACGTGACGCCGCTCGTCGCGCGGCCGGGCGCCGAGAGCACGGAGGAACTGCGCCATGAGACTCGACCCGCAACAAATCCAGGAATTCGATCGCGAGGGCTACCTGTTCTTTCCGGGCCTGTTCACGCGCGAGGAAATCAAGGTTCTCACCGACGAGGTGCCCCGCCTGTACGAGCAGCACCGGCCCGAGAACGTGCGCGAGAAGGGGAGCGACGCGGTGCGCACGAACTTCGCCGCACACATGTACAGCACTCCCTTCGCGAAGCTCGCGCGCCATCCGCGCATGGTCGAGCCGATCATGCAGCTCTTCGGCGAAGAGCTGTACATGCACCAGTTCAAGATCAACGGCAAGATGGCTTTCGACGGCGATGTTTGGCAGTGGCACCAGGACTACGGCACCTGGAGGAACGACGACCTGATGCCCGAGGCGCGGGCGATGAACGTCGCGATCTTCCTCGACGAGGTCAACGAGTTCAACGGACCGTTGATGCTCATTCCCGGCAGTCACAAGCTCGGCGTGATCGAGGCCGATCACGACACCTCGACGACGAGCTATCCCTTGTGGACGATCGACCACGACACCACCAGAAAGCTCGTCGAGCGCGGCGGCATCGTGGCTCCAAAAGGCCCGCCCGGGTCGATGATTCTGTTTCACTCTTGCCTGGTGCACGCTTCCACTTCCAATCTCTCTCCCTGGAATCGGGTCAGCGTCTATTTGAGCCTGTGCGCGGTGTCGAATCACATACGGCGCTTCAAGCGTCCGGGGTACATCGCGCACCGCGACTTTGCGCCGCTGAAGTGCCTCCCCGACGATTGCCTGCTCGAGCAATACGAGGTGCCGCTTCCGTGGAAAGACGGAACTCCTCCGGAAGAGCTGCAAGGCGCGCTCAAAGCAGCATGAATCTGTACGCAAAGCTCCAGGAGCGCGAAGCGCAAGGCAAGCCGCTTCGGGTCGGCATGATCGGCGCGGGCAAATTCGGAGCCATGTACGTCGCACAGGTGCCGAAGACGCCAGGCGTGCATCTCGCCGGTATCGCCGACATCTCGCCGGTGAATGCGCGCGCCAGCCTGGAGCGCGTGGGCTGGAAGCCGGAACACTATGCTGCCGCGTCGCTGGACGCGGCGCTGAAGGAACGGCGCACGCACGTCTCGGAGGACTGGGGTGCGCTCGTCGCGCACCCGGCCGTAGAGATCGTCGTCGAAGCGACGGGCAACCCGATCGCCGCAGTCGAGCACGCGCTCGCAGCATTCCGAAACGGCAAGCACGTGGTGATGGTAACGGTCGAAGCGGATGCCTTGTGCGGGCCCCTGCTCGCGAAAAAAGCCAAGGAGGCAGGCGTCGTGTACAGCCTCGCCTACGGCGATCAGCCCGCGATCATCTGCGACCTCGTAGACTGGGCGCGCGCGGCGGGCTTCCCGGTGGTCGCGGCCGGACGCGGCCACAAATGGCTGCCGCATTTCGCGCAATCCACGCCGGAAACCGTGTGGGGTTACTACGGTCTTACGCCCGAGCAGGCCCGCGTGGGTGGACTCAACCCGAAGATGTTCAACTCTTTTCTCGACGGCTCGAAGCCGGCGATCGAAACCACCGCGGTGTGCAATGCGACCGGGCTTACGCCGGCGCCGGAGGGACTCGCGTATCCGCCCGCGTCCATCGAGGACCTGCCGCTCGTGATGCGCCCGAAGTCCGAAGGCGGGCAGCTGCATCACAAGGGGCAAGTCGAAGTCGTGTCCTCGCTCGATCGCGACGGGCGGGCGATTCCTTACGACATCCGCTTCGGCGTGTGGGTGGTGTTCGAGGGCGAGTCCGATTACATCCGGCGTTGCTTCATGGAATACGGCGTGCGAACCGACCTCTCGGGCCGTTATGCGTCGATGTACAGGCGCTGGCACCTGATCGGTCTCGAGGTCGGAATCTCCGTGGCCTCGGTGGGCTTGCGCGGGGAGCCGACCGGCTGCGCAACCGGTTTTCGCGCCGATGCAGTGGCGACCGCCAAGCGCGACCTCAGGGTCGGTGAGATGCTCGACGGCGAAGGGGGATATATGGTGGTGGGCAGGCTTATGCCTGCCGCGGATTCGCTGCGCGCGGGTGCGCTGCCGCTCGGCCTGGCGCAGCAGGTGAAGCTGGTCAATCCCGTCAAAGCCGGCCAGGCGCTGCGCTGGGCCGACGTCGCCTACGACGCGGGGGCCGAGGCGGTGCGGGTGCGCCGCGAAATGGAGTCGATATTCGTCGCCCCAACGCAGCGCGCGGCCTAAGAGGCGAGGCCCCGTGCCGGAAATACAACGAATTGCGATTTCTCGCAATTTCCCTCCAAATATAGTGTAATTGGGCCTAGACCCGGAGAGGGCGGGCTGGGATAGTGTGATTGGGCCTGGACCCGAGGGGGCAGGCAGGGAGTCGCCCGTTCAAAGGCGAGGCAAGGAAATTCTTATGAAAACCACGTCGTCGTCCAGACCGCTTACGCTGGTTCACGACTCGATCGAAGCCAAGCTCGCGCCGCTCAAGATCCTGGTCATCGACGACCAGTCCACCGGGCGCATCGTGCTGAGCGAGATCATGAGGAGCCTTGACGCGAGCCTGGAGGTCGCTACGTTCGCCGACCCCCTGGAGGCCATCGAATACGCGCGCAAGCATCCGGTCGACATGGTGCTCACCGATTACAAGATGCCGAGCCTGGATGGAATCGAGGTCATCCGGCGGTTGCGCCGCATTTTTGGCTACGAGGACGTTCCGATCGTGTGCATCACGGTGGTCAACGATCGTGAAGTCCGCTACCGTGCCCTGGAGGCGGGGGCGACCGATTTCCTGATTCGCCCCATCGATCGGCTCGAATGCGGGGCGCGCTGCCGCAATCTCCTGAGCCTGCGTCGGCATGAAATTCTCAAGAAGAACCGCACCCGGATTCTCGAGCAGAAGATCGACGAGGCCACCCGCGAATTGCGGCGGCGCGAAGTCGAGACGCTGTTTCGGTTGGCGAAGGCCGCCGAGCAGCGCGACAAGGTGACCGGAATGCATCTGGTGCGGATGGCCAAGTACTCCGCTCTTGTCGCCAAAGGCGTGGGGCTGTCCTCGGCGGAGCAGGATGCGATCGAGTTGGCCGCGCCGATGCACGATATCGGAAAAATCGGCATACCGGACCGGATCCTGCAGAATCCCGGAAGGCTGGACGGCGAGGACTTGCGAGTGATGCAGTCCCACGCGCGCATCGGCTACGACATGCTGAAGGACAGCTCTTCAGGCTACCTGCAAATGGCCGCTGTGATCGCGCTCGGCCACCACGAAAAATACGACGGCAGCGGCTACCCGACCGGCTTGAGGGGCGAGCATATCCCTCTCGAAGCGCGAATCGTCGCCATCGCGGACGTCTACGATGCGCTCACTTCGGTGCGTCCCTACAAACCGGCCTGGCCCGTGGAAGAAGCGCTCGTGTACATGGAGGAGAACGCCGGCAAGCATTTTGATCCGCAGCTCGTGGAAATCCTGGCGCGGAACCGCGAAGAAGTGATTGCCATCGGCGAACGATTCGCCGATCAACTGGCGCAGTGACTCGGGACCGAGGCCCGATGGAGCTGAAATCGATCCTTGCACGCCTCCGGGCCCGCTTGGCCGCGCGCCCGGACAGCGAACACGAGCAGGCCCTTATCCGAGTTGCCATAGCAGCCGGCCTTCTCCTCTACTTCATCGCCATCGACATCGTGGTGGGGGAGGTGACCCAAGGACTGGTTGTCGCCGGCGCATTCCTCCCATTGTCGCTGCTCATCTTCGCCGCCATCTTGGCGAATCCCGGGGTGTCGCGGCTGCGCCGCATCGGCGCGACGCTCCTCGATACAGGCATGTGTACGTTCTGCATGGCGGTGTCCGGGGAAACCGGCGCGCCGCTTTACGTTATTTACCTGTGGGTCACTTTCGGCAACGGCTTTCGCTACGGCAAGCCGTATCTCTACCACTCCCTAGTATGGAGCGCGGTCGGCTTCGGCCTGGTCCTCGCGATGAACGATTATTGGGTCGAGAACCGCACGCTGGGCATCGGTCTTCTCGTGGGCATGATCGTGCTGGGGCTGTATGTCGCCAAGCTGGTGACGCGCGTGTTCGATTCGCTGCACCGCGCCGAGGCCGCGAACCAGGCCAAACGCAGATTCCTCTCCACGGTGAGCCACGAGATGCGCACCCCGCTCAACGCCATCGTCGGAATGAACGACCTGCTGCGCGACACCAACTTGAACTCGGAGCAGGCCGA
>WNFA01012997.1_pt1 | contig 10110 bp, 8 predicted proteins | sample 5400481 | NCBI WGS metagenome assembly WNFA01 (sample SAMN13153340, study PRJNA577476) | soil metagenome | isolation source: 120 cm saprolite under Douglas fir tree site 2 hole 1 replicate 2 | place: USA:California | collected 2015-04-18 | reverse complement strand
AATGGCGCAGCTTCGGTTTCGCGGTCGCCGCGGTGGATGGTCACGACGTGAATGCCCTCCGCAAGGTGCTCAAAAGCGTCCCACTCGATCCGGAGAAGCCGACCGCCGTCATCTGTCACACGATCAAGGGTAAAGGGATACCGTTCGCGGAGAACGTCTAGGCGCACTTCGAAGGAATGACATGGAAACCCACTGACCATCACGAAGTCCAACGGCCACAAGGGTTTTATTCAGTATGGGGTATCACCGAGAACGATCGGGTGATACCCCGTAGGGACCCTATCTTGGCACTGATTTGCCACCTATTTGGCACTGACTTTTATCGACTAACCGCTAGTCAGCGGACTGTCTTGCGAGTGCCGCGTTGGCTCCATCGCTTGCTACTTCTAGTAGACGGCCAGCGTGCTGGTCGAACTCGTTGACAGGATCAGCTAGGCGAGAACAACGCCTTTGGTCGGGCTATCCGAGAACTCCGCCGCCTGCGCAAGGTTTGACGGAGACTGAGATGGGACTGGCAGCCGTGGCCGACTTGACTGCTCGACGGTCGAACTGCCCTCATTGCGTGGTCTTTAGCGTCTTGCCATTAACGACCCCCTCCTGCGGTTTCACAAGCGCCTGAGCCTGCTGACTTCATTCAGTCAGAGTCAATCTTTGAGCAGCCTCGATTGTCTTGGAAATCGTGATAGGGGCGGCGATTAGGGAAGCCCGGGCTTCGCCTGATAACACTCGGGGGGGCGGCCACGTTCTCTTCAACACCAGCCGCCGCATTTCCGTGCTACGCCACCGCGGAGTAGTCACTTGCAAACTCGTGGGTCGAGTCGCAGCTTCAGTCCCCCTGAACCAGGCGATACGAGTCACTATCGAAATGCTGCGTCGAGAACTCGTAGAGCTCCGCGTCCTCGAGCGCCTCCATCTGATGCACCAATCCGCTCGGAACGTCCATGCATTCGCCGGCGTTGAGGATAAACTCCTCCACCACCGAGGAATCAGGAACCTCCATGATTCGCAACTTGAGCCGGCCGGAGCGCAAATAAAACGATTCGGTCTTAAGCTTGTGATAGTGCAGGGAGCATCGCTTGCCTTTGCGAATTTCGAGGATCTTCCCGCAATAGTGTTCGCCGTTGGCGATCCACACTTCCCGACCCCAGCCTTTTGGCACTATTCGCACGGGCTCTCTTGCCTTATTCATTTCGCCTCGGCCACTATGGCGGCCTTTCCTCCTCGTCAAGTGTTAAGAGGATAAGACTTCAGCGCGAACGCCCCCATTTAACCGTGGTCCGGTGAGTCGTCGGGCTAGTCAAAGGCCGAGATTCCCGCCCCTTTTTCACACTTTGCACTAGGAAAACGATGCGGCAAGTGTCTTCCAGCAGCAGCATTTTATAGAGCGCCTGGGAGAGAGAACCACCGGCGGTAAAAGCGCCGTGATTTCTCACCACCACCGAACAGAACTTCGCCAGCGCCGCAGCGATCGCGCTCGGCTCTTCGCCGGAATCCTGGCCAAGCACGGTAGTATCAACAACCGGGATCCGCTTTAAACCAGCGAGCCCCTCATTGTGGACCGGTATTATGCTGGCGTTATTTGCGACCTCAGCGAGTGCGATTGCATGAATTGGATGTGCGTGCACGATCGCGAGCGCGTCAGTAGCATTATATATTGCACGGTGTACCGGACTTTCGCAGGAAGCGTCGGCAGAAATTGGTGCCTGCGGCAGGACGTCAACGGAAACCAGATCCGATTCCAGCAGTTGGCCGAGGTTACTGCCGGTTCTCGTGATTAGGAACTGCTTGCCATCACGAACACTGATATTTCCACTTCGCGTCGTCTGCAGCCCTCGGTTGTAAAGTTCTTTACCAACCGCGATCAATTGTTCCCGATAATCGCTATTGCTCACCGAATATCTCCGAGCTGAAGCATAGGCACTGAGAAAAAGCAGTGTGGCTACGGTTGCCTTAATCGCTCGCCTCGCTAGTGATTTCTCCGAATCAGGTCTACTGCGCTTGTCAAATTCGGCACGCGCGCGTCAGCGGGATCGTCGCGGTTGTACGGGCGGTCCAGAATGATAGATCTGCATCCCGCGCTGCGACCAGCCCATGTGTCTTTCCACGTGTCGCCGACGATGTACGACTCCTCAAGCGTAAGATCGTAGTCGCGAGCCAGTTGGAGGAGCATCCCGGGGTGCGGCTTGCGGCAACTGCAACCATCGTGGTCGTCGTGGGGGCAGACTCGAATATCATCTATGGTGAGCGTCCCCATAATCCGCTTCGTCATCAGGCGCAAGGATTCGGCGGTTAATAGACCTCGCGCCAACTCGGGCTGATTCGTGACCACGAAAAGCATGAATCCGGCCGCGTGCAGCCGTTTCAGCGAGTCTTCGACGTCCGCTTCTATTTCGAACTCTTCAATGTGCCGAGGCGAAGTAGGCTTACCCTCGCGAAACACGATTTTGTTAATCACACCGTCGCGATCGAGAAAGATCGTTTTTTGAGACATCAGGACTTACAGTTTCGTATGATATAAGAGGCCCAAGAGTTATTTGTAGGGTTTCACCGCCGTATGTCAAGTTAAAATTCATGACGCTAGGCCTTGGTGGCCAATTAGGCTGTTTTTCGTCTGGCAATGCTAAGCTGCAGGTCGAGGATCGCCGTCGCCTAGTGGGTACTCGCGCTCTCAGAGTGGTGGCTTGGTCAGATTTCGCCGTCCTGCAAACATGAGCAATATCTGCGCCACCAGGACAGTCCCAAGAGCGCGACAAGCGTGACCACGGCCCGCTCAGCGACCGGCGGCCGGAACAACAGCTCGACTCGATGCTCGCCGGGTGGCACTGGGAGCGTCTTGAAGCCGTGGCGGTTGCGTCCCAGCGGCACGGGCGCGCCGCTTACGGTGGCTTGCCAGCCGGGAGTCCAGGCGTCGCGATAGGTCAGTGTGCCGCCAGCGGGGGTGGTCACGGTGATCGTCGCCTCATTGGCCGTAAACCGTGTCATCTGTGCCGTGCTGGCCGTGACGCTCAGCTTGGGGCGGCCGCAGCCATAGGCGAGGTCGAAGTCGCCGCCCAATCCGCTTAATTGCCCCTGCCCGAGATCCGTTAGCCTTGCGCCACGTCGTTCCAGGGCCTCGGAGATCCAGCGCACAGAACTATCGGAGCGGGTCCCTGGCATGCATGGATCGATGCTGAGAAAGGACCAGAGATTGTGATAAAACGCGCCGCTCGCTCGAACTGCGCGTCGATATTGCCGCGGTCGCTCGTTCTTAGACCCCGGTTGCATTACCCAATTGCATTACCTGAAGCATCTGGCGATCATTGACGCCACGTATCTCTTTGGGGAGTCAGGGCAGAAGCGGGGTAGCGATGAAACCTCTCATCTCGATGGTTTTTTCATTTCGTAACGAGGAGGAGAATCTCGGCGAATTAATTAGACGTGTGCGGCTCGCCTTGGACGCTGGGGAGGTGGAATATGAGTTGATTTTCGTCAACGACGCCTCCGATGACCGATCGCTCGAAATTCTCAAGGCGTTCTCGAAGGATCCGCGAATCAAGATTCTGACGATGTCCAATCGCTTCGGACCGTCTGCGTGTGTCCTAGCTGGCATGAAGATCGCTCAAGGTGACGCTGTTATCTACATGGACTCCGATCTGCAAGACCCGCCGGAACTTATCCCGCAGATGATCGATGAGTTCCGCAAAGGGGCTGACGTTGTAAACATGACGCGCACGGAGCGATTGGGCGAGAGTCGATTCAAGATGTTGGTGACGAAGGGCGCATACAGCCTCATAAACGTAGTCTCTGATGTTCATATTCCAATGAACACCGGTGATTTCAAGCTGCTGTCGCGGCGCGTGGTAAATCAGTTGGTGCAGCTGCGCGAGCATGATCCATTCCTGCGCGGACTGGTACGTTGGGTTGGTTTTCGGCAAGTTCAGATCTTTTATAGACGCGAGGCACGCATCGCGGGAAAGACACATTTTCCATTGCTGGGCTCGGGTCCATCGCGCGCCTTTCTTGCGGGAGTAACCTCTTTTTCGGAATTTCCACTATACCTCGCTTTGTTTTTCGGAATAGCGGTGTCGATCGGCTCTTTTATGTATTTGACCGCAATCATCCTCACACGTGTATTTCTCCATATGCATCTACCAGGATGGCCGGCGATCATGGTCACCCAGCTTTTCCTTGGGGGTGTAATACTCATGACGGTAGGAATACTGGGAGTTTACGTCGGCCGCATCCATCGAGAAGTCAAGATGCGCCCGAATTTTATCGTAGAAAGCGCAGTAAATTGCGCATCTCCGGAAAGCAGGCAAGATCGAGATTCGGTGCCCGCGGAGCGGGGACTACATCATGCCTCGCCGGAATGATGTGTGCCCATACCCCGGTTCACAATCCGCGGCATCCTCCGAATGAGGCGGTCCTGCCTGCCCTTCAAATGTCGCTCGGTGCGCAGTTTTCCCGGAGTGCTCGACGCCCCTGCGTGGTAGGGTCGCGCTTTAGGATCGAAGGATGAATGTGGCCCGGATTGAGACGCCGGAACGAATCGCCACCATTCGGCAGGTCGTTGCAGTTTTCGCTGCAGCACTCGTTACACTGTCGGTGGCTCAGGCCCCAGCGCTGTGGACGGTCTTCGCCCATCACGATCAATATCGCATGTTTGCCGAGACGTTAGGCGATCCCGCGATCAAAGAGGCATGCGAGGCGGACCGCCAATACCTTTGGCTGTATAAGATCGGTCGTCCGCTAACGGCGGAAATCGAATGCACAATTTTTCGCCACGCGGACTTACCCGCCGACCTGACGCCTTACCGGTGGGCCGTAGTTGCGTTGCAAGCTTTGGCGGCAGCAGTATTTGCGATGCTCTTACGAGAGTGTGGCCTCCAATGGATGACCGCAGGAGCCTTAGGCATCGGCGTCTTTCTGTTGCCCGGCGAAGAGAACGCCGTGCTCATGGCCAACTTCGCAAACGTCCTCACTCCTATCCTCGCGCTGGTGAGCCACGCACTGGTCGAAAAGGCCCGCAGCGACAGGAATGTATGGCCGCGCGATCGCCAGGGATTTGCGTTATGGATCGCGGCATGGATATGCCTTGCTGCGGCGCTTCACCTTTTTTTCGCTCTGGCAGTCTTCTTTTTTACCGCTACCTTCGCACTCGTTTTGTTTCGGGCTGATTATCGCGGATGGGGCACGGCGATTAGCGACATACTATTTTTTGTATCCGTAGCGCTTCCCTACTACCTGCTCCTGACCAAGTGGTACGAGCCGAGCTTCGATCCTACGCAAGCCGTACCTTGGAATTATGCGATCGGGATTTCTGCATGGAACATTTTCATCGGCGTAGTTAAGGCGCTGTATTTTCTGTCGGCCATGCTGAACCTCTGGAATATATACCCTCTCAGGTCCGCCTTCTGGGCGGGTGTCATCGTCATCGTATGGGCGCGCGTCTCGGCCCTGGGACGGCGTCATCCCAGTCTCAGCGGAATCGGGGGAGCCGGAGCAGGAAGGTTTGTCTTGTTGATGGTCCTCTTTGGTATTTCAAGTCTTTTCGTTATCGCGTCCCCTGTTCGGCTGGTCTATCGAGTGCTCGTAGCTCAGACCTCGATCCTGCTGCTATGGCTATTCGCTTCGCTGGCGGCTCTCCTCGAGATCTACTCAATTCGACAACGCCTGAGAGCGCAACGATCGGTTGCCATTGCGATGCTTGCGTTGGCCATGATCCTTGCCGGCTGGACAACGACTGAAAATGTCTTCGCCAGCGCAATGGAACGCGGCTATGTGCGAGCGATCATTGCCAACGCTCCCGCCGGAAGTTTTGACCAAGTCGCCATAGTTGAACCGCCGTGGAGCGCCTACGGTCTCAATCGACGGTCTATGATAGGTGATGAGTTCAACATGCCCAGTACACTTGGCTCTTCGAATCTGGGTTCCGACGTGCCGGACATGGTGGGCGCCGTAATGAGCGAATTGGGGCGCCGGAACCGCCCCGTCGTTGACGCAGCAAATCCCATGCGGAGCGCCACGGGGGAAGTGCGCATGACCATCGCGCCCGATGACCGTTTCGGAGTACGCGCTGGCAATGGCTGGACATCGCAAGGGTGGATTCGCCGCAACCTGGTAATCTTACCAATGGGAGTGATCGGCGTGCTCTCATCGGACCACCGAACTATCACGTTTAATACAGGCGTTGTGTGGCGCAGCGGGTCGACCCAGCTTGGTGGGATGTGGACTTCCGCGCTTGATCCCTCCGCGATCGCAGTAACTCGTCTTAGGGCAGGAGAAACTCCGAGGGCTCCCCGGACGCTGGTGGTCGACATGGGCAAAGCGGCATTTCCAGGCGTGCGTTGGTGATGCCGCCATAGATTTCCGGCCAGCAATGGTGTCTTTCCAGAAATGACCGAGTGTCGCGCATATCCACCTGGGCCGGCCTCTCTTAATACGATGACGCGGGCGGACCTTCAGGATGATCCAAAACACGCCAACCACACTTGCGCCACCAAGGACAAAGCCAGCAGCAAGGCAATGCCGAACATGGCCCGCTCCCCGACCAGCGTTCCGAGCACGATCCACCCACACCCCCGTGCAAGCAGGACCGGCAGTCTCATCGAACCATTCATTAGTCAGCGGGTCGGGCGCGAGTACAGCTCGCGCCCGACCCGCACTCATGGTCTTGGACATTCGATAATATACTTACCGGATTGACTACGTTCGCTGTGCGGAAAGAGCGCAGTAGCAACGGTGTAGCGCTGGTGCTCTTCGAGGGCATGCGGAGCGAACCATGAAAGGTCGAAGAGGCTCGAACAGTCCGGCGCGAGGGAAAACGAGAAATCGGGCTCGCCACCGTGCCGTGCTTCGACGACCTCGATACGTCTGAATAACTCCCGCATAGGGCCGGAGTAAGTCGCATGGTCGCAGCCACTGAGGGCGCTACTACGAGATGAAAGTAGGCCATCAAACAGAAAAGCGTGAAAATGTAAGCGTAGTAGCTGTTATTGGAGAGTGCCCAGATGACTCCGGAAGCCATGCCCCGTTCCATGACGATGATTCCAGCGTAACCGAGAGCGAGAACCAATGCTATTGCCGCACGGCTCCAATCGTGAACTAGGTCTAGTGGAAACCGGCGATGCCGAATTTGCCAGACGGTGCACGTAATAACGAGGAAGGCCAATGCGCTACTCAGGAACGATAGAGGGTCGACTATCGGAAAGGGCGGTGCCACATGGATCCGTGAACCCGGCGCCAGATGGAGTGTGGCGGGGAAGAGCGACACGGAGAGCCAGAAACCCACAGACTTCGCGAAACCCCACAGGAACCGACGAACTGCAAACAACTCCGCTCGCTGGGGAATTGGACCAATCTTTGCGGCGTAATCCGTATAACTCCAGACAACATAGAGAATAGGCAGCCATAACAGAAGGGACGTTACGACAAAGAGGATACCATGTGACCCTAGGTTGTTGCGGCTTGGCTCAGCAGTTCGACGCTCGGATGTGATTGTGAAGAGCAGCCCTGCGGCCATCAGCCAGGCCATAAGGTTTCCAAGCTCGTAGGTGAAGCAGGCTAAGCCCACGATCGTGAACAAAAGGGCCGCGCGTGTCGCGTCACGTTTCTCTATAAGGCTCTGATAGGCAAGGGCGCCCTGAACCGCAAGCAGGCAGAAAAGCAGATAGCCGACGATATGATGCCAGGCAACCATCTCTGTGCCCGCATACAGAAGCGCGAAAAAAAGAGCGATGAAAAAGGGAGCAAATGAGGTCTCGCCTTCGGCGAGGAAACGTCGGCATCCGCGGTGGCAATAAGTAAACAGGCTCAGGACGACCAATATGTGAAGATTAATGCTGGTGGCCTGCCATAACGTGAAATTATAGCCCCACAGCCAGCGCTCAAGGCCTAGTAGCATATAGAGGAGAGGGCGAAAGAGAATAAAATCGCCAATCGAATTCGTTCTGTTGAAGTCGTATGCCCGAACGGTTAAGTTCCAGAGGCCGTGAATTTCAGATGTGCGGTATAGGTAGATCAGCTGATCCGCACGGGCGACGTCGAAGAATGCATAGTAGTACGCGACGAGTGTGACGAGTACGAGTATAATAGCCTGCAACCCTGGCTGGACGAGTGAGCATCCTTGCTGTACCCAAGAGCCGGCATGCAAATGCACTCTCTCCGGCGATACGCTAGCGCGCTTCGGATCGCTCAAACCGATCGCTCGGGCAGAACGCGCTGGCCTGCGTATGCTAACCACATCTGTGCTACCAGGGAAAGTGTTAGGAGCACGTCGAGAAAGAGCATAGCACGCTCCCCGACTAGCGGTCGGAACACCAGCTCTACTCGATGAGTGCCGGGCGGCACGAGAAGCGTCTTGAAACCGTCACGGTTGCGCCCCGTCGGTACGGGCGTGCCGTCGACGGTCGCGTGCCACGCCGGCGTCCAGGCGTCGCGATAGGTCAGTGTGCCGCCTACAGGGGTCTTGACCGCGACCGACGCCTCATTGGCGGTAAACCGTGTCATCTGCACACTGCCGGTCGGGTCGTCGATGGTCAGCTTCGGCTGCGCGCAACCGTAGGCCGCGTCGAAATCCTTGCCCAATCCATACGGCCGACCCTCGCCCAATGCGTAGAGCTGGCCCTCTGAGAACTCCAATGGCGTCACCCCGCGTTGTTCCAACGCCTCGGCGATCCATCGCACGTAACTATCCGATCGCGTTGTCGGGATACACGGGTCGACGCCGAGAAAGGACCAGACGCCATGATAAAGGTTCTCGTAGTTCTCGTACTGCATGTATCGAGCATTAAAGGGAAGTACTGGAGGAAAGGGAGCGGTCGGGAACCTCATCGCCTGGTAGACCATTCGGCGCGGCCTCGTGTACCAGGGCTCGACGGGGATGACGTCTGAAAGTCTCCTCTTCGATAGGGCTTCGACGTACAAATCATAGAAGCGGGCGTCGACAGGGCTCCAGGGCCCGACGAGGGCTACGTCTTCCGGCCCGAACGGCAATTTGTGTTCGGCGAGCGATGCATCGAGGGTTGCTTCCAAAGCAATCTGATGAACTATGATCTCGCCGCCGAGGATAAAAACGAGAAGCAATGGAGCCCAGCGCTCCCAACGTCGTCCCTGGAAGACCACTAGCGTCACTAGCAGAATGAGCAACCCGACCATCGCAATCCATCCATAAATCAAAGAGTCAAAGTAAAATATCACTGGTATGGGCAAACACAGGAGAACGCCGGCGCAGAGGGTCACCGCCACAGTTACCTTGAGGAGAAAGCGGTGGCTCCCTTCTTCAAGAATCATCGGATGGGCGAGAACACACACAACGGCCAATACCGCAAACGGCTTGGCAAATATTGAGGCAAAGTTGACCGGCCGAAACAGGCGAATCCCCGGGGCGCAGTAATATGCCCATTTGGCCAAGGGAAACAAAATCGGAAGCGAAAAGGCGGTTATCAACAATACGAGAGTCAAAAGTTCGGGCACGAACTTTATTCGCCATCCGCGGAATAGGGTGAAAAACAGCACGGATAAGCTTGTGGCCCCGAAATAAAGGCAGATGTCGGGTGTGGTGATAGGCCGGCCCGTGAACAAGTCCGGCAGCCTGCGGAAGGAGGTCATGTCCACGTAGTACAGAAAGACCTTGAGCGATGGCTGCAGGGTATGGGGATCGCGGTCAAGTGGCGTGAAGGTGACGGCCTGCAAGATCTCATGGTCGATGAGGACCAGGCCGAGCAGCAGCATCGCGGTCAATGCGGCAATCGCCAACGACGGAACGGTAAACAAGCTACGGATGATACTGCGCCATTCGGTAATCAACTGGTCCCGGAAACGCAGTCCCGTCATAAGGAGGAACAGGACCGCGAGGTACGTTTCCGGAATCACCAGGTATTGCGGGTTGCCATAGATGTTGGCGACTAGAGTCAGCCCGGTCGCGGCGAGGTAGATGCCACGCCGCGTTTGCAGGAATCGCAAAAGAAAAAGAAGGACGAAGAGCATGGTTAGCGCGAAGCCGTAAGTCCAGTTAGGCGCGGTTCCCATATTGTGGGCTAGCGGCATCAGCACCGCGGCGAGGCTGACGTGCGGGCCGACTTTGCTCGTAAGGTCGCGCGCGAGCCAAGCGGCCGCCAGCCCGATCAGCGA